>Ga0164243_10000378_pt1 | contig 88282 bp, 100 predicted proteins | sample OricompcompostOP_FD_108781 | JGI IMG/M metagenome (GOLD analysis project Ga0164243, IMG submission 108781) | Organic Plus compost microbial communities from Emeryville, California, USA - Original compost - Organic plus compost (OP) | ecosystem: Engineered > Solid waste > Mixed feedstock >... | reverse complement strand
TTTGCATTCGACAAATCAGAAGAGCTGAGAATTGCTACCGAATTCGTACCGTCAACGTTTGATTTATATAGCCCCTTGTTTGTAGAGCTGGAGCTATAGTAGACTACCTGGTTATTGGTGAGACTAGGAGGATCGGCAGCTGTAGTCGCACTAAATGTCAGGGGCATTGATAGGGTCAATATATAAGCACCAGCAACCATCAATGATTTGAGCTTACAAAACTTAAAGACTTTCCCGTAATTTTTCAGTATATTCATTTTTATTGCATCCCTTGTTGTATTTACTCTGCTAGGAATATAACAAAACATAAGCAATATTGTATTAACTATTTCTTAACTTATAGAAAATATCGAGTTTTAATACGAAGGTGAAGCTATGTAATTAATTTTCGTCTGGTAGATGCCTGCAGGTGTGTCAGCAGCAATATTTGCCACATATTGGATTGAGCCCGTATCGCATTCCACAGTACCGCTTGATGCTGCCAGCCTTTTAGGAATCATGGAGGATGATCCATCAAATGCATAACCATTCGCATTATTACTGTAGGCAGGCTCAGGGGTTAAATCACCTCCATTGCCAACATTCGAAACTAAATTATCCGTAAGATCAAATGCCAAGCCAAACTGTTCATTGCCTGGTCTACTAATATCTCTAGTTGTACCTATTGCATCTATAGTATTACTGCCGCTTTTGAGTGTCTCACCCGCATAGTAGACAACTGTACCATTTGCAGAGTTTGTTGATAATCGGAAATATGACTTGCCAAAGTATGCCTGCTGCATAGACAAAGCATTATTGCCATCTCCCAAAGTAATCTTTCCCTGTCTAACTAGCGGGCTACAAGCACTACCATTTTGCGGTGTCGGTCCTGATGGATCGGTGTCAATATGGCCTTCTACTGAAAAATTTAACGTTTCCTGAACGCGAGTATAGATACCGATTGCGGTTGTTACATTATTTGTTACCGTGCCATCATCTACAATTCCTGGTGCATCCCCAGTTCCTAGGTAACTGTATGCATTCTGTGCATTTGTAGCATTGCTAAAAGTAGATATGTGTGCAAAATATGTACCGTTTGTCTGTGGGTCATTTTTATAGGCTGTATTAGGATTTACGAAAAAACTTGTTGAGGTTGCCGGAAACTCAAGGACGATAGAAGTGCTAGAGGAGACAGATAGAGGAGTTCCTCCTGATGCTAATTTTAGCGTAAGATAGTTGGAAGCATTTGCAACTACGTCAAAGGTTTCTCCATCAATGTTTACTGTCTTACCGCCCCATGCAGAAGCGTCGAAGCCCACCGGATCATCCGCGCATTCACCATTCCCTATATATCCGAAGGCCGAGTCACAATATTCAATCGTGAAGCCTTCCAAAGTACCGCTGGTAGCAGGCGTAAAGGTATACTCATGACCTACTTTTTGTCCATTACGTGGATCGCCTGGTTGAAGAGTCCCGGGACCTGACACAGGGTATGTTGTACCATCTGGAGCCAACATATTATCACTTGGATTCGTGCTTGTAACCTTCAGGCTGCGGTCAGTTAATGGCTGAGCAGAAACATGGACCACAAATGAAGGAAGCATTGCAGCAAGTAATAATATAGTAGCTACAGCTATATATTTTATGCGTCGTAACAAAGTGTCAATTTTACTATAGATCATGTTCATAGTTTTTTGTTTTAGGGGAAAGGCCCAGGGATGTATTCCTGGGCCTTTATTAGGTCTACCCAAGTTACCTATATGTTAGTAACGTGGTGAAGCGATGTAATTAATCTTCGTCTGGTAGATACCAGCTGGGGTGTCTGGAGCAATGTTTGCAACATAACGTACGCCAGCCGTATCACAGTTCACAACACCTGTAGAGGTGGCTATCGGAACAGGAGTCGATGCACTTGCAGCACTATATGCAAATTGTGCATTATTTGCAGGGTTTCCATCGCTAATCGTACCGTCTCCACCATTATACTGCGTGTCAATTGACAATTGAGTAAGCCCTGTATTTGCACGGTTTGGATTAATTGCGAGCCCAAACTGTTCTTTTCCTAGGGTGCTATAATCTTTCGTAGTGCCTATAGCATCTATGGCAAGCGTACTTCCACTCTTGAGCGTGTCGCCTGAGTAAGCTACCGCTACACCATTGGCAGAGTTTGTAGAAAGTCGGAAGTAAGAGTATGCATCATACGCCTGTTGAGTAGATAGCGCATGATTTGGATCACCCATCTTCATTTGTGCGGAGCGTGTTAGAGGGTTACATGTGCCGCTACCTGGATAGATATCACTCGGATCTACTTCATTACCATTTATGTCTTGTCCACCCTCCACAGAAAAGTTCAATGTTTCCTGAACGCGAGTATAGATACCGATTGCGGTTGTTACATTATTTGTTACCGTGCCATCATCTACAATACCGGGGGCAGATGTTCCACCTGTGTGACCAAAGGCCGCTCCTGCTTGAGTATCGTCACTAAAGGTAGAAATATGAGCAAAATAGGTACCTTTTGATATAGTAGCTTTATAGGCTGCATTCGGGTTACGGAAATAGTTTCCACTTCCTGCCTGCATATCAATAGTGATGACTGTTGAGCCGGCTACTACGCCTGTAATTCCAGTAGGTGAAGTAAACGTAAGGAAGTTATCTGCGTTTGCAGTAACGGTGAATGACACCCCATTAATGCTAACTGCACCACTCCAGTTTGCATCAAAGCCATTTGCGACTAAGGTATCATTGCATGCACCATCACCCACAAATCCAAATGCAGAGTCACAATATTCAATCGTGAAGCCTTTTATGGTGCCGCCTGTGCCCGCTGTAAATGTGTATGTATGTCCTACCCTCTGTCCATTTCGCGGGTCATTATCAGCTAATCCTGTATAGGTAGTTCCGTCTGGAGCAGTCAAATCATCTCCTGCTACCGTGCTAGTTACTTCCAAGCCGCGACTTGTTAATGGAGCAGCTGAAACTGTCCGCGCTAAAGAGATAGTCGGCACTATGGCTGCAAGCATCAATATTGATGCTGCACCCAGAGACTGACTACGCTCTAGAACGCTCTTAATGTTGATCATTGAGTCTTTCTCCTTAATTAATCTGTTTTTATTTTTGTAGTTACAGCGGAAGTGTACCATAAGCGCAATCAGCCATGCAACATAGTTATCCACAGGAATTCTTAAATTTTATTTATCTAGAACTGAGCCACAATAACTATAGACAAATCTGTGGTGTATTTTCCTGCCGGGGTGCGGTTGGCCATATTAGCTATAAAAGACACTGTGTAATTAGTCTGTCCGCTACTGGAGTTACTGCTTGCCACTACCGACCCATCTGTATATGCAAATTCATTTTCTATGTTGTAATTAGGGGTAGGTAGTCCAAAACTGAAGGTGCCGTTGGGCACCTGCTCTGGATCCGACCCAACACTAGGCGAGGTATTCTTAACAAGGTTGATACCGAATTTTTCCTGTCCTGGTGTAGAAGGTTCAGGCGACGTAGAAGTACTGAGTGTATGAGCATTAATCTTTGGTGCTGAACCAGCAATAACCATGTTATAGCCATTAGCCAAGTAAGTGCGCACCTGTACATTTGCAGTACCAGTCGCCGTAGTTTCCGTATCCAGCACGCCAAAGTTTACATTTCCATTTACAGCCACCTCCAAAATCGGAGTATCACTGGTATTGAACCCGACTTGGGCTTGGTAATTGGCACTTGCAGTACGTCCAGCAGCTAATTCACCGGCAGATTGCTTAGAACAGTAATTTCCGGAACAAGCGTTTAGCTCTCCACCGGTGCCAAAATAGTATTCATCCACCCGGTAATTCGGTGAGGTAGATTGTGCAGCAGTCACACCACCCATCACAAGCAGCGCCCCTGCTATCAATGCAACCGATGACAGTATTTGTTTCCAGCCCATATTCTGCTAACCACTATAGCATAAGCGTTTGCGTGCTGGTATCATAACTATAAGCGTTATGGACCAAGATAAAGGACAAGACAAGCCGCAGGACGAGAATGCGCTGGAGAAACCACCTGAGCAGATGAATGCGCTCGACAGTTTGAGCGATACCGACGATACCGTACATGCTGCACCAGGCGAAGAGCAGAAAAGTCCCGCCAAAAAACCAGGCGACAAAAAAGGAATTAAGAAAATCCTTGGCTTTTTTAATGTATACCTCCTCATTTTCCTGCTACTAGTAGTAATAGCCGGCATTGTGTTTATCGTGTCGTACATAAATAGTCAAAAAGAACCAAAGCAGCCTACCAGTGCGTTGCAAAATCTGACCCAAGAACAATTGGCGCAAATTGCAAACGGCGATGCATCCGTTGGTGACCCGCGCTATGTATTGAATATCCAGTCTGATGCCGTGTTTGCTGGTAACGCCCTCATCCGTGGCGATTTAAACGTAGCTGGCAGCCTGCAACTGGGCCAAGGCTTAACTATCCCTGCCCTGACTGTATCTGGCGCAAGTAATCTTGCTCAAGTACAGGTAAACAGCTTACAAGTAGCTACCAATAGCGTATTCCAGGGTGGTGTGACTATGCAGGGTGATCTAACTGCCCGAAGCGCTAATTTTGGCGGAACTATTTCAGCACCGACTATTAATACAGCCAATCTAACACTCGCTGGCAATGGTAATCTGACAATCAATAATCACATTAATGCCAATGGCCCCACACCCGGACGTACCCAAGGTAACGCCGTTGGTTCAGGCGGTTCAACATCTATTAGCGGCTCGGACATCGCTGGTACGCTTAATGTAAATACCGGCGGCGGCACCTCCGCAGGCTGCTTTGCAACGATCAACTTTATCCAACGATTTAATGGCACGCCACATGTGCTCGTTACGCCCGTGGGTGCTGCTGGCGGCCTAGTTAATTTCTATGTAGAACGATCAGCAGCAAACTTTAGCATATGTGCTTCAACCCCAGCACCAGCAGGCAGTAGTTTTGCCTTTGATTACTTTGTGATTAATTAATGCAAGTAGCACTAAGCTATTTCTGAAATAAAATAAGCCAGTCCAAATCCTAGGGTCGTTACAAGGCCGACTAATTTTCCACTGTCGCGATACGCTTCGGGCATCATACTGTCTGCAAGCATGGTTAACAAGGCACCGGCCGCAAAGGCCATAGTAAACGCTAAGACTTCCGGTTTTGCAGTATCAAATAGCGAATAGCCGACCAAAGATGCAAGCCCGGATACAATGGCTACACTTAACCACAGAATAGTAGTACGGCGCGTTTTCCACCCGCCTTTTTTCAACCCGGCAGTCGCACTGATAGCTTCTGGCAAGTTGGATAAAAATACCGCCACTACCATGGCTACGCTAATGCTGCCACCCTTAACTAAGGTAAGTCCAATAACCACGGATTCCGGAATGCCATCAAGGATGGTACCGAGCAAAATTACCGGCCCAGAGCCCTGTTCGTTTTCTTTACCTTTCTTACGGTGGTTACGCCCGCCCATTCTGTCTATGAGCACATCGCCAATAAAGAACGTAACAGCACCAGCCAAAAGACCTACACCTACTGCCCAACCACGGTTTGTAGATTGAAAAGCCTCATCAACAAGCTCGAACGATACCGCACTTATCAGCACGCCCACACCAAAAGCCATAATAAGCCCCAAGACTCGTGTCGGGATCTTCATAAGCGCCGCTATCCAACCACCAATAACGAGCGAAAATGCTGCTCCAAGCCCCCAGGCAAATGCTTCAATCATGGCTATACATCCATGAAAATAATTAATTTATCTTCTTTGACGTGTAATAGACCACGGGCCGTAGGGATAGTTTGGATTTTCTTTTCAGGTGTTTCTACCAACACATCACAAGGAATAAGCATAGAGATAAAGTTATGATGCCCAGGTAAAATATCGAACTTACCGGTTTCATTACAGGCAGTCAAACTACGAGCATCACCTTCGTAGAAAGTCTTAAATGGCGTGTAGATTTTTACACGTAAAAGTCCTGGCGTTGGCTTACTTTCATACGAAGTAATAGATTTGGCACTGGCATTCGCTTCTTTAGCCTTACCCGGAATCGCACTCGCATCACTCATATTATGATTTCTTCGATACCGTTTAAGGTTTCTTCACGAGTATAGCGCTCACCTGGAACACCGGTAGCTTTTTCCATCACATTAAATTTCTGTGAGAAGTACTGGATCAGATTCTTAGCTTTGGTATAATCCACACGGTCTTCCGGTGAGAGTTCGCTTTCACCAATAATAGCCACGAGGCCCTTCAAAGATTCATATTTCTGCAAAATTGCTTGTACACGCACGCTGAGCATATAATGGCGCTCACCAACAATCTCTGGCGTCAAAAGACTTGAGGTGGTTTTATTGAGGTCAACTGACGGACGGATACCTTGTTCGGCCACCTGGCGCGACAATACGATCGTACTATCCAGCTCATGAGCGATCAGCTGCACAGCCGGGTCAGACAAGTCATCAGCTGGTACATAAATAGTCTGGAGTGCAGTAATCGAACCAAATTCATTGGATACTAAACGGTCCTGTAAGCTTTTTACATCTGAGAAAATAGTTGGCTGGTAACCGCCTTCAGACGGAGTTTGGTCGATAATAGTCGACACCTCATTACGCGCCTGGATGTAACGATACATATTATCAGCAAAGAACAAAATATCTTTCTTTTCTTCGTCACGGAAATATTCAGCTAACGTTACAGCAGCAGTAGCGATTAAGGAACGTTGCACAGGGTTTTCATTCATCTGTCCGAAGAACATAGCAGTGGTTTTTAAAAGATCAGCGTTTTTCAAAGTATCATAAAGTTCGTGACCCTCACGGATACGCTCACCAATACCGGCAAACATACTGAGCGCTCCGGAACCTTCAGCCACGTTATTGATCATTTCCATGGTTAACACTGTCTTACCCACACCGGCACCACCGATAATCCCAATTTTGCGACCCTTTACGAATGGCGTGAAGAAATCCAATACCTTTATACCAGTTTCCATAATCTCGGGCTTCATCGGCGCTAAAGATTTGGATTTGGTAGAAGGCGTAAAGATCTCCCGAAACTGCATATTGGTTGTATCCAGTGGTGGCAAACCGTCAATTGGGCGACTCAAGGTATCGAATACCCGGCCAATCATCTCCTTGCCAACCGGAATTTGCAGACCGTGACCAGTCCGAGTGACAGTCATGTTTTTCAGTAGGCTTCTATCAGCACTGATATTCAGACAAATCGCCGTATCACCTTTTTCAAGACTATCAACAAGCAGCGGGGTTTTTTGCGGATTATCTACCTCTAAGATTTCATGGATCTCCGGAATACCTTCATCAAACTGGACTTTAATAACCAAATCGCGCAGTACCCTAATTACACCTTTGTCATTCATTCATTCTCTCCGCTACTTTGCATTTTCAGCCCTTATCTTTTTCAGTCCGGCATTGATTTCTTTCAGACGCGTATCAACAATCCCTCGTTTCGCCCGGTTGTACTGTGTATGGATAGCCTTTACTTCATCGGACGCCCGCTGGTGTGCCGCGCTCATGGCTTTGAATCGGCTGGCATATTGGGCAAGCCGTGAATCATAAATTACCTGAAGCAGCGCAAGGCGCAACATTGAAGTTTCCATATGGGCTACTACCACCAAAGGGTTCGGCTCAAAAATATAGGTAGTTTCAGTAATAATATCACCACCTTCACCGCCCTTGCCTTTGGTCTCGATCACGTCACTTAATTTAATGTTACGAATATCTTGGGTCATCAGTGAAATATAGTTCTGGTAGAACACTCTCGTATCTTTATACTGCTTAATAATAGCCAGTAGCGGCTCGACATTAATGTAATCTTTTTTCGGCAAATTGAAGAAATGCTTATATGGAATATTGAGTTGGCTTAATTGCTGGGCACCGTGTTTGCCGACCACGATAATATCGTGCTTTTCAGGATCATAAGTTTTTCTCACTGAACGGATGAGCCGCTGATCGATGTCACCACTTAAACCTGCAGGTGCAGTAATAAGCAAATACAATTCTTTATCAATCGGTTTCTCATCAGGATTACGGCCGAATTGGAACATGCCGCTGACCCGGATGTTCTTGTAGATATTCCAAACATCAGTAAAGAAGACATTCGAGGTAATCACGCTCTTTTTAGTCAGCACAATCTTCATACTGGACAAGCTTTCAAACGCGCTGGTCAGACCCACGATAGTGCGCATAGCCTTTTCTTCGGCTAAGATTTCAAGCGGACGTTTCATGCCTTTTGCTCCTCTTTAGCCTTATCAGCTTCAGCAGCTTTCTTCTCTTCTTCGGTCAATGCTGTATTAGGATCTTCGATATCAGCATCAACTTTGGTTTCCGGCACAATCACCCCCTCTTCTGGTTCCAACACTGTGCCAGGCTTATGCGTATCTTTATGGTTATGATCTTCAGCTTCTTTTTTCTTTTTAAAGCTGAATTTTTTCTTGTGCTCTTCTTTGGGCTTTTCCTCTGTAGACTTATTTTCTTTCTTATCTTTAGTGTCTTTATCTTTTTTCTTATCTCCGTCTTTCGCTTTGTCATCCGGCTTAGCATCGCCCTCTTGTTTTTGCTCAGGGGCCGTATCCGCTGGCTTTTCTTCAGCAGGCTTGGCTTCTTCCACTACCTGGACCAAACATTTGGCCTTTAATGCATCACGGGCAGCCTTATAGGTTTGTGATTCGTCAGTACCGTCATCATCCTCAGCAACTTGTTTGGCAAATTCCTTGACCTCTTTTTTAAGGGCTTCCATGTCAAATGATTCACCGGCTTTCATATTCACCACAATATCCAAAAGTAGTTGCTGCTCCATAAAATTATATGTCTCACCAACCACCTGATTAAACAACTTATACAAGTTTTTACCGCGTTCTAAATCGGCTGCCGATTCATCAGATAATTCCGAGCCAAAGTGAGCATACTCTTCAGCCTGTTTGTATGCTGCTAACGCCTTGTTAGTTTGTACAGCCAGGGCTTTTTGACGCTTATTATGTCCAGCGCCACCCACACGGGTCACACTTAAACCCGTGCTCACTGCCGGGCGCATAACTTCACGGAAGACTTCCATATCCAAAATCCATTGACCGTCCGTCATGGACATAACATTCGTTGGCAGGTAGGCAGTAATGTCGCCGCCTGGTGCGTACACAATCGGTAGTATAGTTTGGGTAGCGTGGTTACGGCTTAACTTACCAGCACGCTCCACCAGCGATGAGTGGGTGTAGAACATATCGCCCGGATATGAATCACGCCCCGGACTCACACCAGCCAGCAGTGAAATTTCACGGTAGGCCATGGCATGGCTCGTCAGATCATCATAAATGACCAAGGTATCCTTACCGAGTTGCTGCCATATATATTCGCCCATGGCCGCTGCCATATACGGCGCCAAATAGTTGAGCACTAGTGATTCAAACATGGTCGCCGCGATAACAATAGTCTTATCCATTGCGCCGTTACTTTCCAGCCGGTCTAAGAGCTCAATAAGATCCGCTCGGCGCTTACCAATGAGCACATAGACTGTAGTAATGTCAGTACTACGTTGGTTAATAGCAATCTGAGTCGCCAAGGAACTTTTGCCGCTCTTACCGTCGCCAAGTAGCGTCATGCGCTGACCGCGTGCCAAAGAGTACAAGATATCAAGTGTCGTAATACCGGTTTCGAGGGGTGTATCGAGCAGTTCGCGTTCATATAACATTGGTGCTGTATGGAAAATAGGCCAGGTACCGTCCGGTTCAATTGGACCTTTGCCGTCCAGCGGCTCGCCCAACACAGAAATTACCCGCCCAATATAATTTTTGCCGACACGCGCTACCAGTTTATCGTGTTGTAAAACTACAACCATACCGATAGTCACCACTTTAGTACCGAGATGCAGAATAATCACATAATCTTCGTACACATGATGTACATAGCCCTTGCTACCATCCTCAAACAGCACTACAGCATGAGTGTTGATCGGCTGAAGTCCGCGCACACGTACCAAGAAATGGTCGACAGCGATAACTTCGCCGACTTGTTTTCCCTCTGCAATCAGTTTTTGAAACTGTGTATTAGCCATTTATTTCCTCGCTATCGCGGCATTAATGGCTTGTATAAGGTTGGCTTCTTCGTCCTTGAAGCGTTTACGCAAGCTGAAATCATAAATATGGTCCGGAGTACGCACCACACAACCCCCGATAATCCCCGGCTGTAAACCTACCGTTATAAGAGCTCGCGGGTGGAGGTTTTCACGGATCCATTGCACTAAAAACGATGAGATCGCCGGCTCGGGATCAACTGCAAAGGTGATCTGGACATTCGGTGCGGTTTCCTTAGCTTCACGCAGCGAATCAATCATGCGCTTACGCTCATCCAAGTTCGTTACTTCAATGTTATTGAGTGTTAATGTCTCTTTGAGTGCGCGACTCATGGCGGGGATAGTCAAAGGCTGGTCCGGTGTTCGAATGGCTTGAGTCTCCAGAGCATAGTCAACTTCTTCAATTTCCCTGAGGAGTCGTGACACATCAGACCGTCCAATCAAGGCTGGCGGCAGACCGAATTGCGTGTCGTCATCAAGCTTAACAGCCTTACTCATAGCCACATATCCCTTCGCATCGGCTCCTTCTGGGCTTCCATTTCACGCAAAATAAATGGCATTTGGTCTTTGAGATCAATCTGTTGACCAACAGTTTTTACGACGTAGTGGCTCACAATCTCCGCCATATTAGCTTCAAATTGAGCGATAATTTGAGCCTTTTCGGCCTCGGTATCTTGCTTCATCTTCTGAGCTAAGGCTACTTGCTGCTCTTGAGCGGCTGCGACAGTTTTGTTTAAGGACTCTACAGCAGCTTGTTGAACATCTTTAATAGACTGCTGGTAAGCAGCGAATTCTTCCTCTAACTTGCCACTGACTTCTTTTTTGAGGTACTCATTAATTTCCGAAGTAGTCAGACGCAAATCTTGCTGCAAAAACATAGCATTTTCACTAATGACCTTCTGAAAATCCAGTCGAGCTTTATTACGCAGCTCTTCATGAAACTCTTTACTAAAGATGTGGTAAACATCATCCTGCATCATCTTTTCGTATGATTCAGCCAGTTCTTTCTTGGACTTTGGCGCAGCTTTTTTATCTTTACCTTTGCCACTAGTCGCCATCACTACGGCAACGACAATCAGTATAGCTCCTATGGCCGCACCCCCGATTATCAGCAACATCGTCGTATTCATAACTAGCCCACCACTCTTTCGATAATCATAACCTTAATAATAAATATACCGCAAACAGCCCGATTATCAAGACCAGAACACTTGTCAGGATGACCTGTAACAGGGCTCTGAAGATAGATTTTTTAGATAACGGATTACGTCCGATAGAAATAATAGCATTGCGTACACCGGCATATAAGAGTACAAGTGCGATGACAATAGTAATAGTCACTATCACCATACTGACGTAAATACGGAACGGACTGACCGGCTTCTCAGCAATCAATTGACCGAGACGCTGGAGCTGCTGTGGCAAATTAGCCTTCGTGCTCTTATCTTCAGGATTTTTCCGAATATCTATAGAAATCGGAATAGAACCGATGCCAATTTGCTTAAAGGCATTGCCCTTAGTGTCTTTCAATGTGGTTGTACCGATAGTATTGTTTTTGCCGTCGAAACTGGCAAGTGCCGTCCCAAACAATACCTTTTGTTTGTAGGTAGCCTTCATGAGTGTGCCACTGAGTGAAGAAATTGCCAGCGTATCACCGGCATTGATTGGGCCGTTTTCACTGGTTACCAAGGCATCTTGGCGACCATTAGTGGCAACAAATACTTGACTGGCAGCAGTAGCACTAGAGATAGTAATAGGCAGATTGTTAGTGCTAGCCACTACACCAAATGCCCGTGATACTTTGTCCTGGGTAGCCGCTATTACCTTTGTAGAGTCTTTCTCGTCTACCTGAATTACCGTACCGACTTTATACCGGGTATCGGCGTTATATGGCTGGGGAGTAAAACCGTTTTGCTCGAGGTTTTTGACGTCTTTAGAGTCTTTTTTATCGCCATTCTCTTGGGCGGACACTAAAACAGCACCGCTCGCCGAGCTTAACACCAACACACAAACAAGAACTGACAGTATTTTTCGAAGCATAATGTTTGGCTTGCCCGTTCGTATGAGAACGAGACCGCTTATGCTTTAGTATACAAGATTTCCGCCAGTGTTTGTACGGTATAATCAACGTCTTCTTTGGTGGTAGATTTGCCCATAGTAAAACGCAGACTAGCTTGAGCATCTTCATCTGATACACCCATAGCCCTCAGCACGTGACTTGGTTCTTCATTACTGGCGCTACAGGCTGACCCGGCAGCCGCTAAAATGCCTTCTTCGTCCAAGGCAAAAATCAGGCGTTCGTTATCCTGACTGGGAATAGTTATGTGCACATTATTCGGCAAGCGATGTTTTTTAGCGCCATTGATTACCGCCTCTGGGATTTTTTCAGATAACTGAGTAATGAAGTATGTCTGGAGACCGCGCATAGCCTCGGCGTGTTCATGGCGGGTATGTTGTGCCCGTTCCAAAGCTTCGGCAAAACCAACGGACTGAGCAACATTCTCGGTACCACTGCGGATATTTCGCTCCTGTCCGCCACCTTCAATCTGGGACTTGAGACGCACATGGCTGCCTACAAATAATGCGCCGGATTGTTTAGGCCCGTAGATTTTACCACCGTTTATGGTCATCAAATCGACGCCAAGCCGTGATACATGTAAATCCAGGTAATTACCGGCTTGGCAAGCATCGGTATGTACATAGAGCGGCAGACTATTGCCATCTTTGCGTCGCTGACCACGGATTGCTTCAACGATTTGGGCGATTTTACGGACTGGCTGCACCGTTCCAACTTCGTTATTAACATACATAACACTTACCAGTACGGTTTTATCCGTAATTAGTGTCTGTAGTGCGCGTAAGTCTATCGTACCATCTGCCATTACGGGAATCGGGACATGACTAAAGTGCTCGGCTGGAGCCAATACAGATTCATGCTCTACACTGCTTACCAATATTTCACCTTCCGGATGTTGCTCCAAAACACCTTTAATTGCCAGATTATTCGCTTCAGTCCCGCCAGCAGTAAAAATAACTTCACTGGGCCGAGCACCAATAACCCGGGCCACTTTGGATCGAGCAGCATCAAGTTCCTTATGAACGTCTAAAGCAGCCAGATACGTAGCCGAGGGATTGTAGAATTTTTCGGTGTAATACGGCTGCATAGCGGCAAGCACCTCCGGATCAACCGGCGTTGCTGCAGCGTAATCAAGGTAGATTGTTTTTTGAGTCATTACCTAAAGTATAACTGAGGTACTAGGCCATGCCGAGCATACGGCGATATTCGGCATCAACACGTTGTGTATAGGTTCGTGCGGCTTGCTTGAAGTTGCGAAGTTCTGCAGGGGTGAGCGCTTGGTATGAAGCATTGCCTTGAGACTTGACGATACCACTTGGACGCACATCATATCGTGTCGTGACTGCCTGATGTTGACCGTTGGCATCGACCCACTCTTCGTGCCATACCCACGTATGTTCATCAAGACAGAAAAATTCACGACGATGGTTTTTAGGCACAGGACCAAATAGCTGACTGCCAATCCGTGCTTCAAAATGGATAAGAGCTTTCTTGAACTGAGCACGCTTATCTGCGGCACGCTGTTTCAATAAACTGCTAAGCGGGTTGATCATATGAAGGAGTCTCCTCAATATTTGCAAGAGCACGTAAAACCTGAGCTCTACGCATTTCTACGTCTGGAGCCAGTTCGCCTGAAACGTGGGGGGATTCAAAATGTTCACTCATAATTCTTCTCTATACCTGGAAAAGCGTTCGGGCATTTGCGGTAGTAGCCTTGGCTAACTCCTGCAAATCCTCTCTGCGAAGATCAGCTAAAAATTCAGCAGTTGTCCTCACATGCTTTAACTGACAGATTGTACCACGGTATGGCGCAGGTGTCAAGAAAGGTGCATCAGTTTCAAGAAGTAATCTTTGCAACGGAATAGCTTGTGCAGCCTCCAGCTGATCTTCGCGCTTGGTAAATGTCATGATACCGTTCAGACCCACGTACAGGCCGTCTCTTGTCAAGATTTGCTCCATATCGTCCTTGGTACTACTGAAGCTATGAATGACCCCTGTAAGACCTGGAAATTGGTCAAAAATCGGCCAAAACTCTGAAAATGCATCCCGAACATGAAAAATCACTGGCAAAGTATGTTTTTGAGCCTGATCTAGCTGGAATTTCAAAATTTCTATCTGAGCCTCTTTCGGCGAATGATTGTAATAAAAATCCAGCCCACACTCCCCGATAGCCTTTACCTTTGGTTTCTCTAGTAAGCTCGTGAATAATTCCAGTTTCTCAGGATTATCCAAATGATCCTGGGCTTCATGCGGGTGGATACCGATACTTGCCCATAAGCCATCCCTATCCTGAACGCATTCCACCGCTAACTCACTGTCAGGGGCAGTAGTACCAACGCACATGGCGCGGGTTACGCCCACTGCTTTGGCATCTGCGAGAATCGGTTCTATATCTGTTATACCGCCTTTTACCCATTTATCATGCACCGGTGTCGTACGACGGAGGATTTCATGGATATGACAATGTGTATCAAAAAATTCCATAGTAGTTATTGTACTCTGATTTTACTTCTCGCGGCATGCTTGCCAGGCAATATCAAACAATAAATTAAACGTTTGCACGGTACTTGAAGCGTAGAGCAGTACCGCAGTAGGCTGTTTAGTACCTTCAATACTCAATAATGCCTCATCGAAAGTAATAAGTAAGTTAGGGATTTTGCCTTGCTTCTCAGGTATGAAACGTGGCTTTCTCATAAGTAAATCACGCAAATTAATGTCGGTGTCTTTAAATTCCGCCTCCCAGAGAGTTTTGCTGGTAATTTGGCGGGTTTTACGAGTTTGTTTGAAATACCGTATATAGTCAGTAGGCATATAGGCAAGCGCGTTCTTGCGCGGAGCTATAATGCGCCATTCACGCTGTTTACAATGCAAGGCTATCTCTAATAACTTTTGTACTGCTTCTTGCCCGTTAGCTTCTTGGGTCTGAATATAAGAATCATCGGTATTAATAGCGATTCGGTCAAGTTCATCCATGGTTGTAGTAATAGTTTGTATCTTGTCTCCAAGGTATGCCTTAAGGCTTTGCGGCGGTAACATTTCATACACTAAGCTGCGTCTATCTTGCGGAGCAGCTTTACAAGCACCTATATTTACGAGATTTTTCAGAGCAAGCTGTACGGTAACCCGTGGTAAACCGGTTACTTGCACTAATGTCGTACTGCCGAGCTTGCCTGTTTGCAAACCTGCCAAGTATACCGTTATTTCACTTTTATTCAAACCAACTTGTTTGAGAAGCTTAAAAATCTTATCGTCCATTATATTAATATACAAAATTACATCTTTATTTCAAGAGCGTATATTTTTTATATATACGATTATCTATAATTTTTTTCGATCATCCGCCATGCTTGTAGACGAAACAACTAACTATTGAAGGAATATCCATGACTAGCGTAGCTTTAAGACAAGAACAATCTGATGAGTATTTTATACGCGACACGTCGCCACTCTATGCTGTAGCTACCGGAACAGAACGTATTCACATTGTTGGTGGAGAAGTTATGGTGCATCGAGGCGAACAAAAAAGAACATTTGCCTTTCGCGCAATAGCAAGAGATATCGGACAAATCTGTACTGGACAATGGAGTAATGGAAGCATAGTGATGCATATGGCCGGACATGATCATTATCACAGCTCATTCTCTACCCCTGATGAGCTACAAAGTGTCGCTGAAACTATTGCTACAGATCTTGACACTAAAACAGTATTTTGGTTACCTGTCGTATCAGACAGCATCCACGATATACAAAGCCACCAAGGTCGATCAAGGGGTAATAATTTTTTAAGGGTTGTCAAAAAAAATCCGCTTGAGCGGCATATAAGCCAAACTCGTGATGCAGCAGCAGAAATCAGAGGACAAAATCCGGCTGTACGTATAGTAGGGTTGCTTCCAAGTACTAATGCTACTGAAGAAGATCAATACAAAAAAAGCCAGCGCCTGTTGAGAGAAACTGGCATTGACTTGGTGCTTGCGTATGATACCAGAAGACAGACTTATGCTGTTGTATCAGCAGAAGGCGCATCTCTATGTCAGACCTCCGAACAAGCTATCGCCTTACAGTGCCTTGTTGAGGCAATCTACTTACGCCAACGCTACATTATTGACACGGATTTTGTTACAGAAGCTGAAATATCAACCACTCTTGAAGTGCAGCGCTTAACGAGTCTTTGTCTGCGAGCAATTGCAGGTAATAGCCACTTGAGTGGGCAAAGACTTGCACGAACACTCTCCTAGTGTGCTTTGAGACTAATTCGCCTGTTCTTCGACTTCTTGCTTAGGAAAGAGTGTGCTCGTCGTTGGCCGAATAACGCCCTCTTCGAAGATATTACGAATTTTAACAGCAGTCTCCGGCATAAACGGTTCGAGAAGGTTGGCTATTTCGAGCAAGTAACCAGCTTGGTAAGCCAAGACTTCGCGCAAGTGATCGGTGTCTTCCTCTTTTGCAATTACCCACGGCTTCGTTTCATCGATATAGCGGTTGAGACCACGCACACTATCCCAGATACTATCAAGCGCCCGGTCAAACCGACATTCTTCAATAGCCTTTTCAATCGGCTCACTGTCATGGCTGGCTGGCGGAATTTCACCAATAATGCCATTTTGGTATTTCATAATCATGGCAGCAGTACGCTGCACAGCATTACCTAATTCGTTGGCCAGTTCATTATTATAGGCGTTTTCAAACGTCTCCCATGAGAAATCACCATCTTCATAAGATGGAATGTGACGAAGGAAATAATAACGAAAAGCGTCGACACCGTAACGGTCAACAATATCCGCCGGCGCTATGACGTTTCCAAGGCTCTTACTCATTTTTTGACCTTCAACATTAATAAAGCCATGGACATAGAGCTTTGGCGGTAATTCAATGCCGAGCCCCATGAGCATCGCTGGCCAAATAGCTGCATGGAACCGGATAATATCCTTACCGATTACCTGGACATTTGCTGGCCAAAATTCTTTGAAATCTTCATGTTCAGGGTAGCCAAGCACCGTAATATAGTTCATGAGCGCCTCAAACCAGACGTACATTACCTGAGTTTTATCACCCGGTACCGGTACACCCCACGATAATTTATCTTTCGGACGGCTAATACTGATATCTTCTAAGCCTTCTTTTAAAAGCGACAAAATCTCATTTCTTCGGGTTTTCGGAACAATTTCAAATTGCTCGGTTTCAATAGCCTGGCGGATCTGGTCAGTGTACTTACTAAGCGCAAAGAAATAGTTTTCTTCCTCAATACGCTGATAAGCTTGTGGATGGTCTGGCTGGGTACGCGCAGGATCAACTTGGCCTTCTGGCACGAATTCTTCCTGACGTACATCGTACCAACCAGCATATTTACCTTTGTAAATATCTTTTTCCAAGTTTTTCCAAACTAGTTGGGCACGTTGCTCATGACCAGCATCTGTCGTACGAATAAAACGATCATTGCTGATATTTAGTAGCTTACCGAGCTCACGAAATTTCTGGCTCACACCTGCGGTGTAATCTTCGGGTGTCTGACCGAGACTTGCTGCCTTTTCAGCAACCTTTGTACCATGTTCATCAGTACCAGTACTGAAAATGACCGGCGTTTTTTTAGAACGGGCATGGCGTGCCAGCACATCAGCCATAATTAGTTCCATTGCAAAGCCAATATGTGGATCACCATTTACATAGGGAATAGAAGTTGTAACGTAAAAATTGCTCATTGTTAGTATTGTACCTGTTATTAAAAAGTTATCGAAAAGTTAGAAAAATATATACAGCCCCTAGGGCATTATTTTTGATACATTTCGATAACTCGAGGTTTTCACTAACTCTCAGTATACCTTACTTAAGAAGTTTTGCGACTTCTTCCTGTTCACCTTCATCAAGGTCAGTGAACAGATCTTTTTCAAACTGCTCCGACACTTTATAAAGGTAATCTTCAAAATAACGTGGATAGACATGAAAATGCACATGGTTTACCTTGAGCTTACTTTGCTCTAAGAAAGGACGGTAATTTTGGCGAATATCTACCCCATCACCAAGCTTGCCGATAATTTTCTTTTCGATGAAGAAGATCAGGTCGAAAATATCTGTTAACTCTTCTTTTTTAAGCTCCCAAGGCTCTTCCACATGGCGCTTTGGTATTACTAAGAAGTGGCCAGGCATTTTGCGTGGGTTACTTAAAATGACTTTGGCATTTTCATTTTCTTTCAGTACACGGTCAGCCGTGTTACAAAATGGGCAATTGTTCATAAGTATAACTGTACAGATAGTTTAGGGTTGGAGCAATAAATAAAAATCAGAGAAATGTGCCTCAAAAATACAAAGGAGTCCTCGGTCATAAAGACATGGGGACTCCAAAGTCAAAATTATGGTGCGCGGGGCGGGAATCGAACCCGCACGCCTTTCGGCACAGCATTTTAAGTGCTGCTCGGCTACCAATTACGACACCCGCGCTAATCTTACTCTCTTATTTTTACCACGATGTGTTGGTTGAAGGCTATGGCAATTAGGGCATAAAATTCGTAAATTCTTCAACCTATTATCCATATTGTCACCATTTATATGGTCTAACTCAAGAGGTAAACGACCATCGGCAGATATCTCACACCAGCCACAAAGTTCACATTGCGGCTGTTTTACTCCTTCTTTTATGAGTCTGAGTCTTAGTTTGTGACTCTGTGTTAGTCTACCTTTTACCAATATCGATTGGAGAGGGAGTTGTGTTTTTCTTGGATCAAATTGCCAACCTACATTCCATCCCTTTCCTCTGAAGTGACTTGTATCCAACTTGAGCTCATTAATTCTATGAAGAACATGTTTGTAATTGCCGCCGGCTGGTACAAGGCCAAGGCTCTTTAGTACATTCCTATAGCTAAAGGATTTTTGGACTGCCAATAGTAATTGTTCATCTGTCCATGATCGTTTTTTTGGCATACACTCATAGTAGCATGGCTATACGTGTATACCCTTATATATTAAAGTGCAATATATGGAGGCGCGTACGGGTACTGCCCCCGTCTACTAGGTTTTGCAGACCTATGCGTAACTTCTCCGCCAACGCGCCATATTTTAGTAGAATTACCAGGCTAGTATAACAGATTATGGTCTCTGTTAGCTATATATTCTAATGCTCTCTTAGACTTCTAGTTCTATGCAGCTTGCTTTATCTACCTTTAGCGCCCAAGCTGCTTCGTTTGTTAAATTATGCGCTAAACCATATAGGGCATTAACTAAGTCCCTGGAAGTAATGACCACGATAGAGCTATACTTTTTTCTTTTATATCTTCCAGGAACGCCTTGGCTCGCAGTTTAACGTCTTCAAGAGATTCGCCTCCATTAAGGCGCGTGTTCCATCTATCTGGATATCTATCTAATGCTTTCCAGTAGAGTGTAGCGGGCTCGCCTTCATATCCGGTACGAATGTCGTTTAATCTTTCGTCTTGTTAAATAGGCACTTTATGATAAGCGTTAATGATGGCGGCCGTTTGATGGGTACGTTTAAGTGGGGAGATAAATTATGTGATCAATTTCAGCTGATTTCAGCTTTTCGGCCAGTCTTTCTACCTGTGTAACACCGAGGCTTGTCAAGTGTACGTCAACTTCTGGATCGGCATTATTAAGGCCAAGATCGTTATAGTTTGTTTGACCATGACGTACGAGATATATCTTTATAGGCTTATCATACCAAAGCAGGTATCACTTCTGTGCGACGGGCTGGCGAAGAATGGTTCGGAGTTTATCTGGAGCTACTTTGCGGAAATCGCTGAAATATATTTCGTGATGTTTTTTGATCATTTTTAAACCGTTGTTTGGGATAAACTCAGAATGCATTTTTTCGAGCACCGGTGCCTCATCGTCATAGGAGCCAACGTGGAGTGTTTGCACGCATAGGCCTTCGTCGAGTTTTTCCAACCTCACTTTAGATAATTTCTTTGGCATACTCTTTTCTTTTATTTTTTCTTTCGCAGCCTCAAACATCTCTTCGGTAATCCAATCGGGCGTTAGTAGCATGAGTGTCCAGTCCCACTGAGATTTATCCCGCGCAGCCGTGAATGTCTCCATGTCTTCAGCCCACCATAAGCCTTCTAGTGGCGGCACCACATAGTCCTTACCAAGTTCATTCTTGCTGGCAAATTTCAGTTTATAAGCTACCGGATACAATGCCTCGACCGCATCAGTAAACTCTTGCGAGGTGTTCGGATCACCATGCCCATCAACCATTAAATACTGTAATTTTGGTACGGTTAAAATTCTATACTGACCACGCTTTGCTTGATATGAATCGAGGGTCGTTTTGAAGTCTATTTTCGTCATAGGTTAATAGTAGCAAAGTATGGGTCTAGATTATGGGATTTGTGGCTAATTGTAAGGTTTTACACTTATTTCCTTGGAAAAAATTGTTATGCTACAGCTAAATTCTAAGTTCAACAGGGAGTCTCTTATGACTGCAGCATTGTCCAGGCATTCAGAAAATAAGTGGATAGTCCTCGGCCTTTTAGCCTTGGCACAGTTTATGGTCGTTCTCGATGTAGCAATTGTCAATGTTGCTCTACCATCTATAGCCACAGACCTGAAATTTCATCCGGATAATCTGCAGTGGGTAGTGACGGCATACACTTTGACATTCGGAGGTTTCTTATTGCTTGGTGGCAGAGCTGCCGATCTTTTTGGTAGGCGCAAGATATTCTTGAGTGCCGTGACAGCGTTTTTTATTGCCTCTTTACTTTGCGGCCTAGCCACTACAGAAGGACAGCTCATAACCGCCAGATTAGTGCAGGGTTTAGCTGCTGCCATTATGTCCCCTGCAGCACTTTCAATTGTGCTCTCTGAATTCAGCGAAGGTCCAGAACGGAACAAAGCCTTGGGTGTATGGGCGGCCGTAGCTTCGGGAGGTGCTGCTGCCGGCGTACTTCTTGGAGGGATATTAACGGAATACTTGAATTGGCGATGGAACTTCTTCGTGAATGTTCCGGTAGGTATTGCTGTGGTTTTAATTGGCCGTCAGTTGATACCCCACCGCATTGGTGAAGAAAAAAGTCAGACAAAATTAGACTTACTTGGTGCCGCTTTAGCAACGTCAGGACTGATGTCACTGGTATATGGCCTATCCAAAGCACCGAATGACGGATGGGGGTCATCAACCGTGCTGGGATTTATAGCCTTGGCATTTGTACTATTAGCTGCATTTATATGGAATGAGAGCCGGGCACCACAACCATTAATGCCACTTCGGATATTCAAAATTAGGAATGTACTCGGAGGTAACTTGGCTTTCTTAGCGATTGCCTGTACGCTGTTCTCGTTATTCTTCTTTATGACTTTGTACGTACAAACCGTACTCGGCTATAGCCCTATTAAAACTGGCATATCTTTCTTGCCTGTTACCATCATTATTGCCATAGTTGCGGGTATTGTATCCAATTTAGTCGGTAGATTCGGGCAAAAGCCTTTTTTGGTTGCCGGTCCGTTTCTACTTGCTATCGGGCTTTTCACTATGAGCCAAACTATGGAGGTAGGAGGCGCCTACTGGCAGAATGTATTCCCGGGCTTAGCACTATTTGCGCTTGGCATGGGTTCAACATTTGTATCAGGTACTTTAACGGCAACCTCTGGGGTACCAAAACATTTTTCTGGATTGGCCTCTGGAATTTTAAATACCTCACAGCAAGTTGGCGGCGCTATCGGTCTGGCCATTCTTTCAGCCATAGCTTTCACTACCATACGCACCGAAACAACGAGTGGGACAATGCCCTTGCAGGCTCAAGTACATGGCTATCAAGACGCGTTACATGTCGGAGTAGGGCTAGCATTATTGGCTGCGTTCATTGTGATCTTTGTAGTGAAAAACCGTAAAGTTGACGCCCGTGAAGCAATGGCCGTGGGATAGTTTACCGTACTGGTTTGTCGTCAAGTTTATACTCTAAGATATCCCCAGGCTGACAATCCAAGGCCTTACATATAGCCTCAAGTGTTGAGAGTCGGATCGCTCTTGCCTTACCATTTTTTAAAATAGATAGGTTTGCCATGGTAATGCCGACTTTTTCAGATAATTCCGTAACGCTCATCTTTCTTTTAGCAAGCATCACATCGATATTGATAATTATTGCCATACGAGCCGCCTATACCGTTAAGTCGTTTTCAGATTTTATTGCAATCGCCTCTTTCAGTAGCCGCTGTAATACTGCCGCAAATACTGCGACTGTCAGCGAAGCGCCAACGAACGCCATCCCTATTACGATCAGCCCTGGCGCGTCATCATTCTCAGCCCATATGTAAAATAATGGCATACTCGCCGCATACACTATAGCAACCGCGACTCCGCAATAAGCTATACGCTTCAATGCTTTTACAGACAACAGTGAAAAGGCCTTACTTTTATCTATGTAGTCGAGAAGGCGCAAGGCTTGATAGAGTGCTATAAAAAACGGTATCGCTGCAACGTACATAGCTACAATGAGACCATATAGTGCATAGGTAATATCATCGTATTCCTTGGCAACGCCTATCCATGCCGCTGGCAATGCAAAAGCACAGAGCGCTGCTATAACAATCCCCACTGCCGCTACTGCTGCCCTTAAAAAGAATGTTGATCCTCGTTTCATACGAATGGTTTCCTTATTTAATGTAGTCATAGTTTTATCACAGAATTTATCGTAAATCAATAAATTTATATTGAAAATTAAAAAATCAACTTAAAATAATGTCATTCTGTTAAATACTTCGTGGGCAAACACTTTTTACTAGTAAAAACAGCACCGTCATCTTGACGGTGCTGTTTATTGGCAGGAAGATTAGTTCCAGCCGAATGCCTGGCTCAAAATCCAGAGCGTTACCGCAATGGAAATGAAGAACAGGCCGAGACCCACTGGGCTGCCCCAGCTGAACCATGAACCCCACGCACGCCAGTGTTTCATACTGTTCTCGTGGCTATAATCATAGTCCTTTTCATAGTCTTTAGGGGTTTTGCCTTGGTGTTGCATACGTGTCCCTTTTGTTAATTGATGAGAGTCTGTCGCGTAAAAGGAGTTCGACGATACCCCTAAAGAAGCGCAGACCTACTCATTCATCTTCAGTGGTTCTGGTATCCGTCCATGTTGTTCGCCGAATGAGCAGCGCATGGTTGTTATAGGAAGACCACGTTATCGGTATTTAAGCACGAAATAACTGATACAACAACTAAAAAATCTGATGTCTCTACAGCGTTATAACCACATTACCCTTTTTATGGCCTTTTTCGACGTAACGATGAGCCTCAACAATTTTCTCGAGTGGATACTCCTTATCAATAACTGGCTTCAACGTTCCCGCCTCTACCAGATCTTTGAGCTTGTTAAGGTTTTCGGTTGTCTCTGACGGATTTCCACCAACTACCAGCTTCTTTCCATCCTTCATCGCTATCCATAACTTTTTGAGACTTGGTAATGGCATAGTTATGTTCACATACTTCCCGCCATGTCTGAGCATTCTCATGCATACGGAGAATGGAATCTTATCTACAGCCACAAAGACAACGTCATACATTTCGTTATGAGTAGAAAAATCTTCTTTGGTATAGTCGATAACCGTCTCAGCACCTAAAGATTTTACGAGCGGTATATTTGCAGTACTACATACCCCGGTAACTTCTGCGCCGAAATGCTTAGCCAACTGCACCGTATAGGTACCTACGCTTCCTGAAGCGCCATAGACAAGTATTTTTTGGCCAGCCTGGACATCGGCTTTCTGCAAATAATACAGTGCCGTACGCGCGCCAATGGGCAGTGCAGCCGCTTCTTGATACGTAAGATTTGAAGGCTTAAGAGCTACCTTATTTGCAGGCAAGCATTTGTATTCAGCATAACCACCCATCGTTTTAAGTGTGCCGGCAAAAACTTGATCACCCTTTTTGTATTGCGTTACGTCTTTACCGACTGACTCAACCTCACCTGCCAATTCGGTTCCCAGTATAGTTTTTCGAGGCCCCGTAATACCGAGCGTTATTCGAGCAGGCAACCAAAATGAACGTGGCACGTTAAAACCCCGTATCCTCACGTCAGCAACCGTTACGGTAGTTGCGCGGGTGCGGATGAGTACTTCGTGACTCTTAGGGGAAGGTTTTGGTATATCTGTAAGCTGCAGTACATCTGGAGGTCCATATTTGGTAAATACAACTGCTTTCATATAGGTAACTATAACAAATCAAGAAAGCTCTGAGCTTTAACTTTCAGCATGTGCACTATAGTTTAAAAGTACGTTGCCCGAACTAAAGGTCTTTGTTTCAATCAGGGTAAGTTGCTTCTGGCTGTTACCTTCAAACAAAGATTTACCACCGCCGAGTATAACGGGTGCGATGATCATCTGGTATTCATCAATAAGGCTCAGCTCTGTCAACTGCTTAACAACGGTGCCGCTGCCGTAGATCACAATATTTTTACCATTTTGCTGCTTGAGCTCTTTAATTTTTTCAGTGTCCAAATCTTGCCATACTTCCGAATGCTCCCACGTTAGATCAAGTTCATTATGAGTCACCACTATCTTTCGCATAGCATTGAGTGATCGAGCAATCGAATGGTCCTCTGAAGTAAGGTCGGCACTATTTCCTGCAGTAGGCCAAAAACCCGCAAATAAGTCGTACGTAGTCCGGCCGAATAACGCAGTATCGCATTGGTTTATAAAATCTACAGCAAATGAGTTAAATTCATCGTCCACGGGATGCCAGTCAATATTCCCGTCCACGCCCGCAAAATAGCCGTCTGCTGTTACGAAATTAAACATGAGTATCTTTCTCATGCTCAAAATGAACCTGTCTTCACTTCACCAGCTCTTTTGTAATTGGCAAAAATAACACCTTTGGATGAAGTTTTAGACTCCATAAGCTCAAATGCTGCTGGCATCGTTCCTTCTGCAAATAGGCGTTTGCCATCACCGAGTGTTACTGGGAATATCTTGAGCCATAGTTCATCAACAAGATCATTCTTCAGCAACGTCTGTATAAGATTGCCACTTCCATGCACTTGCAGCATTGGTCCATCCTCGTCTTTCAATTCTTTTAGTTTCATAGCCACATCTCCCTCAATAAGTACGGAGTTTGCCCATGTCAGTTCAGGTGATGAAGCGGAGACAACGTATTTTGTCACTTTATTAAACGGATCTGCTATTGCGCCTTCTTGCTTCGGCCAATAACCCGCAAATATATCGTAGGTTTTCCTGCCTAGCAATAAATCAAATGGCATACTCATCTGTTCGCCCATAATGTTGTTTGAAAAGTCATCCCAATACGGAACAGTCCAGCCACCATATTGAAATCCACCCGATGTGTCCTCTTCCGGGCCGCCCGGAGCTTGCATGACACCATCAAGACTGATAAAAGATAATACAACTATTTTTCTCATGCTTATATCGTACCAAACTTAAAAATTACGTATGTTGCATATGTTACAGAAAAGTAGCATCGATAACAGATACGACTTACAGTATATACCTAGACAGATCAGCTAGCCCTCCTGGCGCGCATGGCTGCCATGACGGTATTCTGGTCTGATGGCACAGCGGCTGCCGCCGGGCGAGATCGTCGTTTGACATTCGTCACTCTTAAGTTGGGCAAGCGCTTGTAAAGGGGATTAAGGAGGCGTAGGATGTAATTGGAGGACTGATAGAAATGAATGAAGAGTTCACAGGCAGCAAGAAGGAATACGAACCGAACTTCCTCTTCGGTGGGCAGAGAGTTGTTTCCGAAGCAAACTGGGAAGAACTAAAGGCCCGGGGTGTGCGGAACATTGTGCCCGTGATCCCCGAAGATGATGACAAAGCTCTTCGTGAGCGCCTTGAGGAATCTGGCCGAGCGTATGGAGTTGAACACCTTCTCCTCGGCGATGCGTACGATGGGGAGGCGGGCAGACCACTCCGGCTTAAGCCTGGTCTGGGGCTATACGCGACGGCGGAGGGAATCGAGCAGAGCGGAACACACCACGGGCCACCGATCCTGAAGCTCGGCAATCGCCGCAGGGTTGCGCGTCCGGGGTTGCGCGCGGAGATCTTCCGGGAAGACACGGGTGATTGACGGTCTGACCAGGGGGTGCGACACACGGTCGGACGAGCGTAGGCCACCTCGCGGTTGGCAGCAACCATGAAGCGGCGAGACGCTACGTGGGTTTCCAGAGTGGACGCACGTCTTCTCCGCTGAGATCGCCGTCCAGCGTGCGGTAGTAGTCCGCCAGCGAGAGGGATTCGATCATGACACCGGCCGCGAGATCATCGAGGTGTTGGTGGACGAGAAGGGTGGAGACCACCAGCACTACGGATTCGACAAGCAGACGGGCCAGGAGATATTCGGCAATATCGATATTCGGCGTTAGGTGACGCCGACGACTTCGAATTGAATCTCGCTCGTGCCGTCACGGATCGCGACTGCTTCAGCCCAAGCGGACGCGATCGCATCGAACCGCTCCGTCAGCAAGGCAGCATGCTCGATACTGCCGTCCTGCGCTGGGTGAAGGTAGTCATCCATCCAGCGCAGTGACGGAGTCAATTCCATCAGCATTGCGAGTAATCTTGCCTCACCCTCTGAGGTATGCCGCCATTGGTCCGCAACGAAGCGTTCAGTGTCATACACCCATAGCCGGCTGTAGCGGCCAACGTCGTACTGGTTCATTGCCTCGCCCAGGAGGCGGATTAGCTCGTGTCGATCATTCTCTTGCATACCGTTAATTATACACCCACCTACCGTACCAACAACGCACAAGGAGGATAGCTATGGGCACTTTCGACAGCTCCGCCTTCAAGGACGCTCCGAAGCCGGATGATCCGAGCAAGCAGGACATCTACTTCAACGGCCCCGGCGTCGACCTTGACCGGAAGCTCGATGTCGACGTTCCCGATCGCGATCGACCTCGTCATAGGCGATCGCAACATCCTTGGTGCGCGGGTGGAACCGCCGCTCGAGGTTCGGAACAGCGTAGAGGTCGACGCCTTTCCGATCAGCCTGCCTGGTTAGTCCGAGACTCGGCGGACAACGCGGGATTGCAGCAACTCAACATCTACCCGTCCAGCGATCCGGCTGAAGTAGTCGTCGCGAAATGCGGACATGGCGGTTGACGAATCGCTAATTGTGGCAGATAGTACGGTTAGCGCCTGGTGGCGCTTGTATTAATAAGTAAACGAGGAACTACCATGGGAAAAGCAAGTGAACTATCGAAGGCCCTGGAGGAACAACCCCTAACGCCGCAGGAGCACGAGCAACGGGAAGGCCCACGACCAGCGCTCCGACTCAGTGACGAGCTGATCAACGAAGCCTTGGGTCCTGCGGTGAGCATCGGAGAAGCACTCACCCAAGCCAATAACTCTGCGAGAACACAGCCGGTTGTCCTCAGGGATCCGGAAACCGAGCAGACCGCAGTGGTGCTCTCAGCTGACGAGTACCTTGATCTTGTCACGTCACGTGTCAAAGATCGCCAGCTGTACCAAACATTCCCGGACAGACGCATTGGTCCGTCAGCTGAGACGCTGGCTGACTTGGGTGTCGAGCAGGTTGATCCGCGAGCAACCTGGTGGCCTGTTGAGGGGTACGACCCAGCGGGGTAGCGGTAGCGGACGGTCGAGATTTACCACGGAGAGCCGTGCGCGAGCGACGCCGAGCGTCGCGCCGAGGAGGAGCGGCAGCGGATGGCAGGCGCGGCCGCCCTCGAAGAGCAGCGCAAGGCTGAGGAGCACGCTCGGGAAGCTCGCCGTGCGCGACAGCAAGCCGAGGAGCAGCGCAACCTGGCGCAAGGCTACCGCGACAACTGGCGATAGCCTGTTGACGATGTCGTATATCACCCCGGCCCGCCTAATGGCCGGGGTGATATACTGATTAAGTGATAATAGAGCGTATTCAAGTTCGACCTACCTATGAGTGCAACGATTGGCCGTTTAGTCTTGGTTGTGTTCGCGATCTATGCGGTCAAGGGCTCAGGCTGAGCAGCCGCGTCACATTCTTGGTGGGCGAGAATGGCGTCGGTAAGTCGACACTCCTCGAAGGAATTGCACAGTCATTCGGGATCGATATTCGCGGTGGTCACGGGAAGCGGAGGTACAACAATGCCCCTCCTCCTCAGTCGCTCGCCCAGTCGCTCCACTTGACGCGTGGTGTGGAAGGGCGGAATACAGCAGGATTCTTTCTACGTGCAGAGACGGCGCTCGGTGTTTTCGAGTACATGAGCGACCGATCCGTCGCAGGTTACGGCGATGTGCAGACACGCGAACTCAGTCATGGTGAGGGGTTTTTGCAAGTGCTGAAGGCCCAAGCAACCCCGCATGCGCTCTATCTGCTCGATGAGCCCGAAGCTGCTCTATCGTTCGCGTCGTGCATCTCGCTAATGGCGATCCTCTCCGATGTGGTCCGCCTTGGCGGCCAAGTCATATGTGCCACCCACTCGCCCATACTGTCGGCATTTCCAGGGGCCAGTATTTTGGAGGTGACCAAACAAGGGATCGTAGTCAGAGAGTGGGACGAACTGAACTTCGTTCTTGACTGGCGCGCGTTCCTGGCTAACCCGCACCAGTATCTGCAGCACGTCACTCCCGTGTAGACGCGATGAACCCCTCCCGGTCCCACTCCCCAGCCCGCGCCAGCGCGAAGCGCAGGTCGCGGGCTTCTTCCTTCGTGACCTCACCTGTCCAGCCGGCAAGCCGGATCAAGGCATTAGCGTCGTACTCGGCTGCGCCGTGCAAGATGCTCCGGCCATAGCGCTCCATGTAGGTATCCAACCGGCTCAGCAACCGGGCGAGGTACCAGAGTGCGCCGGCGGCGGCCTCCTCAAACGCTTCTACGTGCTCGGGGTCGTCCCGCGCCGCTTCCCGGGCGATCAGCTCGGCGCGCAGTCCGTAGACATCGCCGAGATCGAGGAAGCACTGGAGGAAGCGTTGGCGCTGCTCGATCGTCCGGGGGATGCCTATGCGGCTGCACCACCAATGGTGCGGCGGATGATGAACCAGGCCTTGTTCGAGCAGATCCAACTGCTCGACGGCGAAGTGACAGATGCCACCTTCGCACCGTGGGCGGAAGCGATGGCCGGGATTGCCCGGCCGAGTAGAGCCAGAGCGGTAACGCGCCAGGAGAACGGACAGGGCCTGTTGCGGGTCGTTTCCGGCCTCGAGACGGAGGCCCGAAACGACCAGGGCCCCCGATCTCTCGGGGGCCCTGGTTTGTACTTCTCACAAATGGTGCGGGTGAGGGGACTCTAACCCCTGGCCTCATCCTTGGCAAGGATGCGCTCTAAACAACTGAGCTACACCCGCTTGTATAATGTGACAAACCATGCGGTTTTCTCATCGTGCCCTATGCCAAAGTGAATTCGTCACATGGGCTGCTCTTTTCCCTTTGCTCTAAGGGATAGCTTGAATGATTGTACCGTAACAGATAGAAAAAATCAATGAGATACGACAAAAATATAAAATGGTAAATCCCGGTATCCGGTATCGGGCAATTGCTTATTTATATCTGTTACGGTACAATAGTGGGGTTCTTCAAGCGTGGCTCTTTAGCTCAGTTGGTAGAGCAGAGGCCTGAAGAGCCTTGTGTCCCCAGTTCGAGTCTGGGAGGAGCCACCAAGGAAAAAAGACTATCACTCGATAGTCTTTTTTCTTTAACCGAAGCTACCTATCGGTATCGCGGTCGTCTGTATCTGTTCGCTCCTTTGCCTCATCAGTCACCTTATTCTTTGCTTTCTTCATCTTATCCTTCATATCACCCATACTATGTTCCTCCTTATTTAGGGGTACTTTCAAGTATAGGTTTTTGAAAAGAGAAACGCTGTGAGGTATCTAATAGGGCTATTACTTTGCAATAAAATATTTCAAGAAGCTAGTTTAACACTTCTTTATCTATAAATTCTTGACACAGGCGTTCAAATACAGCGTTCGTCCAGCCAAAGCCAGTTTGAGACGGATATACACCACGCACTGGTGGTTTATCTGGATTTACGACATTGTACTTCTCTAGAAATACAGCATGATGGTTAAACCAGTCGAGGTTCGTTTTTATCCACTTTTTCGCAATACGCTCAGCATCTTTATTATAACCATATCGCTGCAAACCTTTAATGACTATGAAGTGCAGTGGCGCCCATCCGTTCGGGTGAGCCCATTGAGTTGGTAATGAACCTGGCACATACTGAGCCAGCGGCACAGCATCGGTTGTTGCAAGTCCACCTTTATTTTCAAATTTGCGTAATGATTTTACAAGCGCCTGAGCTTGGCGGCCATCCAGCATACCTGCCCACATCGGATAATATGCTGCCAGAGAGCTGATATTTCCTCGCTTTTTCTTAACGTAGTTATAATCATAGAAAAGTCCGCGAGTTTTATCCCACATAAGATTATTCATGGTATGTGCTCGAGTTTTGGCGGCCAACTCCCATTTTGCAATATCGCGTTTGTCGTTAAAAATTCGCGCCGCTGTCGCAAAGTCCATCTCATACTTGTAGAGCAGTGCGTTTAAATCCACTGGCAAGTAATTGAGCGCCTTCCTGTTGAATCGTGGTGTCATATCCCAACCGCTCTCCGATTCAGCCAAGTCATGGAGCATATTAATATCATAGTATCGACTGAGACCATGATATACCTGCCTCGCATTTGGTTTCGTAGTACCCAACCAAACTGTTTGGTATTCTTGCTTTGCTATTTCGATATGCTCTTTAAGCCAATCTTTTCCAGGATTGTACGCGTTATACACATCAAAAATAAAGCTTGATAACACGGGTGGCTGAGACCGCCCCATTAAATAGTTTCGTGAAGCATTTGGAATCGTGTGAAAGCGCTTAAACATTGCTATAAGGTTCTCGAGCATCCCCATAACCAATTCTTTATGGTCTTCATCAAGCATGCCCTGTACCATAAAATAACTATCCCAGTAGTACATCTCGTTAAAATCGAATTCATGACCTTCTTCACTAGCCGGTACTAAATACGTGTAAGGTAAACCAATAAGGCTGCCTTCATCCTTGGGATTGTTTCGTTCTAATTTTTTCCAATATGCATTTATATAGGCTCTTGCCGGCTTTACATCATCAGTATGTAACATATGCTCATGCCCAAACGAAAATAGCCCCGTCTTATTAGCAATTTCTTTAGCCTTTTTGCCTAACATATGGTTTAAGCCTAAGAGGTATAGATAACCAAGTCAAGAAAAAATCCAGATTTTTTAAAATATTATTAACCGCTGGCTACGTGCCATAAGCCACAATACCGACATATATAAGGTGTAAGGCTACTACCATACCTATAACTTGCCAAGGTAGCGGCAGTCTGTGCATCTTTTTGGGTATCAAACGCTATTTTCTCTGCGCATGGCAGGACATTTTCATCATCCATACGTCTTATGGTAGCAAGTTAGCGACTAGTTTTCTGAATGATTCCTAAAAGCGCCCAACCTGTTAATCTCTTAGCCTTTTTGCTCTTCTTTGTTGCTTTTCCTTTCTTCTGTTTTTGCGCTGTGCTGCGATATTTATCGCTATGGTCTCGCTCGAAATGTTTTTCATGTTGCTTCATAAAGCCGCCTACAGTTTCATTTCTGCCTAGCTCCGCTTGCAAAGAGTGATCGTGGCTGCACATCATTTCTATGTGAGCCGCCATACTGCGAAGATCTACGAATTCACGGTAGAAGTCCGAATTAGCTTCTTGAATAATATTTTCAATACGAGCAACCTTTGCATCAAGGGCGATCTCTTTATCCGTTATTATGCCGTAGGCTGCCTCATGGAACGCTTGATTAATATCTACCCCATCTATTGCATCGGCTGAAAACAGGTCATCAAGCAATACCTCCTTACTCATCACACGCTCACGAGCCTTTTCACAGTATCTAAGTTCGGGTCAGTCCTTCTAACTGCCTCCATCCCAAGTGCCTGTATGACAATGAGTGCGCCCGGCCGGGTGGCCGTCTCTATCTCACCACTCTCTTGGTTGCGCATGCCATCGTGCCATAAAAGTAACGCCTTGCCTTGCTCTATATCCTTTTTTGTTACCCGTGTAGTTACTTGGGGTATATCTTCACCAAAGAGTCTCTGGGACATCTGGCTTGTAACTGAGCTATTGGGAGCTTTTCTCCACTGGTGATTAACATGTACACCTTCAGCCCATGCCTTTCGTATTACCTTATCCCCACCTGCAGTAAGAATAGTTGCAAAGTGTTCCGCTTCTACCCCATCACCATGCTTAAGTCCATGCCTGCCCACTCCTTCGGTCTCCGACTGTCCGCTTGCTGACAAGAGCATACTCACTGAAGGCGTAAGGTGCTGTCTATATGTTTGTTTGAAAACATGTAACCGCATACTTGTCGATGTCGCATCTTGTTCGCTTACTACGGCCGGATAGAACCCGCCATTCTTTTCACCTACTAATGCAGCCGGTACAAGTACCATATACCCCGGCAATGTTGCTGCAATATGCGCAAAATCTTCGGGATTACTCTTGCTAAGCGGTGCGTAAAAACCCTCCTTACCGCGTACAGGACGTTCCATCAAGAGCTCTTCGGCTGCTTCTGCAGCTGTGAGTACCCGTTTTAGTATTTTTTCCGTTGCTAATCCACCGTCCAGTGTCGTATTCCGCTCATACTGCAAAAAATTATTTGCCGTATCAATTGCGTCTTCTACCCTCGTTTGTGTCAATACTTCAGTCATAGTCCTAGGGTAAAGAATAGAAGTAATTATTGCAAATTTGTCGCAATTATAAGTTTATATGCGAAATTGTCGCAGAAATTATTGAAATGGAGATATTAAATGAAGTTTATTTATTTTTGGGGACTTTTCCGCCTGCGCGACGTGCCTTGTCAAGTCCAACCGCTACTGCCTGCTCTTTGCTTTTAAATTTGCCCTCGTGCTTATGCTCGTGCATAGTTTTTTCTACCTCTTCTTGTGCTTTTTTGCCATATTTCGCCATTGTTATCCTACCTTTCCTCTTTTACGCTTCAAGGTTTCCGCGCCATTCTGTCGCTGGGACTTATTATGCCCTACAGCAACCGCAAGCTTATGACCTTTATAGTGCCGCTCGCGCCTATGAATGTGTATATTTTCATGTGTATCTTCTGGATCATACCCATAGTCCGTCATACTTTCCTCCTTCTAGCCTAAAAGTGCGACTGTCTTATTAGAAAGTTGCGCTTTCACATCTTCGATCTCACCCGGAGATATTGCGTCCTTTAAAGCTTTCCACGTGGTTTTAATCTGCTTTTTTGCATGGCCTTCGTCAATATCTTGTAATTCCATGAATTGATGAAGCAAGTCAACATTGCGATTCTCGTCGGTGGACCGAACAGAAAGCGCTATATCCTTAAGCTCCATGGGTAACTGGCTAGCAAAGTCCTTGCGCTCGCCTTCGTTTAGGCGCACAGCCAAACTTTCAACCATAAGCTGAAGGGCCTCTTTTGATTCAGAATCTGAAAACCCCGAATAGATTTGGACGCGCTTAATAAGCTGACGATATTTCATAGGCATTTCCTCCTTGGTTATCGTAAGCTTTATTGTGCTGCCTGCGTCACTACATGGCTATAAGTTTTTTTACAGCTCATTAAAATTATGTGCCAGAAAACGACCAAGCGGCGATCCTCTGGGATAGTGATCATACGTTCACCACAACGAAACACCACGCGCTCTCTTATGCTCGTGCTCATCTACCACTAAATACATCGTGTGGTTATTTTTAAAATTATTTTGTAACGAAGGTATAGGCCTGACCGATACGTCCGGCGCGACCTGCGCGACCAATACGATGCACATAGTCATCATACGTCTGAGGCACTGAATAATTTATGACATGTGTCACATCGCTAACATCAATACCACGAGCAGCTACATCAGTTGCAACAAGAATATTGACTTTATTTTCCTTGAACTTGTTTAACGCACGCTGGCGCTGGCCTTGGGTTTTACCTCCATGAATTGCATCGGCTTGGAAGCCACGACCTAGAAGTTCTTTACTGAGCTTTTCTACACTACGCTGTGTTTCATCGAATACAATAATTTTTTCAACGTCTTCTTTATTTAAGATGTCATGGAGTTTTTCGATCTGCTCGACCTTGGAACCATAATGTACAACATCCTGATGAACGTTATCGCTGCTATCTCCGCTTTTCACTGATACCGTTACTGGATCGTGCACAAACTGCCGAATGAGCTCGTTTACCTTTCGGTCAAGTGTCGCAGAGAAAAAGAGCGACTGCCGCTCTGATGGTAACAGGCTTAGAATCTCACGAATATCATTAATAAAGCCCATATCAAGCATACGGTCAACTTCGTCTAGTACTACGATATTAAAATCCTGAAGTTCAAGGGTACCGCGCTCTAGGTGGTCTTTCATGCGACCTGGGGTACCAATCACAATTTGTGGATTAGCACGGAGATCACGTATTTGTGGACCAATTGGCACTCCGCCAATGAGTAATGCTCCTACTAATTTACTTCCTTTGCCAATAGCTCGAAGTTCATCTTCAATTTGTTGCGCGAGCTCACGCGTAGGTGCCATAATCAGCGCCTTCGTGGCTCTATTTTCAATCAACCTATGGAGTACTGGGATACCAAAGGCGGCAGTTTTACCGGTACCTGTATTAGCTATACCTATAATGTCCTTGCCTTCCAGTCCTATAGGAATGGTCTGGTCTTGGATAGGAGAAGGAATAATAAACCCCTTCTTTTCAATATTGGTATGCAGGAGAGAGTCTATAGCAAAGTCCCTAAATGTATGCACTGGTTCGTACGGTGCCGCCGTAGCACCAGTGGCTACCTTTACAAATTTTGAAGGATGTATAAATTGCTTGTTACCCTTGTTTTTTGGCTTAGAGAATCGACGGCCACCTGAACGTGAACCGCCAAATGATTTACCACGCCCACGGCGTGCAGTATGTTGTGTATATGAGGCCATAAAAATAGAATCCTTTATGTTTAGTTAGTTATGACTTGGATTGCTCACTGAAGCCAAAGTTATAAACTAACCAACCCGGATTCATAGAAAACAATGCATGGACGCATCTTAGTACGTTGCTCATATATTAGCACGATTTAAATAATATGTCAATCTGTATTTGCCTGTAGCGTACAGGGCGAGCATACACAAAACTGTGAAGTACTTTACTGAAAAGGAAACCATACCACACTACGCTGAAAAGGAGCTTAAAAAAGTGGAGGAGACCCATGCTTACAGAGAACGTTAGTAAATACGTAACCAACATTAAGGCCAGTATTATTCTAGGCGCCACGAGCCTTTTACTTATCTTCTCGAGCTTTATGGTACCCTCGGCCCACGCTGTAACTTTAGATCTAGACGCCCGTGACTGTGATGATAATGCAGTGATCAGGTGTGGTGCAGCAAGTACTGAAGGACTGTTAGAAAAATATAACGGTGATGCAAGTATCCGGGCTATATTTAATCACTTCGGCATTAGTGCTGCAGAGATGAGCCGGATTGGATCCACCGCTAAAGCCGGTATTGTATACAGAGATGGCAGGGTTACCGTTGGTGATGAAGTTGTTGCGACAGGTGCCATGACTGCCGGTCGCCAAAACATGAGCGGCAGTACTCCAGTAACGGTCGGTGGAGCAACGTTTTATAAACGCCCACCGAGCACATCTTTCCAAACAAATAGGCTAAAAGCCTTCGTGGTTATGAATGGGAATAATCAGTTTGCATTCGCAATAATAGCAAGTTGTGGCAACCCTGTAACCGCCCAGCCAAAACCGCAGCCAAAGCCACAGCCAAAACCAACCCCGCCTGCACCAACCAGGCCAACTCCGCAACCTAAACCACAACCGCAGCCAAAGCCTGCTCCGCAGCCAGCACCACAACCTGCACCTCAACAACAACAGAATCAAAGCCAAAACCAATCACAGCAGCAATCTTCTACGGCAAATGCCAATGCTAGTGTAACTGTTAATCAGCCGCCTGCTCCAACTCCACCTGCCCCTACTGTGGTAGAGAAAGTAGAAGTTCCTGCCCCAGCTCCAGCAGTCGCTGCACAACCAGTGGCGGCAGCTCCCGTACAAGAACTTCCTAAAACCGGTATGGATGACGTTGGTACTACACTTGGAGTAGCTGGACTTGCAACGCTTGCTGGCACTATCGTACATATTCTGTACTCCCGCCGTAAGCTTCGTCAGTCATAAGGTAAAGATCTGGCATGTGTGGCCGCTATACGCTCTACGAAACAGCAGACCTAGCAGAGCGATTCGATGTTGAAGTGCCAGAAGATATTCAATCAAACTATAACGTTGCACCGTCTCAGACCATGCCCGTTATTGTTGACGGAACAGAGACAAGACACATTGAACTTATGCAGTGGGGACTGGTTCCTGCTTGGGCAAAAGACTCTAAAATTGGCTCTAGACTCATTAATGCCCGCAGTGAATCAGTATTTGACAAGCCCGTGTGGCGACATGTAATCCGTTCACATCGTTGCCTTGTGCCGGCAAATGGGTTTTACGAATGGAAAAATGGCAGCACCGCGCAAAAACAACCTTACTATGTACATCCACTATCTGAAACGTTATTCGCTTTTGCAGGCGTATGGGATAGATGGCGGGAGCCGGGAGGGGAAGTTCTAAAAACGTACTCCATAGTAACCACGGAGCCAAATGAAGAAATTTCAACGATACACAACCGCATGCCGGTTATTCTATACAAAGAGGAAGAAGCAGCATGGATCGACCCGACAAATGATCAGCCTGAGGATATAGCACCATTCCTTCATCCTTACGAGGACGGTGGTTTAGAGCTCTATCCCATAAGCCAAAATGTTAATTCTCCCTCAAATAACAATCCCGCGCTTTTACAACCACTGTCTTGAAAAACTGTTATCCTACCTCACTTGAACCTTCAAGAGACGCTACCCATTTTTCTCTCGTAAGCAACCCCTGATCCGTTAAAAATATGCTGCTGCAGCATGAACTTTTTTTGCCGAAGACATTATATCAAGCGGATCGATCGACCATTTTTGCGCAGCATACACAGTATCAGACGAAGTGGCACTTAATACATCTGACTGTGGCTCACCTACCAGCTGCATTTCTATATCCATAAGGCAAATATCATATTTATTTCGCTTTTGATACATAGCACCAACAAACCTTACACTCACTGCACTACAATTTAGCTTTTCTTTGCATACCCGTTTGGCTGCCGCTTCAGGCAATTCATCGTTCTTCATAGTTATCGCAGGCAAACCCCAATAGCCACTTAAATCCAGGTCGGTATCTGGTCGCTTATAAAAATTTAAACTATCAAAAAAACACCAGTAAAAACTGATGTTTTTTTGGTGGAGCTGGCGGGTACTGCCCCCGCGTCCGTCGGTTTATCTTGGCTAGTCGTCTACAGGCTTAGGTCATTTTAGATTTTACCAAAACTTACTGGTGAATGACCAAAAGGTAAGCTCTGGGTACTCTAGTCTTAGCAATCATCACGAGCAGTGAATAATTGAGCAATCAGATGATATAAAACGCATTCACTCTATCTGACGTCAAGCAAAACGTTGCTTAGAAAAATGACTAAGCAGCTGTTGCGTAAGCAAAGTCTGTGCGTGGTGCGAAAGCACTCGCTACATAATTTGCAAGACGCTTAAGTGGGTTTGTAACTGCACTTAAATATGTTTGCCTATAACGCTGACAAGCGACCTGCTGATCTAACCGATAAAGTCCAACGTCGAGCTTAAAATTCAGCCCCATATTTTTATTATAACATAAACACAATACTTGTATCAACTATCTGTCAGGTGCTTCTTAGGAGCGAGGTCAGTTGTTTTTGCTGCTTTATGCCAAGCTTTTCGAAGAAGTTGTCATAATACAGAGACAAAGGCACAGCTGTCTCGCAGATATATGAAACTCGGTCAAATCTGTCTGCTTGCAGTTACGTATCTAAACCTTGCGTAATCCTATAGAGGGCATACCAATCATCAAGTGAAAGTGCTTGAGCACGAAGGCTTGGATCAATACCAGCCTTCTGTAACAAGGCTTCAGCTTCCAGCTTTGATATATGAAGTCCACCGCTTAAACTGCTCCTTAGCTTCTTCCGTCGTTCACTAAAGCCAGCTTTCACTAATCTAAAGAACTTCTTAGTATCCACATTGGAATACAGCGGCTTCTCACGATATTTCAATCCTAGTATCTGTGAATCAACTTTGGGCGGCGGCGTGAATAACTCAGCCGGCACAATAACGCTCAGTTGTACTTCACAGTAAAACTGCACGCTGACACTCAGCAAACTCATGTCACCAGGTTTGGCAGCCACACGCTCGGCAACTTCTTTTTGAATTAGCAGTGCTGCCGTATCAAATGGATTCGGATTTTCGCACATAACACGAAGTAGATTACTCGTAAGGTAATAAGGGATATTAGCCGCCACCTTATAGCCTGCGGGCAGCTGCGTAAAATCAAAGCTTAAAATGTCATGCTCGATGACGTGTAGATGTTTATCTTTAATCCGGTCTGGCAGCGCTTCTGCCAAAGCATGGTCGAATTCTACAGCGATAACTTTTGCATCACGTGATAATAATTCTTTAGTAAGTGTGCCGAGTCCTGGCCCGATCTCCAAGACAGTATCTCCTGCTTTAACACCTGCAACATCAGCCATTGCTTCCAGGCTCAGTTCATCATATAGCCAATGCTGTCCTAAAGATTTTTTGGGCGTCATCCTACTACTCAGTGTCAATAATCCTTGACGGAATATCCTCTGTGCATTTTATTCCCATCCAGATATGCGGCTCAAATTCGCCAAATTTTCGGTACGCGCCTAAAGTTAAAGTTGTCTGATCATCGGTGAAATCTCCAGCAGCACCCAGCTCAAGCCCAACGAGACTATAGCTCCCTATTTTCTGTGCCCGCATCGAACCTTTGGTAACCGCATGAAAAACAGGGTTTCCTTCAGCATCAATCTTTTCCGTTTTCTCCGTACCACTTGGAACGACATCAAAGTGGTATAAGTCATATGGCTCCGAGGCCCCTTCATGATACTGGACAGCCCAGCCGCTCTTGAGAGGATAATAGCCGTCCCAAGCAAATGGGCTGTTAAGTCCTGCGAATATTGTTGGCGTATTACTGCGCCTATACTCACGAGCAGAATCAAGCTGCGGAGTATCATAATATGCGTTCGCACGCATACGTACCGTCAAACCAAAACCATTTATATGACTGTCTTGCCCGCAATCTACTCCAGCTGCTTCTTGGCTATCAAGTAATATTCCCCCGTATTTGGTGAGAGTTGTACCACGCCGCAACTCTACGGTCTGGCCATGCAAACCTAAGTTTGATGTCATACTATTACTCGCGCTGCTTGCTTCACTGGTAGCCACAGAAGCAAGTGCACACACAAGCAGAGATTTAGCGATGTTTCTCTTTACCTCAGGATAACGGTTTTCTATCATAGTATTAAAATACCATAAACTGTTCATTAGAGCAAAATAATGTATTATTTACCACCAGCCTTTGCTTTGCCAAGCCGTATAGGCGCCTGCCCAGCCGCCATACCTACCTGCATAACCTGAGAAGAATTTCAGCTGACAGACAGGGTCTCGTTGCCAGTTTGGACAAGCAGCTGCTAATTTACTAGCGGGGCATGCCTGACCCAAACCCGCACAACCACCGGCGTTCGTTACAGCCGCATTCCATTTTGATTCATGGCTAATAATAAAGTCGACGTACATATAGTCACTCTTGCTAATACCTGCTGCAGCCATTACAGACTGTTTGTCACTTGGCACGTTACTATAGGTACCGCGAGCAATGATACTGGCAATCGGCTGTTGAATAATAATATCTTGTAGCTTCACGCGTTCACCAGTTTGGCTATTAATTTGGTACGTAACAATGCGCTTGCCAGGCACGCCTTGCTGACGCGTGGCTTTAACGCCAAATGAAAGCGTATCATCATCTACAAATTGCGTATCTGGGGTAATGTCTTCATTGGCAACCTGAACGGTGATACCTTTTCGATTCACAAAAATTGGTTCATTTGAGCTAATTGGTGTATCAACACTTGGTTGTACCGTTTCGCCATCACCAAGTGCTATCTTTTTTTCTTTCAAAAAATCACCTACGGTTTTCGCATGTGTCCGTATTACTAACGGTGCACCATACAAGTTTACGTTTATCGGTGTGGCGCGCTCAACTACAAGTTTTTGTCCGATCACACCTTGAGTTACAAAATCATCAACCGGGTCAAGCTTCAACCTGTCTTCCGGATAAGCATTAATACCGGATTGCTTAGCAATACTACGTGGTGTTGCGGCAGCACTGAGCGCACGTACTTCTTTACCGTTATCTACGACTGTTACTGGTAATGCACGATACACATTAACCCGGAAGTTATCACTAACAATTTCAGTATTCTTAGCCGGCTCCACAACATCACCTTCATGCAGCGTGATATTCATCCGTTTTAGTAAATCGCCTACCGTATCAGCACGTGTCGGTATAATATGTTCGCTGCCATCAACGTTCATAATAACCACTCGCGAATTGCTTGCCGATAATTTCGGTGTTGGGCTACCTTTATTAATGATCAAAAGTGCTACAACCCCTATGACCATGAGTACTCCGAAGGTAATTGCCGGTACGAAAAAAGCCGGATGTTTATGAACGCCCTTAACAGCACCTTTGGCAGCAGGTAATTTTGAATAGTGCTTCTTGAACAATCCGAAACGCGTACGCATAAAAATAGTAACTCTCCCAGCAAAGCCCCACTCGTAGTTAATCTTCCCCGGAGAAGCCTTGCTTTATTGTACCAAACGCCTATAGGCGGATAAAGCGTCCCGTGCATCAGCGGCTAAAGCATACCGGGAAAGTTCTGCATGGGATACCCACTGAGCATCGAGGATTTCCGGTAGTCTGGGCCTTAGCTGCAGCGCCTGGTTTAATTCGACTAGAAAATAGTGGCAGGTGAATGTTAGACCATGCTCGGTATATTTCTGTACGCCAAGGGGCTTTAGTTGTTCAGTGCCAATGCCCACACCGACTTCTTCCATGAGCTCTCGAGTAGCAGCCAAAGATATATCCTCATTCTTATGGATACCCCCACCTGGCAACGACCAGTTACCTGGGCCGTGCCAGGTTTGTACCAGCAACACCTTACCTTCAGCCAATACTAACAACCGAGTGCGTTCACGGAGCCGTAAATATACATATGACACCGGCCAACTGACCCAAAACGCCAGCGTCCCTATATATCGCATCAGCTGTTTCATAGTTTCTCCAGCGGCGCGAACGATATATTCAGCTTCTTAAGCCCCTTGCCTTTGAAGAAAATACTGGCTGTATCGCCGTCCAGTTCCACAATAGTGCCCACGCCAAAGACTTGGTGGCGCACGTTATCCCCTTCACTGAGTTCAGGCACATAGCGCGGTTCGTCGCTTATTGGTTGTCCGAACGGCTGGGCATATTCGGATTGTCCTGATGTAAAGCCAAAACTGAAACTACTGCCCGTGTCCTGCTGGACCTGGCCATCAACTTCGCTTAAGAACCGACTTGGGGGGTTATGTTGCACGCCGCCGTATAACATACGCCCGGTAGCCGATATTAAATACAGTTCCTCACGTGCACGGGTCATGCCGACATAACACAGCCGGCGCTCCTCTTCCATTTCGGATTGGTCGTAGAGGGCCCGGGAATGCGGGAAAATAGTCTCTTCCATACCGATCATAAAGACCACCGGAAATTCCAAGCCCTTCGCAGCGTGCAAGGTCATCAGTGTCACGGCATCGCTATTCATATCCGCCTGGTCAAGGTCACTAATAAGGGCTACTTCTTCCAAAAACCCATCAAGCCCGACGTCATGGTACTCTTGAGCTACCCCAATTAGTTCCTTGACGTTTTCCTGGCGGGATTCGCCCTGTGCCGTGCCGTCATCAAGATAGCTTAAATAGTCGATGCGGCGCACCAGTGAGTCAATTAGTGCCGCGGGCGGTGTCTCTTCCACCAGTGTCCGTAGTGAACCTAAAATATCTGCCAGCTCCGCGAGTGACTTTCGGGCCCGGGGTGTAATCTCATTACATTCACCGCTATGGTCAAGGGCTTGGAGTAACGTGAGTCCTGAGGCACGTTGCCAGGCGAAGAATGTCTCAACTGATTTGCCACCAATACCACGCGTTGGTACGTTTACAATGCGCTCAAAACTTACCCTATCTTCCGGCTGGAAAATTAAACGTACATAGGCAATCAGGTCCTTAATTTCTTTACGGTCATAAAACCGTGTACCGCCAACAATTTTGTAGGGGATACCGTAATGGATAAATGCTTCTTCCATGGCCCGGCTTTGGGCGTTCGTACGGTACAACACCGCGTAATCTTTGTAGGAACGGATACCCCTATCCAGCCCGTCCCGTATCCGGCGTACGACTGCTTCCCCTTCCGCTCGCTCGTTGGAAAGCTGTAAGATCTGTACCGGCAAACCACCCTCAGCATTGGTCCACAGCTTCTTATCTGATCGCTGTTGGTTTTTGGTGATGACACCATGTGCCGCTTCCAGGATGTGCTTGGTACTGCGGTAATTTTGCTCAAGTTTAATGACGGTGCAGTTCGGGTAGTCCCTTTCGAAATTTAAGATATTACGGAAATCTGCCCCTCTCCAACTATAGATTGACTGCCAGTCATCGCCTACTACTGCAATATTTTTATCTTGATTTGTCAAAAACTTTACTAACTTATATTGGGCAGCGTTCGTATCCTGGTACTCATCGATCATGATGTACTTAAACTGGGTTTGCCATTTGGCCCGGATCTCCGGTTGGGTCTCGAGCATACTGACCGTGCGAGCAATGAGATCATCAAAATCTAGGGCTGACGCATCACGCAGTGCCTGTTGGTACAGTGGGTAGACTTGTGCGGCTGCTCGCTGGGCTGGACTCATGGCCATATTGGCGTATTCTTGGGCGGATATAAGGTCATTCTTAGCACTGCTGATAATCCCTGAAAGTGTTCGGGCTGGGAAGCTTTTTTCGTCAATATGGAGCTGCTTACTGGCTTGTTTGATGGCATTTACCCGGTCAGTTTCATCGAAAATAACAAAGCTTCTGGGTATACCGATATGTTCGCCATCTTGTCGCAATAAGCGGACACAGATAGAGTGGAAGGTACCCATGTACGGCATAAATCCACGGTTTTCGGCACGGTCGCCAAGCAGTTTTGCGACACGTTCGCGCATTTCTTTAGCCGCCTTATTGGTAAACGTCACGGCCAAGATATTCGTCGGATAGGCTTTCTGGGAGGCAATAATATACGCAATCCGATGGGTTAAGGTTTTGGTTTTACCCGAGCCAGCGCCGGCTTGAATTAGCAGCGGGCCTTCGGTTGTTTCAACCGCCCGTTGCTGTTCTGGGTTTAACCCCTCGAGAAGATACTCATGCATCATCTTATTGTACCAGCCTTCGGGTATGAAGAAGGTACATAAACCATCCATAGAGGTTCTTGATTAGTAAGACATGTGGATGTAAGAGCCGAAATTACTTGTTACCCTTCAAGTACATATTATTTTAGGGATATTATCGGAAGTCTATCTCAATTACCTTTGGTACGTTCATTGTATAATCTGAATACCTTACCCATACCGGAGTGGCTTTATAGAGCTGCACACGCGGGTCACGTAAAAACTTCTCTGTACAAGGAGTGTCTTTGACTAAGAATAATTGGATGTACTTCTCTGCTTCACTACCTGGGATGGGAGTGGCTATGCCTTCATATTGAACAGTGATGTGTTTGTTAGTATCCCAACCTATTACAAATGCAACATATGGGTTGGTCTTAAGGTTACGCCACTTGCGTGTATCGATAAAGCTCTCAAAGACTATTTCTAGGTCTTGGGTTTGTGTGAATGCAATGAGCGCAGATTCAGGCTGGTTGGAACCTTTGGCTACCGTTGAAATAGTTGCCATAGGCTGCTCTTTAAGAAAGTTTAGGACGGTAGTTTTATCACTTGTAGGCTGCTTACTCATCTTGTTTAAGCATACTATACAAGGGAGCAAAATGGTGCTTAGCTACCCTCTAGTGCCCAGCCCGACTGAGACTTTCTGGTACATTGTCTGGTAGATTTAGTATTTCACTCTGTCCTATTTTATTGGTTATAGCGAGCTACTTACAAGTGTGTGTTGTCCGACCAAGGGTAGAGCTTTGTAATATACACTTTTTCATAATATTACGTGTTACTATACAAATATAAATAGGAGTCTACGTCATGACAACACCTGAAGGCAAACCTACTTTCCCCGTTCTGAGCGAGGCAGACCATGAGCGGCTTGCTCAACAATTTGCAGCTGGTCAAGCTCGCCGTCTAGAACGGCGTCAATTAGTAGCGACCGAAGAGTACGGAACATGGGTTAAAGATTTTGCTGCCAGACATAGGTTTCATGCTGAAAGTGGCTATGGTGTTGGTGAGTATGAGGGTGAAGACACCGAGAAAGTGGAGTTAGTACTCGACTTCATAGAATTGGCGCTTAATCATGCTGAGCAAACTGGTGCAAGCACACTTACGCCCGGTGAATTTTCTACCTATGAAGTAGAAATCGCGATTGATGATAGCGTACTCGCTGCTCGTCGCATGCATGGACAAGGTGTTATGTACGGCTTGAGTGCACTAGAAGACACGGGTGCGACAACTCGTCCACGAGTGGATATGACCGAGCTTATAGACGCAGTGCGGAGCTAAATTAATTTTGTCCGAGATAGCCTCAATATATTTCTCATCAGCTCGTCATGTCCAGCCAGTATTTGATTTTTATTAAAAAATAATGTAAAAATGCCTATGAAGTTCTCGGGTGGTATTTGCATATAGAATGCCCGAACGCTTAATCCTCACACGTGAACAGATTGCAGATTAATTAATGATCTCACCCTTGATATTTGCTAGTTTATCACGCCATTCTTGGAGCTGCTCTGGCGTTAACCTTTTCCAGTCGCTTACTTCACCAATAATCCTTAACGGCTCTTGGCTACGGTAGGAGCGGGTAGGATTACCAGGGAACTTTTTATTAGTAACATTGGGATCGTCTTCAAAGTCTCCAGTCGGTTCAACAATATAGACTCTTGCAGGCCCACTACCTTTGGATAATTCTGCTGCAAGTCCTGCGCCATCAACTAAGGCTGTGAAGTAAATATGGTTCATGGTGACTTCGGGTCTATAGTTTGATTGAAATCCAGCAGTTAGTAGATCGCCTACTTGTAAGTCTGCTTTTGTCCCGTGATAAAAAGGTCCATCGTCTAACTTGTTGGACTTTTTAAATGTATCAATCTTACGCTGCATAGTATTATTTCCTTATCTAAATAAGTATACCTCGTAGTTCGCTATTTCTTTAGATTGGGACAAGCCCTTTCCCCTGCCAAGCAAAAGATATGTGAGCTTCTCTGATATTATTAGATACATGTACGGTATTCATCATGTAGCGCTTAGTGTCACCGATTATCAAAAATCTCTAGAATTTTATAAGCAGCTTAATTTTTCCAAAGTGTACTTCTGGGAAGCAGACGATAAAAGCCTTAGTATTACTCATTTAAAGAATGGTGATTTTATCCTTGAGTTATTTTGCTATAGCAAACCTCAGCCTGCTCCGAACACCATACACAGCACTGACACTGATTTACCTATCGTTGGCACAAAACATTTCGGACTTAAAGTAGACTCTATTGAGGCAGCCTATGAAGATTTATTAACAAAAGGTCTTATTGATACATCTGTCCAAATAGCTCAAGGGAGAACAGGTATACACTACTTCTTTATTGAAGACCCTGACGGGATACTTGTGGAGATTGCTGAAGATAAAAGAAGCATCTAGCTTGATAGTTATTCTAAATAGTTTACAGGCAATTAAAATATTCTAGAAGTTAGTGGTGGCTAGCATATTATCTTCAGGAGTTTGATCATACTTTGATAGAGCTAAATGCACGGCATTCGATTATACATTGACGACAAGGGTGAGTATAAAGTTGGCATATGTATTCAACGGATGGATTTGACGCTAGATTTAGATAAATTTATCCAGAGCCCTATAATAGATGAAATAAATGCGCTCAAAGATGCCGAATATACAGACTTAATACGAACATATGAGAGGTAAAGAAAAATGGGAAATATTGAATTCGAAGGACGAATACTAGAAATTGAGGTAAATTCTATTATTAAGAAGCTTCTTGCCCTTGGAGCAGAACATCAAGCAAACCTGAAATTTAGACGATATGTCTTTGATACAATACCTCTCCAAAAAGGCAAATGGATCCGACTTCGGACAGATGGGCAGAAGACGACACTAGCCGTTAAACATATCTTGAACGATGATATAGACGGAACAAAGGAGTGGGAAGTGGAGGTTTCGGATTTCGATGAAACATTCTTAATACTTAAAGAAAGCGGCATTAATTACAGAAGCTACCAAGAAAACATTCGCTCGGTTTATACATTACATAGTGCTGAGATTGTTATAGACGAATGGCCTAAAATCCCTCCCTATTTAGAAATAGAAGCAGCTACCAAGAAGCAAATCATCTCAATAGCCAAGCAACTTGGTTACGCGGAGAGTGATATCACAGGTATCAATAATGATAAGATATATCTCAAGTACGGCATCAATATAGATACTATAAGAAATCTTAAATTTTAATAAAATGAGTATGACATTACCAATCCATAGTGCTATCGACATCATGTCACAATAATGATAATGTACAAATCATGCAGTTTTTAAACACTCCTCCGGAGAACGCAAAGATACGAGAAAACCTTGGCGAAGGTTTACTTCCGATATTACCTATTGAGGCTGCTTTGCTTCAAGAGCAGCGTCAATGGCTTATAGCCCGACAACAAGAACTTGCACGAGAGCTCAATGATGCTATGTCCCAAACTTCTGAAACATGGCATGACAATGCCCCTGCAGACGCAATTAATCTAGAGGGCTCCCGAAATTCTATGAGCGGCGAAAAAATTGGAAATGCAATTCGTCATGCAGTAGTCTATGAATATCCTACTCAGACTGACGAGGTAACACTAGGTAGCCTCATTAGAGCTACAATGCCCAATGGAAAGCCAAAGTCTTTATTTCTTGTATACCCGCAATAATGTGGGTATATTCACATTAAAAAGCCCCTTGGGAGAGGCTATCCTGGGTGCCTTACCCCAAGATACTATTGAATATAAGGTAGGGGCCCGAACTCTTAGCCTAGCTATAAATAGCATCGAACTTCCACGAGATGCATTCGGTGATGACACCATACTCCCATCTCTTCAACCTCAAGAATAGTTACGATATTTTTCATTCACTAAATATATACTTGGATCTCTACCTGCTATGATTTCGCTCACTTGGTGAACATATGCCAGTTTGAGATAATATAGCTCCCCTCAAAAGTTTAGTCTACCTAGCGTGTGCCCAATATAAAACTAAAACGAATCGTTATTAGACCTTAATGACGACGATAGCGTAAATAGTATTTTGTAATAATTACTTGGTAGATCATTCCCTGAATACAGCCTGCGATCAATGGCGGTGCGTCAACTAAAATAGCGTATGTCAAAATTGTGGTCATAGCGCCCCACGCAAATACAAGTGCCCTTCCCGAAACTCCGCTTAATCGCTTTGTTTTTATCACTTTTATCAAATACGGTGTACCAGCGATGAAATTATAGACCATGCCTATCCAACCAGAAGCGTCAGGGAATCGCCAAAGCATGTAAGCAGTCAGCGGACCAACTAGCAGGATCGTGAGTAGCCCCTGATGAAACTGACGACGGTTATGGGACAAAATAAAGCTGAGTAAGGTGGTGCCGACGAGAAGCATTGCTAGATTGGTACCTACTGGCAGCCACAAGTGCCGAAGGGTAAAATAGGTCATCCAACCTACATTTGCAGCCGCGTTAAGCGTAGTCGTGATCGCTGATAAACCCCGTGTCGTTTTCTTGCTCATCGCATGATGGAGCTGTGCAGCTGCTGAGAATAACCAGAATGACTCACCAACAATCAGTAAGGTATTTTCGATAAGGGTCTTCGTAAGCATTAGCAGTATCTTATCATAAAGGCTTCAAAGCAATGTATAGACAAAATTGAGTTTTAAGGCTTTATTTTTTCTCGTTTGCCAACTGATATAGCAGAGCCTTTGATACCAAGAGCTTTAAGAGCCAAGTCTTATTTCAAAAATCTTTTTGCTATAATGCGAACATTATGCCGATACGAGACAGAATTAGACAGGTGAAGCATCTCCAAAATAAATATTTCATTTGTGTCCTAGAAAATCCAAAAAACATAGTTAACATAGCTTCTGCAGTACGCAATGTTTCAGCCTTTGGCGTTGAGAAATTGTATGTCATTGGCAATAACAGTATTGTTAAAGATTTTGAAACATCACGAAATCATAAGGGACTCACTAACACGAGCGTAGGGGCCAATAAGTGGGTTTTTGTGAAGCAATTTGATACTGCTGCCGAGTGCATTGCTCATTTGCGTAAAGACCACTACACCATTGCAGTCACTTCGTCACACATGAAAGGTAAAGAGAATGTGTATCTTTATGAAGAGACCTTTACGCAAAAACGGTTAGCTGTTTGGTTTGGTAATGAATCGAAAGGTATTTCGGAGGAAGCTGCTAACGAAGCTGACATGTGCATACAGATTCCAATGGGTGGCATCGTGGAGAGCTTGAACCTTGGTACCAGTACAGGGATTATATTGAGCTATATTAGTTACCAGCGCCTGAGATACATTTACGATCACGACAAAGCAAAGTTTAAGCCAAAGAGTATTGCGACAACAAAGATAAAGTCTTGGGAAGAGTTCATTAAGCCGCACCGTGACTAAGGGTACCGTTTGTACTAAAATTCAAAAGAATATTTCAGCACAGCTTTAGAAGAAATCGGTTGGTGGTTTTGTACCAAGGTCAAATAGCTCGGCGTCCCAGGCAATTAAAAATCCGACTACCAGAAGAGTAATTACTAATAAAAAGATAACCAGTTTCATAGAGCGGCGTTTCTTCACCGCATTAATCGGTACAAAAAATTGCTTGTTATTAACGAGCGCCTCTATCTCAGCCTGCCGTTTGGCTGCTTCAGATTCCTTTTTAGCCGCCTCACTCTGTACTTCTTTCTTAGTAGTTACTTCATGGGCCACCTCAGAGATTTCATCACTCGGCTCAGCAGTATCTGGAACTGGCTTTTCTTCCAACGGTTGGGAAGCTTGGTCTGCTTGGTCCTCTTTTTCTACAATCTCATCTGCTTTCTCTTCAGGGATTTCTTGCTTATCTTCATCAGGCATGACATCAGTATGAAGTGGCTCAATCCGATTCTTCTTCGGGGCTGACAGCACCATTTCCGCACCCTCACCGGTAGAAGGCGTCTCGGTGTCTTCCTTCGCCTCTTTTGTTTTTGGAGAAGTTGGTGAAACCATTGGGTCACTGACATTTGGCTTATGGGTCACTATGACAGGCCGTGCTGAAGCTGAAGGCATTGATTTACCAGGGCTTGTAATATCAAAAACCTTCTCCTTGGAAGTATTTGCTATCTTTTCTTCATCTGATTTTTTGGATGGTTCCACTTTTTTGGCTGCCTTTTTCTTTTTTTGTTTCATTGGTCGTGAGTCTCGCGTGCCAAGGCATGCGCCGTCTCTACAATGCCTATAAATTTATGTGGGTGCAGACTTGCGCCGCCAACCAGCGCACCATTACATCCTTCAAGTTCCAAATATCCCCGTACTATCTGATCATCCACACTACCTCCGTAAAGTATACGGATATTTTTTGCAACAGCAGTGCCATACAGATCGGCTACTTGTTTACGAATGTATGTGATTTCTTTCTGAACCTCAGCCGGTTTCGCCAACTCACCACCAAACGTACTGATAGCCCACACTGGTTCATATGCGATAACAACTTGCTCTATCTCGTCGCTTGTGAGGTTGCTCAGCGCTGTCATTACTTGATCATGCAATACCTGTTTCGTTTCGCCAAGCCGGCGCTCCTGCTGCGTTTCACCAACACAAAGTATCGGTGTAATTTCATTACGGATTGCAGCCGCCACTTTGTCTCGTATCAGTTCAAACGACTCCTTGAAATATAAACGCCGTTCAGAATGTCCAATAATGGCGTACTGGACAAGATGTCGAAGCATCGTAAATGACACTTCACCGGTAAATGCGCCGCTGTCTTTATGGTATGCATTTTGGGCGGCAAGCTTGAACTTTCGATGATCAACCTGATGGTAAAGCGGTTGCAAATGTACGAAACTTGGCGCCAACACTACCTCGACATCCCGGTAAGCCTTAATGCCTTTATCAAGTTTATGGACCAGGATACTCGCTTCATGAGTATCGAGATTCATTTTCCAATTACCAGCGATTAAATATTCTTTTTTCATAATGTATATGCTTATTGTACCCTACTTATCCTCTAATGCCGCAACGCCCGGCAAAGTCTTGCCGCTCATTAACTCCAGGCTTGCACCACCACCTGTTGACACGTGATTGAATGCACCCACTAACTTCTGCTGCTCTATGTAGCTAACCGTATCGCCGCCGCCGACAACCGTAAATGGCTTATGTCCGAATTCGCCCAACATTGCCTCTACAATTGTCTCCGTGCCATGCGAGAACGGTCCGACTGGCCCTTGTAAGGCCGGAGTTTCAGTCACGCCCATCGTACCGTTCCAAATAACTGTCTGGGATAGTTGGATACTGCCCGCAATAAACGATGCCGAAAATGGCCCGATATCCAGCAACATTTCATTTGATTTCATATGATTTACTTCACGTGGCGGACGCTTCGGATAATGCTCGATACTAGATATCACGTGCGCACCCCAATCGACGATTCGAGTTGTCACTTTTGAATCAATAGCAGTGGCAGCCACTCCGTCATGCGGTAAATAAAAAACAAATGTATTCTCTTTTGCTTTCTTTCTGGCTTTTTCCAGAATAGACTTCGCAAGTGGAACATCATCTGGTTCAACTAAACTTTTGGCCATATCATAGCCTTCTGCCAGCAGAAAGGTATTAGCCATAGCACCGCCAACTGCCACAAAATCGGCAATGTCTATAAATTTTTCTAAGATTGCTATTTTATCAGAGATTTTCGCACCGCCGACAATTGCCATCAACGGACGCTCTGGCGCTTCCATGGCCCCCGTAACCGTGTCAACTTCCCGCTCTAGAAGCAGCCCAGCAACACTCGGTACATGATGTGTCACAGCCTCAGTGCTGGCATGCGCCCGGTGTACGACACCGAAACCGTCTTGTACGAACACATCAGCCAGTTCGGCAAGCTGCGTCCCAAAAGCATCATCATTTTCTTCTTCTTCAGCATGAAATCGGAGATTTTCAAGGAGTAGCACTTCCCCGTTCTTTAACTTCTTGGCTGCTTTTTCAGCCTTTTCGCCTACACAGTCTTCGACAAAGGAGACATCATTATTAAGGATCTCGTTCAGTCGTTTTGCTACCGGCCACAGAGAAAACTCTGGATTAGGCCTACCGTCCGGACGCCCAAGATGAGAGCAAATAATGAGTTTTGCGCCATGTTCGAGTAAATAATTAACGGTGGGCAATGATTGCTTAATGCGGTAATCGTCTAGAATTTTGCCGTCTTTAACCGGGACGTTATAGTCAGCTCGAAGCAGTACTGTCTTGCCCTTTACGTCTATGTCACGGATTGTTTTCTTCGTAAACACTGGCCCACCCTAATTTTCTATTATTCTAGCATGCGTACTTTGATTGTGTCAGTAGTTCCTACGACACCCGGCTGACGGCCAGAAGCCGTTACCACAATATCACCTTTGTGAAGTACCTTGTTCTGGCGGAGCCAATCGGTCAATTTTACCGCCGCTAAGCGATCTACTGGACGGACGTAGCTCTTTACGTCGTAGACAAGCGCTAGCTGCTGAGCGGTCCTTGTATCATCAGTTACTGCTATCAACGGTACATTTGGACGCCTAGTGGCAATCTGAAGTGCTGTGTCACCGGATTTTGTCTCAGCGACAATTGCCTTGGCTTTAATAGTTTCTGCCAACTGAATAATGCTATTGGAGATCGCTGCTTGCCGCGAATGGTCGTCTTCATTTGCAAACACTGCCTTCAAAGGTGCGTTCATTTCGGTATAGCGAACCACGCGTTTCATAGCCTGCACTGCTTCTACTGGATACTTACCGTTTGCAGTTTCGTCGCTCAGCATGACGCAGTCCGCCCCAACAATAACCGCGGTAGCTACGTCGGACACCTCTGCACGGGTCGGTTCAGGCATTTCGGTCATACTACCCATCATTTGGGTTGCGACAATAGTCGGTTTGGCGTACTTAAGTCCCAGACCGATAATTTTTCGTTGTACCACTGGTACGGATTCAGCCGGAGTTTCTACCGCCAAGTCTCCGCGGGCAATCATAATAGCATCCGCTTCCTTAACGATAGCTTCAATATTTTCAACAGCGGCTTTCGTTTCAATTTTGGCGATAATTTTGGCAGTACTGCCGAGGTTTTTTAGCCGCTTTCTTAAAGCCTTGATATCATCAGCGGTCTGTACAAAGCTCAAACCCACATAATCATAATCTTGCGTTGAGCCAAATACGATATCTTCTTTATCTTTTTTGGTAATAATATCGCCCGCAAAATCCGTATCCGGCAAGTTTATCCCTTTGCGCTTGATAAGAATGCCATCATTTTCGGCACGAACGTGCACAACACCATTCGTAACACTAGTCACAACTGTACGGACCTTCCCGTCGTATAAGTAAATACGTTCACCACGTTTCACCTTCTTTGCCAGATCATATTGCGTTGGGATATGCTTCGTACGTTCGTAATCCGCTTTATATGCAAAGGTAAGTGCCTGACCGGTTTGCACGGTAATCACGCCGTCAAAATCTCCCAAGCGAATCTTTGGGCCTTGTAAATCTTGAAGAATTGCCACGGGCTTGCCAAGCTCTTTACTGGCTTTACGTATCCACTTGACCTGTTCGAGCCGTTCTTCGTAATCACCGTGGCTAAAATTAAGCCGGATGCCATTGGCACCAGCTTTGATTAGACTGTAAATCGCCTCATAACTATTTGTTGGTGGACCGATGGTTGCTAAAATCTTTGTCCGTTTAAAATCTTCAAGCGGCACCGTAGGCGCCTTGGTTGTCGTACTTGTCACGTTTTCGCCACCTTTTTGTATCCTTACACTTTAGTATACCACTGTTAACATAAAAGCGTAAACAACTTCAATACAGATGACAGCCTTTCACACTTCTCTAATGATTCATGTGGTCAGTATTCTGGTAGCCCCATTCTTTCTGCCACTGCTTCATCTCGCGGATTTCATTCTCCTGAGCCGCGATGATGTCTTGGGATAGGTCCTTTAGTTCTTGGTGCTTTGCATTATCTTTCGCAAGTTTTGCCATATCAACTGCCGCCTGATGATGCACAATCATATCAGTAATAAACCGCTCATCGAATGTATCACCTTTTTTATCTTCGAGCTTTTTCACCATATCGTTCATCGACATGTCATCGACAGGCTTGTCAAAAGTCGTAGCTGCTACTGATACGAGTAGTCCACCAAGCAAAAACCCAATAATTCCAAAAAGTAATGGTTTGGTTTCCATAATCTATCCCCTTACCTTTATTAAGCGTCCAACCGCGTCTATAAGCTCAGTGGTCTTTTCTTCTGTAGAGCCGTGGACTGTATCATTGGTAAGGCAGTGTTTCGTATGGTCGCGTAAGAGCTCCAACGCCACTTTATCCAGCGCAGCCTGTGCTGCACCAATTTGCGTCAAAATATCGATGCAATACTTATCTTCCTCAACCATCTTAGAGATGCCACGGATTTGGCCTTCAGCACGCTTTAACCGCTTTAAGACTTGTTCTTTATTATCGCTATAACCGTATGTCTGCATAGTTCCTCCTTACTTATGGCCCTGGTGGCTATGATGATTATTGTGATCATGGTGACCATGGTGGTACTCATGCACGAGTGCATGCCCCTTGCCGCGTTCTAACAAATACTTATTGACCGGCACCGCTGCAGCAAAGGCTACCGCTAGTGACAAGGGCATAGTCAGCCAAAATACGGGATTCACTAATCCGGCATTCATAGCCCCAGGGATCACAGCCATAATACCGTTGTCTACTACTTCCATCGTCAAAATCGATAATGTATCAGCCGCCAGTACCACTGTCAGTGCTGTACCCACAGCTAATCCAGCCTTTAGAAGCGGCAATGTTGAGAGGGCGTAGCCGAATAAAAATGCTAGGCCAATAGATATGGCAATGGTTATCAGGTTGCTCAAACCGAAAACTGTGCCGATGATAAGCCCACTAATTTCACCGATCGCACATCCCGTAAGACAGTGCAGTGTCGCATTAATTGCCATTGAAGTGGTGTTTATTGTCATATGATTCTCCTATACCCCCCTAGGGTATATCAATACTATGTCGCCGTCAAGAAAAAAGCCGTGACAACAGCTCTTAATCCACCCTAATCTATACATCCAGTATGAATAACTACTAAGCGAGTAGGAGCATTGCTACCAATCTTTGAAAAATTACGCAAACGAGGCGTACAGATAGTTATTAATACTTGCAATCCCAAAGAACACGACGAGACATACTAAGCACAAGCTACTGAGGCAGTCGCACTATTCCAAACACTAGATATAGTGGTACTTTATACCGCCAGATACCATAGGAAATTATCCATTATTCATCTCTACCATTAGTAAATAACTCAACATAACGTTTGTATGCAAATTGACGTCCATACGTGGCTGACTCATCAATTTGTTTGAGAATACCTAGTTCTACAAACCTTTTAATAAGCTGATTAGCCGCGGGGCGCGAGAGGCCTGTAATTTTTTGAGCGGTTGCAACGTCAATAATCGGTTGGCTATACAAACCACGCAAAAGTCGTATGGCAGTCGGTGCCTGCTTTCCGCCCAGGCCATGCACGGTAGTCATGTCCTTTTCACGAATCGCAATTATCTGTTTCGATACAGTAGTTGCTTCTTGGGCGACCTCTGCAACACCTTCTAGGAAGAATTGTATCCACTGTTCTACCTCACCTTTATTATGATATCCAGATAGTTTTGCAAAGTAAGTGTCACGATGGCGCTTAAAGAACTCCGATAGGTATAAGATTGGATATTCTAAAACCTTCTGTTGATAGAGATAAAGCGTAATAAGCAGACGCCCAGTACGACCGTTGCCGTCCAAAAATGGGTGAATAGTCTCAAATTGGGCGTGCAACAGTGCAGCGTTTACCAAGGCAGGATATGCTTGTTTGCTGTTTAGAAATTTCTCAAAGTCAGATAATGATCGCCCTAGCTCATGGACTGGTGGTGGTACAAAATCTGCGTTGTCAGGCCGCGTTCCACCAATCCAGTTTTGCGTTTCACGGAACCGGCCCGGCGTTTTGCCTTGACCTTCTGCAGTACCTTCCATAAGTTCTTGATGTAGCTCACGGATTACTCGAAGAATAAGCGGCATATCCTTAAGCCGCTCAAGACCATAGTTAATAGCTTGCACATAGTGCAGGATATTCTCTACGTCCCGTGGAACCCCTTCAGTAATATTAATGTCAGCCTTTAATGAATCATGCATTGTGGCCTTGGTGCCTTCGATATTACTTGAAAGAGTAGCCTCTTTACGAACGTACATGTAGATAAAGAAGTCAATGTCAGGAATGAGTTGCGCAATACCGTCTAGCTTACCAAGCGCAAGTGTTGCCTCTGTTACAAGGACTTGAGTCTCGGGACTTAGCTCAATTCGTGTCTTTGGGGGAAACGTATCCGGTATATAGGCCTTGAAACCTTCTGGTTGTTGTATAAATTTACCAAGCAACATACTTAACATCCTTTCATCTAATGTTAAGTATAACTAACTTTACTTAACATTTCAATACGAGATGTAAAGTTCAATCGACACTACGGCCTCTAATAAAGCGGTATTTTAGAATATTTTTACAAAGTCAATTCAAAGCAACAAAAACCTCCACAATTTGTGAAGTTTTTTTCGCCGTGCTAGGTATTCTAGAACCAAGCAATAATCTCATATGGTAAGCCAGATAGAATCGCATTGGAACCATATCCGTGAGGAGATTTTCAGGTGAACACGTTTGCTAGAGTACAACAGTAGTACAGTACTCTCCCTCGCATAGTTAGAACTGTAGAGTAAATAAAGGGCTTATTGCGAGTTCACCTCTGTTATTTTAAACATCGATAAGAACTCTGCTACTATTCAGCCACTGGTTGATCCTGATCCTCTTCATTCTTTTGAGTGCGTTTGTATTGATATAGAAATTGCTGTAGTAATGTATTTCGAAACTCTTTGGTTTTCTCTGTACCAACACTGCCAATGCCATCGTCCATATCTCGTATTCTCGAGAAGCTATCGTCATTAAGGCTGTCTGGATTCTCTCGAGCGATGATCTCGTATAGAGGTTGTATATCGACTATTTTCGCAATACCAGCGTATGTTGCATTGTCCAAATCTCCTCTGCCGCTACCACCGCCTCCGTGCCATATAGCAAGGTGTTTAGTGAAGAAATCTAGTATGAGATCGGTGTCTGTCAACTTACTCAGCAAATAGGCACTAACTTCCTCTTTTGATCCATATTCCGTCCAGTAATAGTAGAGGTGATGAGATACGAAGTATTTATCGTCGTGTATGAGCTGTTTACCAGACTCACTTTTAATCTTTTGTGCGGCGTGCTTTTCAAATTTCGCAAGATCCGTCTGCGAGAGAATGGGGTCTTTACCCTCTTTCTCCTTTGATCCAAGGACTACCTCTCTAATTAGGTAGGTAAGCTGATCAAGATTATCGCAATCATCTATCAACTTGATGTAGTCCTTGAGCCTATCTTTTGAGCTACTCAAGAGGAGGGCGATGAGTTCAGTAGACTCTTCAATCGGAGATCGACCAAATACACTATCTTTCTTAGACGAGAGATAGTGTACTACCTTTAAGAGGGCGTGAGCAACTGCTTGAGGAGATGTACTGCTCTTAATGTACGTTTTGAGTTTTGTCATTGCTAAGTCTTGCGGTTTATTCTCGAGAAGTGCTTTGAGGTTAGCGGCAATATCATCAACCTCTTCGAGAGATAGGATCGAAATGATCTCACTATCGGCTATATCATTTTTACCCACACCGTAGGTGAAGTAGCGGTTGTAGTAATCGACCGATGCTACACGTTTGAGCCTCCTTAAATCACCTTGGCTCATGTTACTGCCGCCGTATTTCTCATATACGTCTTGGACACTCGGGAATAATGCTTTAAGTACTTCTATCAGATCTTCATTGTTGCTGGTAATCTTGTCTATTTTCGCTTTTGCGTCCTTTTTCCACTCGTCCTTTTCTAGAAAAACGCTATAAAGAGTTCCTGTCATCAGCTTCTTTTCACTTCTCAGTTTGCTGTAGATTTCTGGATATATAAGCCGTATAAACTCAATGAGTAATAAGTCACCCATATTCACCTCGCTATCGACCATCGGTAGCGTGAACATAATAGAATTGATATAGCGGTTTACCATTCTTGGGGTATCAATATGGGGTGCAATGTGATCATCATAAACACTTCTAAAGCGATTGACGTCGTCTTGATTGATCTCAATATTAAACTCGTTTAGGCACTTATCAATGCCCTCGAGCACAAGCTTATCGAGAACCCCTCTTTCAATAAGTGGCAGATGTAGAGGAATTTGGATGATTTTCTCGATGTATTTTCTACCAGCCTCCTCATCGTCACCATCAGAAAAACGCCCTTTCAGAGCCTTGCTCACGGCAATATCATCAAATGCTATCAGATATGTTACCCTGTCAAAGTTCGTGATGATCTTTATGAGTTTAAACAGTTGGAATATTTCCTCTTGATCAAGACGATCGACGTCATCAATGATCACAATGACCCGCTTTTTGCAGGATTTGATGATTTCCTCGACTCTTTTGCGAATGTCATCTACAGAATCTTGTGTGATAAGTTTGCTGAGTGCCGAAACTCCCTTTTCGAGATTAGAGTTTATCGCTCCAGTAAGTGCTCCGTACTTATCGATTAGGCCGTTCAGTTTATCTTTCGTACTGGTTGCGCCCTGGCGATCTTCCTCTGGTAGAGTGGCCGATACCTCAGAGGCAAGCTGTATCAAAAGGCCTCTGACCATTGATGTCTGATCGGTATAAGCCCAAGGGTTGAAGCGAACTACTATCGCCTTTTTGCCTATCTGCTTCTCGATCATTCTCAATACAGAGGTTTTACCATATCCCCACGGTGAATACAGTCCGATTGCGTAGCTCTCGGTTATTGATTTACTAAGAAGTATCTTGGTAACTTTTTTAGCATAATCCTCTCGTGAGAAGAGATCTTGCTTGGCATTATTGATGGGCTGATCGGATGAATATTTAGTCATTATCACTCACTGTAAACTATTAGTAGTAAACCTCGTACTTTTGATCGTGGCCACATACTTCACAAATGTTCATAGCCTCATTATAGCCCACGTCGGAAGCGATAACACATGTCTCGTCGCTGTGCCATTACTGTATAATGATAGTTGTCTAAGTCATTGAAATTGCATTTGAGTTGCAGTGTTTCTTTGCACGGTTACGATTTAGTGCGTATAAAAATGGGAGTAAAGAAAAACATACTACTCTCAAGAGAAATAAAAATGCTATCGTGGTTGCTGAACTGTTTAACGCTTTTGCCAAAGGTGGGCTTACACAATCAGATATTAAACGTATGGCAAACGAAAGAGGCTTGCGAAACTTCAAGGGTAAACCGCTTGATGATAACGATATTCACCGTATGCTTACACAACCTGCTTATGCTGGCTATATCTGTAGTCGGCATACGAATTATGAGATGTATGAGAGTAAGCATATCAATGAGGCTATCATAGATCTCGATACATTCCAGAGAGTGCAGCAGCAGCTCAACTCAACTTCGCGGACACGCACGGGTATAAAGATGGTGATAAATAATGAGCAGTACCTTCTCAAGAGATTTATGCTATGTTTCAACTGCACTAAACCCCTCTATGCCTCTAGCCCAAAAACTGGTGGCGGCAAGAGCCACTCCCCTCGTTACCCCTGTGCTAGGAAATCGTGCATAGGTATTGTGCCATCAATAAAAGCAGAGACGGCAAATGGACTCTTTAGTAAGCTACTCAAAGATATCCAGCCAGAAGAGTCCACGATCAAGCTCTACAAGGAGATACTGAACCGCACAGCGATGAGGCAGCTTGATAATCTCAATCAACGCCTAGGGACGCTCTCACAGGCCTAGAGAATGAAAGAAGCACCGCAATGCGACGCTGGAACTCTGGCAATATGTCTGACAGTGATAAAGATGACTTACTGGCGAGTATCGACGCCGACATAATTGAAAAACGTGAGCAGCTCAAAACTCTCGAAGAGCAGCAAGCAATTAAGCGAACTCAGATTGACTACATTATGAACTTTATGGGCAATGCTCATAAATTATGGGTAGACGCCGATGTTGAAATGCGACAAAGGTTCCAAAATATCATCTTTCCAGAGGGTGTCGTACTGGATACTAGAAATATGCAGTTTGGAACCTCGCTCATTAGCCCGCTTTACATATACAAACCAACTAAAAAAGACCTTTCCGTAAAGGAAAAGTCCCTTTTGGTGACCTCACGGGGAATCGAACCCCGATTGCCAGGATGAAAACCTGGTGTCCTAGCCGTTAGACGATGAGGCCAGATAGGCTTACATTTTATAGCCCGTTGTTTTGTGTATCTACAAAAGTGTTTTATACACAAAACACACCGCTCGATAATACCACAACAGGGGTAAATTTTCAATACTTTTACTAGATAAACATGAACCTTCAATTCTTGGAGTGGAACATGGGTGGCGAGGGACGACGGTTGAGAGTGAGCTTAAAAAACAAGCCCAGCAAATCTCAGTTGTCATCGCGCTCGCGCACCCATTGTTATTGTTCCACCGACTAGCGGATCCGCCAAAAGACGGGAGTATGTTATATATGTTTCTCGGGGGATCGCGGCCGCGAATGCGGTGCATGAGCCACCTTTCGGTTCGAGGATGAACTAACCAGTCAGACGCGCGTGCCTACGTCGTAGGGTTGCAGATACCGAACTGGTCTCTGAAGCCAACGCTGCCGTCGGGCAGTCTGCAGGCTTCGCCCGTGGTGTCTGATCTTCTCTCAGGCGTGCCGCCAGAACCGCTTCCGCCGCCGGGACCGGGAGTACCGGTGCCTTGGCCAGTGGTGCCGTTCTTGGGGGTGATGGTGATGCTGGCGCAGTTGGACGTGATGGTTGAACCATCCGCCTTCGTGAATGTCAGCTTCGCCGTGATGATGTACGTCCCAGGCGCAGCGTAGGTGTGGCTGGCACGATCAGCAGCGATGTTCTCGATTCTGCCATCGCCCCAATTGTACTCGACATTCGTGAGCGTCGCACCATCAGCCGTATAGAAGACCACTGTGTCGACCGTGAGGTTCGACGTCAGGGAGTTCCCGGCAGCCATGAAGTCGCACTGAGCCGAAGCTCTAGACTCCTGACCGGGTCTCTCGACGATTCTCTCAACCGTTCTGGCTCTGTTGGGTATCAGCTCAAGGTTAAGTCTCCGTCGGAGCGAACCTCTGAAGACACCCTTGGAGCCAGTGACGATTCTCTTGTAAGTCAGGTGGCAGAGCCATCTGTCCGTAGTTGCGACCCGCTCTGCCTTGTCCGTCTTGCAGTTGCTGCTGCTGTAGACGTCCGTTTCTGATGCCTTGGCCTTCGCGCCGCCGTCAACGACAACTGCGCTCAGAGTCAGGCGGAAGGACTGCTTCTGGCACGTTCGGAGCCGGCCTCTCTTGGGCGTACTCGACGTGGCACTCCAGGTGATCCCTCTCTTGGTGAAGCGGTACTGCGCATGGCCACTAATTCTGCCAGTAGCCGTATATCTGACCGTCTGGCCAAGTCTGTTCTTCTCCGTCCACTGCAGCTTCGGAAGCGTGCGGGGAGCGGTGTGCTTGACCTTCTGCTTGGGGGCAGCGTGGTTGTGCACAGCGGCGTTCGCCGAAGCGACACCCAGAACGTAGACCATGACGACCGAGATCAAGATGAAAAACGAATTGCGAGACATGGTTGGTACTCCGATCGATGAAGCTAACCTTGGTAGGTCAGCAAGGACAGGATTGTTTGCTTACGTTTCGATTTCTAGGAACCTATGTGATGTACTCTATCTACCTTGCCAGATTTGCTTCCAAAGAAACTCCTCAACAGGATTAGCAGGCACACCATATAAGCAGCAGTGCAACGATGAGTCGTAAAGCTCTCTTGGACATTTATCTCTTCTCCCATTTGTCACAGCAATAGCTTGCTAGAGACCCGTGCAGTGTGATCTTCAGTAAGCTATCCCCGTAACAAGGAAGTTTTCCTAACCGATATAGAAACATAAAACATACATAGTCGGTGGTGGATCTTAATCTAGGAGAACCTTACGGTTCTCTACTAGGGTTAAAGACCCATGACTATCTAGTTTAGTGTTATTTCCGAATTGTTAACTCCTACACCCCTGTGGCGAATGTATTACCCTTGTTCGCTGAGGATGTATACATAATAACATAGTATTGAAAATTTGTCAATATATTGTGATTATTTATAAACATGACGAAGACCCCTTACCTGATACAGATAAGGGGTCTTCAAGAGTTTGCTTGTTCTAGAGCGGTCAGTCAATTGCTCGTTAACTATCCGCCACTATAGCATAAGTAGTATTATAATGCTAGTACTTATGCACAGGTTTGGTGTTGTCTATCCGTTATTTAACGGCGGCTTAGACGACGGCTCGTGAACAAACGGTGAGCAATCGCACCAAGTACGGTTGCGCCAGCTACGACAGCTACGACATCACCGGCACCAGTCTTTGGAAGCTCTGCAGGTGCTGCAGGTTTACCAGGAGTGGTAGGTGGAGTAGTTGGAGGTGTAACAGGAGGCTTTTCTTCAGTCTTGATTATTGCGGTAAAGGTAATAATCGCTGAGTATTCAAAACATCCCTTCCAGTCACCGAAGTTAGCAGTTAATGTATAGTCGTCAGCAAATGATGCACTTGGTAATTGACGGGTAACCGTATCACCTTGGCCATTAGGACGATATGATACGTTCACAGGTGCACTTTTATCGAAAGTTACTGAGAATGGTTGATCTGCAGTTAAGTCGATAGTGTCACCTACAAACTTAGGGTTAGCGTTATCTGCACTAATCTGTGCTACGGCTGAATTGCTTGCCTTCTTGCTTGAAGGAAGAACTACCTTAAGCTGAGTATTCTTAGCGGTAGCGTTAGCTTCACCAATAGCAGCTGGGTTAGCGTTATTGTGAATATATACGCGCATTAATACTTTTTGGCCGTTTTTGACATTCATCTTATCTTGAAAACCACCTGGAGTAGTGATAGAAGCGTCTTTTACGTCAAAGAAAGCGCGTTCGTCACCATAGTTAGGGGCATTAGTAAATGAGTTGAATGTTACATATTCCGCACCTGGGCAATTGGTAGGTGACAGACATTCGAATGTTGGACGATCTGATGGTGCATAACCAGCAAATACGGTCGCAGGAGTAGCAGCAGCTACAGTAAGAGCAGCTACACCTACAGCAAGTGATTTCACTAATTTCATAGTTTCTCCTCGTTAACTCCTTAACGCTATTTATTATAGCATAAGTTTTATTATTTTGCAATACTATTTTATATTTTGCAAACTAGATAGACACTGGTCTTTAAGTCATGGTGCTGCGCGGGGAAAGTGTACTTGTTTGGTATGTCAGAGCTTTAGGCTCCACAAGTTGTCTCTCCCCACGCCTCACCGACGGATCGTATGTAGTTGTCTCTAATAGAGCGGAGGTCCGCGTGAACAGCAGGACATGATCATCTTTCAGTAGAATGTCGACGAACTGACCAGCTCAGGCGTGCGTGCCTACGTCGTAGGGTTGCAGATACCGAACTGGTCCTTGTAACCGACGCTGCCGTCAGGCAACGTACACACCTCTCCGGTAGTACCGGGTCTTTCAGGTGTGCCACCAGAACCAGGACCACCGCCGGGACCGGGAGTACCGGTGCCTTGGCCAGTGGTGCCGTCCTTCGGAGTGACGGTTCTGTCAGCGCAGGTAGCGGAGGTTGTCCCGCCATCCCATGTGTCGAACGTCAGAACTGCGTATATCGTGTACGTGCCGGCTCTGGCATATCTATGTGACGCCGTGAGGCTGCTCGTGATGGTCGGGGGCGAACTGTCTCCCCAGTGATACGCGATCTCCCGCAGGGTTGCGTTGGTCGCCTGATAGGTGACCGTCGCGTTGACCAACAGGTTCTCGATCAGCGAGTTCTCGACTCTCAAGCTCGTACACTGGGCACTCACTTGTTTCTCCGGCGGAGTCTCATTGCAAGGCGGCACGGGGTTTCTGGAACCCGGCGGGCACACTCTGGGCTTCTCCGGCGGAGGAGGCGGAGTCTCGATTCTTGTCGAGCAGTCGATGTACGTGTTGTTGGTGTTGCCACCGCCAACCTGAACATTGTTGGACGTGCAGATGCCACCCTGCTCTATTGTGCTGCAGACGATCTGACCCGACTCGTTAACCTTCTCTATCTGATTGGCCGAGCACTTCGGTGGGGTCGGGGGCTGAGGCGTTGGTTTCGGTTGCTTCACCTTCTGGTTGACAACGACAAAGTTGAGGCTGCGGCCAGAGGCGCACTTTCTTATGAGCGGAGCTGAGAGACGCTTCCAGCCACTCGGGACCTTCGGCTCTCTGACCCACGTGCAGGTGTTATGCAACACGTGGGTCAAGGTGTAACGCTTGCCTGACTTGACGCGCTTCGTCTTCCACTTCCCGTGTCCGGCTCTCCACTGGATAGTGAAGGTGCCGCTACCACCTTTAGCATCCTTGCGGACCGTAACCGGAACCTTCGGAGGCTTTTGAGGAGGTGGCATCTTGGTCCGTTCCTTGAGTGCGAAGTTCACACACTTGAACGGGGTCAACAGGTGCAACACAACTTTCCCAACGGGTACGTCCATACAGAACGCTGCCGCTCCACCAGCCCGGTAGTCCGGATCAGCGAAGGTCACGTTCACGTCTACGAAGATTGCTCCGGCGCCATATGACATGCGCTGGAACGTATCCCCATAGTGCATGGTGCAACGACGGAATCTCCCAGTCGTTGCAGCTCTGCGGACGGCGCGACGCTCTGCAAGGGACAAGCCCATGCGTTGCATGGCGATGTCAGCACGGGCAGAAGTGATCTTGCGCACGAAGTCATTCCGTGCAGCCTGACCACTACCCTGGATACCACCCGGGAAAAGAGGATCTCCTCCCAAGTTGGTCCATGAAGCCGAAGCTCCAGAGGCGAAGATCAGCCCGACCACCAAAATGGCGGTGATCAGGGACAACAGTGTGCGGATTCGCACGGGCGCTCACCTCCTTAAAGGTGGCCGGGGTTAATTGTAGTGCCGTCTGATCAGTACCGACGCTACAACTTTTCAAATTGGTACAACGTATCAAAGTGAAAAAGCTAAGAAGTTACCCTGCTCAAGAGGAAAGAATCTAGAGGCTAACCTATAACCTCTAAGTTCTTTCCTCTGAACATACAACTCCTTCTGCAGCATCGAATAATCTATAGAAACATAAAACATACATAGTCGGTGGTGGATCTTAATCTAGGAGAACCTTACGGTTCTCTACTAGGGTTAAAGACCCATGACTATCTAGTTTGCCTTGGATACCTGTTTGTTTTGTATACAAAGCTAACTCTTGATGTTTTATCGAGATAAATTGTTAAGAGTAGCGCCTCTTTGTACACGAGAACAACAGGCCATCCGAATAATCGAGCGGCCCTCCCGAGATCTCCATCTCCCTGCTCATGTTGAGGATGTATATACATTACCACATGATGTAAAAAATGTCAATATACTATACCATTATTATTTGCAAGCACAAGAGGTATGAACTCTAGTATACGAAAATCTATTCCCTAAAAAGGTAACTTTTTATACACTCTGGTGATCTACATCACAGTTTATTATGAGCCAACTCACGCGTTACTTTATAATTTTTGGCAAATTTGCTTTGTTTCAATACTTCATATTGCCGAGCATTTGGCGTTAGATCTAAAGAGTATTGTACGGTAGCAGGAGCAGGCAGTAATTCTGCGGTATTTGCGCGGCGTTTATTTATTATATGTCCAGGCCTTTAAAAGATGCCCACCGCTTTGAGACAGGAGGAAGTTAGCACTATAGACCTTCTTTTCTTTGCTATCATTAGCGCTATTCGGGTCGGTCACGTGATAACCGTGTCGTTTTCTATCAAGCGAAAGAGTAATACAATGGCCGTTCCCTGTAAATTCTCCTGGTCCTACCAGAGCGATAGCTAGCCCACCCATCTCAAGCGAGCGCTTAACAGCACGCATGTTCTTACCTACATAAGCAGTTTGCAGTCCCAACTCCTTACCTGCTACGTACATCATATTATGGATTGTTCCACCGTCAGCAAAGTATTTCCGCCCAAACCGCTGGCGCACCTCTAAAGGAGACATGAAATCATGAGTCAAGTTGCCATACACCTGCGCCACGTTTGTCGGGCAACAACCACTGCTAGCAAATGTTTGAGTGGAAGCGGGCGCCCACGGGCGAAAAGGAGCGCTTCCCCATCGACGATCATCCTGATTCAGCGATATGCGTAATGCCCCTGTCTGGTAATTAATATAAGGGTTAACGTATGGCTGGGTGGAAGTATGTTTTTTCTTTTTAGCTCGCTGAGGTTTTTTATTCTTTTTTGGTGATTCATGACCTTTATTAGGCTGAGCAGGAGATGCTTCTTCTTCATTTTCAGTGTTTTCTGCTGGAGTTTCCTCTTCTTCGGTTTCATCAGGTGTTTGAGGCACATTTTCCTGGGGTGTAGGTTGCTGCACATTATTAGAGTCATCGCCTTGAGTCTCCTGTAGTATACAGTTGGCGTATGCCTCCGGATTTGCAACGTCGAGCACACATTCTGCGCCAGCTATAGAAGTATGCGTACTCGCCTGCACCCCTGTTAATGCTAGTGCAGATGCACCCACAGCAACCGCATACTTCCCATAATGCCGTCCTGTTTCAACAGCATTACTAAGATGATCTACTACTCTACCAGGAAATGTTTCGCTATCCATGAATAAAGCCTCATTAGTAATTTTTACTATATTAAAGCTTTATTTTTAAATTGTCAAATTTATGGTAATTTATTTACCTAAGAGTTCCTTCGTTTTAGGAAATGTAAAACCAAACGTGCTCCCTTTACCTTCCTGACTCTTGAAAATAATAGCGCCGCCCTGGGCTATTACCACCTTTTTAGCCATAAAGAGACCCAAGCCGGTGCCATCAGGACGAGCTTTGCGGGCATTATTTGCCCTATAAAACTTCGTAAACAGATGTGGCTGGTCACGTTTCGGCACCCCTAAACCGTTATCTACTACCGTTAATTCTACGGATTCTGGTTTATTCACAACATTTATTTCTATTACGCCACCGGGAGGTGTGTAATAGATGGCATTATCCACAAAATTCATAACCAATTGACGTGTTTTGGTCTCGTCTAGCATAAGATTCGGAAAATCTTTAGGCGGATTAAATAAAAGTGTTAGATTCCGTCCTTTAGCCGCCTCTGTTAACTGGGCTATTTCTTGTTGCACCATAGTCACTAGATTAGTCGATGTACGCTCAATTACGAATTTGCCAGTTTTCAGGCGAGAAACGTTCAGCAGGTCAGAGATCAGATAAGTCATACGCTGTGAGCTCACGTAGGCCTGCTCCAGCATCTTTTGCTGGGCAGCAGTCACTTTGCCTGCATCACCTTCTAAAACCATACTAAGGTAGCCCTTAACGCTCGTGAGAGGTGTTCTAAGCTGGTGAGAGGCCATACTAATGAAATCATCTTTGGTTTCATCCAGCTCTTTAAGCTTTTTGTTAGTTTCACGAAGTTTGCGCGTAGCGCTTGTGACCTTATCTTGAAGTGTTAAGTTAAAGTGTTGGATCTCTTCAAAATGTAGCGCATTCTGTAAGCTAATCGCAATTTCATCCGTAGCAACACTTATAAAACGTAAATCACGTAGCGAATAAATATCCCCGGAATCCTTGTGTCCCAAGGTCATAAATCCCAAATCAGTTGTATTGGTCCGAAGTCGCACTATCAGTGCAACATCATGACTATCGAGATACTGTTGGATATCTGGAAGATCTTTCAGCTCTTCGGTAAGGATAATTTTTCTCCGTGCGTGCGCCGCGGCAGCTCGCTCTACCATGTGATGTAATTCGGTTTTTCGAGTGTTTTCAAGAAAGAAATGAATAATTTTCGGGCGAAAAACATCGTGGAATATCTTGCTGCTGCCTACCTTAATCGTCTTTGCGCTAATAGTACCTACAAGCATATCACTCAGACGATTTAATACCTCTTGTGGTTCATAATAACCCCTTAAAAATATAGAGTAGGTCAAAGCATTAAACTTATTTTTGATGTATTCATAAAATACTGCCAAGAGTACTGATAGGATAACCGCAAATACCAGTAGTTCGATCCTGATGCGAATATCTGTAAGGAGTGCCGTCAAAAATACGACTGGTACTACATACAATCCCGTTACCAGCAGCATAGAGAATGTATAAGCAGTGCCTCGTAGCACAAAAAAACGTATATCAAACAGTTTATGTTTGAGCATTGAGAAAGCGATAATACTGGCAAAAGCTAAAGTGTAAAGTGGACCATATACGATAAAAAATGTGGTTTTAAGCAAAGGAGTAAGGGCAAAGTTTGTAATTGGAACAATCACCCATATCAGCGTTGACCCAAATAAAAGTAAGTGTAGCTGACTTTTTTGGACTCCCACCGCCACTTTAGTCTTAGCAATGAGAGCTTTGAAGGCCATAATTATCGAAAACCCTGCGTGCAACATAAAAATCAATATTGCCGGTCCCGGCACCACACTCGGAGAACCATTCTTGATCTCAATGGAGGTGAATACAAAGGGCGAAAGTGCAGCGGCTGCTGCAATAAACGTAAAAATGCCATACCATACCACCCCTTTTCTAGAATGCCGCCATGATGTATCTGGAAATGTACGTGCAAACAAATAAAAACATGCGTTCTGCAGCACTACGAAGAACATCGTAATACGTACAATATAGATGATGAACGATGATTCAAGGAACACAATACTTAGATAGTTAGCCAGTGCCCAGCCAAGCGTGGTAAGGCCGATAAAAAAGAAAAGTCGGTTAGAAAGGTTACTACGTGCTCTAAGAAGCACAAATAATGACAACAGTATCTGCGCCATACTAACTAGAATAATAATTGCAGTAAGCATAAGAAGTACCTTTATGGTACCGCAAAATACTGTATAACGTAATTAAATTACCTTGCTATTCTGGTCGTGGTCCTTGGGACATTTTCTCTATCAGGGCTGCTTTTTGAGCCTGATATTCATCGGTTGTGAGATCGGGGTTTAGCTGTGACTCCGGCCCCATGAGAAAACGCCCCGTATTAAGATTGTGCCCTAAGAGGATTTTTTTCACAGCATACGACAGATATAACCCGGATAATACCGCCGCTCCACCCAGCTGCGGCCAGCTTGGTAGAGTACGTCCAACCTCCATGAGTGACTCCATCATCCGTACTGGCACATTTTCAAGTCCTACGAAATATTTACCAATAATAGCCCCCATCTGTGCACGATTCATCTCCTGATTATTGAGTACTGCCTCGATTATTTCTTCCGGTAAAATACCGTGAAGGATTGGCTGCTCTCGGTCTAGGTCAAATCGTTCTATATCGAGTAAAATATCGTCGCCATCATCGGTCGCCATCAAAACTGGTAATCCCAGTTCTTTAGCACGTTTACGAATAATTACCTTCATACGCAATGAATCCATCTCATCGATAATAATATCTGGTTTATGAGTAGTTAGGATTTCCTCTAAATTATCCTCATTTAGGCCTTCTTTGTAATGAACTTGTTCAATAAAAGGATCGAGTTCACTGACTTTTTTAGCAACAATATCCACTTTATGCACACCAACCTGGTCATACGAAGCTCGAATACGGTTAAGATTTGTCGGATCCAGATGATCCATATCAACAATAATGTACTTACTGCCAATACCTTGTAACAGCAAAGAATCCACCGCGTTGCTACCGACGCTGAGCCCTAGTATAACTATGGTTTTATTGTCGATAAGGGTTTGACGCTCTTCGTCAGTGATAAGATTACGGTTTCGTGAACCTCGCAACCGTCTCAGAGCTTCTTTGGGAGGAAAATGTACCAAACTCTGGCTCCACGGAAAGTACACCCAGGTGCCGTAGGTCTCTATATTGCCTTGGGTCAATTGCTGCATAAAATCTGCAACTTCTTCTGGTGTCTTAGTATCTTTCTTCGCTGGATGCTCTATATCAAACAATTCGTCTATAGCGGCCTCTATTTGATCGGATACCATGGTTACTTTACCAGTCTCAAAAATTTGCTGTAACTGCGCGCGCTGAGACTCATCGCTCAAGTCAAAAAACTGCGGGTTCTGCCAAGCGGTAATGATTTTTTTGTTCTGTATATGGTCTTTTAGCTGCATTATTCTAGTCTCCTTATTTCGTCTTAACCCACTTTTGCTTTGTTCCTGCCCTGAAATGTGTCGGGTCTTCGTAGGTCCACAAATGAACAACCGGCTTCACTGCTTCACCTACCATAGCAGACGTTTCTCTGTACTCTGAGCTCTCTTTCAACAGTTCATCATGTAACATAAGTTGTACTTGTTCAGCCAGAGATTCGGTTTTGTGAACTCCGTGTTTCACTTCGATATGGATATGCAATTTTTGTCTGCCGGTATCGTCATATTCAACCTCCATCGTAAACTTGCCAGTTATATAGGCATGAAGATCGTCCTGCTGTAACCCTCGACGAATCGTATCGGGGTAAATAAGAAATGCGTAATAGCTTACTGTAAAATCCGCCCGTTCGTATACGTACACAAACGGCAAATTCCACAAAGTATCTGTAATTCCATGTTCTTGTGCGGCAGTAAATATGTCTATACCGTGTGCCCGTAACACTGCATGGACATCGGAACGCGGCAGTATGCCGCCATGGTCCCGAAGATCATACCGCACTAAAGGTAAACCACTGTACGCGCTACATATGAGGTTATTGTCTTGGGTTTCAAAATAGAATAATTCAGGGTTGTACTGCGCGAATGTCGGCTGGCGGCTACTTTCCGGAAAAATAAGTGGGAGTTCATTGCGCTCAGTTAAAGTCCTGCGGATAAGGATAGATTCAGGCGTTTCGTGGGCCATTGTTCCCAAATCTACCGTTCCATAGTGATTAAGACTATCTGTCAAGATGTTAGTACTGCCGGTGTGCCTAAACACGTAATCGCGAAATTTCTCACTAAAGGCTTCAGCAGAAAATACAAAACCGATATTTAGTTCACTCCATTTGACACCTTGTCGCTCACCGTCATCAAGAATATCTTTGAGAAACGGTGCGTACGCCCCAATAATAATCTGGTCGAAGTTACCTGCGAGCTGTTTTACGGCATTGATAACCTCTTGCTTGTGAATACCGGGCGTAATGATACTAAGGTCATATCCACCATTCCTGGCAATCATACTGAGAGCCTCATATGTAAATAGACCACCAATCCAGGCTCCCATAGGAAAAGCTACAATATAGAGCGTCCGCTGCGTATGAATCGAGAAATTTGAACGCAAGTATAGTTCGGCTGTTATGGCGTATTGCGCATCCTGTACGATTGTCCGAGGGAAGTAATATGGTTCACCTGTGGACCCGGAAGTCGTAGAAATAACCCACTGGCCCTTACCAAACTCCCCATCCCAACACAGCATTTCTTTCGGATATTTTCGTAAGTAATTATCTTTGTTAGCTAGAGGGATACGTTTAAAATCATTGATAGTCATAACCTGAGAAGGTGAAAAATTATGGGTATGCAGAAAATCTTTATATGCCGGCACTCTGTTAGACATTTCATGAAATAAGCTCAACGCTCTTTTTTCACCATGGCGAAGCCAAGCATCTTCAGGCTCTTTTTTGAGCCGTTGTTCAAAAAGTTTGATGTTATCGTATCCTTCGGGTAATGAAAGGTTGGTCATATTTTTATTTTTTACGTGATGCTTTACTTATTATAGCATAAGCGATATATCCTATTGCTTTGGTAGATAAACCCCTGTACAGTTTATATAAGCATAAACGAGAATAAACATGTCATTTATAGCACAAAGGCTTGGATACTTTGACAGCAGCGACTTTCGTGATGCGATCAAAAAGCAGTCCGAGCTTGCCGACCCCATAGATCTTAGTATCGGCCTCCCCGAAGAACTGACACCGGAGCACATCAAAGCTGCCGGTATTCGAGCAATCCTACAAGATAAAACCACCTATACGCCAGCGAATGGCCTGCTTGAGCTTCGCCAGGGCTTGGCTGAAAAACTACAGAAAGAAAATAACATACCATGCACTCCGGACAGCATCACTATCGTACCTGGATTGACTACAGGCCAGCTGCTTGTCTATTTAGCAATTCTCGACCCTGGCGATGAAGTGATTGTGTTCGACCCCTATTATCCACCGTACCCTCATTTGGCAAGTATGGTAGGCGCCTACGTCATTTATGCCTCTACATTGCCTACATTCCAACCCGACATTGAAGCCATTAAAGCGGCCATTACCAATAAAACAAAGTTGATCGTCGTTAATACGCCAAATAATCCGAGCGGAGCTGTATATAGCGAAGAGACTTTGCGCCAAATTGCACAGATCGCCGAAGAACATAATTTGCTAGTTATATCCGATGAAATTTACGAGCACTTTGTCTATGACGGTAAACACTTTAGCATGGGCAGCATTTACCCCAATACTATAACAATGAACGGCTTTTCTAAAGAGCATGCTATGACTGGCTGGCGCGTAGGATACGTGGCTGGCCCTCAAGAGGTCATTGATGCTATTAATGAGCTTCAACAATACGTGGTTATGTCGAGTACCTCTATCTCCCAGCATGCCGCCTTGGCCGCTTTAAGCCATAAGCCGCAGCAACTTGTAGAAAAATATCATGAGAAACGTGACATGGTCGTTAACCGGCTTAATAAGCTTGGTTATAACGTTAAAGGTGCGCAAGGAGCATTTTATGCATTTATCAAAGCGCCTCATGACCTCACGGATATAGAATTTGTGGAACGAGCCACTCATCACGGCCTTGTTGTTGTGCCAGGACGCGCTTTTTCGCAGCTACACGGCTATATCCGTTTGTCATATGGCGCAGATAAAAAAACCCTAGAGCGCGGTCTTGATGTATTAGAAAAAATATCACAAGAACTTGAGTAAGAGACCTGGTACACTAATGGATATGAAAATTGCAATTGTAGAAGATGACCAAGCAATCTCCCAGATGTATCGAATTAAATTCGAAGGAGAGGGTTACCATGTAGAAACCGCCGAGAATGGCAAAGTCGGACTAGAAATTATCGAAAGGCTAAAGCCGGATATGGTCTTGCTCGATGTGATGATGCCGGAGATGAACGGCGATGAAGTACTTGAAAAACTCCGTGCTACTCAATGGGGTAAAAAAATTAAAGTTATTGTGCTTACTAATATGGGCGAGCAAGAACTATCTCCAAAAATCCGCGAGCTTGGCGTCAGTGCAGTCATACTAAAAGCGGATATGACTCCTCGTCAGGTAGCCGAAATTGTTAAGAACCACCTTACTTCATAGTTTCACTCCTAGAGAACCCGGGCAATATAGATTACAATAACTACAATGAATATTGCGATCCTTGGCTTTAACGATGAAGGCCGTGCTTCTTATGAATATTTCAGACGTGATGGCCATCAAATAACCATCTGTGACCAAAACGCCAGCCTGGCCATTCCTGAAGGCGTTGAAGCGCAGCTTGGCCCCCATTATCTAGATCACCTGGATAAGTTTGATCTTATTGTCCGTACTCCAGGACTGCCCCCGCAACATATCTTGGCAGCAAACCCCACAGTGGAACATAAGATCACCAGCGGTACCAATGAGTTTTTACGGGCCGTCACTACGAAAAACATTATTGGCGTGACAGGCACTAAAGGTAAAGGCACCACAAGTACGCTTATTGCAAAGATGCTAGAGTCCGCCGGCAAAAAAGTATGGCTCGGCGGTAATATTGGCGTCCCTGTATTGGGCTTTATCCATGACATCAAACCGGATGACTGGGTAGTGCTAGAACTTTCAAGCTTTCAGTTGATTGACCTGCGTTATTCACCGCATATCGGCGTATGTCTCATGATTGTACCTGAGCATCTTAACTGGCATACGGATTTTAAAGAGTACGCCAGTGCCAAACAAAACTTATTCGCCCACCAAGTATCGGAAGATATTGCAATATACTTCCATGATAACAAACTTTCAGCTTCATTAGCCACAGTAAGCCCCGGCAAAAAAATCCCTTATTATGCATCTCCTGGCGCCTATGTAGAAGGTGGTTTTATAAAAATCGACAACCAACCGATCTGCCAAACAAGCGAATTAAAACTACTTGGGGAACATAACTGGCAGAATGTCTGTGCGGCCGTCACTGCCGCCTGGCAAATTACTCATAATACCGAAGCCTTGAAGTCCGTTTTAACAAGCTTCTCAGGTTTACCATTCCGCCTGGAATTTATACGCGACTTCAATGGCATATCCTATTACAACGATTCCTTTGGTACTACTCCCGAAACCGCCATAGTCGCCCTGCAAGCCATAAAAAAGCCAAAGGTTGTAATACTTGGTGGATCAGATAAAGGAGCGTCGTATGAGGCTCTTGCTCAAACCGTCGCGAGCGCTAATGTACGAGCCGTGGTAGTTATTGGTGAGATTGCGCCCAAAATTACCGCCGCACTTCAAGCCGCTAGATACACCGCAATATATGAGGGCGGAAAAGACATGATGACAATAGTAAATACAGCCCGCCAGCTTGCTCAATCTGGCGATGCAATACTTTTATCGACCGGAGCAGCCAGCTTCGACCTATTTACAGACTATAAAGACCGAGGTAATCAATTTACTGAAGTTGTGCAAGCACTTGTTTGAGTCGTTCTACTATTGCCCCTTCAGGCTGTAAGACGATTGCTCTGTCTCTCGCAATTCTTTCGACAATTTTTTCAATCCAGTGATAATGTGTACAGCCCATGACTATGACGTCCGACCCACGTTGAATTGACTCTTCGACAACGTCCTTTATCAGTGCTTGGTCAATGGCATCTTTTTCAATCATATCCGCCCACCTACTACAATCAGGTTCTAAAACTTCGAGTCCTTGGGCATAGGTATCTTTTAGTTCTTTATACCGAGCGCTACCGAGCGTTGTCGGCGTGGCACAGACGGTTATAATCTTGGATTTTGTGAGGCTTGCTGCAGGCTTCACCATAGGCTCGATACCTACTAGTGGTACCGGCAGAACAGTACGCAGGTCTTCTATGAGTGTAGTTGTTACCGTATTGCAGGCGATCACTATAATATCGCATCCCTTATCAACCAAATCCTCCAGTATAGGAAGTACGAGCTTGAAAAGTACTTCCGGAGATTTTAGACCGTATGGTACATTTTCTTTATCTTGTGCATAAAGCACTTCATGTTCAGGCAGTGCTTTACGGATAGTGTTTGCCACGGAACGGCCGCCGATACCAGAATCAAATACCCCTATTTTCATACTTCCTCTATCCCGAAACGTGCTGCACGAATAACGTTATCAAAGAGAGCACAGATCGTGAGCGGGCCGACACCGCCTTTCTGCGGCGTTATAGTAAGGTCGTCACGCTCATAGACATCAGGATCAAGGTCACCAACAGTTTTACCCTGCTCTCCGGCTACACCAGCGTCTACGACAACCGCACCTCGTTTTATCATATCCGCATGCAAGACTCCAGGGCTGCCAGTAGCGGTAATGATAACATCTGCAATTCCAGCTTTCTCTTGAAGACCGTCTACAGTTTCATCAACAATTGATACGCTAACCCCGGATTTTTCTAATATTTTTTCCAAGGGCGCGCCTACTAACTTGCCGCGGCCGACGAGTAGCACCTCTTTACCTTGCAAATCAATATTATACCCAGCAAGCAGCCATAAAATAGCCAGCGGTGTCGCAGGGTCATATATTGCGTTCCGACCAAGCGCATCAACATCTTTCTCCGGCGCCACCAAATCTACTATAGCCTCGGTTTCGGCAGGATTTTCAAGCGGCAGCTGCACAATAATTCCATGCACTGTTTCATCCGTATTGAGTTCTTCAATCAATGATGGCGCATCCGCTTGTTGTACCCTATGGATATCCACATCAATGAGAATATCAGCACCGTACTGCGTTTTCATGCGCATATAGACTTCTATAGCCGGGTGCTCTACGGTCACTACTATGGCAAGTTTTGGGGCTATACCATGAGCTTGTCTGAGTCCGCGGACTTGTCTAGCCTGACGCTCTTTAATAAAACCAGCGAGATCACTGCCTTGTAATAACTTCATTCTCTCCTATTTTAACAGGTTAACAAGGAGAATAATATTCTTATACAGTTGGATTTACGGGTGGCTGAGTGTTGCCTTCAGTTTCAGGCTGCTCTGGAGCCACGCTGACCGGAGGCTGCTGGACAGGAGGCTGCGAAGGAGTAACAGAAGGTGCCTCTGCGCCTACGGTCTGGGTAGGAGCAGGTGCTGCAACCGAGTCACTCTGAGCTGGAACTGGTGTATCAAAAGCTGTAGATGCAGCATTTGGCATTGGTGTACCGCCAAATGGCGAAGGATTCGGCGCACCGTTAGCAGAGGCGAGCGAACCGGTTCCGTTATAGGTTGACTTACCAAATGCCAAGATAAGCATGCCTATGAGCGAGAATAAAATTAGTCCAAAGATAGCAAAGAGCGGCCCCTTGCCAAACCGTTTAGCAAGTTCGATTGTGGCGATAATGTACAGAACAAAGAAAATTACTCCACCAATAAACGGTATAAGGTTAATAAGTACCCACCAGCCGGGTTTGCCAGCAATTTCAAGTGTTACCCAAGTATTGTAGACCGGTACGTAGGCTTCCCATGCTTTGCGTCCGGCTTTCTTAAATATAACGCTCAGGATAAATGCAAAAACCAAATAAAACACAAGTCCAATTACAAAAACTATTAGCGCATTTCCCCCATCCTCTGATGTAGTGGTAGTAGTTGTCGTAGTGAAGTCACTCGTTACTTGAGCCAAGGTATGAAACATATATGCTCCTATTATCTTATTAGTGCTTATGCTAATAGTACCTGGGGACAGCTCATTTTGCAAAGCGCGATTTGAAATGAGGATATATTCGTAAATACATCAGCGCAATTATCAACATTACCCCATAACTAATCCATACTGCCCGAAACCAGCCTGTCTGTAATGTAGTACCAAGCTTTAAGCTATGTATGAAAATAGCTACCGCGGCAATGTCGGAAGCATATACTACAAATCTCCACCAGGATTTGCCACTATACCAGCGCCTCAATTCATAGGATAAAAATATCAAAAAACTCAGTGTGCCAAGCAAAGCTGCCCACTCCAAACCTGGTGCAATATAGTGTTTTAAATAACTTTCGGGTGGTAAACCAAACCCGTCGCGCCACAATTGCCAGACCAATAATCCTGGGTGTAGAAAAATTGCTGCTAAGAATATCCAGCCTGTAACATTAAAATAATTAGTTATGTTCTTAGTGGTTATTTTCGCTAATTTTGCGGTCGTCAATACCATATACTGCGACCATAAGATACTGAATGCCATCAACCCGAGAAGCGGGAAAACGGCATAGACCGTTAGACTGTTAAATTGCCACTGGTTTATATCACCCCAAGCTACGAAAGCCAGACTACATACAATAAGCGTAAATATATAGCTCACTAGTTGTAATCGGGGTACCGTGCGCAGCTGTTTCATACATTTTCCTCTACCCAAATAATGAGCTGAAGAGCATAATAAGTAAAGTAGCTTATTATATGGAGGAATTATGGGTAAGAGCCTAAAAGTCGGCCTTATTATTGTGATTATAGCAATCTTAGCCGGTGGTGCAGCCTGGGCATTGACTGGCAGCGACAATGATAAAAACAGCACTACAACTAAAGAACACGATCATAATGATGGCACACATTCCCATGGTCCAGAAACACTCAATCAAACTGCTGAACAAGACAGCAATGACCCTGTAGCCACCACCATAACATACACTTCAAGCGGATTTGAGCCAAATAATATCACTATAAAATCTGGCGATAAGATAAAAATTGTCAATAACTCAGGCAACCAGCTTGAGTTTAGCTCTGATCCTCACCCTACCCACACCATTAATCCCGAACTCAATGCCGGTGACACAGAAAACGGAAAGAGCACCACGATTACGCTTACAAAAACCGGGAAATGGGGCTTTCACAATCACTACAACCCGAGCGCTCATGGGTTCGTGAACGTACAATAACCTTATCCCGTTGCTTCATTTGCTCTAATCTGTTAAAATTGCTTCGTTAACCGGGTCATTAGCTCAGCTGGTTAGAGCACCTGCCTCTTAAGCAGGGTGTCCTGGGTTCGAGCCCCAGATGACCCTCCACGAAAAGACCGTCCTTCTCAGGGCGGTTTTTTCGTGATGCATACTTCGAGCTCGAAACTGAGACACACTAAGGACCTCATGGGTAAATATGCTAATGGTATTCTGCAAATAGCCCACCTTTCAAAACTCGACTATTATTTAGTCCGAAGAACTGCTCGTTTTTGTTCATATTGCTTTAAACACAAAGTTAGGTGTGTATATTTTAGGTATGTATATTTCTGAACCACGTCTTCCCATTTCTCAGAGCCCACCATATTCATAATCACGCTTGAGCTAACCTCGGCAAACTCTCAGTCACACATGAGCAATACCGTACCTACTCCAGGCGCTATACCTTGATTAATCTCTTACCGGATGCCGTCGGACAAAAGCTAAAAAAGACCATACTATTATTACGATTCCGAACTGATATGGTTTGTATTTTTACATAAAAAATGTTATAATTTAAACATGTCCACCCTTGAACTTATAAAACCACGCGAAGAGACGAAGCCCCCTATTGATGAAGATACCCTTCGGCAACAATACCATAGTCAAGCATTTGAATTGGGAATTAATATGTTGGAGTATATGGGTGCCCCTACGACTCATGACGTACCGGGTGAAAAAGTACGGCGTATTCGGACCACTAATCAAGTTCCTTTAGCTTCAGGTGTCTCGGCTCGATTGCAGTATGTAGAAATAGGTGATAGTGAATCAGATTTGCCTACCAAGGAATTTGAAATACTTTTTGACAAAGGTGATGGCGTATTTAAACATCAAGCAACACTCAAAAATCCAGCCCCTCCAGTAAGCGCAACAGCTATCGCTTACGAAGAGCATGTTTTATATAAAAACCGACTCGCAACAGATGAAACTCTTGTGACCATGCTCACCTACATGCGTGACGAGCTACAGGCCAACAGCGCAAGTTTTAGATAAATAATATTATAAAACTATACACTTACTCCTTCATATACAGAAAAGAGGCTACAAACTGTAGCCTCTTTTCGCAGCAGAACGCTTAAATATGCTTAATACTGGCGGCCGCCGCGATCTTCACTAAATGAACGGCGTTCGCGCGGTTGCTGAGGGCGAGCTTCGTTAACTACGAGCTTACGACCACCAAATTCTGAACCATCAAGTTTTTGGATGGCTGCTTTAGCCTCATCATCGTTTTCAAATTCTACGAATCCAAAACCTTTTGAACGGCCAGTTTCACGGTCAAAGATCACCTTTGCAGATGCAACGGTACCTTCCACAGCAAAAAGCTGCTCAAGCTCTTCGTCTGTTGTGCTGTACGGTAGTGAACCGATAAATAGTTTTGTTGCCATTAATATTACTCCTTGTTGCTCGGAGGTAATCTGGCAAACCAGTTAGCTGCTCCTCTATCGAACGGTACTTTATTCTTCCTAGAAACTTCTTACTTAGCAGCTAGTTCTTCTAGTAGCTGCACTATACCATACTAAAATATATATTGGTATTAAATTTTCCTTAAACTTAGCGAGGTATTCTGATAGATTCTTGATCTATTCGATCTGTGCGTCAATTATAGCTTGACGGTCATTTGCTTTTGCATTAAGTGCTTGAGCTGAGGTAAATTCATCTGCAGCTTCCTTACCAAAAAGCTCAGCAACTGCCATGCCTGGTGCCACAAGGGCCGTCCCCTCGAGCTTTCCGGTAGCTACCAAGGCTATGCCTGTCCCTGCCAATGCCAAACCTGCAGCGCTACATAGTAAGCTCAAGTGTGCATCTTGACGATCACCCTCCGCTTGTTGGCGCCAAAATTTTTTACTCTTTTGTAATTCTGAGATTGATGGTTTCATACATGAAAATATATCACAGCTTGGTAAAGCGTGGCACTACCTTGCCTTGCCACTCTATTTCTGTCAGCCAGTCTGATATCGGACGGATCCATGTCAACTTTTCATCATATTCAGCTTGATATACGACGCAAGGCTCAAGCGTCTCTTCGTTTAAGGCTATAGCAACTACCCTGTAGTACCTGTCTTTATAGTGTTTGTAACGTGCGCCAATTACTACTTCTTTAGCAGCTTCGGCTAATTTATCAGCTAATAGTTTTTGCGATATGTTACTCATGCAGTAATTATAGCAATACATAAGGTTTTTCTACTTTGTGAAACATCTTACTGCTATCTATATGTATTTTATAGATACTACATACATAAATTAAGGAGAGGCATGAAAGCATTATGGAAAGGATACATCGTTCTCGGACAACTTGGCATACCGATCCGACTGTACAGTGCCACGCAAAAATCGGGCGTGACATTCGTACAACTCCATGAAAAAGATAGCTCACCAGTAGAACGTCCTTTGTTTTGCAAAAAAGAACACAGAGAAATTTCGTCTACAGAAGTTATCCGTGGCGTAGAGTATGAACCGGGAAAATTCATAAGTTTTACCGAGCAAGAGTTAGAGCATACCTCAAGGCCAGAGTTAAAGGCAATTACTATCAAGCAATTCTGCGAACCAGAGCAAATTCCTCCCTCATATTATGAAAAACCGTATTATCTTACCCCGACTACTGGTGGCGAGCGAGGGTATACACTTATTCGCGAAGGTTTATTACGAAGCAATGCGGTTGCTATAGGACAATACTACCTATACGGCAGTAACCATATAGGCGCTATTCAAGCGGTAGAAGATATACTCGTACTCCATCAGCTTCGCTTTTCTGGCGAACTCATATCGCGCAGCTCTCTTAAAACTCCCGCACTTGCCCGGCCAAGTCCTGCAGAAATAGATATGATGCAGGCCGTGATCGAACGATATGGCGGCCCGCTTCATCTAAACGACTACCACGATGAATACACTGAATATGTTTCTACATTGGCTGAACGCAAAATAAAAGGCTTGCCTCTGCCGCGCCAAGAACAGACCCCAGCCCACACAACTCCTGATAATGAGATTCAGGACGCTCTCGCAAATGCTCTGAAACAAAATAATGCCATCCAGGGTGGCGAATCATAATGTTTAGGCGTGAACATACAATCTATAGAGGTGATACAAAATTTGAGCATTATGAAGTGGTTGATATGGTGTATGAAGGTCGCCCGGCCAGAGTGCTTTTTACTAATCGCCATCGAGCCGCACAATCCGGAATCGCAACTGACGGAAAGCCAAAATTACTCTTTGATTACAACCAAAGGTTTTTTGAGCTTGCAAAGTCCCTTCATCCTAAAAATATTCTGATCATAGGCGGTGGCGTTTACACACTGCCACTTGCTCTTACTCATGAACTATCTGACGTATTTATTGACGTTATTGAGATAGACCCTGGGCTGGATAGTATTGCATCGAAGTTTTTTGGGCTCAAACCAAATAATCGCTTGCGAGTTATTCATACTAATGGCAGAAAGTATCTTGATAACGCTTCGCGAAAGTATGACCTGATTATTATTGATGCTTTCATGGGAACCGAGGTTCCATATGAGCTTTTAACCCTTGAGGCTGCCGTAGCCCTACAGCATCGTCTCACAAAACAAGGCGTCGTAGCTATGAACGTTATTGGCATTTTTAATGGTCATGGCGTGAAACTAAAAAGCCTTATTTCAGTCTATCAGCATGTTTTTAAACAAACCCACATGTATCCCGCTGATGACAGCATTTCATTATTGGTATCTCAAAATTTTGTCATAATTGGGCAAAATATTGATAGCCCCCCTTATCATATACAGTCGTCCCTCCTTTCACTTCCAAAGGTGCCTATCGATGCCGCACTTTTTGATAATCCGCAGACAGTTCCACTGCACGAGATTGCCTAATATAGTATTCTGGCGGCTAAAGAAGCTCCATAGTAAAATGGAGATATGCTACTTGGGGTAGGCACACGTATTGCACACAGGACACAAAAAACTTGGCAACTATTTTGCCAGAATAAAGCCGTAAATCGCTACATCGCTTCTCCCTATATCCTCCCCCTGCTTGTATTCGTAAGTTTTTTTATACTCAGCCTCGGCATTGGCGGTCCTGCCTATATGTCCGATGAGATAGGTTATCTAGATAAAGCAGCCACCATAAGCGGTAGTACGGTACACTTTACCACCAGCTGGTTCGCGGGGTATTCATTCTTAATAAGTCCGGCTTTTTTCTTGTCTTCTGATCCGTATGTCGAGTGGAATATCATCCTGGTCCTAAATGCCTTGATGTGGGCTGGTAGTGCCGCCTTATTGCAATATGTTCTACGTTCTACCCACCCTCACGCCTCGAAGCGTGCTATTTTCTTAGCTACCTGTGGCGCTATGCTATATCCTTCATGGCTCTCTATGAGCGGGTATGCCTTTGCAACCAGCGGCTTTGTCTTATTTTTTATAGCCGCTTTAGCTGCACTTATAAAGAGTAGACTCACACACCTGGGCTGGCTGAGTCTCGCCGGGCTATGTGCCGCCTATACTGCATGGATTCACCCTTTAGGTTTTCTTTTCGTTGGTCTGTTCGCTCTCTTACTGACATTACAGGCTGTTTTCAAAAAGCGCTGGCAATTTTTGCCTATAGCAGCCTGCACCGCAATCATAAGCTTATTGTACCTTGCCGTCGTACACCCGTGGCTTAATAAGCTTATGAGCGGCAGCATTGCCAATGATAGTCATTACACTGACGGCACCTATAAAGTGCTCCACGCTATATTTACAACTGATTATTGGATACAGGTCGGTACACTATTCTTAGGCCTCGTCTTCTTCGTTTGTATCGCTACTTTCGGCATTGCTGGATTTGCCCTAAAGACTATTGGGAAGGAATTAAAGGATTCGAACCGCTCTTGGAAATCTTTTGTTCAAGACCCTAGAGTCGTTGTATTGCTTTTACCAATTTTATTGGTTATAGGTACAATTGGCATCACAGCCGTATCGTGGGGTGCTTCTGGCCAGCTACGAATCGATCAATGGGTATATGGACGTTACACGGATATGTACCTACTGCCTCTTATCGGCTATGGACTACTAGCAACATGGCGATTTAAGCAGGCAGTATGGATTGCCGTTACTGTTATCATTGCGGGTATTTTCCTAACATTAGTGACCAATCCTGAAAATACCTCGTTTGCATTTAACAATAAGGTAAATCTTCAGGCACTGTGGCCCATGCATCTCGCTTCCGTCTTGCACTTGAACCACTATTGGGTATGGGGAGTTATTGGTGTATGTGGCGTGCTCGTGTGCGGGCTTATGGGTGATAATCGTCGCAAAGTATATTTACCATTGCTGCTTATTCCTATCATTCTTACGGCAGGAAGTAACTATCTTTACAATGTCACTATTACCCGTCAACATGCCACCGTTTCTTCCTTATACACGTATATCAGAGAGAATTATTCAAAAACTGATTGTATTGGCTTCACGCCCGAAGTTGACCATAATGAACGATTCAACTTGTACTCGTATTATCTGCATGGTTACAACGTCAAAAAAATGTCCCTAGAACAATGGCAAAAACAAAGCTGCAATGGTCCATATCTAACCTATGATGCTGCACCCGCAGCCTCACCTTCATTGCAAATTTCAGGCGTTGAAACAAAGACAAATCTATACATGCTAACGCGCACACATTACGATGAGCCGATTGCCCAAACTCATGAAGATACCGCAGTTATGTCAGATGATGAGCTTCTACAAAACGCTATTATTTTCAATTAAATTTTCATTGAGTGGATATTAGATTTTCCGTCAACAAGCTTGCCTCCAGTGAGCATGAAAGCTGCCATCGTCAAAACATAGAGAGTGATCGCAGTCTGCGTACCTGAGATTGTCGTATCTAAATCCTTCGCTACTGTAGATATGGATACATTCATAACCGTACTATCCAGTATCATTACAAACTGTGAAACTGCGAGAATAATAATGACCGACCATTTCTTCATACATTACTCCTCAAAAGTAGAGCTATAATGCCATAATAACAAAAACAAAAAACTCCCAATAGCGAGTTAGTTACATAAGCTGCCCGGTACAGCTTATGTAACTAAATTAGAACCGTTTTGCTACAACAAACTCATAACTAAGCCCATAATTTTCTACTAGCTGGAGGCAAGCAATAAGTTCAAAGCCCAACTTCTGCAATATGGCAATTTCTTCAATGTTGCCATCCGTGAAGAAAAGTCCATCTTTTTCTAAGCAACGAGCAACCTCACGATATATTTTTATTCTCTGAGCATCTTTTACATCTACTGCATCTAAAATCCCCGCAGCTACTTGCCCCATTTCAAAGCGGGCGTTCGTAAATTCAGTTTCAAATTGATTCCTGGCTTTTTCTTTTTCTGTTTCGGATAGCTCAACCCACCAATCATTAGAAATAGACATCGCTGACATCAGAAAAATCCCAATAGAATTGTCTGTATATTTCATTTTTGTAGCATCGAATACCTCAGCAACATATTTTGCGAGTTCGGAAGAATCGGGGCTGAGTGGAAGGGGGTTTTGGGAAATATTGGTAATAGTCGGCTTCACATTGAAGTTGATGTCGTCCAAAAAATAGAAGCCATCTTGAGTTGGGCCTCCAAGTTCAATAACAGGCTGAGTAATCGCCTCCGCTAAAGCTTGTATGTCGTCTGATCGCCAAATTCGATAGTCAACATCTTTAGTTTTGCTGCGTAAATGATCTCGTAATCGTGATTTATATGGATAGGCGTACATGACATAACTATAACAAAAGTAGACGCCAATTCTGACGTCTACTATCTGAGTTTCGTTTGGTACGGCTGATGGGCAGACGATCGAAAACCGTCGATGTCTGGCGACGGATCAGACGACTGCATACCAGCCGCTACCAGCAAGACTGACAGCAGTCTAGCTGACGCATACAACGCAGTACTCCCGCATGCCGAGCGCCAGATTCCTCACACCCGAAGTTGCCAACAGACGGTTTGCAGAGAATCTGCGACGTCATCGCGAAAGAGCCGGCATGACCCAGGAAGAACTGGCTGATGCAGCCCAGTTGCACCGCACGGCTATCTCCTTCCTGGAACGAGCAGCCCGCGAACCGAGGATGTGGACCCTCATCACCTTGGCCCGGGCCTTGAGAATCCGCCCGGCCGATCTGCTCGACGGCATTCGCTAGACGCAGACCAGCAACCCTCCCCACTCCGAGGGTCAGACCGAGCGTCACGCCCGCAAGGCGAATTCCCGTCTTCCCCGCTCCGCCGAAGCGGAGTACTTGTCAACGCCGCACTGCCTCACGGCCCACTGACTCCAGTCGAGCCACCCGGCGCGCGATCGACAGCGTCTACTTCGCCTCGTCTGCGTCGATCAGCTCGCCGAGCATGTCGCCTCTCGCCATTGCTGCCCTTTCGGTCTGTTGACGGACCTCGGAATGTACCTTGAGCTCCGGTCGGGATTCGGAGCCGTCGACCTGGTGCTCGATCGAGCGAATGCGGACGTAGAGCGTGACCATCTCGTCGGCCCAGGCCGGGAACTGGCGCCAGGCGTAGACGAGCGCTGCGAGCAGGGTCCTGAGCCCGAGCGTGATCGTGATGGCATCCACACGGCAAGCGTACGGGCCAAGTCGGATGTCTTGCGCGACAAAACTGTTGACCATAGTAAGCAGCCCGGACGGAATTACGAATCGAATCGAATTGGCTGAAGTAGGGCGCTGCTCTAGCGGGTATAGTACCCGCTAGAGCGGGGTTCCGTCTGACGGGCATGACAGGCTCGCGAGCCATGAGGCCTCCACGCTCCCGATGCCGCCGACGAACACGCGAACGGAGAGCGAGCTTGCTTTCCATATTAATTCACCTATAATAGGTGAATTATGGAACGATTACAACCCGACCGACCTCAGGAGAGTGATCCAATGAGTGCTGTGGAGCGGCAGGCAATGCCAGTGGAAGCTACGCCAGCTCAGGCGCTTCGCGATGCCTCCGAGGCGGAACGGGTTGACTTGATGGACGAGTTCGCGCGCAAGACGTGGACTTACATCGATGACGACGGGGAAGTTCGCGAGGAATTCTACTGGGAGCTCCCGACCTCTTAGCTACTTGCCAGTCGTTTTCGAGGATCCAGTAAGTCGGCAACTGGTCCTTTTACCAAGTCTTCCAGCCTGCTGAGCCTCTCTGGGTCGCGAACAAACTCCTGGAGCAAGCCTGGGTCTTCGCCCTCCTCAACGCTCCCGTAGTGCGTGCTGAAAACGCTGACGACCCCGACCGGCAGGTGATGCCACGGCGGTTCATGAAGCGTCAGCGGCATCGATACATGAAACTGCATGATTCCGCGGGGGCCCATTTTGCCTGCCGTGGTGGTGCCGTCACGGAATGTTCGCTGCTGGGGGAACTGGCGTCTGAGGCCGTCGGCATCGTCGCTGCCGTCTTGCGGGTCGTGTGGCTGGTAACTGAGCGCTATCGGTGATCAATCGGGGTGTTGTAAAAATGGCTTTGGGGCTCAGCGTCGTTAAATCCATAGTCGTTCCTCGGGCTGAACAAACATAAGCGGAGGAATGCTAATGAGTAGAAAGAGACACCGCGGTCGAAGACCCGGGCATAGAAACGTGCCACATCAGCATCGGATTCGGGTGCGCGGCAAGCGGCACGGGCAGATCGATGAAACGAAGCTGACGCTGGCGCCGCCGCCGTCGAACGCTTGCAACGCAGCGCCGATCTCGAAGTCACCGATCTGCTGGAGGCGCTCGACGTCGCGCTCAGTTTGGTGGCGAACCCCGCCCATGCGTACCAGCAAGCCAGTCCAGGGGTCAGAAAGCTGCTCCTGCGCGCCTTGTTCGTGGAGCTGACAGTCACCATGGATGAAGACGAGGCCGCCGGGCACGAGCTGCCACAGCCATGCCTCAGCGCCACGCCTGACCCGGTTTTCGCGGCGTTCGGGACAGTCGGCCGGCTGCGCGGGGAACGCAAAAACCCCGGTCCCAACGGGGACCGGGGTTCGCACATGAATCAAATGGTACACCGGGAGGGATTCGAACCCCCGACCCTCTGTTCCGAAGACAGATGCTCTAATCCACTGAGCTACCGGTGCATAGATGAACATTATAGCACTTTTTTACTTCGGTGGAAGAGGGACCAGAACAGAGGTATGTTTTTTATACGTCTGATATGCCGTATCGTCGGCACGTTGGCGCTCAATAGGAGGGATATCGGAGATTTTTGTAATTAGAAGTGTGATTACAATAAAACCCAGCAGCCCCCACCATGCTGAAACACCGCCTGCCACAATACCAGCACCCAGCCAAGTCGTGACTTCCCCGAAGTAATTGGGATGACGACTATACTCCCATAAACCTTTGTCCATAATTTTTCCAGTATTTTTTGCACAAATTTGCGTAATTGATGATCTGCTATTGCCTCAAAAAGAATGCCAAATCCCCATATGGTAAACCCGGCTATTACTAATACTGTATTTACGGCATGCTGACTCGTAATAATTGCGATCACCGCGCTACTAATAAACAGCATACAAAGCCCTTGCACTAAGAAGATATTGGTATAGGTCTTTTGCCAAAAATTATTGCCCCATTTTTTGCGATACACAGCATACCGCCGATCTTCCTTACCTCTCACAAGACGCGTACCGATATGCAAGAAAAGCCGTGTACCCCATATTGTCACGAACAGCGCAGCCAAAAGCTGCACCGTATCAAGCTGTTGAGTGATAAGGAGAGTGAGTATTGCAATGTAAATAAATCCAAGCCCCCAAGCAATATCAATGATGTCTATGCGTTTCACGTAAACCGCCATTAGAAACCAGAGTGTTATATATATAAAGACTGCAACCGCAAGACCGACATATGTAATAAATACTGCTATATCCATACTCTCGTTATATCACTAATGCCTGAGGACGGTCGAATCTTTTGCTACAAACCGCCATAACCGGTGTGTATCTTTTGTTATACCAATTCGCTCAGTAGCCTCATAGGTAAGCTGCTGGAGAGGAGGTAGTATTAAAAACCTGCTGTTATTAATTTTTGCCCCATTGTCTATCCCTGTCACCGCAAGCGCTTGACAGACTTTTGCCGGCCCATTTGTCAGTTCATGATCAGGTTTATTTTTGCGACGCTTTCGTATTATATCTACCCCGCTATCTGGGATCAGAGCACGAATCAATACAGCTTCCCCTCTGCCCTCTTCACCGACCACAATATTCATACACCAATGCATGCCATAAGTAAAATACACATAAATATGTCCTGCGGGTCCAAACATTACTTCGGTACGTGGAGTCTTACCCTTATAACTATGGCTTGCAGCATCGTCCTGGTTATAGGCCTCAGTCTCTATGATCGTCCCACCGATCTTCGTCCCATTGGGTTCAACCGTATACAAACGATAGCCTATGAGCCTTTTCGCGGTAGAGACAGCATCTTTTGTGAGATCAATATTCATATATTACATGGTACGTGCGAAGGGATTTAAACCCCTGACCTTTGGTACCGGAAACCAACGCTCTATCCAGCTGAGCTACGCGCGCGTAGCAAATTTCAATAAAATGGTACCCCGGGAGGGACTTGAACCCCCAACCTCGAGCTTAGAAGTCTCTTGCTCTATCCAGTTGAGCTACCGGGGCATACCAGCGCTTATTATAGCAAAATTTTTACAGTAGCTGATCAGATAGCTATCTGATATACTGAATTGGTAAAATTTGCGGGTGTGGTATAACGTTTATTATTCCTGCCTTCCAAGCAGGCGACGCGGGTTAGACTCCCGCCACCCGC
>Ga0164243_10000377_pt1 | contig 88369 bp, 79 predicted proteins | sample OricompcompostOP_FD_108781 | JGI IMG/M metagenome (GOLD analysis project Ga0164243, IMG submission 108781) | Organic Plus compost microbial communities from Emeryville, California, USA - Original compost - Organic plus compost (OP) | ecosystem: Engineered > Solid waste > Mixed feedstock >... | reverse complement strand
TTTCGGTGACGTGGTCGGCGCCGATCGTCCCGGCACTCAATGCTTCGGCGGCGGTCGGGCAGCGTGGTGGGAGTGGTTCGCCGGTCATGGACGTGAACTGCCCGACCGCTTCGGCCAGGAGACGACGGCGGCGGGCTTCGGCGGCGGACAGGTGCAAGATACCGACGAGGTAGCCGCCCAGGCTCGCTCCACCGGCCTGCTGATACGAGCCGCGGTCGCTCATCTCGACGAGGAGGGGTGCGTCGGCGGCGCTGATGAGGCGGCGGGCGCGTTCGCGGTCTTCGGTGAGGTCGGTGAGCTGGCGGTCGGTGCAGCCGGTGTAGTCGGCGCGGGTCAACCGGGCCTGCTTGGCGACCGCGGCGGTGATCAGGGCTTGGAGTGCGATCGGATCGTCGGGCAGCACCATCGTGCTGGTGTCGTCGATGCTGGTCGTCATCGCGTGCTCACCTCCCCCGAAGTGCTGTTCCCTGTCTTACTAGTTCAACGACGATGTGATGTATTCTGTTTCTGTATCGCCTAAATGTTCGAACTTCTTTTCTTGAGTTCAGAGTACGACCGACCTCCGACATCCACTCTGAGCTGCCGGACCGCCGTCCAGCGCGCCGGCGGGGGAGGCCGATCAGGACTCGGGGCGCAGCCAGATCCAGGTGCCCACCGTGAGCATGATCGCGATGACGACCAGCGGAATCCACAGTGCCGGAGCGACCAGAACGACGACGACCGCGCTGACGACCATGGTGACGGTGGCGATCACCTTGGCCCGCCGGGCTATGGACCGGTTGCGGTTCCAATCCTCGATCATCGGGCCGGTGCGAGGATCATCGAGCAGCTGCCGGTGCAGGCGCTCCGAGCCGCGGGCCGCCGCGAACGCCGCCAGCAGAATGAACGGCACCGTCGGCAGCACCGGCAGCACGATCCCGATCATGCCGATCGCGAGTGTGGTGTAGGCGAGCAGCCACCACAACCACCGCACCCGCGACCCCGCCTGCATACTGCGCAGAGTACTCATACCGGGCGCAGGCTCTGACCGCCCGACGCCGCGGCCGGGGGCACCGGGAGGATGTTCACAGCAACCTCCCAGCCACCGGGCGTGGTACTGCCAGCCCGACCGCTCACCGTAGAGGACATGACTGAGACCGATGAGGCCGTGCGCTCGCCGCGGCACCGCCGTTTAGCCCCGAGGCACGGCGCGCTGCTGGCATTGCTGGCCGCCACCGCTCTGCTCTACACCTGGAACCTCTCCCGTAACGGCTGGGGCAACGAGTTCTATGCGGCGGCCGCCCAGGCCGGCGGGGAGAGCTGGAAGGCGTGGCTCTTCGGCTCCCTGGACTGGGCCAACTCGATCACCGTCGACAAGCCGCCGGCCGCCCTGTGGGTGACCGGCCTGTCCGTGCGGATCTTCGGACTCTCCTCCTGGTCGGTGCTGGTGCCGCAAGCGATCATGGGCGTGCTGTCGGTGGCATTGATCTATGCCACCGTGCGACGGGTCCTGCTCTCCGCGGGCAGCGATCGCACGGCGACCGCCGGCGGCCTGCTGGCCGGCGCCGTGCTGGCCCTGACCCCGGCGGCCGTGCTCATCTTCCGCTTCAACAATCCCGACGCCCTGCTGGTGCTGCTGATGACGGCGGCCGCCTACGCCACCGTGCGGGCCTGCCAGGCAGCGTCCTGGAAGTGGCTCGCCCTGGTCGGCGTGGCGCTCGGCTTCGCCTTCCTCACCAAGATGCTCCAGGGCCTGCTGGTGCTGCCCGGCTTCGCGCTGGCCTACCTGCTGTTCGCCCAGACCGGCTGGCTCAAGCGGATCCGTGACCTGCTGATCGCCGCCGTCGCCCTGATCGTCTCCGCCGGCTGGTACGCGGCCCTGGTCGACCTGTGGCCCAAGGACTCCCGTCCCTACATCGGCGGCTCCACCGACAACACCTTCATGGACCTGGTCCTGGGCTACAACGGTCTGTCCCGCATCACCGGCGGCTCCGGCGGCGGCATGGGCGGCGGACCCGGCGGCTCCGGCTCCACCGGCGGTTCCTTCGGCGGTGACCCGAGTCTGGCACGACTGTTCAGCAACGAATTCGGCAACGAGATCTCCTGGCTGCTGCCGGCCGCCCTGCTGGTGCTGGTCGCCGCGATGGCCGTCGGCTTCGTGAAGGCCTTCCGGCAGTGGCGGCGCACCCCGCTGGCCGACGACGCCGGCCACGTCGACCGCGATGTCGCCGTCGCGCTGACCGTCTTCGGCACCTGGCTGGTGGTGACCGGAATCGTCTTCTCCTTCATGGGCGGAATCGTGCACCCGTACTACACGGTGGCACTGGCACCGGCGATCGCCGCCGTGGTGGGTATCGGCGCGATCACCGGATGGCGCAACCGTCGCACCTGGACCGGCACCGCTTTCCTTGCGCTGCTGCTGATCTCGGCCACCGGCTGGGGCATGATCCGGGCGGCGCGCACCGACTACGCCTGGCCGGTGCTCGGCTGGGTGCTCGGTGCGGCGACGGTGATCGGCCTGATCGGTCTGGTCCTGCTCCACGGCAGCACCGGCCGGCGCGCGGTGGCGCTGGCCACCACCCTGGTGGTCGCCGGCGGAATCGCCGTCAGCTCCTTCGGGATCGCCACGGCCGGCACCACGCACACCGGTTCCATCCCCACCGCGGTGATCACCGGCTCCGGTACGGGCATGGGCGGACCCGGAGGCGGCGGACCCGGTGGCGGTGGGCCCGGCGGGGCCCGCCCCGACGGCAACCAGACCGACGGCAACCAGACCGACGGCAACCAGACCGACGGCAACCAGACCGACGGCAACCAGACCGACGGCAACCAGAGCGACGGCCAGACCGGTTCCGGCATGCCCGGCGGCATGGGCGGCGGCGGTATGGGCGGTCCCGGCGGAATGGTCGACGACGAGGTGATCGCGCTGCTCAAGAAGACCGACACCACCTGGGCGGCCGCCGTGAACGGTGCGCAGTCGGCGTCCGGACTGCAACTCGAGGTCGGCAAGCCGATCATGGCCATGGGAGGCTGGTCCGGCGACCCGTCGCCCACCCTGAAGCAGTTCCAGCAGTGGGTGAAGGAGGGCAAGATCGGCTACTACGTCACCAGCGGCAACGGCGGCGGCCGGGGCGGCCCGGGCGGCTCCAGCGAGATCGCCGCCTGGGTGAGCGAGAACTTCACGGCCGTCACGGTCGGGAACTCCACGGTGTACAAGCTGAACTGAGTACCGGGCGAACCGGGTGAGGGCCCGACGGGGCCGTCGAGCCGACCGGACGGAATCGGGTGGCCTGCCCGATTTCGTCCGGTCGGGCGACTGTCGGCAGCCGATCGCGCTGTTAGCGTCCCAGAGCATGACTGCCGCACATCGACCACTGTCCCGTCGGGTCCCCGGCCGCCGTGCCGGCGGTGCCGCACTTCTCGCTGCGGTGCCGCTGCTGCTGGCGGGTCTGACGGCCTGCGACTCGGGCGGCGGCAGCGAGCGGTCGGTCGCCAAGTACTGCGCCGTCATGGAGAAGCACAAAGACCGCTACGAGCAGTCGATGAATGCGGCGCTCAACGACGAGAACCTCCTGACCGGATCGGTCACCGCCCTCTCCGCCCTCGGCGACCTGAGTCAGATGTGGAAGGAAGCGGCCGCGGTGGCCCCGGACGACATCAAGACCGACGTCGAAGCGCTTGACGAGTGGTATTCGAAGTCCTACGACTCCGCTGCCGAGAACGCGGGCAATCCGCTCGCCGGGCTCACCTCGAGCCTGATGGGCTCGATGAAGGTGGCCGGTCCCGCCCAGCGCGTCAACGAGTACACCGAGCAGAACTGCCCGGGCGTCGGCAAACCCTTCTGACCCCCGCCGGGCGGCACTCCCGCCCGGCAGCACCTTCCCGCCCGGCGCCCCCTATCCCGTCACCGCAACCGACTTCGGCGGCCGGTACCACCGGTCCGCGACGATCCGTAGGGTGGATGCCATGGCACGCATCATTGTTTTCGGAGGACACGGAAAGATCGCGCTGAAGGCGGAGGCCCTGCTCGCGCAGCGCGGCGACTCGGTCACCGCAGCGATCCGCAATGCCGACCACGCGGTCGACGTGAGCGCGGCCGGCGGCAACCCGCTCATCGCCGACCTCGAACACCTGACGGTGGACGAGCTGGCCGCCCTGATCGCGGGCTACGACGCCGTGGTCTGGTCGGCCGGTGCCGGCGGCGGCAATCCGGCGCGCACCCGGGCGGTGGACCACGACGCGGCCGTCGCCACCATGGACGCGGCCGCGAAGGCCGGCGTCCGGCGCTATGTGATGGTCTCCTACTTCGGAGCCTCGGTGAACCACGGTGTGGCACCGGACAATTCGTTCTTCGCGTACGCCGAAGCCAAGGCGGCCGCCGACGAGCATCTGCGGGCGAGCGATCTGGACTGGACGATTCTCGGCCCGTCCACGCTCACCGACGACGACCCCTCCGGGCAGATCGACACCACCGCCGAGACCGCGGGGAAGGTCTCCCGCGGCAACGTGGCACAGGTGATCGCCGCGGTGCTGGCCGACGACACCACCATCGGCCGCACAATCCGGTTCAACGACGGCTCCACACCGATCCCCGAGGCCCTCGCCGCGCGCTGACCGGCACCACCGGATAAACTGACCCGCAGTGCCGCACTACGGCACCCGGACGAGCCCGCCGTACCCGGACCGCGACAAGACGGTGGCTGGAGGTCCATCATGTCGTGGGTCGTACTCATCATCTCCGGCGCTCTCGAAGCGGTCTGGGCGACGGCGCTCGGACGATCCGAGGGGCTGTCCCGGCTCGGTCCGTCGATCGTCTTCATCCTGGCCCTGATCGCCAGCATGGCCGGCCTCGCCTATGCCATGCGGGATCTGCCGACCAGCACGTCCTACGCCGTGTGGGTGAGCATCGGCGTCGTCCTCACCGTCGTCTACGCGATGGTCAGCGGGGCCGAACCCGTCTCGATGGTGCGGCTGCTGTGTATCGGTGCGGTGGTCGCCGGGGTGGTCGGACTCAAACTCGCCGGCTGACCCGGTCCGGGCGGCGCCGCCGCGCGATCAGTTACCGGTCCAGTGCGGCGGACGCTTCTCCAGGAACGCGGTCATGCCCTCCCGGGTGTCCGCGGACACCAGCACCGTGTCGAGCACCGACAGCCCCGCCCGTACGGCGGCGACGGTGTCCGGTTCGGCGTCGGCACGGGCCATGGCGGTGATCGACGCGCGCACCGACGTGGGTGCGGCCGCCAGAATCTCCTGGGCAACCTCGCGGGCCAGCTCCAGAACCGTGCCCGACGGTGCGATCCGGGAGATCAGGCCTGCCTGCAGCGCCGCGGTGGCGTCGATCCGGCGGCCGGTGAGGATCATGTCCCGGGCCAGCGCCGCCGGGATCGCCCGCGGCAGCCGCACCAGGCCGCCGGCCGCAGCCGCCAGCCCCACCTTCACCTCGGGCAGTCCGAAGGTCGCGTCCTCGTCGGCCACCACCAGATGACAGGCCAGCGCCGCCTCCAGGCCGCCGCCCAGCGCGAAGCCGTTGACGGCGGCGATCACCGGCTTGGGCAGTTCCCGGCGGGAGGTGAGTCCGGCGAAACCGTTGGCCGGCACCGCAATCGACCCCATACCCGCGGCCAGGTCGTTGCCGGCCGAGAAGGCCTTGTCGCCCGCGCCGGTGAGGATCGCCACCCACAGTTCGGGGTCGGCGAAGTAGGCGTCGAAGACCTCGTCGAGTTCGGCGTTGGTCTGCGGGCGTATCGCATTGCGGGCCTGTGGCCGGTTGATGACGATCTCCAGCACCCGGCAGTTGCGGGTCACCAGCAGATCCTCGTAGCCGTTCCGGAAACCGGTGCGCGGCAGCGGATGCCGTTCGGCCATGGTGGCCTCGTCCAGGGTCGCCGTGTTGTGGCTCGCCGACGATCGCGCGAAGATCCCGGTGCCGATCGGGTCGTCGTCGCCGGTCAGCAGGTCGAACATGGCGGTGTCGCCGGCATCGACGGTGGCGATGAACCGCGAACCGTCGGCGGTGAGCCGGCCGATCACGACGGCCGAACGGTCGTCGCGTGCCGGGTTGATCACCGTGAACGATTCGAGAGTGGCCGGGCCGTCCGGATAGTGGCAGACCGGCACCGACGGGCGCGCGTCGAGCCGGGCCTGCAGAGCCGCCGACCAGGAGTCGCGCCACGGGGCGGCGGTGGTGGAGTACACGCCCACCGAATGCTTGCTGAGCACACCGCCGTTCGCCGCCACCAGCCCGAACGCGCCCGGGGCATCGCGCAGCCGGTGGACCGTCTCGGCGATCGCATGCATCGAATAGTTGTTGCCGGGACCGCCGAAGAACGGCAGCCCGCCGGTCACGGTGAGCCCGCGCGGATCGTCCGGGGACAGTCCCAGCGCGTCGGTCAGGTTGAACACCGCGACCGGGAAGCAGCTGTAGAGATCGAGCACCGAGATCTGGTCGAGCCGCAGGCCGGCCATGTCCAGGGCCTGGCGCACCGCGGCGGCAGCGGCCGGTCCGCACGACAGGTCGGGCCGGGTCATCAGCGGCTGCTCCCGGGCATCGGCATGACCGTGCAGGAAGACCCAGCGACTGCGGTCGATGCCGGCGGCGGTGGCGGCGCCCGCCGACATCAGGACCACGGCGGCGGCCTGATTCACCTGGTCGCGGGCCACCAGCCGGCGCGGATAGGGCGCCGCCACGATGCGGTTCTGCTCGGTCACCGTGATCAGCTCGTCGGCGGTGTACGCGGTGGGCGCCGCCGAGAACGGATTGGCGGCCGCGACCCGGCTGAACGGTGCGAAGAGCTCGCCCATCGCCCGCGCATACCGGGCCGGATCCTCGCCGAGCCGATGCCGGCGGGCGTTCTCGATCACCGCGTACTGGGTGACCGGCGGAATGAGGCCGTGACGCACCTCGTCCAGGGAGGTCAGCCCGGCGATCCCGAAGCCGCGGTCCTCCAGCTGTCCGTCGATCTGCTCGGAGTAGTCGGGTTTCTCACCGTCGCCGGCCAGCGCGGCGCGCACCGTCGACATCACCTCGGCGCCGCACAGCACCACCGCGTCGGTCTCGCCGGCCGCGATCGCCCCGGCGAACTCGGTCACCAGATGCTGCGGACTCTGCCCACCGGTGACCTCCTCGATCGCCCGGCGCGGATCCATGCCGGTGCGGGCCGCCACCGCGCGGGGCATGTTGTCGGGCCGGCCCAGCGGCGACCGGGCGGCCGGACTGGACTTCTCGAACGAGCGGACCGCGGCCACCACATCGATCATCGGGGCGACGTCGGCGGCCGCCAGCCCGGTGTCGGCCAGCGCCGCGATCACCGCCTGCGTGGCCAGGTCGGCCTCTCCGAGGGCGGCGTAGCCGGGGTCGCCGAGTCGTTCGGCGGCCTGCCCGGCACCGACGAGAACGGGGGTGCGCGGATCGATCTCCGCTCCGGTCTGCTCAGTCATCGGGGTCTCCTGTCCGTGTCCGGGCTGACGCTACCCTGAGCGTCATGCGAGCTGTCCGACTGCCCGGCCGGGAAGTGCGATGACCGCGCTGGCACCCGCCGATGCGGCGATGTTCTGGCAGTCTCGGCTGCACGGGAACGACCAGTTCCTGCTGTATTGCTTTGCGGTCGTGGACGATCAGGACGATCCTGTGGCCGGGCTCGCCGCCCGGGCCGCGACGATTCCGGACCTGGGGCTACGGGTGGCGCCTGTGCTCGCCGAGCTGAACTATCCGCGCTGGATGCCGGCACCGGTCGACGCCGGCCGCTTCCGCCGGCACCGCACCGCACGCAGCTACGCCGAGGTGCTCGCCGAACTGGCCGCACTGATGTCCGACCGGCTCGATGCCACCCGGTCCTGCTGGCGGCTGCACCTGTTCGATCCGGTGCCCGCCGCCCCGGGGCTCACTGATCCGGGGCTCACTGATCCGGGGCTCACCGGCCCGGCCCCCGCTGCGCAGATGCGGGTGGTGGTGCTGCAGGTCAGCCACGCCCTCGCCGACGGCCGACGGGCCGCCGACCTGGCCCGCGCGCTGCTGGGCGGCGGCGGCGCCCCGGCACCGGCCGGAGTGGCGACCTGCGCACCCGGGCCGGTGGCCCCGGTCACCGGACTGCTGTCCGCGGGCGGCCGACTGGCCGCCGCTCTGGCGCTGGGCACCGCCGCCTGGCGCCGCGAACGGCGTGAGCAGGCCGAGCCGCCGCCGGCTCTCGCGGGCTCGCCGACGGCCGGACCCGACAGCGGGCGTCGCGAACTGAGCACGGTCACCGTCGAGGCCGCGGTGCTGCGCCGCGGGGGAGTACCGGTGACCGCCGGTGCGCTGGCGGTCCTGGCCGAGGTACTGCCCGAGTACGTCGGCGGGCCGGCCGGGGCGGTGGAGCTGGCCGTCGGCCGGTCGCCGGATCGCCGCGCCCGCAACAACTTCCACACCGCGGGGATACCGCTGCATGCGGAGATCGGCGACCGCGCCGAGCGGGCGGCGGCGATCGCCGGGGAGGTGGCCGCCGCCCGCCGCCGGGACGGGCTGCCGTCGGCCGTGCAGGCTCGTCGCGCCGCCGCGTGGACACCGGCACCGCTGGCGGCGCTGGGCATCCGGCTCGGCGCCGCGGCGCCCCCGCCGGCGACCGTGACCGGGGCCGCCGTCGTCTCGTCGGTCGACCGGGGCCCGGCCGACCTGACCCTGTGCGGTGGTGAGGTGCTGTTCACCGCCGGCTTCCCGGCCCTCTCGGCCGCCCACGCCCTCACCCTCGGGGTTCACGGCATCGGCGATGCGGTGACGCTCGCGATCACCTGCGATCCGATCCGGACGGCCGGAGCCGACCGGCTGAATTCTCTGCTGTGGGAAGCTCTCGGCGCGTAAGGTCGCGGCCATGACGAGCTATGTGACCGAGAACCCGACGACAGGCGCGGTCGAGCGCACCTTTCCCACCATGAGCGACAGCGAGGTGCAGGACGTGCTCGCCCGCTCCGACGCGGCCTACCGGGAGTGGCGCACCACGCCGATCGAGAGCCGGGTCCGGATGCTCCGTGACACCGCCGCCGCCTACCGGGAGCGCGCCGACGAGCTCGCCGCGGTGATCGCCACCGAGATGGGCAAGCCGCTGGCCCAGGGACTGGGGGAGCTGGCGCTGACCGCCGCCATCTACGACTGGTACGCCGAGAACGGTCCGGCGCTGCTCGAGACCGAGGTGCTCGACCCGCAGGGCTCGGCCGAATCGATCGTCACCCGCAGCCCCGTCGGACCCCTGGTGGGCATCATGCCGTGGAACTTCCCCTACTACCAGGTGGCCCGCTTCGCGGCGCCGAATCTGTTGCTGGGCAACACGATCATCCTCAAGCACGCACCGATCTGCGCGCAGTCCTCCCAGTTGATGGAGGAGATCGCGCACGGCGCCGGAGTGCCGTCGGATGCGTACATCAACATCTACGCCAGCAACGAGCAGATCGCCGACATGATCGCCGACCGCCGGGTGCAGGGCGTCTCGCTCACCGGCAGCGGACGGGCCGGTGCGGCGGTCGCGCAGACCGCCGCCGCCCACCTGAAGAAGTCGGTGCTCGAACTCGGCGGCTCGGACCCGTTCATCCTGCTCGACAGCCCCGACCCGGCCGCCCACGCCGCCGGTGCGGCCGGCGGCCGGATGATGAACTGCGGTCAGGCCTGCAATTCGCCCAAGCGGTTCATCGTCCACGAGGACATCTACGACGACTTCGTCTCCGGGCTGGTCGCAGCGGTCTCGGCGATCACCGTCGGCGATCCGACCGACCCGGCCACCGAGGTGGGGCCGTTGTCGTCGGTGGCCGCCCGCGACCGGGTGATCGAGCAGGTGCAGGAGGCGGTCGCCCAGGGCGCCACCCTGCATGTGGGCGGACAGCCGCTCGACGGCCCGGGCGCCTTCATGGCCCCGGCGGTGCTGACCGGGGTCACACCCGAGATGGCGGCCTACCGGGACGAGATCTTCGGCCCGGTGGCGGTGGTCTACTCGGTGCCCGACGACGATGCGGCGATCGAGCTCGCCAACGATGTGGACTACGGACTGTCCGGCTCGGTCTGGAGCTCGGACGTGGAGCGGGCCACCGCGCTGGCCGACCGGCTCGACGTGGGCATGGCGATGGTCAACGAGCACGGCACCTCGCTGCCGGGACTGCCGTTCGGCGGGGTCAAGGCCTCCGGCTACGGCCGTGAGCTCGGCCGCTGGGGTCTGGGCGAGTTCGCCAACCTGCGGCTGCGCCGCATCGCCAAGGCACCGAGCTAGGCCGAACAGAGCTGGGCCTACAGGCCTGAGGGGTCGTCGACGGCCACCGGCGTATCGCCCGGATCAGGGCAGATAATTGTCGGTGGCCGTTGACGTGGACGCGCCGCGGGCCCCGGCGCCGCCGCGGGTGAGCCGCTTGGGCAGCCGCTCGGCGAGACCGCCGATCGGCGCCACCGAGGCGTTGAGCAGCTCGACCACCTCGTTGAGGTGATCGACCGTCTCCTGCATGGCCGCCAGATTCGGCGGCAGCGAGGCGAGCGTCTCGGACAGCTCGGCGAAGCGGTCGAGCGGGCCGTCCGGCGCGATCAGCTGCTCGAGGGCCCCGCCCTCGCCGACCAGCTGGTCGAGCAGGCCCTCGTCGCTGGCCGCCCGGTCGAGCACCCCGCCGGGCTGCGCGAGTTTCTCGAGCACCCCGTCCGGAGCGGTGAGCTTGTCGACGATCCCGCCCTGCGAGGTGAGCCGCTCGAGGATGCCCTCGCTCTCGGTGAACTGGTCCACCACCCCGCCGTCGCGGGTGAGCCGGTCGAGCGGGCCGTCCTTGGCGGCCAGGCGCATCAGGATGCCGTTCTCGTCGGTCAGCAGATCCAGCGCCCCGCCCGGCCGCGTGATCCGGTCAAGGATGCCCTCGTTCTGGGTGAACATGTCGATGACCCCGCCCGGCCGGGTCAGCCGGTCGATGGGTCCGTCCTTGGCGGCGATGCGCATCAGCGCGCCCCGGTCGTCGGTCATCTGGTCGAGCAGCCCGCCGGCCGCGGTGAGCTTCTCGAGTAGCCCGTCCGGTGCGGTGAGCCGGTCGATCACCCCGCCCGGTGCGATCAGCCGGTCCAGCGGCCCGCCGGTCGCCAGGATCCGGCCGAACGGGCGGTCCGGGCTGAGCAGGTCGGCCACCTGGGCCAGCACCATCATCGGCGCGCGGACCGAAGCCACCTCGGCCGGGCCGGAGATCCCGATCGCGGTGTTGACCTCGGACTCCACCCCGCCGACCGCCATCCGGGCGATGCCGACCGCCGATTCGACGGTGCCGAGCACGATGCCGGTGGTGGCGAAGCCCAGCCGGACCGGCAGTTTGATCAGCTCGCGCGGGTCGATCGGGGGAGTGCTCATCGCCGGGTCCTCACTTCTTGGCCGCAGCCTTGGCGGCCTTCTTGAACTCGCGGACCTTCTGCAGCGAGTCCGGGCCGGTCACATCGGCCACCGAACGGTACCCGTCGAGGCTGTAGTCGCCGGCCGCGGCCGCCCAGCCGTCCGGCGTCACCCCGAGCTGCTTGGCCAGCAGCGCGGTGAAGATCTTGGCCTTCTGCTCACCGAAGCCGGGCAGTGCGTGCAGCCGGCGGAACAGCTCGTCCCCGCTGCCGGCGGTGTTCCACAGCGCCGCGGTGTCGCCGTCGTAGTCGTCGACGATCACCCGGGCGAGGGCCTGGATGCGACCGGCCATCGACCGCCCGTACCGGTGGATCGCCGGCGGCGTGGCGCACAGTTCGGCGAAGGACTCCGGATCGGCGTCGGCGACGGCCGCCGGATCGAGGGTGCCGAACCGCTCGAGGATCTTGGCCGGGCCGGCGAACGCCCGCTCCATCGGGAACTGCTGATCGAGGAGCATCCCGGTCAGCAGGGCGAACGGATCCGCGGAGAGCAGCCGGTCGGCGTCCGGGTCTTGGGCGATCTGCAGCGTCACCATGCCCGTCATGCTAACCCGGCGCACGGCCCGCGCAGGTGCGCGCCGACGCGATCGGTATAGTTCCGGCGATGCCTGACGACCCCGATCCCGCCGCGGAATCCCGCGTCGCCGGACGGCCGGGCGTCACACCTGCACGGCTGCTGCCGTGCCTGGTCTATGCGGCCCTGTCGACGGCGGTGGTCAGCTCGCTGGGCATGCTCCTGGTGCCCACCATCTCGCAGGAACTGCACGTCTCGGTGAGCACCGCGCAGTGGATGCTCACCGTCAACCTGCTGGTCGGGGCGGTCGCGACACCGGTGATGGGCCGGCTCAGCGACGGCCCGCACAAGAAGCTGCTGCTGGTGTGCTCGCTGCTGGTCATCCTGGCCGGATCGGTGATCGCGGCGCTGGCCACCAGTTTCGCGGTCTTCCTGATCGGCCGGGCCCTGCAGGGCCTGACCTACGGGATCGTGCCGGTGACGATCGCCCTGGCCAAACGCTATCTGCCGCCGGACCGGGCGGCCCCGGGCATCGCGAGCCTGTCGGTGACCGTGGCCACCGGTATGGGCGTGGGCTATCCGCTGACCGGCATCATCGCCGGCTCGCTGGATTACGAGTTCGCCTTCTGGTTCGCGGCGCTGTTCGTGGTCAGCGCGCTGATCGTGGTGCTCGTCGCCGTGCCGGCCGGTCCCGACGAGCGGGCGCCGCGCACCCCGTTCGACGTTCCCGGTGCGGCCGTGCTGGCCCTGGGGCTGGCGGCGTTGCTGCTGTCGGTGAGCGAAGGCGCCACCTGGGGCTGGGGGAGCGGCCGGACCCTCGGCGGCTTCACCGCGGCCGCCGCGGCGCTGGCGATCTGGTCGCTGATCGAACTGCGGGTGCCGCATCCGCTGATCAATCTGCGGGTGCTGCGCCGGCCGGACGCGCTGATCGCCAACATCATCGCCGTCACGCTGGGCATGGTGATGTACATCGTGCTGTCGATCGGCTCGATCATCGCCCAGGCGCCCACCGAGACCGGCTACGGGATCGGGCTGGCCGTCTTCTGGGCGGGTTTCGTCATGCTGCCCTTCTCCGCGGGCAGTTTCCTGGCCAACCGGGTGATGCATCGCCTCACCCGGCGCTTCGAGATGAGCGCACTGCTGCCGGTGGGCGCCGCGCTGGTGGCCGCGGCCTCGCTGATCCTGCAGGTGGCCTACGACGAGCTCTGGGAGATTCTGCTGGGCATGTTCCTGGTGGGTACCGGTGTGGGCACCACCTATGCGGCGATCCCGGCGCTGATCGCCCGCAGCGTGGCCGACGAGGAGCTCGGCAGCGCGGTCAGCTTCAACCAGGTGCTGCGCACCGTCGGCGGCTCGTTCGGCAGTGCCCTGTCCGGGGTGGTGCTCGCCGCCCATCTCGGCGCCGACGGCCACTCCACCGGGGAGGGCATCTCCCTGGCGCTGACACTGTCGTCGGCCGGTGCGGTGACCGTACTCGCCGGTCTGCTGGTCGTCCGGTTCCGCACGCCGCGCACCTGACCCGCGCGAACTGCCCGCGCCGCGCCGGGCCGGGTGGCACACTCGACAACCATGCGCACCACTGCCCGTCTGACAAGCCTGATCGCCGTCGCCGCCGTCGCGACCGGAACGCTGGCGGCCGCCGGGACCGCCGGCGCCCTTCCGGTCGGGCCGAGCGACGGACTCCGCCACTATGTGAAGACTCTGCGCTGTCCGAGCGCCGATCCGTGGGGCGGTCCGCGGCTGCCGATCACCGTGGACGTCTACAACAAGGTCCGCTTCCCGTCGGACGGGCTGCGGGCGCCGGCGATCGAGCTGATCGCCAACGACTCGCGGACCCCGGGGCTGTTTCCCGGGCTGCAGGAGTACACCGTCCGGACCACCGTGACCTGGCACAACCAACGGACCGGGCGGACCGGGAAGGTGACCGTGCCGAGCAGGTCCGAACGGGCCGAATGGCAGGCGGTGCTGCACCCGGGCACCGGCCCGGTCCGGTTCACCGTGCACCAGAAGATCGGGGCGATGGTCTTCGTGCCGATGGTCAACGCGCAGTACTCCAGCTGCCGCGGCTCGGCGCAGTCGAGCTGAACGCCCCCGCCGCGGACCGTCCCGTCAGCGCAGGAGCTTGTCGGTGAAGTCGACGACGGCGCCGCGCTCCTGCCGCTGACCGTCGGCCGGGTCGGCGGTCAGGTAGGTCCTCATCTGCACCTTGTTCGAGGCCAGCTGGGCGTCGGTGAGGTAGCGCAGCGCCGAGGTCACCACGGCCGAGTCGTCGGTCAGGGTCTGGCTGAGCATCAGCGGCCGGCTGAAGCCGCGGGTCGGCAGATCCAGCGACTTGCGCAGCGACGAGGCCAGCGAGGCCGGCAGCGGCTTGGTCACCAGCTCGCCGAGCGAGACCCCGCGCACCGCGCGCAGCAGATCGCCCGAGCAGAGGCTGCCGGCCTTGGTCACCAGGGACGAGCCGGTGGACGAGAGGATCGGCGTCACCTGGTCGGTGGGCAGGGTGGCCAGTGCATACACCACGTCGGCGACCACCTGGTCGGGGACGGAGGCCGAGCGCGGACTCAGACCGGCGAGGGTCTGGTCGAAGCCGACCGGGACGGCGGTGGCGACGGCGCCCCGGAAGTCCAGTCCGGCCGGCTCCCAGCCGGCGCCCCGGCGGGCCAGCGCGATCGCCGCACCGCTGCCCAGACCGTCGCCCGCGACGGCCCAGCGCGATGAGATGTTCTCGGCCACCACCCGGCCCGCCTGCACCGCGTCGAGCAGATTGCGGGCGGTCACCCGGTAGTCGGTGTACTGCGGCGACCCGCTGGCGCCGATCGCGCCGTACTCCGGCCGGAGCACGGCGGTGCCGTTCGCGAGCAGATCGTCGACGGCGCGGTCGGTGCCGGTGGACGCGCTGCAGCGGGCGGCCACCCCGTTGGGGGACTGGGCCCGCACCACCAGCGGCCAGCCGCCGGCGGGCGCCTTGCCCTTCGGGGTGAGCAGGCTGGCCACCGACAGGTGCAGCGCGTCGTCGGCGCCGTTGGTCCAGAAGCTGAACTTGTCGCCGGAGGCGGCCCCGCTGGGCACCTGGCCGTCGGGCAGCGGCTGGTTGGCGTACACGGCGCCCGGCGTCTGTCCGGTCGGTGCGGTCGCGGTGGTCGACGGCTGCTCCGGGTCGGCGAAGGCGCGGGTGCCGGTCACGGCTCCGGCGATCAGTGTCGCGACGGCGGTCGCGGCGATCAGGCTGGTGCGGAGGCGGGGGTGCCGGGCGTTCATAGCGGTGTCTTCTCTCGGGAACGGCCGGGTGGGGCCGGGTCAGGCGGGGGGTCGGGGTGATGCGGTCAGAGGGTGCGGGGGCAGGTGGAGCCGGTCAGACGGTGCCGGTCAGGCTGGGTTGTCGACGATGCCCAGGGCGGGGAGGAAGAAGCAGCTGCGGCCGGTGGTCGTGGTGGTGGTGCCGAAGACGGCGCTGAGCACCGATCCGTCCTCGGTCGTGACCCGGGCCAGGCGCAGGGGGCTCTTCACGCCGCCGAGCAGGGCCCGGAGGGCCTTGCTGTCGGTGTTCTCGCTCAGTGCGGTCAGCGGCACCAGCCCGCCCTTGAGGGTGCTGGTGTTGAACCAGGCGACCTGGAAGTCGGAGTCGGCGGTGCCGGCCGGCGGGACCAGCGCATACGCGGTCTGTTCGGCGCTCAGGACCTCGGTGACGCCGGCGATGTCGGAGTTCTTGTCGAGCAGGTCCGACAGCAGTGGGATGTTCAGGTCGGTGAGGGTGTCGCGGAAGCTCTTACCCGGTGCCGCCTCGGGGAACGGGCCCGGGAAGGCGATCACGTTCGCGGTGCTCAGCCCCAGCGGATTGTCGGCGGTGGGTTCGGCGCAGAAGGGGGCCAGCGCCGGAGTGAGCAGCTGCGCGCCGGTGGCCTTCTGCAGAGTGTCGAGCGCATCGCCGGAGGCGCCCAGGTTCAGCGGGGAGTCGGCCTGGCTGGGCTCGAGCGGGACGTCGGGCGCCGTCGGATTGGGGGCCGTGGTCTGCGGGGTGCCCTCCGGTGCGGCGCCGCCGAGCTGATCGACGCCGCCCTGCAGCAGCGACTGCAGATCGGGCTGGCCCTGCGCGGAGAGGATCGCCGAGAGCGCCTGCGCGGCCTGCTGGTCCAGGCCCATCGCCTTGGCCTGCCGGACGGCGTCGGCCAGCTGGGCGTCGATCTCGGTGATCGGCAGGTCCGAGAGGGTCTGGCTGAGCTCGGCGGCCGGGTCGGCGGCGGCGATACCGCTGAGCCCGGGGACGGCGACCGAGACGGCGAGTGCGGCGGTCACACCGATCAGGCCGGTGCGGACGGTGGCGCGGCGACGAGAAGTGCTCACGGCGAACTCCCTGGAGACGATCCGTCCGCAGGACCCGGCGAGGTGCCGAAACTCCTGTGGTGGATGAGGCTGATGTTACTCATGTTAAAGAAGATCAGTTTTTGCGAAAAGTCTCAAGTCGTCGTCGAGAGATGTGATGAGATCGTGCTCCCGCACGGCGCCGACGACGACGAACCCCCGTCGCCGGAGCGGCGACGGGGGTTCGGTGTTCAGCGGGTGATCAGATGATCGCGGTACCGATCGTCGGGGCGATGGTGCAGCTGACGCGCTTGCCCTTGGTCTTGGTGGTCACGTCGCCGTAGATGGTCGAGACCACGCGGCCGCGGCCGGTCGTGACGATCGCCGTGAAGGTGCCCGGCCCCTTCTCGGCGTTGATCTTGGCGTTCGGCAGCAGTCGCTGCTGGCCGGTGCGGCCGGTGTCGATGTTGATCCACGACACCCACAGGGAGCGCTGGCTGTTCTTCAGTGCCTTGCCGGTGCCGAGGCTGGTGTAGACGTAGCCGGCCTGGCCGCGCTTGGGGCCGGGGGCCGGCGCCTGCTGCGGTCCGGCGGTCGCCAGGGCCATGCCCACCGAGTTGCCGCCGGGCATGCAGCCGATGCCGATGGTGGGGTAGAGGAACTGCTGGATCCGGGGCTTGTTCGGCCCGGACGGGATGTCCGGGGCGTCGTCCTTCTTCTTGGCGGCCGGGGTGGCGCCGTCCTGGGCGGCGTGGACCTTGGCGGCCTCGGTCGCCCCGGGCTCGCCGAGGAAGTCGATCAGCGACTCCCAGGTGGTGCGGACCTGGGCGGGCAGCGCCGGATTGTCGGCCAGCCGGCGGGCCTGGGTCAGCAGGTCGGTGTTCACCTTCCCGTCCTCGTCGCGGGTGGCGATCGAGCCGATCAGGGCCGGGGCGAAGGCGCCGAGCGATTCGAGGACGTTCGGATCGACCTTCGGGGCCGAGCCGTCGGTGGGCACGCCGAGGTCGGCCAGGGTCAGCTGGGAGTTGTCGGCGGGCGCGGCGGGTTCGGCCTGGGCGTTCGGCGCGACGAGGGCGAGGGCGGCGGTCATCGAGACGGCGGCCAGCGCGGCGCGGCGAGTGCGTGCAGAGCGCACGGTGACTTCCAATCGGTAGGCGAACAGTCGACTGTGGCGAGTGTAACCAGAAGGTGATGAAACTACTGAGTCAGTTGGGGTAATTGTTACCAGAGTGAAAACAGTGGGCATATCCAGGGCAATACCGGCCAAGGTAGATTTCTGGGCGTGATGAAGCTTCCCGGCCGCCTGCTCAGCCTCGCCGCCGCCTGTGCGCTGCTCGTTCCCCTGGCCGCCTGCACCAGCGGCTCGTCGGACGGCTCGTCGGAGGTGACGCTGCTGACGCACGACTCCTTCGAGCTGCCGTCGACGCTGATCGACCAGTTCGAGAAGGACACCGGCTACACCCTCAAGATCGTCAAGTCCGGGGACGCCGGACAGCTCTCGGCCCTCGTCTCGCTCACCCCGGGCAAGCCCAAGGGCGACGCCGTCTTCGGCATCGACAACACCTTCGCCGCCCGGCCCATCGAGGCCGGCGCCCTGGAGCCGTACGCCTCGCCCCTGGCCGCGAACGGGGCCGACGACTGGGCCGCCGAGGGATCGCACAACGAACTGACCGCCGTCGACCACGGCGACGTGTGCGTCAACGTCGACGACGCCTGGTTCGACCGGGAGCAGATCCCCGCCCCGGAGAGCCTCGACGACCTGCGCGACGCCGCCTACAAGGACCGGATCGTGCTGCTCGATCCGGCCACCAGCTCGCCCGGCATGGGCTTTCTGCTCTCGACCATCGGCACCTACGGGGACAAGGCCCCCGACTACTGGAATGCCCTGGTGGACAACGGGGCTCAGATCGTCTCCGGCTGGTCGGTGGCCTACAACCAGCTGTTCACCGCCGGTGAGGGGCACGGCACCAAGCCGATCGTCGTCTCCTACGCCAGTTCGCCGGCCGCCACCCCGGGCACCAGCGCCATCCTCTCCGGCTGCTTCGCGCAGATCGAGTACGTTGGGGTGCTGCGCGGTGCGGCGAACACCGAGGGCGCGAAGAAACTGGTCGACTTCCTGCTCAGCACGCCGGTGCAGACGGCGCTGCCGAGCTCGATGTACGTCTACCCGGTGCAGAAGGACATCCCGCTGCCGCGCAGCTGGCAGCAGACCCCCGCGCCCCGGTACACGGTCAAGATGGCGCCGGATTACATCAACGATCACCGTGAAGAGTGGCTCAAGGAGTGGCGCTCCGTCGTGCGCCGATGACGACGCAGCCGGTCCGGTCCGGGCGCGGCGGTCCGGCCGCGGCACTCGGAGCGGCGATCCCACTGCTGTTCACCGCGCTGCTCTTCCTGGCGCCGCTGGCGGCGCTGGCGCACCGGGCGGTCACCGACGCCGACGCCGTGTCGGCGGTCACCGCCTGGCAGCGCACCGATGCCTGGCATCTGCTGGCCGTCACCGCCGGCCAGGCGGCAGCGTCGGCGGCGCTGGCCGTGGTGGTCGCGGCGCCCATCGTCTGGCTCACCGCCACCGTCGCGCTGCCCGGGGCGCTGGCCCTGCGAGTGCTGGTCACCCTGCCCTTCGTGCTGCCCACGGTGGTCGTCGGCGTGGCCTTCCGGGCGCTGCTGAACGGACCGCTCGCCGCGCTGCCGGTGGACACCGGGCTCGGCGCCGTCCTGCTCGCCCACGTCTTCCTCAACGTCGCCGTGGTGGTCCGGGTGGTCACCGGCGTGTGGCAGCAGATCGATCCGCAGGCGATGGCGGCCGCCCGCAGTCTCGGCGCCTCCCGGCTGCGGGCCTTCGCCGACGTCGTCGCACCGCGCCTGCTGCCGGCGGTGGCCGCCGCGGCCGCCCTGGTCTTCCTGTTCTGCACCACCAGCTTCGGGGTGATCGTCATCCTCGGCGACGGCAAGCTCTCGACCCTCGAGACCGAGATCTATCAGCAGGGCATCGGCTACTTCCGGATCCCCGAGGCGGTCTGGCTCTCGGTGCTGCAACTGCTGCTGGTGGTCGCCGCCCTGGCACTCACCCGGATTCTGGCCGGGCGGCAGCGTCCGGCGCTCAGCGACCGCGGCTGGCCGCCGGCCCGCCCGGACACCTGGCCGCTCCGGTGCGCCGTGGCCGCCGTCGTCGTCTGGGCCCTGGCCTGGCTGGCGACGCCGATCGTCTCGCTGCTGCTGCGCTCGCTGCGGCCCGGCGGCCGATGGTCCCTGGCCGGCTACCGGCTGCTGCTCGGCGAGGCGACCGGGCAGTCCGGGGCCGGCTCGCTCTGGTACTCGGTGACCAGCGCCGTCGCCGCCATGGCGATCGCGCTGACGGTGGGCACCGTGGCGGCGGTGACCCTGGTGCGCGTCCGCGGAGCGGTGGGCGCGCTCGCCGCCGGACTGTCGATCCTGCCGCTGGGCATCAGCGCGGTCACGCTCGGCTTCGGCTATGTGCTGCTCACCGCCGAACTGCCGCGCGAGGTGGCGGCCTCCCCGCTGATCATCCCGTGCGTGCAGGCACTCATCGTCATCCCGCTGGTGATCGGGCTGGTGGCCCCGGCGCTGGCACAGGTCCCCGCCCGCCGCCGGGACGCGGCCGCGGTCCTCGGGGCCGGGCCGGTCCGGATCTTCTGCACCGTCGACCTGCCGATGATCCGGCGGCCGCTGGCCAGCGCCGGCGGCTTCGCCTTCGTCATGGCGATCGGCGAGTTCGGCGCCACCACCTTTCTGGCGCGCGCCGACACCACCACGCTGCCCGTGCTGATCGGCACCCTGATGAGCCGGCCCGGCGCCGACAACCTGGCGGCGGCGATGGCCGCCTCGGTGATCCTGCTCGCGGTGAGCGCGGCGGCGGTGCTGCTGATCGAACTGGCGGCGCCGCAGACCAGGACGGCGGCCCGGCGGTGATGGATGAGAGGACGACGGACGAGACGGGCGAGACCATGCTGGAGCTGACCGGCGTGACCGTCCGGTACGGCGAGCAGACCGTGCTGTCGGGGCTGGACTGGTCGGTGGGTTCCGGCGCGGTGATCAGCGCCCTGCTCGGCCCCTCGGGCTGCGGAAAGTCCACCCTGCTGCGCGCCGTCGCCGGCCTCGAACCGCTGGCCGCGGGCACCGTCGCCTGCCGCGGCCGGGACCTGTCCCGGGTGCCGGTCCACAAGCGTGACTTCGGGCTGGTCTTCCAGGACGGTCAGCTCTTCTCCGGCAAGACGGTCGCGGCGAACATCGGCTACGGGCTGCGGCTGCGCCGCTGGCCGCGGGCGGCGATCGCCGCCCGGGTCGACGAACTGCTCGAGGTGATCCAGCTGCCGGGCGCGGGAAAGCGGCGCGTGACCGAACTGTCCGGCGGCCAGGCTCAGCGGGTGGCGCTGGCCCGGGCGCTGGCCCCGCGGCCCCGGCTGCTGCTGCTCGACGAACCGCTCGCCGCCCTGGACCGGCGGCTGCGGGACGAGCTCGCCGTGGCCATCGCCGAGATCGTCCGGGCCAGCGGCACCCCCGCGGTGCTGGTGACCCACGACCACACCGAGGCCGCGCTGATGGCCGACGAGGTGTCGATCATGCGCGCCGGTGCCATCGTCCAGCGCGACGTGCCCGAACGGCTGTGGCGGCGCCCGGCCGACGACTGGACCGCGGAGTTCCTCGGCGCCGCCGAACTGATCGACGGCGAACTGTCCGGCGGGCTGCTGCGCACCGGCTACGGCACGGTCCCGGCCGGCTGGATCGACGGCGACGACGGCTCGCTCCGGCTCGCCCTCCGGCCGGAAAGCCTGGTGGCGCAACTGGATCCGGCAGGAGACGGGCTGGTGACCCATGCCGCTGCGCTGCCCACCGGGTGGCGGCTGCAGGTGCGGATCGGCGACCGCACGGTCGAGGCCGTGACCGCCCGGGACCTCGCCGTCGGCGACCGGGTCGCGCTGACCCCGGATCCCGAACGGATCGCGGTGGTGGGGCGATGACCGTGGTGGTGGCCGGCGCCCTGATCCGCCGCACCGGGGCGGCCGGCGATCCGCCCGCCGAACTGCTGCTGGCCTGCCGCGACTATCCGCCGGAGGTGGCCGGGCTCTGGGAACTGCCCGGAGGCAAGGCCGAGCCGGGGGAGTCTCCGGCCGATGCACTGATCCGCGAACTCGACGAGGAACTCGGCGTCCGGGTGCGCGCGGGCGGGCGGCTCACCGAGAGTGTGCAGCTGCGGCCCGGACTCACCCTGATCGCGCTGTGGGCCGAGCTCGCGTCCGGCCGGCCGCAGGCCCGCGAGCACCGCGACCTGCGCTGGGTGGACGCCGTCGAACTCGACCGGCTCGCCGCGGCCGGTGCCCTGGTGCCGGCCGACACCGTCTGGCTCCCCGAGTTGCGTGGCGCACTGCGGGGCTGACGGGCGCACCCCGGCGCGGCTAGGCTGTGGCCACCTCACGACCCAGGAGTGTTCGTACATGTCGTTCTTCCCGAAACTCTTCGGCCCGGCCCGCTCGTCGACCGCCCGGACCCCGTGGACCGCCGACACGATCGAGGTCCCCGAGGGCGCCGGTGAGCCGGTGGGCTACGCCCGCATCGACTTCCGCGGAGAGGGCACGGCGACGGTCACCGTGCGCGTCAACGGCGGCGAGGAGCAGACGGTGACCCAGCAGCTCCCGTTCATGCTGGACTATCCGGTCTATCCGCGGGTGAGCACCGAGGCGTCCGCCGATGCCGGCCTGACCGAGCTGACCGGCTCGATCACCATGAACGGGATGATCCTGTCCTACGAGAACGGCCCCCGCCCGCGGGTGAGCTACAGCCACTGGGACTGACGCCACCGGGGCCCGACGCCAGCGGAATCGACGCCCGCCTGCCGTTCCGCCCCGCGGAGTCGGGTCCACCCCACCGACTATTCGGCGGGGTGGAACCAGGTCAGTGGGGCAGAACCAGGTCGGCGGGGTGGAAGCGCGGATCGGGGTGCGGGCCCCGGATCAGGCGGCGCGCGCCTTCTTCAGCGCCTTGGCGGCCTGCTTCTTGGACATGTGCTTGGCGTCCATCTTGCTCATCCGATGCACCACCACCGGGCAGCGGACACAGCGAACCGACTTGCGGCAGCACTTCTTCTTCGGTTTGAGCTGCGCGACCTTCGTCGGATCGACCTTCCCCATGCCTCCAGTTTAGCAGTCCTGACCTGGGCTTCCGGGCGTGCAATCGCGTTCTGATCGGGCGTGCCGGTACCCTTACATAGTTCATTTGCCCGCGCAGTGCGCGTGGCGAGGCCTGACGAATCGAGAGAGAACCCTTAGTGAGCGCAGTAACCAACTTCCGCAACGTCGCGATCGTGGCGCACGTCGACCACGGCAAGACCACCTTGGTCGACGCGATGCTGCGTCAGTCGGGCGTGTTCGCTGAACGTGCCGAACTCGTCGACCGGGTGATGGACTCCGGCGATCTCGAGCGCGAGAAGGGCATCACCATTCTCGCCAAGAACACCGCCGTCCACCGCCGTCAGCCCGACGGCACCGAGTACGTCATCAACGTCATCGACACCCCCGGCCACGCCGACTTCGGCGGCGAGGTCGAGCGTGCGCTGTCGATGGTCGACGGTGTGGTGCTGCTGGTCGACGCCTCCGAGGGCCCGCTGCCGCAGACCCGCTTCGTGCTGCGCAAGGCGCTCGCCGCCTCGCTGCCGGTGATCCTGGTGGTCAACAAGACCGACCGTCCCGACGCCCGCATCGACGAGATCGTCTCCGAGTCGCAGGACCTGCTGCTGGACCTGGCCTCCGACCTCGACGACGAGGCCGCCGAAGCCGCCGAGCTGGCCCTGGACCTGCCGGTGCTGTACGCCTCCGGCCGGGCCGGTGTGGCCAGCACCGAGATGCCCGCCAACGGCAGCGTGCCCGACGGCGACAACCTGGACCCGCTGTTCGACGTGCTGATCAACAGCGTCCCCGCGCCCAAGGGCGACGCCGAGGCCCCGCTGCAGGCGCACGTGACCAACCTGGACGCCTCGCCCTTCCTGGGCCGGCTCGGCCTGGTCCGGATCCACAACGGCACCCTGCGCAAGGGTCAGCAGGTGGCCTGGTGCCGCGAGGTGGACGGCGAGGCCGTCGTCGAGCGCGCCAAGATCACCGAACTGCTGGTGACCCTGGGCGTGGACCGGGCACCGGCCGAGGAGGCCGTCGCCGGTGACATCGTCGCCGTGGCCGGCATGTCCGAGATCATGATCGGCGACACCCTCGCCGACCCGGAGAACCCGGTGCCGCTGCCGCGCATCACGGTCGACGAGCCGGCCATCTCCGCGATCGTCGGCACCAACACCTCGCCGCTGGCCGGCCGGGTCAAGGGCCACAAGCTGACCGCCCGCATGGTCAAGGACCGGCTCGACAGCGAGCTCATCGGCAACGTCTCGCTGCGTGTGCAGGACATCGGCCGCCCGGACGCCTGGGAGGTGCAGGGGCGCGGCGAGCTGGCGCTGGCCATCCTGGTCGAGCAGATGCGCCGCGAGGGCTTCGAGCTGACCGTCGGCAAGCCGCAGGTGGTCACCCGCAAGGTGGACGGCAAGACCTACGAGCCGTTCGAGCACCTGACCGTGGACGTTCCCGAGGAGTACCTCGGTGCGGTCACCCAGCTGCTGGCCGCCCGCAAGGGCCGGATGGACCAGATGAACAACCACGGCAGCGGCTGGGTGCGCATGGAGTTCGTGGTGCCCTCGCGCGGGCTGATCGGCTTCCGCACCGACTTCATGACCGAGACCCGCGGCACCGGCATCGCCAACGCCGTCTTCCACGAGTACGCGCCGTGGGCCGGCGAGATCCGCGCCCGGCACACCGGCTCGCTGGTCTCCGACCGGGCCGGCAGCGTCACCCCGTTCGCGATGATCCAGCTGGCCGACCGCGGGACCTTCTTCGTCGACCCGGGCGACGACACCTACGAGGGCCATGTGGTGGGCATCAACCCCCGCCAGGAAGACCTCGACATCAACGTCACCCGCGAGAAGAAGCTCACCAACATGCGGCAGTCCTCGGCCGACGTGATGGAGACCCTCGCCAAGCCGATGGAACTCGACCTGGAGGGTGCCATGGAGTTCTGCGCCGCCGACGAGTGCGTCGAGGTGACCCCCGAGGTGTGCCGGGTCCGTAAGGTGAATCTGGATGCGTCCACGCGCGCCCGCGAGCGTTCGCGCGCCAAGGCCCGGGACGCGAACGCGTAGACCCGTACTCGATGGGAGAGTCGATGAGGTCCGTGCGCCGACGGATCGCCGCCGCCGCGGTCAGCGGGCTGATGGTGCTGGGCGCCACCGCCTGCGTGGCCGACCCGCCGCCTCCGGTGCGGGAGACCCTGCCCACCCCGCAGAACGGCGAGTACCCGGACGAGCGCACCGTGTACCTGGCCACCGACTCGATCGGGGCGGGGTTCAACCCGCACATCGGCGCCGACCAGAGCACGGTGACCAGTGCGATCGCCGCGCTGACCCTGCCGAGCCCGTTCCGGCCCGTACAGACCCGCGACGGGGTGCGGTGGCGGCTCGACGACTCGCTGATCACCTCGGCGGAGGTCACCTCCACCGAGCCCTTCGAGGTGACCTACAAGATCGTCAACGACGCCCAGTGGTCCGACGGGCTGCCCGTGACCGGCGACGACTTCCGGTATCTGTGGCAGCAGATGGCCCGCCAGCCCAATGTGCTCGGACAGGCCGGCTACCGGGTGATCCGGGACGTGCAGACCGGCGGCGGCGGGAAGATCGTCACGGTCACCTTCGATGCGCCGTATCCGGCGTGGCGGGAGCTGTTCACCGACCTGCTGCCCAGTCACCGGCTGCGGTCGGATCCCACCGGCTTCCAGACCGGCATGGACAAGGGCAAGCCGGTCACCGCCGGCCCGTTCTCGGTCTACTCGATCGACCGGGCGCGCGACGAGGTCCGGCTGATCCGCAACGACCGCTACTGGAGCACTCCGGCCGAACTGGACCAGGTGGTGCTGCGCCGGGCCGGGACACTCCCGCAGACCGCGCAGACCATCCGCAACGGTGACACTCAGATCGCGGCGCTGACCGCGGGGGCGGCCACCGCCGCCGAGATCAGCGCCATCCCGGGGGTGCGGACCAACCGCATCCCGGCGGCCCGTGCGCTGACGGTCAACCTCAACACCCGTTCGGCGGTGATGGCACAGCTGCCGGTCCGCCAGGCGGTGCTGGCCATGCTCGACGCGGGCACCGTCACCGCGGCGGCCGCCGGCGAGGACGTGGTGGACCGCTTCGCCAACACCGTCTACCTGCCGTCGGATCCCGGCTACTATCCGGTCCAGCGGCCGCGGCCCGGGGCCGGCGAGGTGAGCGGCTGGCTCACCGAGGCCGGTTATCAGCGCGGCGTACCGCGCACCCGGCCCAGCAGCGAAGCGCCCGGATCGTCGGGCTCGTCGACCACCGACGAGCCCGTGCCGTCCGACGCCGAGCCGTCCGACGGCGAGCCGTCGGGCAGCACCGCCGCGAGCACCACCACCACCACTACCGCCGCCGAGGCGGCCGACGTTCCGCAACTGCCGTACGGGGTGGCGCCGCTGCAGCGCGGCGGCGAAGACCTGGTCGTGCGCATCGGCGCCGTGAACTCCGATCAGCGCACCATGTCCGCCGCCGAGAACATCGCCGACCAGCTGCGCTCGCAGGGCGTCCGGGCGGCCGTGCGCGGCATGTCCAACACCGCTCTCTACGGCCGGGCGCTGACCTCTGCCGAGGTGGACCTGGTGGTCGGCTGGACGGCCGCCGGAATCGATCCGGCGACGGCACTCGCCTCCCAGGTGGGCTGCCTGGCCCCGCCCAAGGGCACCGAGTCCGGGGCGCACACCGTCGAACCCGAGGACGACCCGGCCGTGGACCGCAGCGTGCTGCCTACCCCGTCGGCATCGGGCTCGGCCGGCCCCACCAGCACCGGTGAGGACGAGGACGCCGCCGATTCGAGCTACATCGGCAACATCTCCGGACTGTGCGACCCGGTGCTGATCGACCTGTCCACCCGGGCGCTCAGTGCGCAGGATCCGGCCGCCGAACTGTCCTCGGCCGAGGAGCTGCTCGCCGCGCAGGCCGTCTACCTGCCGATCTACCAGGACACGAGTCTGATCGCGGTGACCGACCAGGTGACCGGGGTACCGCTGGCCGGGCCGGTCCCGGTGGGCATCTTCGACGGAGCCGGAAAGTGGATGCTGACATGACCGGGCGGCGGATGCTGGTGCTGCACGCCCATCCCGACGACGAGTCGATCATGACCGGCGGCACCATCGCGCGGTATCTCGCCGCCGGTGTGGACGTGAGGGTGCTGACCTTCACCCTCGGGGAGGAGGGCGAGGTGATCGGCGATCGCTGGTCGCGGCTGGCGGCCGACCAGGCCGACCAGCTCGGCGGATTCCGGATCGGCGAGCTCACCGCTGCGCTGGCGGCGCTCAGCCCGCCCGGCCGGCCGCCGCTGACGCCGCGCTTCCTCGGCGGCGCCGGTCGGTGGCGCGACTCCGGGATGGCCGGCACCCCGTCGGCGCAGCGCCCGCGGGCACTGTTCCAGGCGGCGCCCGACGTGCTCGTGCAGACCCTCACCGACGAGATCGTCGACTTCGACCCGCAGGTGCTGATCACCTACGACCAGGCCGGCACCTACGGGCATCCCGACCACAAGCGGGTGCACGAGGTGTGCGCGGCGGCGCTGGCACCGGCCCGCGAACGGCTCGGGCACGGCTGCAAGGTCTACGAATCGGTCACCGCGGCCGGTGCACTGGCCGCGGGTCTGGCCGCCGTCGAGCAGGTGCCCGAGGGCTGGCGGATGCCCGCACCCGGGGAACTGCCCAGCTACCCCGACGAGCAGGTGACCGCCGAGATCGACGTGCAGCCGGTGTACCGGGCCAAGACGGCGGCGCTGGCCGCCCACGCCACCCAGATCACGGTGGCGCCGTCGGGCCGGGAGTTCGCGCTGAGCAACAACATCCTGCAGCCGATCTTCGCCCGCGAGCACTTCATCCGGGTCGACGACGGGGCCACCGGCGCAGTGGAGACCGATCTGTTCAAGGGGCTGGCATGACCGCATCGCCGACGCAGCCGGAGACGGCGACCGAGCCGGAGCCGCCGACGGGCCTGCCGGAGCCGGAGTATCGCCTCGAGTTCGGGCTGCTGGTCCTCTCCGGGCTGCTGCTCGGCGTGCTCACCAGTTTCTTCCTGCTGCTCACGGTGGGACCGGTGCCGGTGCCGGTGACCGCACTGGGCGCCGGCCTGGGCAACCTGGTGCTGCTCTGGATGGCCGGAAAGTACACCAGCGGCACCTGGCGCTACACCCCGATCATGGCCTGGGCCTTCGTCACCGTGCTGGCGATGCTGCCGCTGTTCGGCAACGCCCCGCTGCTCGGCGATTGGCGGCTGCTGCTGGACCTGATCATCGGACTCGGTGTACCGATGACGCTGCTGGCCGTACGGGGCTGAGCGGACGCGTCCGGACGCGAAAGGTGGCCGGGGTTACAGTGGTGGACGTGACCAATGAACCGGATCCGTCGCCGTCGGCCATGCGCCGGGCCCTGCGCCGGGCCAGGGACGGTGCAACGCTCAACGCCGACGAGGCCGCGATCCTGCTCGCCGCCCGCGGCGACGACCTGACCGACCTCTGCTCGTCCGCCGCCCGGGTCCGCGATGCGGGTCTGGACGGCGAAGGCCGCAGCGGGCAGATCTCGTACTCGCGCAAGGTGTTCATCCCGATCACCAGGTTGTGCCGTGACCGATGCCACTACTGCACCTTCGTCACCGTCCCCGGGAAGCTGGCGCGGGAGGGGCACGGCGCCTACCTCGAACTCGACGAGATCGTCGACATCGCCCGCAAGGGCGCCGAACTCGGCTGCAAGGAAGCACTTTTCACCCTCGGCGACCGGCCGGAGGACCGCTGGGATCAGGCCACGGAGTGGCTCGACGCCCGCGGCTACGACTCCACCCTCGACTATGTGCGGGCGGCCGCCGTCCGGGTTCTCGAGGAGACCGGCCTGCTGCCGCACCTGAACCCCGGCGTGATGAGCTGGGAGGAGATCAACCGCCTCAAGCCGGTCGCCCCGTCGATGGGCATGATGCTCGAGACCACGGCGCGGCGGTTGTTCACCGACAAGGGCGAATGCCATTACGGCAGCCCGGACAAAGATCCCGAGGTTCGCAAGCGGGTGCTGGTGGACGCCGGCCGGCTGTCCGTGCCGTTCACCACCGGCATCCTGGTGGGCATCGGCGAGAACCGGGCCGAGCGGGCCGATTCGCTGCTGGAGATCCGTAAGACGCACAAGGCTTTCGGTCACATCCAGGAAGTGATCGTGCAGAACTTCCGGGCCAAGCCGGACACCGCGATGGGCAAGGCCCCGGACGCCGAGATGAGCGAGTTCCTGGCCGCCGTGGCCGTCGCCCGGCTGCTGCTGGGGCCGTCGATGCGGATTCAGGCGCCACCGAACCTGGTGTCGGAGAACGAATGCCGCGCGCTGATCGCCGCCGGTGTGGACGACTGGGGCGGGGTCAGCCCGCTCACCCCCGACCACGTCAATCCCGAGCGGCCGTGGCCCAACCTCGACGCCCTCGCGCAGATCACCGCCTCGGGCGGCTACACCCTCACCGAACGCATCGCCGCTCAGCCCCGCTATGTGCTGGCCGGACCGCCGTGGATCGATCCGCGCATCGCCGCGCATGTGGCGGCGCTGTCCGATCCGGTGACCGGGCTGGCCCGGGACGTGATCCCGGACGGGCTGCCCTGGCAGGAGCCCGATGAGGACTGGTCGGGTTCGGGCCGGGTGGACCTGAACACCGAGATCGACATCGACGGCCGGCGCACCGACACCCGCAGCGACCTGGGCAGCGCCTTCGGCGACTGGGACACCATCCGCGAGCAGGTGCTCGCCCTCGGCGCCGCGGACGCCGGCGCTCCCGAGCGGCTCGATTCGGAGGTGCGCGCCGCGCTGCTCAAGGCCGAATCGGATCCGGCCGGACTGTCCGACGACGAGTACCTGGCCCTGGCGACCGCGGACGGGGAGGGCCTCGATGCGCTGGCAGCGCTGGCGGATTCGATCCGCGCGGACGTGGTCGGCGACGACGTCACCTATGTGGTGAACCGGAACATCAACTTCACCAACATCTGCTACACCGGCTGCCGATTCTGCGCCTTCGCGCAGCGCAAGGGCGACGAGGACGCGTTCACCCTGTCCACCGAGCAGGTGGCCGACCGCGCCTGGGAGGCGCATGTCGCCGGGGCGACCGAGGTCTGCATGCAGGGCGGCATCGATCCGGAGCTGCCGGTCAGCGGTTACGCGGATCTGGTGCGTGCGGTCAAGCAGCGGGTGCCGTCGATGCACGTGCACGCCTTCAGTCCGATGGAGGTGGTCAACGGGGCGTCGCGCTCGGGCGCGTCGATCCGGGACTGGCTCACCGAGCTGCGGGCCGCCGGCCTCCACACCATTCCGGGCACCGCCGCCGAGATCCTCGACGACGAGGTGCGCTGGGTGCTCACCAAGGGCAAACTGCCCACCGCCTCGTGGATCGAGGTGATCACCACCGCGCACGAGGTGGGCCTGCGGTCGAGTTCGACGATGATGTACGGCCATGTGGACTCGCCGCGGCACTGGGTGGGCCATCTGAACGTGCTGCGCGACATCCAGGACCGCACCGGCGGTTTCACCGAGTTCGTGCCGCTGCCCTTCGTGCACCAGTCCTCGCCGCTGTATCTGGCCGGCGCCTCGCGGCCCGGCCCCACCCGTCGGGACAACCGGGCGGTGCACGCGCTGGCGCGAATCATGCTGCACGGACGGATCGACCACATCCAGACCAGCTGGGTGAAGCTGGGCGTGGAGGGCACCCGGGTGATGCTGCGCGGAGGCGCCGACGATCTGGGCGGCACGCTGATGGAGGAGACCATCTCCCGGATGGCCGGCTCCCAGCACGGGTCGGAGAAGACCATCGCCGAACTGCACGACATGGCCGGCGGTATCGGCCGGCCGGCCCGCCAGCGCACCACCGAGTACGTCAAGCTCCCCACCCCGGTCACCCTCCAGGTCTCCTGACCGGACGGGTTCGGGCGGGGGAGCCGGTGCGGGTCAGCCGCGGCCGAACAGGCGCGCGAGCCTGCCCGGCTCGTCCGGGTGGCCCGGGCAGCGCTGGGCCTGCGGGACGCCGCGCATGACCTCGTCGACGTGGCTGCCGCAGCCCTGCCAGGTGATCTTGCCGCAGGTGGGGCAGGTGACTCGCTGACACATGAGGGGTTCTCCTTCGGTCGGGGTCTCGGGAGTTCTGAGTCCCGTGAGTTCTGGGATACGTGCGTTTCGTGCAGTTCGGTTCAGGCCGGGTGCAGGGCCCGATAGGTGAGCAGGCCGCCGGACAGGCTCGCGGCATCGAGCCCGGCCGCCGTCAGTATCCGGCAGGCCAGATACGAACGCATGCCGCTGGCACAGTAGACCCGCACCGGCCGCCCGTCCGCGACCTCGACGATCTCGGCGAGCCGCTCGCGGATCCGGGTGTGTGGGACGGTCAGCGCGCCCGGCAGCCGGTCGCCGGCCACCTCGTCCGGGGTGCGCACGTCCAGCAGCAGAGCATCGGGGTCCGGGTCGTCGCCGGCGTACCAGAGGCGCAGCTCGCCGCCGAGCACGTTCTCGGCGATCATTCCGGCCAGGTTCACAGGATCCTTCGCCGAGCCGTACGGCGGCGCGTACGCCAGATCCAGATCGATCAGCTCCGGGGCGGTCATCCGGGCGGCCAGCGCCGTCGATAGCACGTCGATGCGTTTGTCCACGCCGTCGGCGCCGACGGCCTGCGCACCGAGCAGCAGCCCGTCGCCGGCCCGGAAGTGGATCAGCAGGTGGATCGGCTCGGCGCCGGGGAAGTAGCCGGCGTGGCTGCCCGGGTGCAGGTGGACGGTGTGGAAGTCGATGCCGGCGGCGGTCAGCGCCGGCCGCCCGGCACCGGTCAGGGCGGCGGTGAGCCCGCCGACCCGCACGATCGCGGTGCCCAGCGGCGGCGGGATCGGCCGCGCCGAGCCGGGGGCGAGGATGTCGTCGGCCACCAGCCGCCCGGCCCGGTTGGCCGGTCCGGCCAGGGCCACCGGCCGGCGCAGCCCGGTGACGGGATCGGTGGCGACGGTGGCATCGCCGACCGCCCACACCCGCGGCACACCGGTGCGGCCGTGCTCGTCGACCACGATCGCGCCGCGTTCGGTGGCCACCCCGGCGGCGGCGAAGACCGCGGTGTCCGGGCGCACGCCCACCGACAGCACGATCAGGTCGGCGGGGAGTGCGGTGCCGTCGGCGAGCAGCACGGTGTCGGCGCCGGGGCCGGGCTCGATCGCGGTCGCCGCGATGCCGTCGTGGACGACGATGCCCAGGTGCTCGAGTTCGGCGCGGACCGGGCCCGCGATCTCGGGCTCCAGCGGCGGCAGCACGTGCGGGGCCAGTTCCACCACGTCCACGGCCAGTCCCTGCCGGCGCAGTCCTTCGGCCGCCTCGAGTCCGATGAAGCCGGCGCCGAGCACCACCGCCCGCGCGGCGCCGTGCTCCACGCTCTCGCGCAGGGCGACCGCATCGCCGACGGTGCGCAGCGTGCGCACGCGGGGCGAGTCGAGGCCGGGCAGCGGCGGCCGGACGGCGGCGGCGCCGGGCGCGAGCACCAGGGCGTCGTAGCCGAGGGTGTGCTCTCCGTGGTCGGTGCGCACTCGCACGGTCTGTGAGGCGGTGTCCAGGCCGATCACCTCGTGCCGCACGCGGACGTCCAGGTTCAGTGCCGCATGGAGGGATTCGGGGGTCTGGACCAGCAGGTCGTCGCGGTCGGCGATCTCGCCGCCGACGTAGTACGGCAGCCCGCAGTTGGCGAACGACGGGTGCTCGCCGCGTTCGAGGACGACGATCTCGGCGTCCTCGCTGAGCCTGCGGGCGCGCGCTGCGGCACTCATGCCGCCGGCGACGCCGCCGACGATGACGATTCTCATACTCGGTCCTTCCGCTCCGGTGACATTTATACCCCATGGGGTATTCAAGGGGCGAATGGCGACGTCGGCGACGGCCGGACCGGGCTGTGGCCAGCGCGTATTTTTCCTCTGCGTGCACAAAATTCGGTGCCGGTCGGCGGGCTGCGGCGGTGACGGCCCTGGTGGCGGGTTCGTACCGGTGGGCGCGGGAAGATACGCTGTAGGTCGTGCGGAGTGGAGTCGGCGCGCGGCGTCTGCGCCCGGCCCGGACCCGCCGACGAGCTTTGCCGGAGTCGACCAGCCCTCGGCTCCGTGGCGTGCTGCATGAACTGAAGGAGAGAAGGTCGTGACCTACATCATCGCGGAGCCCTGCGTCGATGTGATGGACAAGGCATGTGTGGAGGAGTGCCCGGTCGATTGCATCTACGAGGGCGGCCGCAGCCTCTACATCCAGCCGGACGAATGCGTCGACTGCGGTGCCTGTGAACCGGTGTGCCCGGTGGAAGCGATCTTCTACGAGGACGACGTACCCGACGAGTGGGAGCCCTATGTGAGCGCCAACGTCGACTTCTTCGACGAGCTCGGTTCGCCGGGCGGGGCGAGCAAGGTGGGCAAGACCGACTACGACCCGCCGTTCGTCAAGAACCTGCCGCCGATGGGCGAAGAGGACTGACGTGAGCCCTGCGCGCCTGCAGCCGGTGAGCGCCGGACTGCCCGACTTCCCGTGGGACACGATCAGCGGTGCCCGGGAGCGGGCGGCCGCGCATCCGGACGGGATCGTGGATCTGTCGGTGGGCACCCCCGTCGACCCGGTGGATCCGGTGATCCGGCGGGCGCTGGCCGACGGCTCGGAGTTTCCGGGCTATCCGGCGACCGCGGGCACCGCGGCGCTGCGCGAGGCCGCCGTGGCGGCGCTGTCGCGGCGTTTCGGCGTGGACGGCGTGGCCGAGTCGGCGATCCTGCCGGTGATCGGCACCAAGGAGGCCATCGCCGGCCTGCCGTCCCAGCTGGGCGTGCCGGCCGGGGCGCTGGTGGTGATCCCCGAGGTGGCGTACCCGACCTACGAGGTGGGCGCGCTGCTGGCCGGGGCGCAGGTGCTGCGGGCCGATTCGACGGTGGCCCTCGGACCGCAGAGCCCGGCGCTGATGTTCATCAACAGCCCGTCCAATCCGACCGGCAAGGTGCTCGGTGCGGACCATCTGCGCAAGGTGGTGTCCTGGGCGCAGGGCCGCGGGGTCACCGTGGTCTCCGACGAGTGCTACCTGGGCCTGGCCTGGGACGACGAGGCGCTGTCGATTCTCGATCCGCGGGTCTGCGGCGGCGACCACACCGGGCTGATCGCCGTGCACTCGCTGTCCAAGTCGTCGAATCTGGCGTCGTACCGGGCCGGCTTCCTGGCCGGCGATCAGGCGCTGATCAGCGAACTGCTGGCCGTGCGCAAGCACGCCGGCATGATCATGCCCTACCCGATCCAGCAGGCGATGATCGCCGCACTGACCGACGACGAGCACGTCGCCGCCCAGCGCGAGCGCTACCGGGTGCGGCGCGAGAAGCTCAGAGCCGCACTGGAATCGGCCGGTTTCACCATCGACTGGTCCCAGGCAGGGCTCTACCTGTGGGCCACCCGGGGCGACGACTCCCGCGCCACCCTCGACTGGCTCGCGCAGCGCGGCATCCTGGTGGCGCCCGGCGACTTCTACGGCCCCGCCGGCGCCCGGCACATCCGGATGGCGCTCACCGCCACCGACGAGCGCGTCGACGCCGCCGTCGCCCGCCTGCGGGCCTGAGCCGCCTGTCCTTCTTCCGCGCGACAGAAAAACGCTCGCGCTCCCGTACACACGGGAGCGCGAGCGTTCGACTGTCGCGCGAGCCCGGCGATCCGCCGGGAGGAGGGTCAGTCGTTGGCGTGCAGGGCCTCGTTGAGGGCGATGCCGTCGCCCTCCTTGGCGCGGACCTCCACGGCACCGGTCTCCGAGTTGCGGCGGAAGAGCAGATTGTTGCGGCCGGCCAGCTCGCGGGCCTTGACCACCGTGCCGTCCGGGCCGGTCACCTTGGTGCCGGCGGTGACGTACAGACCGGCCTCGATGACGCAGTCGTCGCCGAGCGGGATACCGCAGCCGGCGTTGGCGCCGAGCAGGCAGCGCCGGCCGATGGAGATGATCTCCGTGCCGCCGCCGGAGAGGGTGCCCATGGTCGACGCGCCGCCGCCGACGTCCGAGCCGTCGCCGACCACCACGCCGGCCGAGATCCGGCCCTCGACCATCGACGAGCCCAGGGTGCCGGCGTTGAAGTTCACGAAGCCCTCGTGCATCACCGTCGTGCCCGGGGCGAGGTGGGCGCCCAGGCGCACCCGGTCGGCGTCGCCGATGCGCACCCCCGAGGGCAGCACGTAGTCGACCATCCGCGGGAACTTGTCCACCGAGTACACGGTCACCTGGCCGCGGGCGCGCAGCCGTGCCCGGGTGGCCTCGAAGCCCTCGACCGCGCACGGGCCGAAGTTGGTCCACACCACATTGCTCAGCAGTCCGAACTGGCCGGTCAGGCTCAGACCGTGCGGCTGCACCAGGCGGTGCGAGAGCAGGTGCAGACGCAGGTAGACGTCGTGGGCGTCGATCGGGTCGGCGGTCAGGTCGGCGATGGTGGTGCGCACCGCCACCACGGTCACCCCGCGGGCGGTGTCGGGTCCGACCAGCTCGCGCAGGTCGGCCGGGACGTCGGCCCGGTCCAGGACCACGGTGCCGGCCTCGCCGGGCTCCACGGTCAACTCGGGTGAGGGGTACCAGGTGTCCAGGACGACGGCCCCGTCGTCGGCGGTCAGCGTGGCGATTCCGATGGCAACAGCACCTTGAGTAGTCACGCGGTCAGTCTATCGGTCCGCACTAGAGTGGTCGGTGTGAGCGTTCCCGATCTGAACCTGCGTGCCGATCCCGTCGACCTGACCGCTGCGCTGGTGGACATCCGCAGCGTCAGCGGCGACGAATCGCTGATCGCCGACGCGGTCGAGGCGGCCCTGCGCGCCCAGACCCGCGGCTTCGAGATCTCCCGGTTCGGGAACCGGGTGCTGGCCCGGACGCACCGGGGCAAGCCCAGCCGGGTGATCCTGGCCGGTCACCTCGACACCGTGCCGATCGCCGGCAACGTGCCCTCCCGGCGCACCGTCGACCAGACCGAGGGCGAGGTACTGCACGGCTGCGGCACCGTCGACATGAAATCCGGCGACGCCGTCTTCCTGCACCTGGCCGCGACCCTCGACGACCCGGCCCACGATCTGACGCTGATCTTCTACGACTGCGAGGAGATCGCCGCCGAGCACAACGGTCTGGGCTTCATCGAGCGGGAGAAGCCCGACTGGCTGGCCGGCGACGTGGCCATCCTCGGCGAGCCGACCGGCGGGCAGATCGAGGCCGGCTGCCAGGGCACGCTGCGGGTCCGGCTGACCGCGAGCGGCACCCGCGCCCACTCCGCCCGATCGTGGATGGGCGAGAACGCGATTCACAAGTTCGGCCGCGCGCTGACCACGCTCGGCGAGTACACCCCGCGGCGGGTCGACATCGACGGCTGCGAATACCGGGAGGGCCTGTCGGCGGTCGCCGTGCACGGCGGCGTGGCCGGCAACGTGGTGCCCGACGAGGCCTACCTGGACGTGAACTTCCGGTTCGCGCCGGACCGTTCGCCGCAGCAGGCGCTCGAGCATGTGCGCGAGGTCTTCGCCGCCGACCTGCAGGCCGGGGTGCTCACCGCCGAGGTGACCGATTCGGCGCCGGGCGCGCTGCCGGGACTGGGCCGCCCGGCCGCCGCCGCACTGGTGCGCGCCGCGGGCGGACGCTTCCGCGCCAAGTTCGGCTGGACCGACGTCGCGCGCTTCTCCTCGCTGGGCGTGCCCGCGGTGAATCTGGGCCCGGGCGACCCGAGTCTGGCGCATCGCGCCGACGAGCGGGTTCCGGTGGCGCAGATCCGCGAGGTGACCGATCTGCTCGGGGCGTATCTGCGCGGGGAGTGACCGGCCCGATTGCTAGGTTGGGGCGCATGACCACCCCGCTCAGCGATGACGTCCCCGTTCCCGACGAAGGCGACTACCGGTACGCAGGCCCGGCACGCGTCCTGGTCCCGGAAGGGCAGGACTACGTCACCAGTGACGAGACCCTGCTCGAATGGGTCGATCCGCGCGACCCGGGCCGGGCGGCCGCGCGCACCGTGCGCGACTCGTGGCGGGTGCTGCGCATCCAGTCGGAGTTCGTCTCCGGCTTCGACACCCTCGAGAACGTCGCCGAGGCGGTGACCGTCTTCGGATCGGCCCGGGTCCGTCCCGGCGACGCCGAATACGACATGGGCATCGAGCTCGGCCGGCTGCTCGGCCAGGCCGGCTACGCGGTGATCACCGGCGGCGGTCCCGGCGCCATGGAGGCCACCAACCGCGGGGCCTACGAGGTGAACGCGCCGTCGATCGGACTGAACATCGAGTTGCCCTTCGAGCAGCACCTCAATCCGTGGCTGACCATCGGGGTGAGTTTCCGGTACTTCTTCGTCCGCAAGACGATGTTCGTCAAGTACGCGCAGGGGTTCATCTGCCTGCCCGGCGGCATCGGCACCCTCGACGAGCTCTTCGAGGCCCTCACCCTGGTGCAGACCGGCAAGGTCTTCCGCTTCCCGATCGTGCTCATCGACAGCGCCTTCTGGGGACCGCTGCTGGACTGGATGCGCACCACCCTGGTCGACTCCGGGAAGATCTCGCCGGAGGATCTGGACCTGATCACCCTGGTGGAGACGCCGGCCGAGGCGGTCGCGGCGGTGCAGCGGGCCCGCCGGTGAGCGGCATCTGCGTCTACTGCGCGTCCGGACCGGTCGACGAGGAGTACCTCGAGCTGGCGGCGGCGACCGGCCGGGCGATCGCCGAGGCCGGGCACACGCTGATCTCCGGTGGCGGCAATGTGTCGATGATGGGCGCACTGGCCCGGTCCGCCCGCTCGGCCGGCGGCTACACCATCGGCATCATCCCCGAGGCGCTGATGCGCCGGGAGGTGGCCGACGTCGACGCCGACGAGCTGATCGTCACCACGTCGATGCGCGAGCGCAAACGGCTGATGGACGAGATGGCCGACGGCTTCATCACCCTGCCCGGCGGCATCGGCACCCTCGAGGAGGTCTTCGAGACGTGGACCGGCGGCTATCTGGGCCTGCACACCAAGCCGGTGGCACTGCTCAATTACCGCGGTTTCTACGATCCGCTGCTGGACTGGCTGCAGAATCTTCAGGGACGGGGGTTCGTGTCGGCCGCCGCGCTGGCGCGGATTGCGGTGGTCGACGACGTGGGGGCGGCCTTGTCCGTGGCTAACCCGTCGGTAACATAACGCAGCAGAGGTCACATTCGGCGACAGAGAGTGAAGCGAACCATGGCGACTGACACCAGCGCGGGCACTGCTCAGCGGGAGGGTGGATCCCACCATCCCGGGGCCAAGGACTCGGTGGGAGTGATCGATCTGCTCAAAGGTGTGGCCGGCATGGTGCCGGATCTGCTCGGCATGGCCAAGCACGCCCCCGGACTGGTGTACCGCCCGGCCGACGCGCACAAGACCATCGGGCACATCGTGGCCGGGCTCGCCGCCAAGCATCCGGACCGGCCGTTCATCCGGTTCGACGGCACCACGCTGACCTACGACGAGGCCAACCGCACGGCCAACCGCTACGCCGCGGTGCTCGCCGAGCGCGGGGTGGGCCCGGGCGACGTGGTGGGCATCCTGGCCAAGAACAGCGCCACCGACCTGCTCTGCGTGATCGCCACGGTCAAGCTCGGGGCGGCGGCCGGCATGCTCAACTACAACCAGACCCACCACGTGATCGACCACAGCATGTCGCTGCTCGACGCGAAGGTGCTGCTGCGTGATCCGGATGCCTCCGAGGCCTTCGACTCGATGAGTCCGGAGGTCCATCCCGAGCACGTCCTGGACTTCGCGGCGCTCGACGCGGCCGCCGAGGGCAAGTCGGAGGCCGATCCGCCGATCACCGCCGAGCTCCCGGCGTCGACCATCGCCTTCTACATCTTCACCTCCGGCACCACCGGCCTGCCCAAGGCCAGCCTGATGAGTCACAACCGGTGGCTCGCCAACTACTCGGGCATCGGCGGGCTGGGTGTGCGGCTGCGCGGCAGCGACACCATGTACGTGCCGCTGCCGCTCTACCACAACAACGCCCTGTCGGTCTCGCTCGGCGCGGTGCTCGCCGGCGGCGCCTGCATCGCGATCGGCCGCAAGTTCTCCGCCTCCCGGTTCTGGGACGAGGTGATCGCCAACCGTGCCACCTCCTTCTGCTACATCGGCGAACTCTGCCGGTACCTGCTCTCGCAGCCGGAGAAGCCCACCGACCGGCAGCACGCGGTCCGGGTGATCGTCGGCAACGGCATGCGGCCGGAGATCTGGGACGAGTTCTCGCAGCGTTTCGGCATCGACCGGGTGGTCGAGTTCTACGGCGCCAGCGAACTCAACGTGGCCTTCGTCAACGCCTTCAACGTCAAGCGCACCGCGGGCTTCTGCCCGCTGCCGTACAAAGTGGTCGAGTACGAGGCCGACGGCAGCCCCAAGCGCGATGCCAAGGGCCGCCTGCGGACCGTCGCCAAGGGGCAGCCCGGCCTGCTGATCGCGCAGATCAGCGAGCGGGTGCCGCTGGACGGCTACACCGACGACGGCGAGACCGAGAAGAAGGTGATCCGGGACGCCTTCAAGAAGGGCGACGCCTACTTCAACTCCGGTGATCTGGTCCGCCAGCAGGGTTTCCTCCACATCGCCTTCGTCGACCGGCTCGGGGACACCTTCCGGTGGAAGGGCGAGAACGTGGCCACCACCGAGGTCGAGGGCGCCTTCGCCGGCGTCGACGCGGTGGAGGAGGCCGTGGTCTACGGTGCCGAGGTGGGCGGCTGCGACGGCCGCGCCGGCATGGCCGCGATCACCCTGGACCCGGAGCAGACCTTCGATCCGAAGGCGCTGTCGGATCACCTGTACAGCGAACTCCCCGGCTACGCCGTCCCGCTGTTCCTGCGCGAGGTGGACGCCATCGAGGCCACCTCCACCTTCAAGAACCGCAAGGTGGAGCTGCGCGACGAGGGCTTCACCGAGGTCGGCGACGACCGGGTCTGGGTGCTCAAGGGCCGGGCCGACGGCTACGTGCCGTTCTACCCCGAGTATCCGGCCGAGGTGGCCGCCGCGAAGGCGCCGCGCTGACCGGTGCGCACAGCGGGGTGCGAGACTGTCGGTATGGAATCGACTGCCGGCGCGGGACCTGCCGGGGCTGAGCGAGGAGCGTCCGGGCCGGGAGGGGCGGCGGCCACTCTGTGCGGCCGCCCGGTCGCGGCGGACCGGGCGCTGGTGATGGCCATCGTCAACCGCACCCCGGACTCCTTCTACGACCGCGGCGCCACCTTCTCCGACGACGCCGCCAAGGCTCGCGTGGACCAGGTGGTGGCCGAGGGCGCCGACATCGTCGACGTCGGCGGGGTGAAGGCCGGCCCCGGGCCGCAGGTGGACGCCGCCGCCGAGATCGACCGGGTGGTGCCGCTGATCGGCTGGATCCGTTCGGCGTATCCGGACCTGCTGATCAGCGTCGACACCTGGCGCGCGAGCGTGGGCGAGGCGGCCTGTGCGGCCGGTGCCGACCTGATCAACGACACCTGGGCCGGTGCCGACCCCGAACTGGTGCGGGTGGCCGCGCGGGCCGGAGCCGGCATCGTCTGCTCGCACACCGGTGGCGCGCAGCCGCGCACCCGGCCGCACCGGGTGGCCTACCGCGACATCGTCGGTCAGGTGGTCGCCGAACTGACCGCGGCCGCCGACCGCGCCGAGGCCGCCGGCGTCCGCACGGACGGGATCCTCATCGACCCCACCCACGACTTCGGGAAGAACACCCACCACGGACTGGCGCTGCTGCGGGAGCTGGGCCGGCTCACCGGCACCGGCCGACCGGTGCTGATGGCCCTGAGCAACAAGGACTTCATCGGCGAGACCCTGGGCGTGGGTCTGGGCGAACGGGTGGCCGGTACGCTGGCGGCGACAGCGCTGGCCGCCGCGGCCGGCGCCCGGGTCTTCCGGGTCCACGAGGTGGCCGACACCCGCCGCACCGTGGACATGGTGGCCTCCATCATCGGCTCCCGCCCTCCGACCAGGGCGGTCAGAGGACTGGCATGACTGAATCGGGCAGCGCTGCGCCGGCGCCCCACCCGCAGCCCGGCGCGCCGGCGCCGTGGTCGCATACGCACGCCTGGGACCGGCCGGACTGGACGGTGGCGCAGCTGGTGGCCGCCAAGGCCGGCCGCAGCGTCTCGGTGGTGCTGCCGGCCCTCAACGAGGAGCAGACGGTCGCGGCGGTGATCGCCTCGATCGCCCCACTGGTGCCGGACCTGGTCGACGAACTGGTGGTGCTCGACTCCGGGTCGGTCGATCGCACCGCCGAGCGCGCCCGGGCCGCCGGAGCGCGGGTCATCGCCCGCGAGGACGTGCTCAGCGACATCCCGACCCAGCCGGGCAAGGGGGAGGCCCTCTGGCGCGGGGTGGCCGCCACCACCGGCGATCTGATCGTCTTCGTCGACTCCGATCTGATCGACCCGGATCCGGGCTTCGTTCCCCGGTTGCTGGGGCCGCTGCTGCTGACCGAGGGCATCCATCTGGTCAAGGGCTACTACCGGCGGCCCCTGCGGTCGGGCGCCACCGAACTGACCGACGGCGGCGGCCGGGTGACCGAGCTGCTGGCCCGCCCGCTGCTCACCGCGCTCAAACCCGAACTGGGAGAGGTGATCCAGCCGCTCGGCGGGGAGTACGCCGGCACCCGCGAGCTACTCGCCTCGGTGCCCTTCGCGCCCGGCTACGGGGTGGAGATCGGGCTGCTGGTGGACACCTACGACCGGTACGGGCTGGCCGGCATCGGGCAGGTCAACCTGGGGGTGCGCGCGCACCGCAACCGGCCGCTCGACCAGCTCGGGGTGATGAGCCGGCAGATCGTGGCGACGCTGCTGCAGCGCTGCGACATTCCCGACTCGGGGGTCGGTCTGACCCAGTACACCGCCGCACCCGACGGCACGTTCACCCCGCACACCCGCGAGCTGAGCGGCCTGGACCGGCCGCCGGTGGCCGCCCTGCACCGCGCCGCGGCCGGGGAGCACCCGGCGGAGATGCCCTAGGCTGGAACCCGTGACGACGATCGGCCTGTACGTGATCATCATGGCTGCGGTGGTGGCCGTGGTCTTCGCCGTCGTGTGGTTCGCGTTCGGGCGCGGCGAGGACCTGCCCGCCGTGGCCAAGGGCCGCACCCTCACCCGGCTGCCCCGCGAGGGCATCACCGGCGACGACGTCCGCGCGCTGATCTTCACCCAGCGCACCCGCGGCTACGAACAGGCCGAAGTGGACTGGGCACTGGAGAAGCTGGCGCGCGAGATCGACGAACTGCGCGCCGTCGTCGACGATCTCACCCGCCGTCGTCCGGCCGACGATGTACACAGTGCGGGTGTTGTGGAGCCGTCCCCGAAGCGGTGACGAGAGCTGGAACACGTATCATGGAGATCTATCCCACGGTAGTGGAGTGAAGGGAGCTCGGGAATGGCGGCGATGAAGCCCCGTATGGGTGATGGTCCTCTGGAGGCGGTCAAGGAAGGCCGCGGTATCGTGGTCCGGATTCCGATCGACGGCGGCGGCCGTCTGGTCGTGGAGTTGAACGACGAGGAGGCCGGCGCCCTCGGCGAGGCATTGCGCGAGGTCACCGCCTGAATCAGGAACGGCTCCGCCGCTGGGAATCGTTCGCCGGGCTGCTGCGCTGCCCGGTCTGCGCTCAGCCGCTGACCGTCGTGGACGACGGTCTGGGCTGCCCCGGCGGCCATCGTTTCGACGTGGCCCGGCAGGGCTACGTGTCCCTGCTGCCCGGACGCGGCAGCAAACACCGCTCCGATACCGCGCCGATGGTGGCGGCGCGCCGACGGGTCCTCGACTCGGCGCTGTTCGCCCCACTGCGCAGCGCGGTGGCCTCGGCCGCGGCCGACGGCGCCGATCCCGGATCGGTGATCGTGGACGCCGGCTGCGGCACCGGACAGTACCTCTCCTCGGCCGTGGACGCGCTCCCTCAGTCCCGCGGCCTGGGCGTGGACCTGTCCGTCTACTGTGCACGCGCCGCTGCCCGCTGCCACGACCGGGCGGCCGCCGTCGTCGCCGACCTGTGGGCCGGACTGCCGGTGGCCGACGGCGTCGCGCAGACGGTGCTGTCGGTGTTCGCGCCGCGCAACGCCCGTGCGGTGCGCCGCATCCTGGCTCCGGGCGGACACTGGATCGTGGTCACCCCGCACACCGATCACCTGCGCCTGCTGCGCGAACCGCTCGGCATGCTCGACGTGGCCGACGGCAAACTCGGCCGGCTGCGCGCGGAACTGACCGAGCACGCCTTCACCGAGGTGTCGAGCACCCCGGTGCGCAGTGCGGCGACGCTCGGCGCCGCCGAACTCGCGGATCTGGCCGGGATGGGCCCGGCCGGCTTCCACCGCACCGACGCCGAACTGGCCGCGGCCGCCCGCACGCTGGCCGGCCGGCACAGCGGCCGCGTCCCGGCCGAACTGGCGGTGACCGTCACGGTGGCCCGGCGGCGCTGAGACGACCCTCACATTCCCCCGCGGATCTGCGGTACGGCGCAGGTGAACACCGGGGCCAACGGCCCGGGTTGGGGTCGCGACCACCCGCGATCGGTCGCGGCCGGATATGTTGGGACTGTGAGATCGCAACCGCATGTTCTCGGAATCGTCCTCGCCGGCGGAGAAGGCAAACGGCTCTTTCCGCTGACGAAGGACCGCGCGAAGCCGGCGGTGCCCTTCGGCAGCTCCTACCGGCTCATCGACTTCGTCCTGTCGAATCTGGTGAACGCGGGCTACGAACGGATCTGCGTGCTCACCCAGTACAAGTCGCATTCCCTCGACCGGCACATCTCGCAGACCTGGTGGAGTTCGGGTTTTCACGGCGAGTTCATCACCCCCGTGCCCGCCCAGCAGCGGCTCGGGCCGCGCTGGTACACCGGCAGCGCCGACGCGATCTTCCAGTCGATGAACCTGATCGACGACGAGAAGCCCGACTACATCGTGGTCTTCGGCGCCGACCACGTGTACCGGATGGACCCCTCGCAGATGGTCGAGCGGCACATCGAGACCGGCGCCTCGGTGACCGTGGCCGGCATCCGGGTGCCGCGCAGCGAGGCGACGGCCTTCGGCTGCATCGACTCCGACGAGACCGGCAGGATCACCGAATTCCTGGAGAAGCCCGCCGAACCGCCCGGCACCCCGGACGATCCGGACGTCACCTTCGCCTCGATGGGCAACTACGTCTTCAGCAGCGAAGCACTGGTGGAGATGCTCAAACGCGACGCCGCCGACCCGGACTCCGACCACGACATGGGCGGCGACATCATCCCGGCCTTCGTCGAGCGCGACGAGGCCTACGTCTACGACTTCGCCGACAACAAGGTGCCGGGGGAGACCGAGCTCGACCACGGCTACTGGCGGGATGTGGGCACCATCGACGCCTTCTACGAGGCGCATATGGATCTGGTCAGCGAACGTCCGGCGTTCAACCTCTACAACCGGCGCTGGCCGATCCGCGGCGAGACCTCGCACCTGCCGCCGGCCCGCTTCATCAAGGGCGGCGCCGCGAACGACTCGATGGTCGGCGCGGGCTGCATCCTCACCGGCGCCACCGTGCTGGGGTCGGTGCTGGCCAACGACGTGGTGATCGCGGAGGGAGCCGTGGTGCAGGGCAGTGTTCTGATGCCCGGCGTCCGGATCGGCCGGAACGCCGTGGTGCGCAACGCCATCCTCGACAAGAACGTCCGCATCGGCGAAGAGGGTCAGGTGGGGGTGAACCTCGAGCAGGACCGCGAGCGGTTCACCGTCAGCGCCGGCGGCGTGGTCTGCGTCGGCAAGAACCAGGTGGTCTGAACCCCCGCACCCCGTCGCCGCCGGACCGGAGAGCGCGGGCGGTGATCACCGAGTGGCGGGCTCCGGCAGGAGACCGGCGGCGCGCAGCGCCGTCAGGCCGTGGGCGATCACGGCGGGCACCGACTCGGTGTCGACCTGTGCGGGCAGATCGTCCACCGGCCACCAGGCCAGATCCACCGACTCCTCGCTGATCTGCGGCACCGGCGGCGTGCCGTCGGCGGTCGCCGGGGCCACCGCGGCGTACCGCACGTCCAGATGGCGGGTGGGAACGCCCAGCGAACAGGTGATCGGGTGGGTGTGCAGATGCACCGGGCCGGGGGAGAGCACCAGCCCGTCCAGGCCGGACTCCTCGGTCGCCTCGCGCAGCGCCGCCGCGGCCAGCGACGGGTCGCCGGGTTCGCAGTGCCCGCCGAGCTGCACCCATTTGCCCACCCGCGGGTGCAGGGTCAGCAGCACCCGGGTGCCGGTGGCGTCGAAGACGGCCGCCGAGGCGGTGAGATGGCCGGGCACGCAGGCCCGTTCACACGGATTGCCGGCCGCATCGACGAACGCCAAGTAGGTGTGCCGGAGGGCGTCCTGCTCGGCGTCCGGGGCGTGCCAGCCGCTGAGCGCGGCCCGGGCCGAGGCGGTGAGTCCGCCGGTCACAGCTCGATCACCGCCCCGGGGAGGTCGGCCGCGGCCCGCAGTCCGTCGGGCTGCTCGGCGGGATGGCCGACGGCGACCGCGCCCAGAGGGCGCCAGTGTGCGGGCAGGTCCAGCTGCTCGCGGGTGGTCTCGGCGGCGAAGATCGTCGAACCGATCCAGCAGCTGCCCACCTGGCGCACCGACAGCGCCACCAGCAGCCCGTAGACGGCGGCGCCGCCGGCGACGGTGAACATGGTCTCCTCGCAGCCGTTGCGGCGCGCATCGGGGTAGCGGTGCATGCCGTCGCCGGTCAGCACCGGAATCACCAGTTCCGGTGCGTCGTACAGGATCGCGCCGCGGGCGACGCGCCTGTCCACCGAGTCGGAGGATCGGCCGTCGGCCTCCAGGTCGGCGCGCCAGGCCGCACCGAGAGCGTCGAGCAGCGCCGTCCGTCGCTGCGGCGAACGGACCCACACGAAGGTCACCGGATGCGAGTGATGCGGTGCCGGTGCGGTCAGCGCCTCGGCGAAGGCGGCGCGCATCACCTCCGGGTCCACCGGCCGCGGATCGAAGCGGCGGACCGAGCGGCGGGTGAGCAGCGCCTGCCGCCGGCCCAGCGCGAGGGACTCCTCGGTGCCGAGCCGGAACAGGTCCTCGTCGAGCTCGCGCACCAGATCGGCGGCCGTGCTGCCGTCGTCGACGGGCACCAGGCCGCGCACCACGGCCGCCGGCACTCCGTCGATTTTGCCCTTCACCAGGTCGGCTGCGGCGGCCAGTTCGTCGGCCACGGCGATGTCGGTGACCATCAGGGTGTTGCCGTAGCCGTCGGCCACGCCGTCGTAGGCGTGGCTGACGGCGATTCCGGCCGCGCCGATGGCCACGTCGGTCTGGCCGGTCCGCCAGGCCCGGCCCATGGTGTCGGTGATCAGCACCGCGACCCGGCGTCCGCGTGCGGCGAGGTCGGCGCGCAGCGCCGCAGCCGAGGCATCCGGGTCCAGCGGCAGCAGCGCCAGCTGGTCGGCGGCCACGTTGGAGCCGTCCACCCCGGCGGCCGCCTGCACCAGGCCGTTGCGGTTGGCGGTGATCAGGGTGCGGTTCTTCTGCGCCACCACCCGGACCGTCTCGTCGTCGATCAGCGTGCGCCGCAGGGCATCGCGTTCGATCGGATCGGTGGGCGCCGGCACCATCCGGCCCTCGGTCTTGGAGAAGATCTTGCTGGTGACCACCAGGACGTCGTCGTCGGCGATCCACGGTGCGGCGGCCAGCAGTTCGCCGGCGATGTCGCTGCCGGGACCGAACTCGCCGAGTCCGGTGACCGGCAGGATCTGCAGGCCCTCGCCGGCCCGGTGATCGCGGCTCATGCGCTCACCCCGACCAGTGCCAGCGCATCGCGGACCATCTGCGCGGTGGTCGCCGGATCGGTCATCAGCAGCGGTGCCGCACCGATCGCGATGCCGTCCACCGCGGCGGTGTCGCCCTCGGCGATGAGCCAGCCGTCGAGCAGGCCGTTGCCGCTGCGCGCGCCGTAATGGGCGGCGATCGCCTCGGCGGTGGTCTCCACCCCGATCACCGACAGGCATTCGTCGGCCATGCCGCGCAGCGGCCGGTCGGCGATCACCGGGCTGATGCCCACCACCGGCGCCGCGGTGGTCCGCAGCGCCGAGCGCAGACCGGGAACGCTGGTGATGGCCCCGATGCTCACCACCGGATTGCTCGGCGCCAGCAGCACCACGTCGGCGTCGGCGATCGCCTCGAGCACCCCGGGGGCCGGGGTGGGATTCTCGGTGCCCACCTGGGCGAATCCGTGGGTGGGCACCTGGGCGCGATGGCGGACCCACCACTCCTGGAAGTGGATGGCCACCCGCTCGCCGGGCTCGCCTCCGGGCCGGTCGATCACCACGTGCGTCTCGTGCCGGTCGTCGGTCACCGGCAGCAGCCGCACCCCGGGCTGCCAGCGCCGGCACAGGGCCTCGGTCACCAGGTGCAGCCCGAAGCCGGCCTCGAGCATCTGGGTGCGCACCAGGTGGGTGGCCAGGTCGCGGTCGCCGAGACCGAACCAGGACGGGTCGGCGCCGTAGGCCGCCAGCTCCTCCTTGGCGTGCCAGGTCTCGTCGACCCGGCCCCAGCCGCGCTCGGTGTCGATCCCGCCGCCGAGCGTGTACATGCAGGTGTCCAGGTCGGGGCAGATCCGCACCCCGTGCATCCAGGCGTCGTCGCCCACATTGACGATCGCGGTGACCTGGTGCGGCCCCGCCGGTCTTTCGGTACCGTCGGGTCCGGTCGAGGGGAACTCGGTGGTGCCGAAGAGCTCGCGCACGCCTTGCAGGAAACGGGCGCCGCCGACGCCTCCGACCAGAACGGTGACCTTCACAGCGCCAACCCTACGGGGCGGGCCGCAGGCGCTCGGACGCACGGTTGTCGAGTGTCTGAACGACACGCCGGATTTGCACACGATAACGGCCGGTGTGTCGTCCCTTACGGGGGATTTCCGGATGCGAGTGGTATGGCAATTCTGCCGTTCAGCTTGACTGAGACGATTGTCACCGTGTGTAATCACAGCAATGTCATTCGCGATCTGATCAAGCGGGCCCCGGCTCGCAGAATTCGGTAAGGCACGACAGGAACGAACTAGTGAAGGAGGCGTCGAATGACTGATCCGGTGAATGCAGCGTTCGGCAGCTGCTCCGGGCAGCGCAGTCATCTGTCGGCGGTTCCGACAGAGTTCGAGGAACTCTTCGATGCGGTCGAAGAGCAATGGCAGGACCGCGCGCTGTGCGCGCAGACCGACCCCGAGGCATTCTTCCCCGAGAAGGGCGGCTCCACCCGGGAGGCCAAGCGGATCTGCCACGGGTGCGAGGTCAAAGCCGAATGCCTCGAATACGCCCTGGGCAACGACGAGCGTTTCGGCATCTGGGGCGGCATGTCCGAGCGGGAACGCCGGCGCCTCAAGCGCGGCATCATCTGAGCCGCCGCCCATAGACCACCGCCGGGCCGGCCCCGCCGCGTGCGCCGCGCCGGTCCGGGACGGGGGTCACGCCGCCGGACCCCCTTCGACGGTCTCCTCGTCGAGTCCGAGATAGACGGCCACCTGCTGGATCAGCACCTCGCGCAGGATCTCCGGCAACTCCTCCGCATCGTGGGCCCGCAGTTCCAGCGGCCGGCGGAACAGGATGATCTGCGCCCGCGTGGGCCGGCCCGCGGCATCGATGCCCGCATCGATCAGCCGGGCCAGCGGCACCGGACCGTCGGCGGTGACCTCCTCGGGCCACTGAATCGATTCCAGATCGTGCGGCAGGATGCGCGGCACCTCGTCGACGCTCAGATCGAGGTCGGTGAGCTGGTCGTGCCAGAGGGCGTCGATCGCGGCGAAGGCGTCGACGGCGGTGCGATCGAAGACGTCCGACGGTGTCCGGCGGGCGGGGATGCCCGGCGGGAACAGCGGTCCGCGCAGCCCGCGGCCCCGCCGGTCGCGGACACGACGCGGCGGATCCAGCAGCGCCCGCAGATTGCGGCGGTCAGACGGACTCGATCGCATGGCTCACCATCTTAGGCAGCGCCCGCGCGGGGTGATCTCCGGTCGCCCGCACTGCGTGTCGATGCGGCGCCCGATGGTCTTGCGCGATAGGCTGACCGGCGTGAACTCTCCTCGTCAGTGCTGCCGTCCCGGGTGCTCGCGCCTCGCTGTGGCGACGCTGACCTTTGTTTACGCCGAATCGACGGCGGTCATCGGGCCGTTGGCCGGCGCCGACGAGCCGCACTCCTGGGATCTGTGCTCCGAGCACGCCGATCGCATCACGGTGCCCGTCGGCTGGCAGATGCTGCGCAGCGAGAGCGAGTTCGTGCAGCCGGCCGAGGACTCGGAGCTGACCGCCCTGGCCGAGGCCGTCCGCGAGGCCGGCGCCGGATCGACGGCACTGGCCCCCAAAGCCGGTTTCTCCGCGCACCAGGACACCGACGATGCGCTGCCCGGACGGCACCGCGCCGACCGCCGCTCCTCCGAGCGCAGCCCTGCTCCCGGCAGCGCCCCCGCCGCCGGCCCGCGGCCGGGCCGTCGCGGCCATCTTCGCGTCCTGCCGGACCCGGTTGACTGACCCCGCGCCATCGCGCACGCTGTGAGCCATGCCCGCCATCATCGGTGATCTCGACGACGTCGAGTCCCTTCTCTCCGCCGACCACGACGGTCTGCTGCGGTCGGCCGCCATGGCCGGGGCGCAGGTGCGGTCGGTGGCGCAGGCGCAGGCCGAGGGGGTGCTCGAACCGCTCGCGCAGGTGCGTCCGCGGGCCGTGGTGATCGTGACCGGCAGTTCGATCCTCGCCGCCCGGGCCGCGGCCCTGGTGGTGGCCGTGCTCGCCGCCCGCGCCGACGTCCCGCTGGTGGTGACGCCGAGCCTGCCGGGCTGGACCGGGCCGCTGGACGTGGTGGTGGTCAGCGGCCAGGACGCCGGCGACCCGCCGCTCTCCGATGCGATCACGCGGGCCCTGCGGCGGCACGCCGAGGTGGCGGTTCTCGCCCCGATCGAGGGGCCGTTGCGCGAGGCCGTCGAGTCCGGTGGCCGGGCCGGCCGGGACGTGATCGATCTGTCGCCGCGGCTGTACGTCGACCCGCGGTTCGGCTACCCGGGACTGGTCGCCGGGCTGCTGGCCGTGCTCACGGCGCTCACGCAGGTCCGGCTGTCGCCGGCCCCGCCGGAGCTGGGCGGGCTCGCCGATCAGCTCGACGCGGAGGCGGCGGCCGATCACCCGCAGCAGGACAGCTTCACCAATCAGGCCAAGCTTCTGGCCCAGCGGATCGCCGGGCGGCAGTGCGTGTGGGCCGGAGACAGTCCGGGCACCACCGCCGTGGCTGCGCAGGCCGCGGCCTGCCTGTTCGCGGTCGCCGGGATCCCGGCGACCGTCGCCGACGAGGCGGGTGCGATCGCCCGGCTCGCCGCCGCACCGGGCGATCGGGCCGCATCGATCTTCTACGATCCGGACTTCGACGAGGCGCCGCCTCCGGCGGGCAGCCGGCTGCTGCTGGTGACCACCACGGCCCGGGCCTGGCATGCGCAGCAACGCATCGGCGCACTGCCCGACGCCGGGCTGGTCACCGCCGGCGTCGTCGATCCGGAGTCGGTGCCGGTGGTCCCGGCGGGCCCGGACGAACTGTTCGGCGACGCGCCCGCCGACCTGGCCGGACATCTGCTGATCACGGTCCGCGCCGGACTGGCGGCCGCCTATCTGGCGCTGCTCGGCGAACCGGGCCACGAGGTGGGGGAATGAAGATACTCAACGGAGTGGTGCGGCCCTACGCCTGGGGTTCGCGCACGGTGATCGCGGGTCTGCAGGGCCGGTCCACGCCCTCCCCGCATCCGGAGGCGGAGCTGTGGTTCGGTGCGCATCCGGCCTCCCCGGCCCGGTGCGCGGATCCGGGCGACGGAACCGATCTGCTCAGCGTGATCGACGCCGACCCGGAGCGCGAACTGGGCACGCCCACCGCCGGCGCCTACGACGGCAGGCTGCCGTTCCTGCTCAAGGTGCTCGCCGCCGAGGAGCCGTTGTCGCTGCAGGCCCACCCGAGCGTCGAACAGGCCCGGGAGGGTTTCGCCGCCGAGAACGCGCGCGGCCTGGCCGCCGACGATCCGCGCCGCAACTACCGGGACTCCTGGCACAAGCCGGAGATCGTGGTGGCCATCAGCGAATTCGATGCGCTCGCCGGTTTCCGGGACCCGGCCCCGACCGTCGCCCTGCTGCGCTCGCTGCAGGTGCCGGGCCTGGACTCGTATCTGGGCATGCTGGCCGGTCAGCCCGATGCGGTGGGCCTGCGGGCGGTGTTCACCACCTGGCTGACCCTGCCCGAGTCGGTGATCAGTGCGCTGGTGCCCGAGGTGCTGGCCGGCGCGGTCCGGGCGCTCGAGAGCGGCAGCGAGTTCGCCGACGAACTGCGTGCGGTGCTCGAACTCGGCGAGGCCTACCCGAACGATCCGGGGGTGCTGGCGGCGCTGCTGCTCAACTTCGTCCGGCTGCAGCCGGGGGAGGCGGTGTATCTACCGGCCGGCAATCTGCACGCCTACCTGCGCGGGGTGGCCGTCGAGGCGATGGCCAACTCCGACAACGTCTTGCGCGGCGGACTCACCCCCAAACACATCGACGTCCCGGAACTGCTCCGGGTGCTCGACTTCACCCCGGTCTCGCGGGACGTGCTGATGCCGCCGGTGACGGCGGTCGGCGCCGAACGCGTCTACCAGACCCCGGCGCCGGAGTTCCGCCTGTCCCGGATCGAACTCGACGGCACCGGACTGGAGGGTCCGTCGACGATCGGCTTCGACATGCCCGGCCCGCAGATCCTGGCGGTTCTGGCCGGCCGGGTGGAGGTGGCCACGGCCGACGGCTCCGAGCGCGCGACGGTCGATTGCGGGGATGCGCTGTGGCTCTCCGACGCGGATCCGGATGTGCTGGTGCGGGCGGCCTCGAGCCGGGCCGTGCTGTTCCGCGCCCGAGTGCCGCTGGGCGCCGACGAACCGTCCTGACCGCCCCGGCCGGCCCGGCCGGCCGCGGGTCAGCGGTCGGCGAGCAGCCGGTCCTCGGCGGGACCGCGGACCAGGCGGAGAGGGAGGCTGCGGCCGGCGCCGGCGGCGATCGCCGCCCCCGGCCCGGTCTGAATGAGCGCCGGATCCGCCGGCGGCGGGGCATCGGCATCGGCCGGAAGCAGCCGTAGAACCGTCGCACCCGGGGCCTGCGGCGGCGGAGCGGCGCCCTCGTGCAGCACCACCTGCGCCGGCCCGGAGTCGGCGAACCGGAGCAGATCCGGCCGTCCGGCGGCGGCGAGCAGTCCGGCCCAGTGCTGCGGGGAGTCGGTGTGCACGCAGACGGCGATGCCGAGTGCCGCGAGCCGCACCGCGATCCGCCGGGCCAGCACCTCGTCGCCGAGCAGCCAGGACCGCGGCACCTCCGGACCGGAGAGCGGCAGGGTCACCGGCCGTCCGCCGCCGTCGGCGCCGACCAGCGGTCCGGCACCGCCGATCGGCAGGAGGCCGGTGTCCAGAACGGCGGCATCGAGGACCGCGCCGTCCAGGACCGCGCTCTCCGTGGCGACGCTCTCCGGGGCTGGGGCGGGCGGGGCCGCACCGTCCGGGAGCCGGGCGCCGGTCGAGTACGCGTGCGCCGCGCTCCGGGCACAGGCGTGCAGCCGCACCCGATCCGGGCCACCGCTGATGGTCAGGGCGGTGGTGCCGCCGGGGCCGGCCGCCCACACCGCTTCGAGGGCCCCGGAAGGGTCGGCGACGCCGAGGGCCAGGGGACGGACCGGGGCCGCCGGCCCGGTCTCGAGGGCGACCCGGCCGAAAGCCAGGCCCACGGTCCGGCTCAGCTCGCCGACCTGTGCGGCGGTCAGCGGCCGGGCCGCCACTCCGGCCTCGCCGAGCAGTCCGGTCAGCAGCCGGGTCGCGGACCGGCAGCGGCGCACCGCCGCGGCGGCATCGCGGTCGAGGCCGGCCTCGGTGCGCAGCAGCAGATACACCGCGCGCTGTCCGGTGACGGTCAGGGGGCCGAGCAGTTCCCGGTAGGCCGGGATCACCGGGCCGGCTCCGCCCCAGCGCCGGGCGCAGGTGATCACCGAGACGGCCGAGCCGGCCGCGGCCGGGCGCCGGAGCCAGCCGGTCAGCACCGACAGCGGCAGACCGGGACCGGCGGGAACGCCGTCGTGCACCACCGGCCCGGCCGGCGGCGGCGCGAGTGCGAGCACGGTGTGCAGGCCGGTGCCGCGGCGCTGGACGCCCACCGCGCCCTCGGCGCACGGCACGTCGAAGGCCGCCGTCGCCTGCATCGCCATGAGTGCCTCCCCCGCAGCCCCGGCGCTTCCCCCGCCCGCTCCGATGCCGGTGGCGGGGTCGGGGAAAAACGTGTGGCGCCACGGTACATCGGCCTAAGGTGGCGCACACGGGATTTGATTTTCGGGGGGATCATGTCGCGACAATTCACGACGCGTGCGCAGGTGAGCGGATACCGGTTCGGGCTGGCGCGTGCTGAACACGCGCTGGTCCGCAGGGATGCGCGGATGCTGCACGATCCGCTGCGCAGCCAGTGGCGGGCGCTGATGGCCGGCGCGGTGATCGCACTGCTGGTGACGGCCGGCGCCGGGCTCTACGGGGTGATCCGGCCGCAGCCCACGGTCGGCGATGCGCGGCTGGTGGTGGCCGACTCCGGAGCGCTCTACGTTCTCGACGACGGGGTCGTGCACCCGGTCCCGAATCTGGCATCGGCCCGGCTCGTTCTTGGTGAACCTGCTGTCCCGCAACGGGTTTCACAGCGCTCGCTGGACGCCTATCCGCGCGGTGCGGCGCTGGGGGTCGCCGGCGCGCCGGCCCGGCTTCCGGCCGGCGGACCGGCCGGCTGGACGGTCTGCGACGATCCGGCGGCCGGGACGGCGGTGCTGGCCGGCCGGCCGCAGGTGAGCCGTCCCCGTCCCGGCGATGCCGCCCTGGTGAGCACGGCCGGGCAGATCTGGCTGCTCTACCGGATGCCGGCCGATGCGGAGGCCGGCGGCGGCGAGACGGTGGTCCGGGCCCGGGTCGATCCGGCCGAGACCGCGGTGCTGCGGGCGCTGCACCTCGAGCAGACGCCGGTGCGACCGGTCAGCGCCGCACTGCTGAACACCGTTCCGGCGCAGCCGCCGCTGACCCTGCCCGGAATCGACGGCCGCGGCCGGCCCGGACCCGGCGGGCTGGCCGGTCATCCGGTGGGCAGTGTGGTGGCCACCCTGGGCGTCGACGATGCGCCGTCGTACTTCGTGGTGCTCGCCGACGGGGTGCAGCCGGTGGGTGCGGTGGCCGCCGACGCCCTGCGCCGGGCTGCAGACACCCCGCAGGTGCAGGTGCCGCGCCTGGCCCCGGGAACCCTCACCGCGCTGCCGGTGCGCCATCGGCTGCCGCTGGACTCCTTTCCGGCGGCGATCCCGCAGCCGGCCGGTCCGGGCGAGGTGCTCTGCTGGAGCCGGCTGCCGTCGGCCGGCGGCGGCACCGACGACCGGCTGATCGTCGCCGGATCGATTCCGGTGCCCGACGGCGGCGCGGTGCGGCGGCTGGTCTCCGCCGACGGCGGGGGACCGGGCCTGGACGGACTGTATCTGCGACCGGGCAGCGGCTACCGGGTGCGTAGCGGCGGCGAGCACTTCATCGGCGACGACGGTGTGCGCTATCGCCTCACCGGCGCGGACACCGCCGCGGTGCTCGGTCTGGCCGAGGTTCCGCAGGAGGCGCCGTGGCCGGTGATCTCACTGCTGCCGGCCGGGCCGGCACTAAGCCGGGAGGCGGCGCTGACCGCCCGCGATGCCCCGGGCTGAGCTGTTCGGCCGCCTCAGCCGAGCCCGGAGAGCAGCAGCCGGACCATCGTCTCCCAGTCGTCGGCGATCTGCTCGCGGCTCAGCCCCACCACGTCGAGCAGATGGCGCACCGCCATCGCATCGAGGGGCGCCTGCACGGCGTTGGCCACCACTTCCAGGTGGCCCGGGTAGCCCAGATCCCGCAGCAGCAGCTGCACGTGCTGGGTGGAGACGGCCCAGACCGGGTGGCTGAGCCGGTCGGGATTGTCGGCGCCGGCCTCGAGCAGGATGTCGAGATGGTCGACGGTCATCTTCAGCCGGGTGCGGCCGTAGGCGATCAGCCGCTCCAGCGGCGGCGCGCCCGGCCCGAGCGGCTCGGGGCCGGACAGGAAGGCCTGCTGCAGCGCCGATTCGGAGTGGTCGAGCAGGGCCATCATCAGCCCGTTGCGGCTGCCGAAGCGCCGGAAGACGGTGCCCTTGCCCACCCCGGCCTCGCGGGCGACGGCGTCCATCGTCACCGCGGCGGCGCCGTGATTGTCGATGAGGGTCTTGGCCGCGGCCAGCAGCAGTTGCCGGTTCCGTGCCGCGTCCGCCCGTTCGGTGCTCACGGCCCCACCGGTGACGAGAGGGAGGTCGAGAGGGCGCGGACGGTCGGCGATCATGCCTGCACGATACTCGGTGACCTGCACAGACCGCCGCACCGCCCGCCCCGGTGATTCGAATCACGGTGACTTCAGGGATGGACATCGGACCGCGGTCCGTTTAAATGGTGGTCGATAGTGCTCGAACGATGACTAAGGAGAATGCATATGTCGGATCGTCAACTGCGGGTGGTCGTGCTGGTGGGAAGCCTGCGCCGGGAGTCGGTCAACCGCCGCCTGGCCGAGCTCGCCGTCGCCCACGCGCCCGAACAGATCGACGTGCAGGTCGCCGAGGATCTGCACCTGCTGCCCTTCTACAACGAGGACGATGATCTCGACGGGGTGCGGGACGGACGGGTGGACGCGCTGCGCGCCCAGGTCGGCGAGGCCGATGCCCTGCTGGTGGTGACCCCGGAGTACAACGGCGGATCGCCGGCCGTGCTGCGCAACGCCGTCGACTGGCTCTCCCGCCCGTACGGCAACGGCGCCCTGGCGGGGCTGCCGGTGGGCGTGATCGGTGCCGCACTGGGCCGGTACGCCGGCACCTGGGCCCGCGAGGACGTCCGTAAGGCCGCCGGGATCGCCGGCGCACAGGTCCTCGCCGAGGTCGAGCTGGGGCTGGCCACCGGCGGACTCGAGGAGGGCTGGGCCGGCGAACCGGAACTGGTCGATCAGGTGACCGCCGCGGTGCGCCGTCTGGTCGACGAGGTGGCCGTCGACGCGTGAGCTCACCGGCCGGTCCACAGGCGCCGCCCGGCTGCGGGGGATAAGCGTGTGGACCGGCTGTGGAGTGCTGTGGACGGGTGTGAATTCCGACACGCCCAACACACCGAGACACGCCGGACGGCCTGTGGACGAGCAGAGGACGACCTGCAAGTTTCACGAATGTTATTCACAAGTTCTTGTGGTGACGAGAAAAGTCAGACACAAGGTGTAGTGTTTGGGGTGTCCGGCAGGCAGACCCGGTCAGAGGAAATGACATGACGGTCATTTGCCCTCGTAGACGGCCTGAATCCGCCCGCCCGGACCCGCCGAACGGACGGATTCCGCCCGGAGGGCACCTGACAAGTCAACACAGTGACCTGACAAGTCCACACAGCGACCTGACAAGTCCAGACAGTCCAGTTTCCACCAGCACAGACACCACAGTCTTCAACTCACCCGAGGAGTCAGCGATGGCGATCACCGTCTACACCAAGCCGGCATGCGTGCAGTGCAATGCGACCTACAAAGCTCTGGACAAGCTCGGTCTGGAGTACGACGTCGTCGACATCAGCCAGGACGACGAGGCTCGCGACTACGTGATGGCGCTGGGCTACCTGCAGGCCCCGGTCGTCGTCGACGGCGACGAGCACTGGTCGGGCTTCCGTCCGGACCGCATCAAGGCCCTCGCCGCGCGCGTCGCCTGATCGGCCGGTCATGTCTGCCGTCGTCGCACACGGACACCGGGTCGGCAGCTCCGGCCCGGATACCCGCGACGGCCTGCCGCTGATCGTGTACTTCTCCTCCGTGTCGGAGAACACCCACCGCTTCGTCGAGAAGCTCGGGACCCGTGCGGCCCGTATCCCGCTGATCGACCGCACCGGCGACTTCCGGGTGGACGAGCCGTACGTGCTGGTCTGCCCCACCTACGGCGGCGGCAAGATCAGCGATCGGGGAGAAGCCGCCGGCGTGACCGCCGGAACCGGCGGGGGATACGTCCCCAAGCAGGTCATCAAATTCCTCAACGACGAGCACAACCGGTCGCTCATCCGCGGCGTGATCGCGGCGGGCAATACCAACTTCGGCGCCGAGTTCTGTCTGGCCGGCGACATCGTCTCGAACAAATGTCAGGTCCCGTACCTGTACCGGTTCGAGCTGATGGGCACCTCCGACGATGTCGATCGGGTGCGCGCCGGACTCGCCGAGTTCGCCGCCGGTCCCGCCTTCACCCGGTCCTGACCGGCCCTCTCATCCCGTTCTCCCTGTTGTTCTGCAGTTCCCTTTAGGAGTCATCGTGTCGCCCACCGCAGTTCCCGTGTCTGATTCCACCGTCTCGGCCAGCGTGTCCGGCGTGCACGCCTCCCCGGCGGGTCACGATCCGGGCGAACTCGACTTCCACGCGCTCAACGCGATGCTCAACCTGTACGACGCGGACGGGAACATCCAGTTCGACAAGGATCGAGAGGCGGCGCGGCAGTACTTCCTGCAGCACGTCAACCAGAACACCGTCTTCTTCCACGACCTCGACGAGAAGCTCGACTACCTGGTCGAGGAGAACTACTACGAGCCGGAGGTGCTCGAGCAGTACGACCGCGAGTTCGTCAAACTGCTCTTCGGGCACGCCTACGCCAAGAAGTTCCGCTTCCCGACCTTCCTCGGGGCGTTCAAGTACTACACCAGCTACACGCTCAAGACCTTCGACGGCAAGCGCTTCCTGGAGCGCTTCGAGGACCGCGTGTGCATGGTGGCGCTGACCCTCGCGGCCGGCGACACCGCCCTCGCCCGCAACCTCGTCGACGAGATCATCGACGGCCGTTTCCAGCCGGCCACCCCCACCTTCCTCAACTCGGGCAAGAAGCAGCGCGGTGAGCCGGTGTCCTGCTTCCTGCTGCGCATCGAGGACAACATGGAGTCCATCGGCCGCTCCATCAACTCGGCGCTGCAGCTGTCCAAGCGCGGCGGCGGGGTGGCGCTGCTGCTGAGCAATGTCCGCGAGCACGGCGCCCCGATCAAGAAGATCGAGAACCAGAGCAGCGGCGTCATCCCGATCATGAAGCTGCTCGAGGACTCGTTCAGCTACGCCAACCAGCTCGGCGCCCGGCAGGGGGCCGGTGCGGTGTACCTGCACGCCCACCACCCGGACATCTACCGCTTCCTCGACACCAAGCGGGAGAACGCCGACGAGAAGATCCGCATCAAGACCCTCTCGCTGGGGGTGGTGATCCCCGACATCACCTTCGAGCTGGCCAAGAACAACGACGACATGTACCTGTTCAGCCCGTACGACGTCGAGCGCATCTACGGCACGCCGTTCGCCGACATCAACGTCTCGGACAAGTACCACGAGATGGTCGAGGACAAGCGGATCCGCAAGACCAAGATCAAGGCGCGCGAGTTCTTCCAGACCCTCGCCGAGCTGCAGTTCGAGTCCGGCTACCCGTACATCATGTTCGAGGACACGGTGAACCGGGCCAATCCGATCGACGGCAAGGTGACCCACTCGAACCTGTGCTCGGAGATCCTGCAGGTGTCGACGCCGTCGACCTTCAACGACGACCTGTCCTACTCGCACGTCGGCCGGGACATCTCCTGCAACCTCGGATCGATGAACATCGCCAAGACGATGGACTCGCCGGACTTCGGCCACTCCATCGAGACCGCGATCCGCGGGCTCACCGCGGTGGCCGACCAGACCTCCATCGACTCGGTGCCGTCCATCCGGCGCGCCAACGACGAAGGCCACGCCATCGGCCTGGGGCAGATGAACCTGCACGGCTACCTGGCCCGCGAGCGCATCTTCTACGGCAGCGAGGAGGGCATCGACTTCACGAACATCTACTTCTACACGGTGCTCTATCACGCACTGCGCGCCTCGAATCGCATTGCGCGCGAACGGGGCAGCGCTTTCGCGGGCTTCGAGAAGAGCAAGTACGCCAGCGGCGAGTTCTTCGACAAGTACACCGAGCAGGCGTGGGAGCCGGCCACCGACAAGGTCCGCCGGATCTTTGCCGACGCCGGTATCGCGGTGCCCACCCAGGACGACTGGCTCGAGCTCAAGGCGGCCGTGCAGCGCGACGGCATCTACAACCAGAATCTGCAGGCGGTGCCGCCGACCGGATCGATCAGCTACATCAACCACTCGACCAGTTCGATCCACCCGGTGGCCTCGAAGATCGAGATCCGCAAGGAAGGCAAGATCGGCCGCGTCTACTACCCCGCGCCGTACCTGACCAACGACAACCTGGAGTACTACCAGGACGCCTACGAGATCGGCTACGAGAAGGTCATCGACACCTACGCCGCCGCCACCCAGCACGTCGACCAGGGGCTGAGCCTGACGCTGTTCTTCAAGGACACCGCCACCACCCGCGACGTCAACAAGGCGCAGATCTACGCCTGGCGCAAGGGCATCAAGACGCTCTACTACATCCGCCTGCGGCAGATGGCCCTCGAAGGCACTGAGGTGGAGGGCTGCGTCAGCTGCATGTTGTGATTATTCGCCCTGGTGAATAATTGTGGTTTCCCCTGTTTCTTGGACCGTGTTCAAGGACAGGGAAATCCGCATCTCGCACACGAACAAGGGCATCGTCACAGAGTCATGCCGGCACTGTCAGGACGACCGGAAGGATTGCGATTCCGGGTGCGGAAGCCTGAGGAGCCTGTCTCGCAACGTCTGACGTTCAACTCCGGTTTGCACCGGTGTCGGCGCGCGTTCTCCCACGCTCCCTAGCGTGTCTCGAGTGTCGGTCCGCAGCCCGGACTCATCGACCTCTGGAGGCTATCGCGTGCGTATTCCCTTGCAGCTGTTCACTTCTGCCGCCACCGGTGCGGCCGGACGGTCGTCCCGCTCCCAGCTGACCTGCCGCTACAAATGCGGTGAGGCGTGCTGGCACGAGCCGGGGAACACCAGCGGCAACGAGTACTTCCGCGATGTGGCCCGCACGGCACTGTCCCGCCGGAGCCTGCTCAAGGGGTCCCTGGCGACGGCGGTGGCCGTGGGCGCCGGTTCGGTGCTGGCCGCCTGCGGCGACGACCAGTCGTCGTCCGGCGGCAGCGGCGCCGGCGGCCCGCTCGAGGGCATGCGGTTCGAGCCGGTGGCGGCCAATACCGATGACGCCCTGCGGATTCCGGAGGGCTACCGGCAGCAGGTGGTCATCCGCTGGGGCGATCCGGTGCTGCCCGGTGCGCCGGAGTTCGACTTCGACAACCAGACCCCGGAGGCGCAGGCCGGGCAGTTCGGCTTCAACAACGACTTCGCCGGGCTGATCCCGGTGGAGGGCGAGGCGAACCACTACTACCTGGTGTGCAACCAGGAGTACACCACCGAGGCGATGATGTTCCGCGACTACACCGAGAAGCAGCCCACCGAGGCGCAGGCCCGGACCTCGATGGCCGCCCACGGCATCACCGTGCTCGAGGTGGAGGGCAGCGACCGGGACGGCTCACTGACCCCGGTCATCGGACAGCGCAACCGGCGCATCACCGCCTCCACGCCGTTCCGGCTGGTCGGTCCGGCGGCCGGCACCGAGCTGGTGCGCACCGCCGACGACCCGGACGGCAGGACCGTGCTGGGCACCATCGCCAACTGTTCCGGCGGCATCACCCCGTGGGGCACCATGCTCTCGGGGGAGGAGAACTACAACAACTACTTCATGAACGCGAGCGCGGTCACCGACCCGACGGCCGCGGACCGGCTGGCCCGCTACAGCTTCGAGGACGACGCCGACTACCACCAGTGGGGGCGCTACGAGAAGCGCTTCGATCTGGCCGTCGAACCCAACGAGGCCAACCGCTTCGGCTACATCGTCGAGGTGGACCCGCACGACCCGTCGTCCGTGCCGGTCAAACATTCGGCCCTCGGCCGGCTCAAGCACGAGTCGGCCAACATCTACGTCGTCCCCGACGGTCCCGACGCCGGCACCGTGGTCACGTACACCGGCGACGACGAACGCTTCGAATACATCTACAAGTTCGTCTCCAGCCGCAAGATCGACCAGGCCGGCACCGCCGCCGCCCGCCGCAACAACATGCGGATCCTCTCCGAGGGCACCCTCTACGTGGCCTCGTTCACCGGTGACGCGCCGGTCACCGTCACCGATGCGGCCGGCAGCGGACGCTGGCACAAATTGCTGACCGTCGGCGCCGACGGCGCCGCGACCTCCCACATCACCGGCATGACCCCGGCCGAGGTGGCCGTGTTCACCCGGCTCGCGGCCGATAAGGCCGGGGCCACCAAGATGGACCGCCCCGAGGACATCGAGCCGCACCCGGCCACCGGCAAGGTGTACTGCGCGCTCACCAACAACACCAAGCGCGGGGTGGACGGCAAGCCGGGCGCCGGTGCGGCCAACCCGCGCAACGAGAACAAGAACGGCCAGATCCTCGAGATCACCGACAACCACGCCGGCGAGGACCTCACCTGGGATCTGCTGCTGGTGTGCGGCGATCCGGCCGAGGCCGACACCTACTACGGCGGCTTCGACAAGACCAAGGTCAGCCCCATCTCCTGCCCGGACAACGTCGCCTTCGACCCGCACGGCAACCTGTGGATCTCCACCGACGGCAATGCGCTCGAAAGCAACGACGGTCTGTTCGCGGTGGCCCTCGACGGCGACCGGCGCGGTGAGACCAAACAGTTCCTCACCGTCCCGCGCGGCGCCGAGACCTGCGGGCCGATCATCGGCGACAAGCGGGTGGTGGTCTGCGTCCAGCACCCCGGTGAGGACGACGACGCCACCGTCGACAAGCCCCTCTCGCACTGGCCGGACGGCGGGAAGTCGCAGCCGCGGCCGGCGGTGGTGGCGGTCTACCGCGACGACCACGCCGGTATCGGCGTCTGACGCGCGGCGGCGGGCCTCAGCTCAGCTGCCAGGCCAGTGCCGAGGCGACCGCTCCGGCACCGTTGGCCACCCAGTGCAGGGTGATGCACGGCAGCAGGCTGCCGGTGTGCACCCGCAGCCAGCCCAGGATCAGGCCGGCGATCGTGGTGAAGGCGACGGCGCCGAGGACGCCGAGCACGGTGCCGATCGTGCCGCGGCCGACGGCATCGCCGAGGCCCTCGTTGCTGGCCGACAGCCCGGTCGAGGACACGATGTGCCACAGGCCGAAGAGCAGGGCCTGCGCGATCACCGCGGTGCGCACCGAATGCCGGCGCAGCAACGCGCCCAGCAGCACCCCGCGGAACAGCACCTCCTCGGGCAGCACCGTGCGCAGCGGGATCACCAGCAGCGCCGAGCGCAGGGCGGCCGGCAGCTCCCGGTAGGCATCGTTGTGGAAGAGCTCGCGGATCGGCGGGATCGCCAGACCGGCGGCGATACCGAGCACCACCGCGACGGCGATCACCGTGGACCAACGCGCCCCGCGGCCCAGGGCGGCCGGCGACAGGCCCAGGTCGGCCCCGCGCAGCCCCGAACCGACTCCCAGGACCACCGCCGCGGCGGCGGCCAGGGCCACCGCCCAGCTCGACCAGGTGCCCTCGGTGAAGTGCATGGTCAGCTCGCCGGCGAACATCCCGGCCACCAGGACGCCGAGCAGGTAGTAATAGCGCACCCGGCGGCGGATCAGCGCCCCGGGATCGTCGCTCGTCACGCCCATGCCCACTCCGCCTCGCCGCCTCCGATCCGTAACCCTAGCGCGGATTCCCGACACGCCCGGGCTGCCGAAACCACCGACACGCCGGTGCGGGTCGAGACACACCATCTTGTGGTCGAACGGGCCCCTCGACGCAACGCGTAGTGTTGACAGCACCGTTCGTTCAGACCTTCACAGAAGCCCGAGGTGCCATGTCTGCGTCCGCTCACAGCCCTGCTGGTGGGGCCCCGATCAAGCTGGTCGATCGTGTCTCCGCGATCAACTGGAATCGTGTTCCCGACGAAAAGGACGCGGAGGTCTGGGATCGGCTCACCGGCAACTTCTGGCTGCCGGAGAAGGTGCCGGTGTCCAACGACATCCCGTCCTGGGGCACCCTCACCGAATACGAGCAGCAGCTCACCATGCGGGTGTTCACCGGCCTGACCCTGCTCGACACCATTCAGGGCACCGTCGGTGCGGTGTCGCTCATCCCGGATGCGACCACCCCGCACGAGGAGGCGGTGCTCACCAACATCGCCTTCATGGAGTCGGTGCACGCCAAGAGCTACAGCTCGATCTTCTCCACCCTCTGCTCCACCAAGGAGATCGACGAGGCCTTCCGCTGGTCGGAGGAGAACGAGTACCTGCAGCGCAAGGCGCACGTGGTGATGGACTACTACCGCGGCGACGACCCGCTCAAGCGCAAGGTGGCCTCCACGCTGCTCGAGTCGTTCCTCTTCTACTCCGGCTTCTACCTCCCGATGTACTGGAGCAGCCGGGCCAAGCTGACGAACACCGCCGACGTGATCCGCCTGATCATCCGCGACGAGGCCGTGCACGGCTACTACATCGGCTACAAGTACCAGCGCGGACTCGAGATCGAGACCCCCGAGCGCCGGGCGGAGCTCAAGGAGTACACCTTCGACCTGCTCTACGACCTGTACGACAACGAGACCGACTACACCGAGTCGCTCTACGACGAGGTCGGGCTGTCCGAGGACGTCAAGAAGTTCCTGCGCTACAACGCCAACAAGGCGCTGATGAACCTCGGCTACGAGGCGATGTTCCCCAAGGACGAGACCGGTGTGAACCCGGCCATCCTCTCCGCGCTCTCGCCCAACGCCGACGAGAACCACGACTTCTTCTCCGGCTCGGGAAGCTCGTATGTGATCGGCAAGGCCGTCAACACCGAAGACGAGGACTGGGACTTCTAAGGACTGGGACTTCTAAGGACTGGGACTTCTAAGGACCGGCACCCTCCGCACCCCTGATCCCGCTGACCGCCCGCACGGGCGGTCAGCGGGATTCTTCGTCGGTGCACTGCGGTCCGCCGGCAGCGGTGCCGTTGCCGCACCGTGAATACGATGGGCCGTGCGGCCCGCGGCTGGTAGAGTCGGCGCCGTGGAGATGATCGAGGTCGACAGAGCCTAGCCGCCGAACTGCCGGTGGCTTTCACCCGTGCGGGCACCGCCCGCCTCCGTGGGCGATCATCGTCCAACCTCCGCGCGTGAGCCGGCCCCTTCCCGGGATGTCAAGGCCCCGTGTGGTTTTCACCGGCAGATTCGCATCGCACCGAGACATCATTCCGAGTGCACGGGTGCGGGCGTGCGGCTGCGTCTGTCAGACGACTCAGGCTTCGGCGCAACGTCCGGGTGACGGCTCCAGATCGTCGACGCCCCCTCAGAGGCCCAGCGTCACCGCTCGCCGCATCGGCACGGTTCCCGTCCCGCCCTCCGGCGGTTGACGGCAGAGAAAGAGAAGTACCGCCATGTCTACCAAGTCCGCGATCACCCTGCGCGATCTGACCTTCGAATGGCCCGACGGCAGCATCGCCCTCGACCACGTCAACGGCACCTTCAGCACCGGCCGAACCGGGCTGATCGGCCGCAACGGTGCCGGCAAATCCACCCTGCTGCGACTGATCGCAGGGGAGCTGCGGCCGAGCGCCGGCCACATCGACACCATCGGGGAAGTCGGGTATCTGCCGCAGACTCTCACCCTGCGACCGGACACGACGGTCGGTGAACTGCTCGGCATCGAGCCGATCCTCGAGGCGATGCGGGCGATCGAGTCCGGCGACGCCGACCCGCGTCACTTCGACACGATCGGCGACGACTGGGACATCGAGGCCCGCGCCGACGAAGCCCTGGACCAGATCGGCTTCTCCGCCGCCGACCTCGACCGCCGGGTCGCCGAGGTCTCCGGAGGCGAGAGCATGCTCATCGCCATCACCGGCCTGCGCCTGCGCCGCACCCCGATCACACTGCTCGACGAGCCCACCAACAACCTCGATCGCGCGACCCGGGCGCGGCTGGCCGGGTTCGTCGACGAGTGGCCGGGCACCCTCGTCGTCGTCAGCCACGACCTCGAGTTGCTCGAGCACATGGACAACACCACTGAGCTCTACGGCGGGAGCCTCGACGCATTCGGCGGCCCGTACAGCGCCTGGAAAGCGCATCAGGAGCAGGAGCAGGCCGCCGCGGCGCAGGCCGCGCGTTCGGCTCAGCAGACCCTGAAAGTGGAGAAGAAGCAGCGCATCGAGGCGGAGACCAAGCTCGCGCGCCGCGAGCGAACAGGCAGGAAGACACAGAGGGACGGCGGCATCCCCAAGATCGTCGCGGGGAACCGTGCCAGCAAAGCGCAGGTCTCCGCCGGATCGATGCGGTCGACGCTCGATGACAAGGTCCAGGCCGCGCAGGCGGCCCTCGACGCGGCCGACGCCCGCGTCCGCGACGACGAGCACATCCATCTCGACCTGCCCGACCCCGACGTTCCGCGCGGGCGGCGCCTGGCCGAGCTGGAGGATCAGGATCGGACCGTCGTCGTCCAGGGGCCGGAACGGGTGGCACTGGTCGGCCCGAACGGCGCCGGGAAGTCGACGCTGATCCACCAGCTCCTCGGGCGGACCGAGCCGGTGGCCGGACGTCCCCACGGCCGGCTCGTCACCGACCGCGTCGGCTACCTGCCGCAGCGTCTCGACGGGCTCGACGACGACGCCGGCGCGATCGAGAACGTACAGGCCGTCGCACCCGAGACGCCTCCCGGCACCATCCGCAACCAGCTCGCCCGGCTGCTGCTGCGCGGTGACAGCGTCGACCGCCCGGTACGCACCCTCTCCGGCGGCGAACGGTTCCGGGTCTGCCTGGCGCGGCTGCTCCTGGCCGATCCGCCCGCCCAGCTGCTGATCATGGACGAGCCGACGAACAATCTCGACATCACCAGCGTCGAGCAGCTCGCCGAGGCACTCGACGCGTACCGCGGCGCACTGCTCATCGTCAGCCACGACGTCACCTTCCTCGAGCGGATCGGCGTCGAGACCATCGTCGAACTCGATGAGCACGGGCGGATGCGGCAACGGCGGGAGCTGAATCCTTAGCCCGGCGAATCGGTTTCGCGGGCACCGCCTCCGGTGCGGCCGCGCCGTCCTTCGTGTCGGCGAGGGTGCGTCAGCGCTTCGGGAGGGTGACGGCACCGAGGGTGAAGATGACCGCGAACCCGGCTTGCACGAGCATGCACACGGCCAGTGCGGTGGTGTACGCGCCGCCGAGGTCCGCGGCCGGCCCGTCGGCGGCCGTGATCAGCAGCCCGCCGGCGACCGCGACGCCGAGCCCCATCGCGGCCTGCTGGACGGTCTGGAGGACCCCGGACGCGGCTCCGGCGTACGAGGGCGGCACGTCGGCGACCATTGCGCCGACGAGCGGGCCGAACATGAAGGCCTGCCCCACACCGACACCGATCAGGAGTGCGGCGAGTGTCCACGAGTTCAGGTCGGTGCTCTGGGCGAACACGGAGGCCGCGGTGGCGAGCAGCATCGCCGCCTGGACGCCGCCGCCGATGATCAGAAGCCGCCTGAAACCGAACCGCGGCGCCAGGCGGCCCGACCAGATGGAGGCGACGAAGAAGCAGAGCGCGAAAGGCAGCAGGACGAGTGCCGCATGCATCGCCGTCCATCCCAGCCCGCTCTGGGTGGCGAGGGCGTACACGAAGGTGAAGGCCCCGAAGGCTGACTGCAGCACCAGGGCCATCGCGAGTCCGATGCGGTAGGAGCCGAGACGCAGCAGCGGCGGCGGGACGAGCGGGGCGGTGCCGGCGCGGTGGAGCCGCCGCTGCCGGATCCAGAATGCGGCGAGCAGCACGGGCGCTGCGACGAGCAGTGCCCAGCACCAGACCGGCCAGCCCAGTGCAGCCCCCTGGGAGGCGGGAAAGAGGAGCGCGAGCAGGGCCGCGCCGAGGAGGACGGTGCCGACCAGATCAAGCGAACGGTGCCCGGGCGAGCTGGTTGCGGGAACCCAGCGCAGCGCGGCGAGAAGCGACAGGGTTCCCATCACGGCGCCGGCCGCGAAGACGGTACGCCATCCGGCACCCGCCGGCGGGATCGAGAGCAGTGCGCCGCCGAGGACCTGCCCGATCGCCGTCGCACCACCGGCCGTGGCGCCGAACAGCCCGATGGCGCGGCCCCTTTCGCGTCCGTGGGTCGTTGCGGTGATCGTGGCCAGCACCTGCGGAACCATCATCGCTGCCGAGAGCCCGGTCGAGGCCCTGGCGACGATCAGCAGCGTGATCGTCGGTGAGAGGGCCGCGGCGAGGGAGAACAGCGTGAATCCCGCCATTCCGAGGAGGAACAGGCGCCGACGGCCGTAGAGGTCGCCGAGGCGTCCGCCGAGAACCAGCGGGACGGCGAAACCGACGGCGTACGCGGAGACCACCAGGGACTGCTCCGCGGGACTCGCGTGCAACGACGCGCCGATGTCGGGGACGGCGATCCCGGCCGCGGAGAAGCTGATCACCGAGACGAGCAGAGCGGAGAGCGTCGCGAGAAGCCCCGGAAGTCCGAGAGCCGCCGGTTGCGGCGGGGTGAGGGGTGCAGAGCCGGTGTCCGGCGTAGGAAGAGCAGTCACGCGACAATCGTCGGCCGGGAAATATGGTGGTACCAAGAGCCTGTTTATAGGGGTATCGAGAGAACCCGGATACGGAGGTTGCGATGGCGCAGAACCGAGCCGACCGAGCTGCGGCGGCGTCTCCTGCGCGGCGGGAACTGGGCGAATTCCTCCGGAGCAGGAGGGAGAGGCTGGCTCCCGGGGACGTGGGACTGCCCGCGACCGGACGTCGTCGTACGCCGGGGCTGCGGCGGGAGGAGGTCGCGGTGCTCGCCGGTGTCGGTGTCACCTGGTACACCTGGCTCGAGCAGGGCCGCTCGATCAATGTGAGCACGCAGGTGCTCACGGCTGTCGGCCGTGCGCTGCAGCTCGACGACGCGGAGACTCAGCACCTGCGGCGGCTTGCCGGGGTGCCGCCCGCCGCACCCGAGGCTCCGTCCTGCGATCCCGCGCTGCTCGCCGCCGTCCAACCGGTGCTGGACAAGCTGAACCCCTACCCGGCGTGCCTGCAGACGCCGCTCTTCGATGTGCTGGCAGACAACCGGGCCTATCGTCAGTTGTTCGGGGACCTGGGGCGGCGTCCGGCCGCGGAGCGCAACTGCGCCCTGCAGTTCTTCACGGATCCGCACTGGCGCGAGCGCTACCTGGACCCTGATCTCGTTGCGGCCCGGATGGTGGCGAGGATGCGTGCCGCAGCGAGTACCACGGCGATCGACGGCACCCCCAGCGTGATCGACCGGCTCCAGGAGGAGTCGGAGGAGTTCGCGCGACTGTGGAGACGACATGACGTGCTGCTCAGGCACTACGAGGTCAAACACCTGAACAGTCCGCTCGTCGGGCGCCTCAACCTCAACTTCGTCTCCACCGCCGTGCCCGACACCGGCCACCGGATGACGGTGATGACCCCCGCGGACGACGAGACGTCCCAGCGGTTGGAGACGCTCCTCACCCTCCCGTCGCCGACGCCCTGACCGCCGGGCGGGTCAGGCGAGCCGGTGCGCGCGGACGACCATGTCGCGCAACGTCATCGGGCTTGCAGCAGGGCGGACGATCCGGTCGTTCTCATAGGCCGAGTCGATCTGCCAGCCCGGGGTGCGGAACAGGTTCGTGGCGCCGTCCAGGGTCGCTGTCGCGTCCGCGGGATCCGTGCTGCTCGTCTGCTGTGCCCACGGCGTCGTCCTCTCTCATCGTCGGGTGTGGTACCGACAGGATCGACCGGCGTCGACACAAATGGCAAACTTTATTGCCGAATAGCAAAGTGGCGGCAGGGCCGGCGGCGCCCACATCCGGGCACGCTCGGCGGGAAGCTAGGCGCGCGGGGCGGGGCCGCCGGGGGATCCGGTGTGGTCCACGCGGAAGACGACTCTGCCGGACGGTCGGGGTGCGCCCTGCTCGATCCAGTCCGCGAGCCCCGTCCAGTTGCGGACGTCGAGATCGCCGGTCTGGAGCTGCTCGTCGGCGGCGAGGAGGGTCATCTCGCCGGCGAGGTCGGCTTCGGATCCGAGGAAGAAGCTCGTGATCGACCGGCCGGAGGTCGCGGGGTCGGCGACGAAGGCGCCGTAGGGGAAGTGCTCGTCCGCGCCCGCCGAGTGGCCGAGTGCGATGACGGTGGCGCCGGAATGGAGGAGAGCGTAGGTCTCGACCAGATACGTTCCGCCCAGCATGTCGACGGCTCCGTGGACGCGGGCGGTCACGGCCGAGAGGTCGGTGTGAGTCTCGCGCGGGCCGAGGAGCCGCAGGGTGCGGTGGTGACCTTCGTCGCGTGCGACGGCGACGACGTGCGCGCCGGACTGCGCAGCGAGCTGCACCGCGAACCTCCCGACCGCGCTCGCCGCTCCCACGATCAGGACGCGTCGACCCAGGATCGAGCCCAGCCTCCGCAGCGCGCGCAGGGCACTGGTCGCCGGGACGGGGAGGGTCGCCAGGCGCTCCCAGTCCGCATCGGCCGGGGCCCTCCAACCGGCGGCGATCGGCCGCTATTCCACGCGCCGGGTGCTCGCGCCGTGCGGCCGGCGGTGCGGGCGTAGCGGATCGACCTCGCCTACAACCCCAGCCGGGCCGCCACCTCGGGGCCGCCGATCTTCCGGATGTCGTCCGGATCGCCGCACACCACCAACTGGTCGCGGGCCCGGGACAGGCCCACATACAGGCGTTCGGGGGAGCGCTCCTGAATCTCCTTCTCGTTCAGGGCGAGCACCACGGCGCGGCGCTCGAGCCCCTTGAAACCGAGGACGTGCCCGTAGAAGACCTGGTCGGTATCCCAGAACGTGTCCCAGTACGCCTCGGGGCCGTCCTCGTTGCGGGCCACCTGCTCGGGATGGCGGCTGCCGGTGGTCAACAGGGCCAGGTCCTCGGGCCGCCAGCCGGCATCCATCAGCGCCTCGATCTGATCGTCGGCGACGTCGACGGCCTCCTCGCGGGCGCACGGCACCACGGTCACCTCCGGTCCGTCGCCGCCGCGCAGCCGCATCCGCTGGCCGACCAGGGGAGAGAACGACGACGCGATCTGTCGGGTGTTCCGCAGATTGTGGTCGAGCACCAGCGGCACCAGCGGCACCGGCGGGGAGCCGGTGCGGTCGAAGACCCGCTGCGCCTCGTCGCTGAACAGAAAGATCCCCGACTCCTCGGGATCGGTGAGCGCGGCCAGCAGGGGTGGCCACCAGCCGTCCGCGAAGTCCTGCGCCTCGTCGACCACGATCGCGTCGAACCGGCGCTCGGGCGTGAGTTCCTGTGCGAGCCGGGTCATCTCGGCCGGCAGCTCATGCTCCCAGAAGTCCTGCGTCTGCGCCGTACGCACCGACTCGGGCGGAGCGCTCGCGGCACCCCAGCCGATGCCGAGCTGATGGAACTCGCCGACATAGGCCGGTTTCTCGTTGTACTTCCAGCCGGCGACGGTGCGCTTGAGATACGACGACAGTCCGTGCGAATAGCAGAGCAGCGCCACCTGAAGGCCGTCCTTGGTGAGTCTGCGCGCCTGTTCGAGGGCCAGGAAGGTCTTGCCGCTGCCCGCGCCGCCGCGCACCTCCACCCGCTGCAGCAGTGCGATGGCGCCCAGCAGCGTCGCCTGCTCGGCGGTCAGCAGGTCGGCCCGGGTCTCGTTCTCCAGCGATCGGGCCACCACGTCGCGTTGCGGCAGGCCGCGCCCGGCCAGCGTGGTCTGCAACTGGGCGATGCCGATCTCGCTGAGCATCGGCAGATCCTGCTGCTTCTGCAGCGGTACCCGCCGGATCAGCGGAAACAGCTGATCGAGCTGATCGCGGTCGATCACCTTCCACCGCGGGCAGTCCGGCAGCGCGAAGTCCCGGCCCACGCGGCTGTGCGGAAAGAGCACCAGGTGATCCCACCGCAGGCGCCCCTGCGTCCAGGCCGGATGGCCTTCGACGTACTCGCGCAGCGCGTAGAGCGCGCCGCGCGCCTGCTCGACGGGATCGATCACCTTCGGCGGACCGGACGGCCGGGCCTGCAGCCAGTCCTGGCCGTCATGCCACACCTCGCCGCCCTTGACCTCCAGGCAGACGATGCCGGCGCCCTCGACGGCCACCAGGAAGTCGGCCTCGTGGTCCTTGGCGTGATCGGTGACCCGCTGGCCGTAGACCACCAGGTCCTCGTCGCCCAGCTGCTCGCACAACAGGTTCCAGACATACTCCTCGGAGGCGTTGGTGAAGCGCGGGGACTCGGGAATCAGGTGAGGCATGAGGTCACCGCCGATCCAGGCCCGACGGCCACCAGATACGCCGGCCCACGTCCACCGTGACGGCCGGCACCAGCAGCGAGCGCACGATCAACGTGTCGATCAGGATCCCGGCCGCCACCAGGAACGCCACCTGTGCGAGGAAGAGCAGGGGGATCACCGCCAGCGCCGAGAAGGTGGCCGCCAGCACGATGCCGGCCGCACTGATCACCCCGCCGGTGCTGGTGAGCGCGACCAGCATGCCCTCGCGGGTGCCCCGCAGCCGGGCCTCTTCCCGTGCGCGGCTCATCAGGAAGATCGTGTAGTCCACGCCCATCGCCACCAGGAAGACGAAGGCGAACAGCGGCACCGTCGGGTCGGCGCCCGGAAAGCCGAACGGCCCGTTGAACAGCAGGGCGGCGATACCCAGGGTGGTGGCGAACGAGAGCACGGTGGCCCCGAGCAGAAGCAGTGGTGCGGCCACCGAGCGCAGCAGCAGGATCAGCACCACGAAGACTACCGCGAGCACCATCGGGATGATCAGATCACGGTCGCGCTCGGCGACCGTGCGGGTGTCCAGATCGACGGCGGTGGCCCCGCCGATCCGAGCCTGCCCGGGCAGTGCGTGCACCGCCTCGCGCAGCGCGACGACGGTGTCCTGGGCGCGCAGAGAATCGGGATCATCGCTGAGCGTCACCCGGACCGCGGCGCGCCCGTCGTGGGTCACCGGTCCGTCGGTTCCGGTCAGCACCGTCGCCGAGGCCACGCCGTCGGTGCCGGTGGCCGCCTCGGCCGCCGCCGGCGCCTGTCCGGCGTCGATCAGGATCCAGGTGGGGGTGCCCGAGCCGGCGTCGAAATGTGCGGCGTGCAGGTCGGATCCGCGGACCGACTCCACGTCGCCGAGGAAGAAGTCCTCGGTGGCCACCCCGTCGGCCCGGAACATCGGGGCGAAGGCCGCCCCGGCCAGCAGCACCAGCAGGGTGATCGCCCAGACCTTGCGCGGGGCGGCGGCGACCATCCCGGCCACCCGGCGCCACAGCCGGTGCGGCTCGGCGTCGGCGGCGGGCGGACGCGGCCAGAACACCGGTTTGCCCAGGACGGCCAGCACGGCCGGCAGGAAGGTGGTGGAGGCGAGGAAGGCGGCGACGATGCCCAGCGCGGCGATCGGGCCGAGGCTGCGGTTGGAGTTCAGGTCGGAGGCGAGCAGGCACAGCACGCCGAGGATCACGGTGCCGGCGGACGCCCCGATCGGGGGCAGGGTGGCCTTCCACGCCGTCCACAGTGCGCGCCGCGGATCGTCGGTCTCACCGAGCAACTCCCGGTACCGCGCCACCAGCAGCAGGGCGTAATCGGTGGCCGCACCGAAGACCAGGATGAACAGGATCCCTTGGCTCTGGCCGTTCAGTTCGAGTGCACCGGCGTCGGCGAGCAGATACACGATCCCGGAGGCCAGGGCCAGGGCGAGCACCGCGGAGACCAGCACCACGATCGGCAGGATCGGCGAGCGGTAGACGATCACCAGGATCACCAGCACCAGCACCCCGGCCACCAGCAGCAGCAGGCCGTCGATACCGGCGAAGGCCCCCGACAGATCCGCGGCCTGCGCCGCCGGACCGGTCACCGCCACCGTCAGCCCCGGCGGGGCGTTCTGCAGGGCCTCGCGCAACTGCGCGATCGGCTCCTTCGGCTTGCCGTCGGTGGACACCAGCACGAACTGCTGCGCGGCCTCGCCGTCGGCCGAGGGCAGCACCGGGGAGAACTCGGGGGCGAAGCCGCTCGCCCCGGCCAGCGGAGCCGTGGCCTGCCGCAGGAAGTCCTGATCGGCGGCCGTCAGCCCGGAATCGCGTTCGGCGACGACGATCGCCGGGAAGTAGTCGGTGTCGGTGAACGCCGGCAGTTCGTCGGCGACCCTGGTCGATTCGGCCGAGGCGGGCAGGAACGCGCTCTGGTCGGTGGTGGTGACCGACGCCAGCTTGCCGGTGAGCGGGCCGGCCACCCCGCCGATACCGAGCCACACCAGGATCAGCACCGCGGGAAGCAGCCGGCGGCCCACTGCGCGAGGAGTTCTCATGCGTCGTCTCTTCCGGTCGGGGTGATCGGTTCAGGGTGATCGGCTCAGGGTCGATAGGTTCAGGGTCGATCGGTTCAGGTCAGTCGTCGTCAGGTCTCGCCGAGCAGGCGCAGCCGGTACAGCGGTTCGGCGTCGTCGAGGGCGGCGGCCAGCACCTCGGCCCGGGTGACCGGATCGGGAGCGCAGAGCACCCGGTACCGGTCCGCATCGCCGATCGGGGAGGCTGCGGCATAGCTCCAGAGCGCGGTGGCCGAGTCGATGCCGGGCGGCGGGAACGGTGTGTCGCCGGGGTCGGTACCGGCCAGTTCCGCTGCCGTGCAATGGATCTCCCACAGCCGATCCACCCGCTCGGCGACCGGCCGGCACACCTGCGCCCAGTCGATGTCCGACGGCACCGGCTCGTCCGGCCAGATATCGGCCTCCGCCTGCGGGTAGGGGTCGTCGTGGAGCCAGCGGCGCACCCGGATGCGGTCGGTGCCGAGGCACACCAGATGGCTGCGGCCGTCGGGGAGCTGGGCATGCCGCACGATCTCGGCGACGGTGCCGACGTCGGCCCGATCGTCACCGCCGCCCACCTCGCGGCCGCGCTCGATCAGCACCACCCCGAACCGGCCGCTGCCGTCGGCGAGGACGTCGGCGAGTAGCGCGCGGTAGCGCGGCTCGAAGACCTGCAGCTGCAGCGGGGAGCCGGGCAGCAGCACACTCTGCAGTGGGAACATCGGAATGACGGTCACCTGCTCAGTCTGCCTCACCACGCCCGTCAGGGGCCGGTGAGCAGACGGTACAGCTCGGCGAGATCGTCGACGGCCTCGGCGATCACGGTGGCCGGAACCCCGGAGGCGCGCAAGGCGCGCCGCAGCGCCGCCGGTTCGAGTTCGGTGAGCGGGTCGACGGTGCCGAAGACCGGTGCCGCGGGCAGCGGGGTGCGGTCGCCGTACCAGTCCTCGCGGACGATCGGGCGTCCCGGTCCGCCCTCCTCACCGGTCGCCGCGTCGCTCTCGCCGTCATCGTCGCCGCCCCGGGCCAGCGCCAGCAGTTCGGGCAGATCGGTGCCCATCGCGTGCAGCAGCGTCGTGGGCCGGCGGTCGATGCGGGCCGCCACCTCGAAGACGGTGGCGAGCACATGAATGCAGCGCGGCGCCTCGTCCGGGCAGGTGCACGAGGACGGCACGTCCGCCGGTTCGGTGGGGGCGATCAGCTCGCGCAGGGCCGCCGGCTGCTCCCCGCGGGCCAGCTCCAGCAGGGCGTCGAGCCGGCCGGTGCCGCGGAGCAGGTCGACCACTGTCGGCGGATCGATCCGCCGGGGCTGCACCGTCACCGTGAACGGATCGAGCTGGCTGCCGCGCACCGCTGCGGTGATCCTGCCGGGCAGGATCGTCAGCGAGTCCACGTGCCGGTCCCGGAAGTAGCGGCGGGCGCCGGTGATGTGCCGGTGGTCGGCCTCGGCTTCGACGGGATCGACGAAGGCGCGCCCCCAGGCGGTGATGCCGTAGCCGCGCACCGGTGCGCGGCCCGAGCGCCGGGCGTTCATTCGCCCACCGCCTCGTCGCGCAGGGCCAGCAGATCGAAGAGCTGATCGTCGCCCAGATCGCTCAGCCAACCCTCCCCGGTGGCCACGGTCAGTGCGGAGAGTTCACGTTTGGCGGCGATCAGCTCGTCGATGCGTTCCTCGAGGGTGCCGACGCAGACGAAGCGCCGCACCTGCACCGACCGGGTCTGACCGATCCGGTAGGCGCGGTCGGTGGCCTGCTCCTCGACCGCCGGATTCCACCACCGGTCGGCGTGGATGACGTGGTTGGCGGCCACCAGATTCAGTCCGGTGCCGCCGGCCCCGAGGGTCGCCACCAGCAGCGGCGGCCCGTCGTCGGCGGAGAAGCCGGACACCAGCTCCTCGCGCTCGGTGCGGGGCAGGCCGCCGTGCAGCACCGGCACCGAGGTGCCGATCACCGGCTCGAGCCATTCCGAAAGCAAGTGGGCGAAGGCGGCGAACTGGGTGAAGACCAGCGCCCGGTCGCCCTCGGCGATCAGGGTGGTGGCGATGTCGCTGAGCAACTCCACCTTGCCCGAGCGGTGCCGGCCGCGCCGGGTCATCGGGGAGCCGTCGGCCAGATAGTGCGCCGGATGGTTGCAGACCTGTTTGAGCCGGGTCAGCGCCGCGAGCACCGTCCGCCGACGCTGCCCGGAGTGCTGCTTGTCGGCCAGCGCCGCATGCAGATCGTTGAGGATCGCCTGATACAGCCCGGCCTGCTCGGCGGTCAGGTTGGCGCGCACCGTCAGCTCGTTCTTCGGCGGCAGATCGCCGGCGATCGCCGGATCGGTCTTGAGCCGGCGCAGGATGAACGGCCGGGTCAGGGCGTTCAGCCGGGACAGTGCCTGCGGATCGCGTTCACGTTCGATGGGTTCGGCGAACCGGGCCCGGAACTGGGCGGGGGAGCCGAGCAGTCCCGGGTTGACCAGATCGATCACCGCCCGCAGATCTTCGAGCCGGTTCTCCACCGGTGTACCGGTCAGTGCCACCCGGCGCCGCACCCGCAGGCCGCGCAGAGCCTTGGCGGCGGCGGTGCGCACGTTCTTCACGTGCTGGGCCTCGTCCACCACCAGCAGATCCCAGCTCAGATCGCGCAGCCCGGCCGCATCGCGGGAGAGCGTCGCGAAGGTCGTGAGCACCACATCGGCTGCGGCAGAGGCCAATCCGTCCACCGACCGGCGCGGTCCGTGGTGGACGATCACACGCAGGCCGGGCGCGAACCGGCTCAGCTCACGCTGCCAGTTGCCGATCACCGACATCGGGCACACCACCAGCGCCGGCCCCGGCGGATCCGGCTCGGCCTCGTGCCGGGCCAGCATCAGGGCGATCACCTGGACCGTCTTGCCCAGACCCATGTCGTCGGCCAGCACCCCTCCGGCCCCGATGGCGCACAACGAATTCAGCCATTCCAGGCCGCGCTGCTGATACGGCCGCAGGGTCGCGGCCAGACCGGCCGGCGGCGCCAGCGGCTCCGGCCTGAGCACGCCGCCGGAGGCGATGTCGTCGAGCCAGCCCAGACCTTCGACGCGGGCCACGGGCACCGGCAGCCGGTCGTCCGGGTCGGTCACCATGGCCAGCAGCTCGGCCATGTCGGGGCGCGCTCCGCCGGCGGCCAGGGCCCGCTGGGCGGTGATGAACGAGGCCGCCCGGCTCAGCGCCGCGTTCTCGGCACGAACCCAGTGACCGCGGATCCGCACCAGATCGCCGTGCTGGCGGGCCAGTTCGTCCAGATCCTCCTGGCTCAGCGGCACGGCCTCGGGTCCCTCGCCGAGCGCCAGCCGCCACTCGAAGTCGGAGATCTCGTCGAGTCCGACCAGGCCGGGCCGGTTCCCGCCGCCGGGCAGCCCGGCCGCGCGCAGCCCCAGCGTGGGGGAGACCTCGGCGATGGTCCGGGGTAACAGCACCGTCACCCCGGCCGCGGTGATCGCGGCGGCGCCGGTCGCCAGGAACTCGGCGACGGCATCGGTGCTGAGCAGGTAGTCCAGCGAATGCGGATCGGTCTCGGCGCGGCCGAGTTCGTCGAAGACGGCGAGCGCCCGCGCCAGTTCGGTGGTGATCGCATCGAGGTCGTGCGGGTCGATCCGGTGCAGAGGAACCGGCTCGATGTGGCCGTCGGGGGTGCGCCGGCACACCTGCAGCCGCCAGCGCACCGCCGCGGGATCGGGGACCGAGCTCGTCGCCTCCCCGAACCCGTTGTCCCCGAATCCGTTGTCCCCGAATCCGTTGTCCCCATATCCGTTGTGACCGTCGCCCGCGTCGTCGTCGGGTTCGTGCAGCCGCAGCACCAGCGTCGCCCCCTCCGGCCGGGAGGTGTCGCACCACTCCCGCCAGGCCGGCAGCGCACGGCCGGCCGACTCGGCGGGCAGCGCCGGGGCGGCCGGGCGGCTCAGGCTCTCGATCAGCGGCACCCGGGTCAGGACCGGCGCCGATGCGAGCCGGCGACGCACCTCGGCGTCGACCGCCTCGGCCAGGAAGTCGGCCACCGGCTCGTCGCCGGCCGCCCGCAGTGCCGGCGGGGCACCGGCGGCGGCCACGGTGAACCAGGCCTGCCAGGCCGCGGTCGGCAGCGGCTGCCAGCGCAGCAGCACCTCGGCGTCGACGGACTGCGCGACCGGCGCCACGGCCCCGGCGGCGATGGCCGCCCGGGCGCCGGCCAGCAGATAGCGGTAGAAGGCCAGCTCGCCGCCGATCGTGAGATGTTCGCAGCGGTCGAGGAGTTCGACGGCGGTGGGTACCCCGACCACCGCGGCCCGCCGCAGCGCCCGGACCCCGCCCGGTTCGGCCACCTCCACGGTGTGCCGCAGCCGGCGGTGGGCCAGCAGGTCGGTCACTCCGGCCGGCAGCGGTGTCAGCTCGCCCAGTGCGTCGGGTCCGGGCGGCTCGGCGACACCGTCGACGGCCGGCCAGAGCGCCAGCCCCAGGCCGGGGCGCCACAGCGCGTGCAGCGCCAGCCGGCGGTCGGTCAACCCAGGGATTCCTTGAGGTCGTTGAGCACCAGCCAGGCGGCGGCCAGACCGCGGGTGCGGTACCAGACCTCGTCGTCCACCCACAGCACCCGGTTCCACGAGGAGGCGCCCAGGTTCATCCAGCGGTCGCTCTCGAGCACGTCGATCGCCGTGCTGCGCGCGTCGTCACCGTCATAGCTGACGTAGATCTGGTCGCCGTCGGCGTCGGTGAAGTTCTCGTCGGTCAGCTTCACCGGTTCGGCGCCGCGCTGGCCGGCCGGCCGCTGGGCGCCGACCGCCGCCAGGATCGAGCCGGCGAAACTGTCGCTGCCCTCCAGGTAGCGCCCGTCGGGGGTGAACCGCACCAGGGACACCTGGTCGTGCGAGGCGTCCTTGACCCGCCCGGTCCGGGTGACCTCGGCGTCGTACTCGCCGAGTCGGTCGGCGGCGGCCCGGCTGCGCCCGAGCGCGTCGGCGGTCTCGGTGAAGGTGGCCCGCCAGTCGGCGCCGGTGGGGACGGTGGCGATCTCGGCGTCACCGAGCCTGCCGGTGGCGCGCACCGCGGCGAGCTGATCGGCGGTGGCGGGGGAGGAGAGCACCAGGTCGGGCCGGGCGGTGGCCACCTGCTGCGCCGACGGTGTGGTGCCGATGGCCGGTACGGCGGCCAGCTGCGGACCCAGATAGGCCGGGACGGTGCCCGGACCGGTGGTGACCGCGGTGACCTTGTCGCCGATGCCCAGCGCGCACACGGCATCGAGCAGAGCCGGATCGGTCACCAGGATGCGCGCCACATCGGCCCGGCCCGGATCGGTCTCGGTGGGCTCGAGGCAGGTCTTGGTGAAGTCGCGGGCCGGATTCTGCACATCGGCCTCGGCGATCCGGGAGGTGACCGTGGAGATCACCTTGCCGTCCGGGGTGCGCAGCGTCGGATCGTCGTCGGCGCAGCCGCTGACTCCCAGGGTCAGCGCGCCGGTGAGGACGAAGGCCGCGCCGGCCGAAAGGGCGCGCCGGGACCGCAGCGGGGGGTTTTCTCGCACGCGCCTACGCTAGCAGAACCACAGCGGTGCTCCGGTGGTGCGGCGAGTCTCCCTAACGGGGGTGCTACCTGCGGAAACGGTACTGGTCCGGCAGGAAATACGACAGATCGTAGGACCAGTGGCACAGTTCGTCCCGGACTGGTTTACGATCGATGAGTACAGCGCTCGCTGCGAAGCGTCGCGTGAGTGCTTTTGAGGATGAGAGTCCAGGCGTTTCGGCGCCCAGGAGGAGGATCTGTGACCGCGGTAGACCAACCGACGACACGCGTGGTGCCGGAGCGCCCGTATCCCGAACGGTATAAGCCGAAGGGGTCGTTCTTCTACAAGCTCATCACCACCACCGATCACAAGCTGATCGGTCAGATGTACATCGTGACGTGCTTCGCGTTCTTCCTGGTCGGCGGCCTGATGGCGCTGCTTATGCGCGCCGAGCTCACCCACCCGGGTCTGCAGTTCCTCTCCAACGAGCAGTTCAACCAGCTGTTCACGATGCACGGCACCGTGATGCTGCTGATGTACGCGACCCCGATCGTGATCGGCTTCGCGAACTTCGTGCTGCCGCTGCAGATCGGCGCCCCGGACGTCGCCTTCCCGCGTCTGAACTCGATGGGCTACTGGCTGTTCCTGTTCGGCAACCTGGTGGCCCTGGGTGGATTCCTCACCCCCGGCGGCGCCGCCGACTTCGGCTGGACCGCCTACACCCCGCTGACCGATGCGGTGCACGCCCCCGGCGTCGGCGCCGACCTGTGGATCATGGGTCTGGGCGTGGCCGGCCTGGGCACCATTCTCGGTGCGGTCAACATGATCACCACCGTGGTGTGCCTGCGCGCGCCCGGCATGACCATGTTCCGGATGCCGATCTTCACCTGGAACATCCTGATCACCAGCATCCTGATCCTGCTGATCTTCCCGCTGCTGACCGCGGCGCTGCTGGGTCTGGAGGTGGACCGCCAGTTCGGTGCTCATCTCTACGATCCGGCCAACGGCGGCGTGATCCTCTGGCAGCACCTGTTCTGGTTCTTCGGGCACCCCGAGGTCTACGTCATCGCCCTGCCGTTCTTCGGCATCGTGTCCGAGGTCTTCCCGGTGTTCGCCCGCAAGCCGCTGTTCGGCTACTCGGGCCTGGTCTACGCGACCATGGCGATCGCCGCCCTGTCGGTGGCCGTCTGGGCGCACCACATGTACGTGACCGGTTCGGTGCTGCTGCCGTTCTTCTCGTTCATGACCTTCCTGATCGCGGTGCCCACCGGTGTGAAGTTCTTCAACTGGATCGGCACCATGTGGAAGGGCCGAATAACGTTCGAGACGCCCATGCTGTTCGCCATCGGCTTCATCGTCACCTTCCTCTTCGGTGGCCTGACCGGTGTGCTGCTGGCCAGCCCGCCGCTGGACTTCCACGTCTCGGACACCTACTTCGTGGTCGCGCACTTCCACTACGTGCTCTTCGGCACCATCGTGTTCGCCACCTACTCGGGCATCTACTTCTGGTTCCCCAAGATGACCGGCCGGATGCTCGACGAGACCCTGGGCAAGTGGCACTTCTGGCTGACCTTCATCGGCTTCCACGCCACCTTCCTGGTGCAGCACTGGCTGGGCAACGAGGGCATGCCGCGCCGCTACGCCGACTACCTGCCGTCGGACGGCTTCACCACGCTCAACATGGTGTCGACGGCCGGTGCGCTGATCCTGGGTCTGTCCACGCTGCCGTTCCTGTGGAACGTCTTCAAGAGCTACCGCTACGGCGAAGTGGTGACGGTCGACGACCCGTGGGGCTTCGGCAACTCGCTCGAGTGGGCCACCAGCTGCCCGCCGCCGCGGCACAACTTCACCGAGCTGCCGCGTATCCGGTCGGAGCGTCCGGCGTACGAGCTGCACTACCCGCACATGGTCGAGCGGATCCGCGAGGAGGCGCACGTCGGCTGGGGTTCGGAGAAGCACTCCACCGCCGCGCACTGAGCGACCAGATTCACAGCGAGCCAGGCCCGCCCGGATTCCGGGCGGGCCTGGCCCGTTTCTATGCTGTAGAGCAGTGATTGTGCGAGCAGTGGCATGTCGAGAACAGTCCGCGCCGGCCGCGGACGGAAACCAGAGGAGATCGGGTGTCTGAACCCGGGACCGAGCAGCAGTCCGTGCTGATCACCGTGAGCGGCCCGGACCGGCCGGGCGTCACCTCATCGCTGATGCGGGTGCTCGCCGCGCAGGAGGTGGATCTGCTCGACGTGGAGCAGGTGGTGATCCACGAGCACCTGACCCTGGGCGTCCTGGTCGACGCCGTCGACGAGGTGGCGCAGCTCCGGTCGGCGGTGGCCGCCCCGATGGCCGAACTGGGCATGGAGGTGGCCTTCTCCACCGACCCCGAGGGCGCCGGACGCCCGGCGTCGACGCATGCCGTGGTCGTCCTGGGCCGGCCGGTGTCCGCGGAGGCCTTCGCCGCGACCGCCGCCGCCGTCGCCGAACGCGGCGGCAACATCGACTCCATCCGCGGAGTCTCCGACTATCCGCTGACCGGCCTGGAACTGATGGTGACCGCCGGCGGCAACGGCGATGCCGATGTTGCGCTGCGCGAGGCGCTCGGCGCGGTGGCGTCCCGCTACCCGATCGATGTGGCCGTCGAACGCGGCGGCCTGGCCCGCCGCGCCAAACGGGTGATCGTCTTCGACGTCGACTCGACCCTCATCCAGGGCGAGGTGATCGAGATGCTCGCCGCCGAGGCAGGCCGGGAGGCCGAGGTGGCCGCAGTGACCGAGGCCGCCATGCGCGGTGAACTGGACTTCGCGCAGTCGCTGCACGAGCGGGTCAAGGCGCTCGCCGGCCTGGACGCCTCGGTGATCGACAAGGTGGCCGGCTCGCTGCAGCTGACCCCCGGGGCACGCACCACCATTCGCACCCTGCACCGGCTCGGCTACCACTGCGGCGTGGTCTCGGGCGGCTTCCGGCAGGTCATCGAACCCCTCGCCGGCGAGCTCGCGCTCGACTTCGTGCAGGCCAACACCCTCGAGGTGGTCGACGGCAGGCTCACCGGCCGGGTGATCGGCGAGGTGGTGGACCGTCCCGGTAAGGCCCGCGCACTGGCCGCATTCGCCGAACTGATGGGCGTGCCGATGGAGCAGACGGTGGCCGTGGGCGACGGCGCCAACGACATCGACATGCTCGCCGCCGCCGGACTGGGCATCGCCTTCAACGCCAAGCCGGCGCTGCGGGAGGTGGCCGACGCCACCCTGGACCACCCGTACCTCGACGCGGTGCTCTACATGCTGGGCGTGACCCGCGAGGAGGTGGAAGCCGCCGACGCGGTCGACGGTGTGCTGCGTCGCGTCGCACTGGAGGATTGAGCGTCGCCGTGGTGGCCCGCGAGAACCTGGAGCGGCTGAGCCGGTGGCAGCCGGCGCGGCCGGACCCGGCCGATGCGGCGCAGGTTCTCGCCATGCCGCTGGTGCTGCACATCGAGAAGACCGATCCGCCCGGCCGGCAGGCGCTGGTCGAGGCGGCGGCCCGGGCGACGGTGCTGGCCTGCCTGGATCCGCGGGCCGCCGCGGACGGCCCGTGGGCAGCGGACTTCGACGCCTGGTGCTCCGGCCGCATCCGCAAGATCGCCCGGCGGGCGCGCGGGGTGGCCTGGGCCGCCGTCGGCGAGGTCGAAGGGGTGACCGTCGAGCAGGACGGCGCGCAGGCCCGGGCCTTCGTTCCCGGCCCGGTCGGCGAGGTGGACCGGCGGATCGGGAAGCTGCAGATCGGTGGCACCGAGGTGGACGGCGAGCTGGCGACCGAAGCGCCGCCGCGCGGGCTGCGGCTGTTCGTGGCGCCAAACCTGCCGATGACCGTCGGCAAACTCGCCGCGCAGGTCTCGCACGCCTCCATGCTCGGTGCGGCGTGCGTGCCCGGCGAGCTCGTGAACGACTGGTACGCCGACGGCTGCCGGCTGGCCGTGGTGCAGGCCGGCCCGAGGAACTGGGAGACGCTGCTGGCCGAGGCGGCGGCCGGGGAGGCGGTCGCGGTGCGCGACGCCGGCTACACCGAGGTGGCGCCCGGCTCGTGCACGGTCATCGCCCAGTGGCGGTGAGTGCGGTCGGAGCCAGGGCGGCCACCGTGCCGAACCAGACCTTCCGGTCGCTGGCCAGCGGGGCCAGCATCAGTTCGTCCGCGTCGGACAGCTGCGCGAAATCGGCGAGCTGCTCCTGCACCTGGGCCGGGGTGCCGACGGCCGCATAGCGCAGCATCTCGTCCACCTGACGTCCGTGCGGTCCCTGCAGCAGGGCGGTGGCCTGCTCGTCGGACATGGCCGTGCCGCGGCCGAAGAGCACCCGCACCCGGTGCACCTTGGCCAGCTGCAGCTGCGCGGCGGCCAGCTCGGCGTCGTCGTCGGCGATCACGGTGGCCGCCGCGATCACATGCGGTTCGGAGGTGGAGCCGTCGGGCAGCTCCGCGGGCCGGAACTCGCGGCGGTAGAGCGCGACGGCCTGCTCGAGGGCGGCGGGCGCGAAGTGCGAGGCGAACGCATACGGCAGCCCCAGGTAGGCGGCCAGCTGCGCGCCGAACAGCGACGAGCCGAGGATGTAGAGCGGGACGTCGGTGCCGGCGCCCGGGGTGGCGGTGACCCCCGGCACCCGGGATGCGCCCCGCAGATAGCCCTGCAGTTCGAGGACGTCGGTGGGGAAGTTCTCGGCGGTCGCCGGATCGCGCCGCAGCGCGGCGAAGGTGGCCTGGTCGCCGCCGGGCGCCCGGCCAAGTCCCAGATCGATCCGGCCCGGATGCAGTTCGGCGAGGGTGCCGAACTGTTCGGCGATCGCCAGCGGCGAATGGTTGGGCAGCATCACCCCGCCGGCGCCGAGCCGGATGGTGCTGGTGCGGCCGGCCATATGCGCCACCAGCACCGCCGGCGCCGCGGAGGCGATGGCCGACATGTTGTGGTGCTCGGCGTACCAGAGGCGACGGTAGCCGGCCGTGTCGGCGAATTCGGCGAGCTCGGTGGACCGGGCGAGGGCGTCGTGGACGGTTTCGCCGGGGCCCACCTGGGCCAGGTCGAGCAGTGAGAACGGGAGGGCTTTCCCGGCGGTGTCCGGGGAGGTGGCGAGGGAGCTCATATCCATGTTCAGGTCATCGGGCCCGGCGGGTATTCCCGACCGGCCGGTGCCCGGTGCGCCCGGTCGCGGCCGCGGCGCGGCATGATGGGGGTGTGACCGATGTGCAGACCGATCCCGACCTGATCCTGGATTTTCACGCAGTGAACCTGGTGCGCGACGGCAAGACGCTCGTCGGACCGGTCGACTGGCAGGTGGAGATCGACGAACGCTGGGTGATCATCGGCCCCAACGGTGCCGGCAAGACGTCCCTGCTCCGGATGGCCGCCGCCCTCGAACATCCTTCCTCCGGAACGGCTTTCGTCGTCGGCGAGCGGCTCGGCCGCACCGATCTGCGTGAGCTCACCACCCGGATCGGCATGGTCTCCTCGGCGCTGGCCGCGCGGATCCCGGGCGACGAGCTGGTCTCCGATCTGGTGATCTCGGCGGGCTATTCGGTGCTCGGCCGCTGGCGGGAGGCCTACGACGAGATGGATCGCGCACAGGCCGCCGACGTCCTCGAATCGATGGGCGCCGAACATCTCGCCGACCGGACCTTCGGCACCCTCTCGGAGGGGGAGCGCAAGCGGGTGCTGATCGCGCGCGGCCTGATGACCGATCCGGAACTGCTGCTGCTCGACGAGCCGGCGGCCGGACTGGACCTGGGCGGCCGCGAGGAACTCGTCGACCGGCTCGGCGTGCTGGCCTCCGACCCGGATGCGCCGGCGCTGGTGCTGATCACCCACCACGTCGAGGAGATCCCGGCCGGCTTCACCAACATCATGATGCTCGCCGAGGGGCAGGTCACCGCGCAGGGCCCGCTCGAGCAGACGCTCACCGCGGAGAATCTGACCGCCACCTTCCGGCAGGAGATCGCCTTGACCGTCGACGACGGCCGGTACTTCGCGCGCCGGGCGCGGCGGGCCGGGGGCCATCGCCGGCTCGGCTGAGCGGGCCACGAACAGGAGCGCCCGGCTGCGGGCGGACACCTGCTCACCACCAGTGCTGGGACCAAGTGAAGTGAGGAAGATCCGATGAGTCAGAGTGTGCCGATCCGGGATGCGTCGACCGTGCTGCTGGTGCGTGACGGGCAGCAGGGGATCGAGGTCTTCCTGCAGCACCGGGTCCAGCAGATGGCCTTCGCCGGCGGCATGACCGTCTTCCCGGGCGGCGGGGTCGATCCCAGCGACCGCACCGCGCAGGTGGCGTGGGCCGGGCCGGAGCCGCGATGGTGGGCCGAGCGACTCAGCGCCGACGAGGATGCCGCCCGCGCACTGGTGCTGGCCGCGGTCCGGGAGACCTTCGAGGAGTGCGGCGTGCTGCTGGCCGGCACCGCCGACGCCGTGCATCCGGATCCGTCGGAGTTCGCCGCCGAGCGGGCGGCGCTGGTGAACAAGGAGCTCACCTTCGGCGATTTCCTCACCCGGCGGGAGTTGGTGCTGCGCGCCGACCTGCTGGCCCCGTTCTCGCACTGGATCACCCCGGAGAACGAGAGCCGCCGCTACGACACCCGCTTCTTCGTCGCCGTCATGCCCGACGGGCAGGAGGCCGACGGGCAGACCACCGAGGCGTCCGGCACCGAATGGAACACCGCCGGGGAGGCCCTGGACAACTGGCGCAGCGGCCGCCGGTTCCTGCTGCCGCCCACCTGGTCGCAGCTGCGTGACATCGGCCGCTTCGCCACGGTGGCGCAGCTGCTGGCCGACGAGCGGGAGATCCGTCCGGTGATGCCGCGGGTCTCCGATTCGGCCGACGGCTCGGGTCTGGCGTCGCTGCGGTTCGACGACTCGGCCGAGTACCTGGCGGCGCTCGGCGACGGACGGCTCGATCGGCTCCGCAACGCCTGACCGTCGGAGCGCGATCGGGGCGGGCCGACCGCCGGACCGTACGAACCGGTAACCTGCCCTCCATGGCCGAGTTCGTGACGCTGGAGACTTCCACTGAACATCCGGGGGTCGGCACCATCGTGCTGGCGCGCCCGCCGATGAACGCCCTCAACCGCCAGGTGCAGGACGAACTGCTCGCGGCCGCTGAGCAAGCGAGCGTCCGCGACGACATCAAGGCCGTCGTGGTCTACGGCGGCCCCAAGGTCTTCGCCGCCGGCGCCGACATCAAAGAGATGAACGACATGTCCTTCGCGGACATCTCCAAGATCGCGGGCCGGCTGCAGGCCGGGATCGGCGCGATCGCCTCGATCCCCAAGCCGACGGTGGCCGCGATCACCGGCTACGCCCTCGGCGGCGGCCTGGAGGTGGCGCTGGGTGCGGATCGGCGTATCGCCGGCGACAACGCCAAGCTGGGCGTTCCGGAGATCACCCTGGGCATCATTCCGGGCGGCGGTGGCACCCAGCGTCTGGCCCGGCTGATCGGCCCGGCGCGGGCCAAGGACCTGATCTTCACCGGCCGGCACGTCGGCGCGGAGGAGGCCCTGGAGATCGGGCTGGTCGACCAGGTCGTCGCCCCCGACGAGGTGTACAACGCCGCGGTGGCGTGGGCGTCGAAGTTCACCGCCGGAGCGTCGGCGGCGCTGGCCGCCGCCAAGACCGCCATCGACGCCGGCCTGGACACAGACCTGGACACGGGCCTGAAGATCGAGGCGCAGGTGTTCGCCGCCCTGTTCGCCACGCACGACCGAACCGTCGGCATGTCCTCGTTCATCGAGAACGGCCCCGGCAAGGCCGAATTCACCGGAAAGTAGGCACGACGATGACCGCGATCAACGATCCTCAGCACGAGGACCCCAAGCCCAACCCGCACGCCTCCGCCGAAGAGGTCGAGGCGGCACTGAAAGACACCAAACTCGCGCAGGTCCTCTACCACGACTGGGAGGCCGAGACCTACGACGAGAAGTGGTCGATCTCGTTCGACGAGCGCTGCATCGACTATGCGCGCGGGCGGCTCGACAAGATCGTCCCGAACGCCGACCTGCCCTATAAGCGGGCTATGGAGCTCGGCTGCGGCACCGGCTTCTTCCTGCTGAACCTGATGCAGTCGGGGGTGGCGGAGAAGGGTTCGGTGACCGATCTGTCGCCGGGCATGGTCAAGGTGGCGCTGCGCAATGCGGAGGGCCTGGGTCTGGACGTGGACGGCCGGGTGGCCGACGCCGAGCACATCCCGTACGAGGACGACACCTTCGACCTGGTGGTGGGCCATGCGGTGCTGCACCACATCCCCGACGTCGAGCAGTCGCTGCGTGAGGTCCTGCGCGTGCTCAAGCCGGGTGGGCGTTTCGTCTTCGCCGGGGAGCCGTCCACGTACGGTGACTTCTATGCGCGCTGGATGAGCCGCTTCACCTGGTGGGCGACGACCAACGTGACCAAGTTCGGTCCGCTGCAGGAGTGGCGGCGTCCGCAGGAGGAGCTCGACGAGTCCTCCCGGGCGGCGGCGCTCGAGGCCGTCGTCGACATCCACACCTTCTCCCCGGAGGATCTGGAGAACCTGGCCTCGGCGGCCGGAGCGGTGCAGGTCGAGTCGGCGGCCGAGGAACTGGCCGCGGCCATGCTGGGCTGGCCGGTGCGGACCTTCGAGGCCGCGGTGCCGCCGGAGAAGCTCGGCTGGGGCTGGGCGCGGTTCGCGTTCGGCGGCTGGAAGCGGATGACCTGGCTCGACGAGAAGGTCCTACGCAAGGTGGTTCCGCCGCAGTTCTTCTACAACGTGCTGATCACCGGGGTGAAGCCGGAGGCCTGAGGCGCCGGTTTCACACACTGCCGTGACCTATCGGATGACCGGCGATGACGTCGCCTTTCTGCGCTCGCGTTACGGCGAGAAGGCACTGACCGTCACCGCCGACTACGCGCTGACCGCCGACTCACTGCTCACCGATCTGACCGCTGTGCGGTCCCGCTATCCGGACCGGGCGGCGGCGCTGGTCGAGACGGTGCGCGCCCGGCGCCGGGCGGTCGCCAAATTCGGCACCGCCGGATCCATGCCGGCCGACGACGTGCTGGCCGACGAGGTGTCGGTGCAGCAGGCGACGGCGGCACCGGTGGCGGCGGCCCGGGCCGCCGATCTGGCGGCCCGGCATCCTGGTGCCCTGGTGCACGACGTGACCTGCTCGATCGGTGCGGAGACCGCGGCGCTGGCCGACGAGCCGGGGATCGGTGCGGTGATCGGCAGCGATCTGGATCCGGTTCGGCTGGCGATGGCCCAGCACAATCTGTCGCTGCGGGGGAGTGGCGGCCGGGTCCCGACGCTGCTGCGGGCCGATGCGCTCACTCCCACGTCGTCCGCTGATGTGGTGATCGCCGATCCCGGGCGGCGCACCGAGCGCGGCCGGGTGTTCGGGATCGAGCAGCTCGACCCGCCGCTGCTGGAACTGCTCGCGGTGTATGCGGGGCGGCCGCTGGTGGTCAAGTGCGCGCCGGGGCTCGACTATCACAATCTGCGCACCCGGTTCGGCTTCGAGGGGCAGGTGCAGATCGTCTCGCTCGACGGCGGGGTGCGCGAGGCCTGCCTGTGGACCGAGGCCGGTGATCTGCCGGGGCAGCGGGCCACCGTGCTGCGCACCGATCCCGACGGCGAGGTTCATCGCTACGAGGTGACCTCGGACGAGGCCGATGAGATCGACCGCGGCGGCGACGTCCGGCGTGATCGGGTCGGCGACTACCTGATCGATCCGGACGGCGCCGTGGTGCGCGCCGGCCTGGTGCGCCAGTACGGGCACCGGCACGGGCTCGAGCAGCTCGACCCGCACATCGCCTATCTGGCGGGGACGGCGGTGCCGCCCGGCGAGCGGGGTTTCCGCGTGCTCGAACAGCTGCCGGTCAAGGACCGGGCACTGCGAACGGCGCTCAGCGCCCGGAACTGCGGTCGGCTGGAGATCCTGGTCCGCGGTCTGGATGTGGATCCGGATCGTCTCCGCAAACGCCTCAAACTCTCCGGCGACGAGGCTTATGCGCTGATCCTCACCCGGATCGGCCGGACCGGGGTCGCCTTCCTCTGCGAGCCCGGAGTACGGGCCCCGTTGTAGCGGGGTTTCGTCGATCGGTGTTCGCCGGTGAGTTCGGATCGGCGGGATCTCTCCGGTCGTGTGCGGCGGCGGAATGACGTGACGGGGCTCGCGGAGCGGGTCGGGCGAGGCGTCGACCATTCGGACGATCCGGGATCGATTCCGGATCGGCGGGCAGGGGACCGGGCATAGCCTCGAAGAACCATCACGATCGGGTGGGGAGGCGGCTTCAGTGTTCCAGAACGACGTCGAGAGCCGGGTACGAATAGCCGGCCGCGGGTGGTCGCGCGTAGTTGTGCCGGTCCTCACGGTGCTGAGCGCAGCGGCGATGACCGCCTGCAGTGACAGCGGATCCCCCAGTGCACGGCCGAGTCGTG
>Ga0164243_10000376_pt1 | contig 88752 bp, 81 predicted proteins | sample OricompcompostOP_FD_108781 | JGI IMG/M metagenome (GOLD analysis project Ga0164243, IMG submission 108781) | Organic Plus compost microbial communities from Emeryville, California, USA - Original compost - Organic plus compost (OP) | ecosystem: Engineered > Solid waste > Mixed feedstock >... | reverse complement strand
TGCCGCTGAGGCTGCTGCGAGCGAGGCGCCGGCCGAGGCTGCTGCGTCGTCGGAGGAGGCGCCTGCTGCGCCGAAGAAGACGCGTACGCGTCGGACGAAGGCTCAGATCGAGGCCGACAAGGCCGCCGCCGAGGCCGCGGCCGAGCAGGGTGAGGCCGCCGCTCCCGCCCCGGAGGAGGGCGAGCCCGCGACCGCCGCTCAGACGTCCGACACCGCCGTGGCCGACGACGAGATCGAGTCCGCCAAGCGTCCCGCGCGGAACAGCCGCTCGCGTCGCAAGCCCGCGAACGACGAGCAGACGGACGACGAGTCCGCCGACAAGGCCGAAGCCGCCCCCGCCGCAGCCGCCGAGGGCGAGCAGAACGCCGAGGCCGCCGACAGCGAGGCCCCGGCGAACACCGATGGTGAGGGTGCCGAGGGTGACGAGTCCGAGGGCTCGAGCCGCAGCCGCAACCGCCGCAGCCGCAACCGCCGCAAGAAGAACGGCGCGGGCGAGGGCGACGAGCAGCAGAGCGAGTCGGCGCAGAACGGCAACCAGCGCGGCCAGCAGAACGGCGGCAACGGCAATGGCAACGCGAACCAGCGCGGCCAGCAGCGAGAGCAGCAGGGCCGCGAGCCGCAGAACCGGAACGGCCGGAACGTTCGCGGACGCCGTGGCCAGGACGAGTTCGAGCCCGAGATCGGCGCAGACGACGTTCTGATCCCGATCGCCGGCATCCTCGACGTGCTCGACAACTACGCCTTCGTGCGCACGACCGGCTACCTGCCCGGTCAGCAGGACGTGTACGTCTCGCTCGGCCAGGTGAAGAAGTACAACCTGCGCAAGGGCGACGCCGTCGTCGGCGCCATCAAGCAGCCGCGCGAGGGCGAGCAGAACAGCCGCCAGAAGTACAACGCGCTCGTCAAGGTCGACTCGGTCAACGGCCTGTCGGTCGACGATGCCGCGACGCGCGTCGAGTTCAACGACCTGACGCCGCTGTACCCGCAGGAGCGTCTGCGCCTCGAGACGGCGCCCGAGAAGACGACCCAGCGCATCATCGACCTCGTCGCCCCGATCGGCAAGGGCCAGCGCGGCCTCATCGTGGCGCCGCCGAAGGCCGGCAAGACGATCGTGCTGCAGCAGATCGCGAACGCCATCGCACAGAACAACCCCGAGGCCCACCTCATGGTCGTTCTCGTCGACGAGCGTCCCGAAGAGGTCACCGATATGCAGCGCACGGTGAACGGCGAGGTCATCGCCTCGACGTTCGACCGCCCGGCGGAGGACCACACCACGGTCGCCGAGCTCGCGATCGAGCGCGCCAAGCGCCTGGTCGAGCTGGGGCGCGACGTCGTCGTGCTGCTCGACTCGATCACGCGTCTCGGCCGCGCATACAACCTGCAGGCGCCGACCTCGGGTCGCGTCATGTCCGGTGGAGTGGACGCCAGCGCGCTCTACCCGCCGAAGAAGTTCTTCGGCGCGGCGCGCAATATCGAGAACGGCGGATCCCTCACGATCCTCGCGACCGCGCTCGTCGAGACCGGATCCAAGATGGACGAGGTCATCTTCGAAGAGTTCAAGGGCACCGGCAACATGGAGCTGCGCCTGTCGCGCCAGCTCGCCGACAAGCGCATCTTCCCGGCCGTCGACGTCAGTGCCTCGTCGACGCGTCGTGAGGAGATGCTGCTGAGCCCCGACGAGGTCAAGATCACGTGGAAGCTGCGCCGCGCCCTCGCCGGCATGGATCAGCAGCATGCTCTCGGCGTCATTCTCGAGAAGCTCAAGGAGACCGGCTCCAACGTCGAGTTCCTCGTGCAGATGCAGAAGAGCTCGGTCGCGGCGGAAAACGGTCGCTGACACGTGTTCGAGTCGGTCCAGTCCCTGATCGATGAGCACGCCCGGGTCCAGGAGGAGCTCTCGGACCCGGCCGTGCACGCCGATGCTGCGCGCGCCAAGCGCGTGAACCGTCGTTTCGCCGAGCTCGCCCGTATCGTGCGCGCCCACGAGGAGTGGACGCAGGCGGGCGAGGATCTCGCCGCCGCGCGTGAGCTCGCGAGCGAGGACGAGGCCTTCGCGGCGGAGGTCCCCGGTCTCGAACAGCACCTCGCCGAGAGCCAGGAGAAGCTGCGCCGCCTGCTGATCCCGCGGGATCCCGACGATGCTCGCGACGTGATCATGGAGATCAAGGCGGGCGAGGGCGGCGCGGAGAGCGCGCTGTTCGCGGCCGACCTGCTGCGCATGTACTCGCAGTACGCGGCGCACCGGGGCTGGAAGACCGAGATCATCGAGTCCGACGCTTCGGATCTCGGCGGCTACAAGAACGTGCAGGTCGCGTTCAAGGGATCCTCGAACGACCCCGCGCAGGGCGTGTGGGCGCACCTGAAATACGAGGGCGGCGTGCACCGCGTGCAGCGCGTGCCGGCGACCGAGTCCCAGGGCCGCATCCACACCTCGACCACGGGCGTGCTCGTCTTCCCCGAGGTCGACGAGCCCGAAGAAGTCCAGATCGACCAGAACGACCTGAAGATCGACGTGTACCGCTCGTCGGGCCCCGGCGGGCAGTCGGTCAACACGACCGACTCCGCCGTGCGCATCACGCACCTTCCCTCGGGGATCGTCGTGTCGATGCAGAACGAGAAGTCGCAGCTGCAGAACCGCGAGGCGGCGATGCGCGTGCTCCGCGCCCGCCTGCTCGCGAAGCAGCAGGAGGAGCTGGCCGCGGCCGCGTCCGACGCGCGCAAGAGCCAGATCCGGGGCATGGATCGTTCCGAGCGGATCCGTACGTACAACTTCCCCGAGAACCGCATCGCCGACCACCGCACGGGCTACAAGGCGTACAACCTCGACCAGGTCATGGACGGCGCCCTCGAACCCGTCATCGACAGCTGCATCACCGCCGACGAGGCCGAACGCCTCGAGAACCTCGGCGAGTAGGACGCACAGTTACCCAGAATGCCAGTGTCGCCTACCGCACACTGGCATTTTCGGTAACCCGGCACAGGGAGGAACGATGACGCTCATCGAGCTCGTGGCAGCGCTGCGGTCGGGCGAGGTCTCGCCCGTCGAAGCAGCTGCTCTGTACCTCGACCGCATCGTCGCGCGTGACGATCTCGGCGCATTCACCGAGGTGACGCGAGAGCGCGCGCTTGCGCAGGCCGCGGGTCTCGGTTCGGTGCCCGATGACGCCCCCGCGCTGTGGGGTGTCCCGATGGCCGACAAGGATCTCGTGGCCCGCGCCGGCGTCCCGACGCGCTACGGATCCCGGGCCTTCGAGAACTTCGTCCCCGAGGCCTCCGATCCGCTCGCCGAGGCTCTCGATCGGCTCGGCTCGGTCAGCCTCGGTAAGACGAGCACGCCGGAGTTCGGGATGACGGGCTACACCGAGCCCGCCATCGGTGTTCCCGCCCGGAACCCGTGGGATCCCGCAACGGGTGCGGGCGGATCCAGCGGGGGAGCGGCGATCGCGGTCGCGACGGGCATGCTCCCCGCGACGACGGCGTCGGACGCGGGCGGATCCATCCGGATCCCCTCCGCGACCGTCGGGGTCGTCGGCCTCAAACCCGCGCGCGGTCGGCTGCCGTTCTCGAACGGCCTGGCCTCGCCCGGCGGTCTCGCAACCGCCGGGCCCATCGCCCGCACGGTCGCCGACGCCGCCTACCTGCTCGATGCGCTCGTCTCGTCCGCCCAGCACCGCCACGCGACCGTGGCCCCGGATCCGCATCTCGCCTTCCTGGCCGAGCCGTCCTCGCGCGAGGCGGGATCCCTGCCCGCGTCGGCCGGGCCGTTCTCACGGGCGCTGCTGCAGTCTCCGCGCCGCCTGCGTATCGGCGCCACGACCGTGACCCCGTGGGACGGTTGGACCGACACCACGCTCGATCCTCGTGCCCGCGCCGCGTGGGAGTGGGCCGCCCGCGTTCTCGCCGGACAGGGGCACGTCGTCACGGATGCCGACTGGCGCCCGACCGGCTACGCGGAGATGTTCACGACCATCTGGCGCGCCTCGGCAGCGCGCCTGCCGATCGCCGACGAGGACCTCGACGATCTGCTCGAACCTTTCACCGCCTGGATGGTTCGCGAGGGCCGCTCCATGAGCGCCTACGAGGCCCTCGGCGGCTACCAGGCCGCCAGCCGCTTCGAGAGCGAGACGATCGACGCCTTCGCGCCCTTCGACGCCGTGCTCACACCCGCCCTCGCCATGGAGCCGCAACCCACAGGCTGGACCGCCGACGGCACCACGCCAATGGAGAACTTCGCCCGGCAGTGTCAGTACGCGCCCCACACCAGCTTCGTCAACGTCTCCGGCCTTCCCGCCATCACGATCCCGACGCCGGCCGAGCCCGGCGAGCGCCCCTGGAGCGTCCAGCTCGTCGGCCGCCCGGGGGGAGAAGCCCGCATCCTGCAGCTCGCCGCCCAGCTCGAGGCCGCACGCGGCGCCCTTCCCTATCCGCCGGACTTCGTCTCGTAGCGAGACACCGACGGCGGGGCCAGAACGCGCGCGAGCGACGAGGTCCCGCCCCGCCCACAGCCATGTCCGATTTCCGCCAGCTGATGTCCGCGCGGAGTGGCAGAGTGGAGGCATGAGCACAGGGGCGGCAGTCGATCGAGGCGCGACCGGTTTCGACGAGCGGTATCGCGCGATCAGCGCCCGGGACACGCGCTTCGACGGCCAATTCGTGACAGCCGTCCGGTCGACCGGGATCTACTGTCGACCGAGCTGCCCGGCACGCACCCCGAAACCCGAGAACGTCACGTTCTTCCCGACCAGCGCCGCCGCGCACGAAGCCGGATTCCGCGCCTGCAAGCGATGCCTTCCGGAGGCCGCACCCGGCTCGCCCGCCTGGAACCTCCGCGGCGACACCGCCGCCAGGGCGATGCGGTTGATCGCCTCCGGCGCCGTCGAACGCGAGGGCGTGCCGGGGCTCGCTGCGCGGCTCGGGTACTCCAGCCGGCACCTGACGCGAATGCTCGTCGCCGAGCTCGGGGCAGGACCCCTCGCCCTCGCCCGGGCGCATCGCGCGCACACCGCGCGGATGCTCCTCGTCGGCACCGACATGCCGGTCTCCGACATCGCGTTCTCGGCCGGCTTCGCGAGCATTCGCCAGTGCAACGACACGATTCGCGAGGTGTTCGGCATGACGCCGGGGGAGCTGCGTTCGCGTCGTCGCGCGTCAGCGCCCGAGGACGCCTCGGCCGCCGAGCAGACGCCGGGCGTGATCGACCTCGTGATCCCGTACCGCGCGCCGCTCGACGCCGCTGGCATCTTCGCCTGGATGAGCGCTCGTGCCGTTCCCGGCATCGAAGAGGCGACGCCCACCTCGTTCGCGCGACACCTGCGGATGCCCGGAGGGTCGGCGTGGTTCGAGGTCAGACAGGACGCTGCCGAGCGGCTGCACCTCCGTGCCTCCGTCACCCGGCTCAGCGATCTCGCACCGCTCGTGGCGATCGTTCGTCGCATCTTCGACCTCGACGCCGACCCGCTCGCCGTGGACGAGGCGCTTGCCGCTCACCCGGAGCTCGCGCCCCTCGTCGCCCGCACACCCGGCATCCGCGTGCCCGGTTGCGCCGACCCGCATGAGATGCTGATCCGCGCGATGGTGGGGCAGCAGATCACCGTGGCCGCTGCCCGCACGGCCCTCACTGCGCTCGCGGATGCGCTCGGCGAGCGGACGCCGCACGGGGTGCTCTTCCCGACCATGGCGGTGATTGCCGAGCGCGGCGCGGAGGCGCTCCGCGGTCCCGCCGCCCGCATCCGCGCGATCACCGGCGCGGCGGCGGCTCTGGCCGACGGCTCGCTCACGCTCACCGTCGGAGACGACGGCACCGCCCAGCGCGCCGCCCTGCTCGCGATGCCCGGCATCGGCCCGTGGACGGCGGACTACGTGCGGATGCGCGTGCTCGGCGACCCCGACATCCTGCTCCCCGGCGACGTCGCCCTGCGCGCCGGCGCTGCGGCGTCCGGGCTGCCCGGCGAGCCGAGGCCCCTCACCGCGTGGGCGGAGCGCACCGCGCCCTGGCGCAGCTACCTCAGCGCGCACCTCTGGCGCGCGGCGCCGATCCGACCCTCTCGCACGACGACGGGCTCCGCGCCCACGACACCCCAGGAGATCTCATGACCGCACTCATCCAGACCGTCGACACCGCCGACGGCGCCTTCACGATCCTCACCGACGAGAGCCAGCGGGTGCTCGCCTCCGGGTGGACCGCGGACCCCGCGGCGGTCGTCGCCCGCCTCGCCGCCGCCCACCGCCCGGAACGGATCGTGGAGCGCGAGACGGATGCCGCCGCCGCCGTGCTCGCCTACTACGGCGGTGATCTCTCCGCGATCGACGCCGTCGCCGTGAAGCAGACCGGCACCGCGCTTCAACTCGCCGGCTGGGAGATGCTGCGACGGATCGAACCCGGTGCGCCCCTCACCTATACGGGCTTCGCCTCGCGCCTCGACAACCCGCGGGCTGTGCGCGCGGCGGCATCGATCTGCGCCCGTAACGCGCCGGCGCTCTTCGTGCCGTGCCACCGCGTGCTCCGCACCGACGGCACCCTCGGCGGATTCGCCTGGGGCCTCGACGTCAAGGAGAGCCTGCTCGCCCGCGAGTCCGCGGCGCGTTGAGCCACCCCGAACGGCCCGGCATCGCCCTCGGCCGCTGACACTAGATCTGATAGTTCGGCGTGGTCAGGACGTCGGCGACGTCATCCTTGGCCTTGCGGGGACGGGCTGTGGCGGGAATGCCGACGACGATGCTGTCGGCGGGAGCGTCCTTCGTGACGACGGCGTTGGCACCGACCGCGCTGCGCGCGCCGATCGTGATGGGGCCGAGCACCTTTGCACCGGATCCGACGACGACGCCGTCTTCGAGGGTGGGGTGACGCTTGCCATGGCTGAGGGAGACGCCCCCGAGGGTCACCTGGTGGTAGAGCATCACGTCGTCGCCGACCTCGGCGGTCTCGCCGATGACCACACCCATGCCGTGGTCGATGAAGAAGCGGCGGCCGATGGTCGCCCCGGGGTGGATCTCGACTCCGGTGGCCCAACGCGCCACCTGCGAGAGCGCGCGGGCGGGGAAACGGAGGCCGCGGACCCACAGGGCGTGCGAGACACGGTGGGTCCAGATGGCGTGGAGGCCGGGGTAGAGCAATCCGATCTCGAGGGATCCGCGTGCGGCGGGGTCGCGGCGGCGAGCGGCGATGATGTCTTCTCGGATACCCAAACCCATATCTGAGAACCTACCGAATATCGCAGGGGCCGGGCGCCAATGTGACGCCCGGCCCCTCGTGCGGAGGAACGGGCTACTCGCCGTAGCCCTCCCACAGCACGGTCGACACGTAGCGCTCTCCCGTGTCAGGAACGACGACGACGATGTTCTTGCCGGCGTTTTCGGGGCGCTTCGCGACCTGCACGGCGGCCCAGACAGCGGCGCCGGACGAGATACCCGCCAGGATGCCCTCCTTGGCGGCGAGGTCGCGCGCCGTCGCGACGGAGTCGTCGAGCTGCACGTCGATGACCTCGTCGTAGACCTCGCGGTCGAGGATCTCGGGGATGAAGTTCGCACCGAGGCCCTGGATCTTGTGCGGGCCGGCCTTGCCCTCGGTGAGGAGGGGCGAATCGGCGGGCTCGACGGCGATGACCTGCACGCCGGGCACGCGCTCCTTGAGCACCTGACCCACGCCCGAGATGGTGCCGCCGGTGCCGATGCCGGCGACGAAGATGTCGACGTCGCCGTCGGTGTCGGCGAGGATCTCCTCGGCCGTGGTGGCCCGGTGGATCTTCACGTTGGCCGCGTTGGCGAACTGGCTCGCGAGCACCGCCCCCGGGGTCTCGGCGACGATGCGCTTCGCCTCTTCGACGGCGCCGTTCATGCCCTTTGCGGGATCGGTAAGCACGAGCTCGGCGCCGAAGGCGCGGAGGAGAACCTTGCGCTCGTTCGACATCGACGAGGGCATCGTCAGGACGACCTTGTAGCCGCGGGCGGCACCGACGAGGGCGAGCGCGATTCCCGTGTTCCCCGAGGTGCCCTCGACGATGGTGCCGCCGGCGGTCAGGGCGCCGGTCTCCTCGGCGGCGTCGACGATCGCGACGCCGATGCGGTCCTTGACGGACGAACCGGGGTTGAAGAACTCGAGCTTCGCGAACACGTTCGCCTCGGCGCCGTCTGTGACGCGGTTGAGGCGGACGAGCGGCGTCTTGCCGAACGTGCTCGAGATGTCGTTGTGGATTCCAGCCATGGGTGGTGCCTTTCGACGGAAGGAGGGACCGGCCGAACGAGGTGCATCGTCGAACCTGTGAGTCACTCTAGGGCGAATCCCCTGGGGTCGGGGCCGAGTGTGACGGAGGGTTTCACGGCGCGCACCCCATAGAGTCGAATGTCGTGACGACGAATCAGCAACGGGTTCCCCTTCGCGACGCCCTGCGAGGCGCGGCCGATGTGTTGGCCCGCGCGGGGGTGGCCGATCCGTCGGTTGACGCCGAACTGCTGCTCGCGTGGACGCTGGGGCCCGAGGTGAGCAGGGGAGAGGTACACGCGGGCATCATCCGCGGCGACGCCCTCGAAGCGGCTCAGCACGCGCGCTTCCGCGACCTGATTTCGCGGCGCGCCGCGCGCGAACCGCTGCAGCACATCACGGGATCCGCGCCGTTCCGGCACCTGACGCTGTCCGTCGGGCCGGGGGTCTTCGTGCCGCGACCGGAGACGGAGATCGTCGCGCAGTTCGCGATCGACGCGCTCGCGAACGCGGCCGAGCCGGACCCGATCGCCGTCGACCTCGGAACGGGATCCGGTGCGATCGCGCTCGCGATGGCGACCGAGGTGCCGCACGCTCGGGTCCACGCCGTCGAGAAGTCGGTCGAGGCGATCGCGTGGACGCGCCGCAACGTCGAGGTGATCGCGCCGCGTGTGGATCTGCGGCACGGAGACCTCGCGACGGCGTTCGACGATCTCGTCGGCCGTGTCGCCGTCGTGGCCTCGAACCCGCCCTACGTGCCCACCGACGCCGTCCCGCGCGACGACGAGGTGCGCCTGCACGATCCCGCCCTCGCGCTGTACGGTGGCGAGGACGGCCTCGACGTCGTGCGGATCATCAGCAGGCGCGGCCTGGAGCTCGCCCGTCCGGGTGGCGCGCTCGTGCTCGAGCACGGGGAATGGCAGGGCGAGGCGATTCGGGAGATCCTCACGGCCGACGGCTGGCTCGGCGCCGCGACCCACCCCGATCTGACGGGCCGCGACCGCGCGACGACCGCGATCCGACCGTGATCCTTCCGTGATGTTCAGTGGCACTTCCGTAGAATCGAGGGCGTGATGGGAACCGTCTACGACTGCAACGATCGCGAGCAGATGCTCGCGGGCATGCGTGCCGCGCGCCAAACGATCGCGCGCGGCGAGGTCATCGTCGCGCCGACAGACACCGTCTACGGCGTCGCGGCCGACGCCTTCAGCCCGGCCGCGGTGAAGAGGCTTCTGGAGACGAAGGGCCGCTCTCGGCAGCAGCCGCCCCCCGTCCTCGTCGGATCCACGGCGGCGCTCCACGCGCTGGCGGAACAGGTTCCGGAAGAGATCGCCGAACTCGTCGAACGCTTCTGGCCCGGCGGGCTGACGATCGTGCTCCCCGCCCAGCCGTCGCTGACCTGGGACCTGGGGGAGACGAAGGGCACCGTCGCGGTGCGCCAGCCCGACAACGCCATCATGCTCGAGCTCTTGGCCGAGACGGGGCCGCTCGCCGTGTCGAGCGCGAACCTGACCGGCCAGCCCGCCGCGATCGATGCGCCCTCGGCGCTGTCGATGCTCGGCGAGAGCGTGTCCGTATTCCTCGACGACGGTCCCGTTGCGACGGGTGTCGCCTCGACGATCATCGACGCAACGGGCCTCGCGGGCCGCGGCGAACGGATCGTCCGCGTGCTGCGCGACGGCGCCGTCTCGCGCGCCGAGCTTCGCGAGGTGCTGGGCGACCTGCTTGAGGGCGACCCCGGCGAGGATCCGCCTCAGTGAAGCTCTATCTGTTGACGGCCCTCGTCACGGCGCTCATCACCTGCGGCTTCTCGTTCGTCGTGTGGCGCCTGGCGTTGCGCTTCAAGTGGTACCCGGCGGTGCGCGACCGCGACGTGCACACGCGGCCGACGCCGCGCCTGGGCGGCGTCGCCATGCTGCTCGGCATCGTCGCGGCGCTGCTGCTGTCGCGCCTGATCGGCTTCTTCGACATCTTCTGGACGGAGCCGCGCGTCGTCTGGTCGGTGATCGCGGCGACGCTGCTCATCGCGTTCGTCGGGCTCGCGGACGACATCTGGGATCTCGACTGGTTCCTGAAGCTCGGAGCCCAGTTCGTCGCCGCTGCGATCATCGCGGTCGGGGGCGGCGTGCAGATTTATGCCCTTCCGATCAACGGCATCACCCTGTTCTCGAGCGGCATGAGCATCTTCCTGACGATGTTCGCGATCGTGATCGTCATGAACGCCGTGAACTTCATCGACGGCCTCGACGGCCTCGTCGCAGGCGTGTGCCTCATCGCCAACGGGGTGTTCTTCGTCTACTCCTACCTGCTCGTCCGCGATGCGGGCGCGACGAGCTACGCGAACCTCGGTACCTTCCTGGCGGTCGTGCTCGTGGGCGCCTGTGCCGGCTTCCTGCCGATCAACTGGAACCCTGCACGCATGTTCATGGGCGACACGGGCGCGCTCGTCGTGGGCCTGCTGATGGCGACGAGCGCCATCGCGATCACGGGACAGCTGCCGCCCGCGGCCCTCGACCAGGACATCACGGGGCGCTCACAGATCATCGGCACGCTCATCCCGATCCTGTTGCCCGTGCTCGTGGTCGGCCTGCCTCTCGCCGACTTCGGCATGGCCATCATCCGCCGCACCGCGCGCGGAAAGTCGCCGTTCTCGCCCGATCGCGAACACCTGCACCACCGCATGCTCGACCGGGGCCACTCGGTGCGCGAAGCGGTGCTGGTGTTCTACGCGCTGAGCGCCATCGCCTCGCTCACGATGCTCCTGATGTACATCTTCACGGGCGAAGACTGGTTCGGACGTCACTGGATCGGAGAGTACTGGATCGCCGTGGCATACGGCGTCGTGGGCTTCGCCGCGTGCCTCGTGCTCGCGATCGTGCCGGCCCGCCCTGTGCGTCCCGCGCCCGAGGGCGCGCGGCCCGAGCCCGTGAAGGGGGCATGATGTTCCGTAACCCCGTCGTGCTGCGCGCCGTCGCGATGAGCGCACTGGCGTGGACCTGCGCATCGTTCGTCGCATGCCTCATCGCGCTCGTCGTCGCCGGACCGCAGGGACTCGGGAGCGCGGCCGTCGCGGCCGGCACGGGACTCGTCTTCCCGATCCTCACGGTGCTCGCGATCGCGGTGCCCGATCGTGGGTACGGATCCACCACCTACGCCGCGCGGGTGTTCTTCGGCTTCCTCGTCGGCTTCGTCGCGAAGATCGTGCTCTACATCGTTGCGCTTGTGATCCTGCTCGACGTCGTCTGCGTCGTCGCGGGCGCCGCCTACGGCGCCCTGCTCGCGACCGCCCTCGTGTCACTCGCGATCGACGTCTTCATCGCCAACGGGATCCGCGGACCGGCGGACGAGCGGCTCGCCCGCGAGTCTTCCTAAGCTCGGGCCGGTACCCTCGTTGCGGCGCATGTTCCGCGCCGCATCCGCGATTTCAGGAGACCGCCGTGGCCCCCTCACCCGTTTCGAGTAACCCCATCATGCGCAACGTGCTCATCTGGAGCGCGATCATGAGCGGCGTCGTGCTCGTCGTCACGGGCGTCATCGGCGTCGTCGTCGGTGGATCCTCGGGGCTGTGGAGCGCGGTGCTGGGTACCGTCATCGGCTTCCTGTTCCCGGCGTTGACGGCTGCGACGATCCTCTTCGCGAACCGCTGGTTCGGCACGCCGAACTATCTCGTGATCTTCTTCGGCGTGTTCATGGGAGTCTTCCTCGTGAAGATCCTCGCCTTCATCATCGCCCTCAACGTCGTCTTCGGACTCGACTGGGTGGTGCGCGGCGTGCTCTACGGCGCGCTCATGGCAACCGCCATCGGCTCGATCGTGGTGGACATCGCGGTCATCGCGAAGATGCGCATTCCGTCAGTCAGCGACGTCACCCTGCCGGGCGACGACGACGATGAGGTCTGACCACACGTCGAATTTCTACAGCGCGTCAAAACAAGCCACAAGTTTTTGATACGCTAGACGAGGTTCTGCTGCGGGTCCCGGCACGGTGAAGCGCTGGTCTGAAGCAGTTGCCACCTCCCACCGCACACCCCGCAGGCACGTTCCTGCGCGAGAAGCAGGAGCCACGCGTTGACTCAGGCGAGCATAATCGCACCGATGGCCGATGAGGTCGAGTTCCACCCGCCGTCGATTAGCGACTTCTTCCCGGACGCGCTGTTCTTCGAGGGCACCCCCTTCGCGTTCACGCGAATCAACATGATTCAGGTCATCGCGACCGTGTTGCTGGTGCTGTTCTTGATCCTCGGCACGCGCAACCTCAGGGTGATCCCGGGACGCTTCCAGCAGGTCGTCGAGTTCGGTTTCGGTTTCGTCCGAGGCCAGGCCACGCAGGTCATCGGTGAGAAGGAAGGCAAGAAGTTCGTCCCGCTCCTGACGGTGATCTTCTTCGGTGTCCTGTTCTTCAACCTCATGGGAATCATCCCGGGGCTGAACATCCAGGGCACCAGCGTCATCGGCACGCCGCTGCTGTTCGCGGTGGTCGCCTATGTCGGCTTCATCTACGCGGGTATCCGCAAGCACGGCTTCGGCCGTTTCATGAAGAACTCGCTGGTCCCCGGCGGCGTTCCCGGATACCTCGTCCCGATCATCTCCATCATCGAGCTGATCTCGACGTTCGTGTTCCGCCCGGTGTCGCTCACGCTGCGACTCCTGCTGAACATGATGGTCGGCCACCTCATGCTGGTGCTGTTCTTCGGCGCGACGCACTTCTTCCTGCTGAGCTTCAATGCTCTGACGATCCTGTCGCCCTTCACCCTGGCACTCGGCTTCGCCTTCACCCTGTTCGAAATCTTCGTCGCCTTCCTCCAGGCGTACGTTTTCATGGTCCTCACCGCGGTCTACATCCAGCTCGCGGTTGCAGACGAGCACTGACTGACGGATAGCCGACCGGCTATTCGCCCTATGAAAGGAAACCCCCAGTGGACGCTACGACGGTTCTCGCGGAAATCAACGGCAACATCGCGACCATCGGCTACGGCCTCGCAGCGATCGGCCCGGCTATCGGTCTGGGCATCGTGGTCGGCAAGACCATCGAGTCGACGGCTCGCCAGCCCGAGCTCGCCGGCCGCCTCCAGACTCTGATGTTCATCGGTGTCGCCTTCATCGAGATCCTTGCCTTCATCGGCATCGCAACGCCCTTCATCTTCGGTACGACCGGCGCCTAATCACCTACCGCTTCACAGATAAGGAGACAGGATGCTGAACGCTCTTGTCACTGTCGCGGCTGAGGAAGAGGCTCACAACCCCCTCATCCCAGCCACGTACGACATCATCTGGTCTGCGGTCTGCTTCGTCATCATCGTGATCGTGGTGGTCGGTGTTGCGATCCCGCGCCTCAACAAGGTTCTCGATGCCCGCTCGGCGGCCATCGAGGGCAACCTTGAGAAGGCAGATGAGGCCCAGCGCCAGGCAGAAGCCGCTCTGGCCGAGTACACGCAGCAGCTCGCTGATGCGCGTCGCGAGGCAGGCGAGATCCGTGAGGGCGCCCGCGTCGACGGCAAGAAGATCGTCGACGAGGCCCGCGCCAACGCTCTGGCCGAGGCCGAGCGCATCACGGTGTCGGCTCAGGCTCAGATCGAGGCCGAGCGTCAGGCCGCGATGATCTCGCTCCGTCAGGACGTCGGATCCATCGCCCTCGACCTCGCAGGCAACGTGATCGGCGAATCGATGAGCGAGGACGCGAAGGCTCAGGCCGTCGTGGACCGCTTCCTCGCCGAGCTCGAGGCGTCTGAGAAGGCGGCCCAGTAATGGGCAGCGCGACCACTCAGGCTCTTGCCGCGAGTGCTCAGGCACTGTCGGCTGCGACGGTCACCCTCGACACGGCCCGCGAGCTGTTCGCCGCCGCTCGTGCCGCGGGCGGATCCGCTGCTCTGAGCGGCGCGCTCGCTGATCAGGCGGCCGACCCGGCCGCGCGTCAGGCGCTCGTGGGGCGAGTGTTCGGCGCGCTGTCGCCGGAGGCTCTGAACCTCCTGGGCGCGGTGACCGCGCAGCGCTGGTCCTCGGCCGACGATCTCGTCGATGGCATCGAGACGCTCGCGATCCGTACGGTCGCGCGCGCCGATGAGGCCGGCGTCGAGGGTGAGCTGTTCCAGGTGATTCGCGTGATCGCGCAGAACCCGGAGCTCGAGCTGGCGCTCGGCTCGCGACTCGGTGAACCGTCGAAGAAGAGCGAGCTGATCGAGAAGATCCTCGGATCCTCCGTGTCCGCTGGCACCCTTCTGATCGCCGGTTCGATCGCCGAGCAGCCCCGCGGACGTCGCGTCCGCGCGGCGCTTCAGGACGCGATCCAGGTCGTCGCCGCCGAGCGCGGCCGCGGCGTGGCGACTGTCCACACGGCGACCGCCCTCACCGACGCGCAGCGTCAGCGACTCGCAGACTCGCTGTCCCGTACCTACGGCACCGCTGTGTCGATCAACGAGGTCATCGACCCCTCGATCGTCGGCGGCATCCGCGTGCAGATCGCCGACGATGTCATCGACGGCAGCATCTCGACCCGCCTCACCGACCTCCGGTCGAGGCTCGCAGGCTAACGCTTCCGGAAGGAAGCACCCGGGCCCTCCGGCCCGCACAACGAAGGAAGACAATGGCAGACATCACCATCAGCCCCGACGTCATCCGTGACGCGCTGAAGGACTTCGTCTCCGCCTACGAGCCCACCGGTTCTGGCGCGAGCGAGGTCGGCACCGTCACCGACGCGGCCGACGGCATCGCTCACGTCTCGGGTCTCCCGGGCGTGATGGCGAACGAGCTTATCCGCTTCGAGGACGGCACCCTCGGTCTCGCCCAGAACCTCGACGAGCACGAAATCGGTGCGGTCGTTCTGGGTGAGTTCTCGGGCGTCGAGGAGGGCCAGCAGGTCACCCGCACCGGCAAGGTCCTCTCGGTTCCGGTCGGCGAGGGTTACCTCGGTCGCGTCGTCGACACGCTGGGAAACCCGATCGACGGACTCGGCGAGATCACCGGCATCGAGGGCGAGCGCGAGCTCGAGCTTCAGGCCGCCGGCGTGATGCACCGTAAGAGCGTGCACGAGCCGCTGCAGACCGGCATCAAGGCGATCGACTCGATGATCCCCGTGGGTCGCGGTCAGCGTCAGCTCATCATCGGCGACCGACAGACGGGCAAGACGGCCATCGCGATCGACGCGATCATCAACCAGAAGGCCAACTGGGAGTCGGGCGACGTCAACAAGCAGGTTCGCTGCATCTACGTCGCCGTCGGCCAGAAGGGCTCGACGATCGCGAACGTCAAGGGCGCGCTCGAAGACGCTGGTGCCATGGAGTACACGACGATCGTCGCCGCTCCCGCCTCGGACCCCGCGGGCTTCAAGTACCTCGCTCCGTACACCGGTTCGGCCATCGGCCAGCACTGGATGTACCAGGGCAAGCACGTTCTCATCGTGTTCGACGACCTCACGAAGCAGGCCGAAGCATACCGCGCCGTTTCGCTCCTCCTTCGCCGTCCGCCGGGGCGCGGGGCCTACCCGGGTGACGTCTTCTACCTGCACTCGCGTCTGCTCGAGCGTTGCGCGAAGCTGTCGGACGAGCTCGGAGCCGGGTCGATGACGGGTCTGCCGATCATCGAGACGAAGGCGAACGACGTCTCGGCCTACGTCCCCACCAACGTGATCTCGATCACCGACGGCCAGATCTTCCTTCAGTCAGACCTGTTCAACGCGAACCAGCGTCCCGCTGTCGATGTGGGTATCTCGGTCTCGCGAGTCGGTGGTGACGCGCAGCAGAAGCACGTCAAGAAGGTCTCGGGTACGTTGAAGCTCGAGCTCGCTCAGTACCGCTCGCTGGAGGCGTTCGCGATGTTCGCGTCCGACCTCGATGCCGCCTCGCGTCGTCAGCTCGACCGCGGTGCGCGCCTGACGGAGCTGCTCAAGCAGCCGCAGTACTCGCCGTACTCGGCCGAGGAGCAGGTCGTCTCGATCTGGGCCGGCACCAACGGCAAGCTCGACACGATCGCGGTGGAGGACGTCCTCCGCTTCGAGCGCGAGCTGCTCGACTACGTGCGTCGCAACACCGACGTTCTCGACCGTCTGGCATCGTCGGGCAAGCTCGAGGACGACGTGCTCGCCGACATGGAGAAGGCGATCGACACCTTCGTTCTCGAGTTCCAGCAGGGCGCGGGTCACGGAATCGGCGCGCCCGGTCACGAAGAGTTCGCGGCGGCACAGCACGAAGAGATCGGCCAGGAGCAGATCGTCAAGGGCCGCAAGGCCTAACCCCCTGAGGGACGCATAATGGGCGCACAACTCAGGGAGTACAAGCAGAAGATCTCTTCTGCTCAGACCACCAAGAAGATCACGAAGGCGATGGAGCTCATCGCGGCTTCGCGGATCCAGAAGGCGATGGCGCGCGTGCGCGCGTCGTCGCCCTTCTCCCGCGCGGTCACGCGAGCCGTCTCCGCCGTTGCAACGCACACGGACATCGATCACCCGCTGACGCGGGAGCCGGAAACGGTCACCCGGTCGGCTGTCCTGCTGCTGACCAGCGACCGCGGTCTTGCCGGCGCGTTCAACTCGCAGGTCATCAAGGAAGCTCTCGAGCTCGCCGAACTGCTTCGTTCGGAGGGCAAGGAGGTCGTGTTCTACCTCTTCGGCCGCAAGGCTGTCGGCTACTTCCAGTTCCGCCAGATGCTGGCGAAGCAGGAGTGGACCGGCGAGGCGGACACACCGACGTTCGAGACGGCGAAGGAGATCGCTGACGCGCTCCTCGCCGCCTACAACCTCGACGAGGCCGAAGGTGGCGTGAACGAGATCCACGTCGTCTACAACCGCTTCGTCAGCATGATGGTGCAGGAAGCCGAGCAGGTCCGCCTGCTGCCGCTTGCGGTTGTTGAGGCCGACCAGGCTGCGGACGCCTCGTCCAGCGAGGTGTACCCGCTGTACGAGTTCGAGCCCGAGCCCGCGAATGTTCTCGACGCGCTTTTGCCGGTGTACATCCAGAGCCGCATCTTCAACGCACTCCTGCAGTCGGCCGCTGCGAAGCAGGCCGCCACGCAGAAGGCGATGAAGTCGGCTTCGGACAACGCCGACAAGCTCATCACCGATTACACCCGCCTGCGCAACAACGCGCGCCAGGCCGAGATCACGCAGCAGATCGCCGAGATCGTCGGCGGCGCGGACGCCCTGGCGTCCTAAGACCCTCAGAAAGAGACGAAAATCATGACCACCACGGTTGATTCAACCACCGCGGTCGTCGGGCGTGTGGCCCGCGTCACGGGTCCGGTTGTCGACGTCGAGTTCCCTCACGACGCGCTTCCGGGCATCTACAACGCTCTCAAGACGACGATCACGACGGGCACCACGTCCACCGAGATCACCCTTGAGGTCGCTCAGCACCTCGGCGATGACATGGTTCGCGCCATCTCGCTGAAGCCGACCGACGGCATGGTCCGCGGCCAGGAGGTTCGCGACACCGGCGCACCGATCTCGGTGCCCGTCGGCGACGTGACCAAGGGCAAGGTGTTCGACGTCACCGGTAACGCCCTCAACCTGGGCGAGGGCGAGACCCTCGAGGTGACCGAGCGCTGGCCCATCCACCGCAAGGCCCCGAACTTCGACCAGCTCGAGTCGAAGACGACCATGTTCGAGACCGGCATCAAGTCGATCGACCTTCTGACCCCCTACGTCCAGGGTGGAAAGATCGGTCTGTTCGGTGGTGCAGGTGTCGGTAAGACCGTCCTCATCCAGGAAATGATCCAGCGCGTTGCGCAGGACCACGGTGGTGTGTCGGTCTTCGCCGGTGTCGGTGAGCGTACCCGTGAGGGCAACGACCTGATCGGCGAAATGGAAGAGGCGGGCGTCTTCGACAAGACCGCCCTTGTCTTCGGCCAGATGGACGAGCCGCCGGGAACGCGTCTGCGCGTGGCCCTGTCGGCGCTGACGATGGCGGAGTACTTCCGCGACGTGAAGAACCAGGACGTCCTGCTCTTCATCGACAACATCTTCCGCTTCACGCAGGCCGGTTCGGAGGTGTCGACCCTTCTGGGCCGTATGCCTTCGGCAGTGGGTTACCAGCCGAACCTCGCCGACGAGATGGGTGTGCTCCAGGAGCGCATCACCTCGACGCGTGGTCACTCGATCACCTCGATGCAGGCGATCTATGTGCCGGCCGATGACTACACCGACCCGGCCCCGGCCACGACGTTCGCGCACCTCGACGCGACGACCGAGCTGTCGCGTGAGATCGCGTCGCGCGGTCTGTACCCCGCGATCGACCCGCTGACCTCGACCAGCCGCATCATGGACCCCCGCTACTTGGGCGAGGACCACTACCGCGTCGCGACGAGCGTCAAGCAGGTGCTCCAGAAGAACAAGGAACTCCAGGAGATCATCGCCATCCTCGGTGTCGACGAGCTCTCGGAAGAGGACAAGATCGTCGTGGCGCGTGCGCGCCGCATCGAGCAGTTCCTCTCGCAGAACACCTACATGGCGAAGAAGTTCACCGGTGTCGAGGGTTCGACCGTTCCGCTCAAGGAGACCATCGAGTCGTTCGACGCGATCGTCAAGGGCGAGTTCGACCACGTTGCCGAGCAGGCGTTCTTCAACGTCGGTGGTATCAGCGACGTCGAAGCGAACTGGGCGAAGATCCAGAAGGAGAACGGCTGATCATGGCTCTCACCGTGAACCTTGTGTCGGCCGAGGCCGAGATCTGGTCGGGCGAGGCGAACCTCGTCGTTGCGAAGACCGTGGAGGGCGAGATCGGTTTCATGGCCGGTCACGAGCCCACGCTTGCGGTCCTCGCGAGCGGCCAGGTTCGCATCACGCAGGCCGACGGCACCAAGGTCGTGGCCGACGCGAGCGACGGGTTCATCTCGATGGAGATCGGCGACACGATCAACATCGTCGCGGGCCAGGCACAGCTGGTCGCCTGACACGATTGCAGTTCGGGGCGGGGATCTCTATGGTCCCCGCCCCGTTCGTCGTTTTCCCTACCCCGGAGGTTCTTCGTGCTCATCCTGCTCCCGCCGTCCGAGACCAAGCGGCCTGGCGGATCCGGCGATCCGTTGCGGATCGCTGAGCTCGCGTTCGCGGCGCTCGCGCCGCAGCGCGCGGCGGCCGTGGGCGCGCTCGAGGAACTGGCCCGGGATCCCGGAGAGATGACGCGGATCCTGAAGCTCTCGGCGCGGCAGCTCGGCGAGATCGACGTCAACGCGTCGGTGCGCGGGGCGGCGACTATGCCGGCGATCGACCGGTTCACGGGTGTGCTCTACGACGTCCTCGGCGCCGAGGGACTCGGGGACGGCGCGCGGGAATGGCTGGGCCGACACATCGCGATCCAGACGGCGCTGCTGGGCCCGGTCGGCGGGCTGGATCCGATTCCCGCCTTCCGTCTGTCAGCGGGGCACCGCCTGCCGGGGCTGGCGCCTCTGAAGAGGCACTGGTCGGAAGCCACGACCGCCGCACTCGGGGAGCACGGTCCACTGCTCGACATGCGCTCCGAGGCGTACCGCGCCCTGGGGCCCGTGCCGGACGGCGCGGACCATGCCTACGTGCGCGTCGTGAACGGCGAAGGGCGGGCCCTGAACCACTTCAACAAGCAGACGAAGGGCGTCTTCGCACGGGCGCTTGCGCTCGCGGGCGAGACCTTCGCGTCGATCGACGAGCTCGTCGACTGGGCGCAGGCGGCCGGGTTCGGCGTCGCCCGCATCGGCGACGAGATCGTGCTCGAGGAGACGACGGCACATCCCGAGCGGGAAATCTTCGCGATCGACGCGGTGAGTCGCTAGTCTGGGTGCATCCTGCACGTATGCCGGGAACGGCATCGACCCGAAGGTAAAACATGCCGTACTACGACGATCCATTCGCCGAGATGACCGCCGCTTTCGGCGCCATGTTCGCGGCGCTGGCAGTGGTCCTGATCGTGCCGTTCATCATTGCCTACGTTCTGTTCTCGGTCTTCTACATGAAATTGTTCGAGAAGGCGGGCGTCAACGACAAGTGGCGCGCGTGGATTCCCGTGTACCGCGAGATGATCTTCTTCAAGATCGGCGACATGAACCCGTGGCTGGTGCTGATCTTCGGCGTCGGCGGTGTCGTCCTGTCGATCATCTATATCGGCTCATTGCTTCTCGCAGCGTTCACGGTCTTCTGGGCGATGGCGGTCATCCGCATCAGCTTCAAGGCGAAGAACGAGGCCGCCTGGGCGGCGCTCGCGCTGGGACTTCCCGGCCTGGGCAGCATTATCTGGCTCGGCATCATGGCCTTCACGAAGGATCCGTGGCAGCCGCAGATCCCGCAGGCCAAGTGGGCGAACACGTTCCTCGGCGACAAGACCGACTGGGCCGGTGTCCCGTTCGGCGGTGTCCCCGCGCCCGCATACGGCGGCAACCAGCCCTACGGCTACGGCTCGAACGATCCCTACGGCTACCCGGCCCCGGCGGCCCCGCAGGATCCGTACGGAGCCCCCCAGGGCTACGCCGCACCCCAGGCTCCTTACGGCCAGCCGGAGGCGCAGGACCCCTTCGCCGCGCCCGCCGCGCCGCAGGATCCGTTCGCGGCCCCCGCCGCTCCGATTCCGCCCGAGGCCCCGTCGGCACCGGCGGCTCCCGCGCCGCAGGAGCCGCAGACCCCCGCCGAGCCCGACGTCGACTTCGGCCAGCCGCCCGCGTCCCCGGACGACGACCCGAACCCGCCGGCCGAACCGCCGCGCTCCTGACGCGTCCCGCACGGCCCCGCCCCACCCGGACGGGGCCGTGCGGCAATGTTGCGTAAACTGGAGTACACCTGCTGCGTCGCACGCGACGCCGCGAGACGAAGCCGGAAAGGCCAATCCCGTGTCTGACGAGCCCACCTACACCCTGCCCACGAGGCCGGAGACCCATAGTCGCGATGCCGCTCTCGGCAACGGCGCCTCGCTGTCTCTGCGCTGGGCGGGAGCGACCGACCCCGGTCGCAAGCGCGAGAACAACCAGGACGCGTTCTTCGCGGCCTATCCGCTGTTCATCGTCGCCGACGGGATGGGCGGTCACATCGGAGGTGAGATCGCCAGCCAATCGGTCGTGACGCGCATGGGCGAGCTCGCCGCGACCGGAACGGTGTCGCCCGAGGGCATCTCGGAGGCGCTCGTGCGCGCGGTTCGCGACATCACCGACCACCCCGAAGCGACCGACGAGGGCACGGGCACCACGCTGACGGGCATCTACATCGACAGCGACGACGACATGCTCTCGGTCGTCGCGATGAATGTCGGCGACTCGCGCGTCTACCTGCAGCGTGGCGAACAGCTCATGCAGGTCACGACCGACCACTCGCTCGTCCAGGAGCTTGTCGCAGCGGGGCGCCTGTCGGAGGAAGAAGCCGAGACGCACCCGTACAGCAACGTGATCACGCGCGCCGTCGGCCCGACGGAGCACGTGACTCCCGACTATGTGCGGATCGACGTGCAGGCGGGAGACCGCTATGTGATCTGCTCGGACGGGCTCACAAAAGAACTCACCGACTACGGCATCCTCCACTTCCTGCACGATAATCCCGACCCGGCGGACGCCACGAACGCGATGATGATCGCGGCGCTTGAGAACGGCGGCCGCGACAACGTATCGATCGTCGTCGTCGATGTGCTCGAGGTCACAGAACCGACGGCCTGACGATCCACAGGCCGCGTTCCGGCGGATCCATCCACATTCGGCCCCTCTCGCCCGCACGGGAGGGGCCGAGGCGTGTTTTATGGCGGCATGACCTTTGCACCCGCCGAGACCTCGGCGGCGCCCGCCACGCGCCGGTTGGCGGAGCCGCTCGAATTGCCTGATCTTCCTGAGCCGCCCTCGCGGCGTCCCTTTCCGCTCATCGCCTCGATCGTGCCTGTGGTCGGCGCGCTCGTCATGTGGCGCGTGACGGGCTCGATCTTCATGCTCTGGTTCGCCGCCCTCGGCCCGTTCATGGCGATCGGATCCGTCCTCGACGGCGCGCGGGGCGCCCGGCGCGAGCGGCGAGCGGCCGAGCGCCGCCTCGAGGAGGCATGCGGGCGCGTTCGCGCCGAGGTCGAGCGCCGGCACGAGGAGGAGCGCGAGCTGCGGCGTGCTGCGACGCCCGACGCGCAGGCCGCAGCCACACACGACGGCTGGCTGTGGCGGAGACAAGGACCGCTCGCGGTCGGGAGGGGCGCGGCGCGGAGCATCGTCGTCGTGACGGGCGGCGAGGGCGATGTCGCCGAGGCACTGCGCACCGACGCTGAGACGCTCGAGGCGGCACCGGTGACGGTCGAGTGGGAGCGCGGCATCTGCGTGCGCGGGGACGGCGTCGCCGGGCGGGCGGTGGTGCGAGCCCTCATCGTTCAACTTGTGCTGCGGCACCCGCCGACCGCCGTGTCGCTCATGGGCCGACCCCTCGGCGAGGAATGGGCCGACGGGATCCCGCACCTCGGCACGATGGAGGGCGGGGCGCGCACCGTCGCCGTCATCGCTCCGGGGGAAGCAGCGCCCGACGGGGCATCGACCGTGATCGCGCTCGTGGGTCCGCGCGACTCGGTGCCGCACGAGTGCGCCGCCCTGGTCGAGCTCGACGAAGGGCTCCGCGGGCGGCTCGTCGCGGATGGCGGCGACGTGGCGCTCGACGCGGAGGCGATCTCCTTGACGCAGGCCCGGTGCGTCGGGGCGACCATGACGGGTCGGATCCGACGCGCTCAGGCGGGCCTGCCCGCGGGCCCGGTGCCGTTCGCACACGTGCGCGATCGCTCGCGCCTCGAAGGGGACGCCGAGCGGCGACCCGCGGGTCTGGGAGCCGCGATCGGGCTCGGCGCGCATTCACCGACCGAGCCGGCACCCCTGATCGGGATCGACCTCGTCTCCGACGGGCCGCACGCCGTCGTCGTCGGCACGACGGGGTCGGGCAAGAGCGAGCTGCTGATCACCTGGATCGCGGCTCTCGCCGCGGAGCATTCGCCCACCGAGCTGGTGTTCCTTCTCGGCGACTTCAAGGGCGGCACCGCCTTTGACCACCTGCGCGACCTGCCCCACGTCACGGGCGTGCTGACGGATCTCGACGGCGTCGGCGCGCGCCGAGCGGTGGAGGGGCTGCGCGCGGAGATCCACCGCCGCGAGCGAGTGATCGCGGGGGCGGGGGCTCGCGACATCGCTGATCCACGGGTCGGGCTCGCACGCCTCGTGATCGTGATCGACGAGTTCGCGGCGCTGCTGCAGGATCACCCCGACCTGCACCAGGTGTTCACCGATGTCGCGGCGCGAGGCCGGGCCCTCGGGATGCACCTCGTGCTCGGCACACAGCGGGCTTCCGGGATCCTGCGCGACGCGCTGCTCGCGAACAGCCCGTTGCGGATCGCGCTGCGTGTGTCGGAGGACCGGGAGAGCACACAGCTGATCGGCACAAGTGCCGCCGCGGCGATCCCGGGCGATGCGGCGCATCGTGGCGTCGGATACGTGCGGCGCGCGGGCGACAACGGCCCGCAGGAGGCGCGCTTCGCGCTCGTCTCCCCGCCCGACATCGCGGCGCTCGAACAGGAACATGACGGCGTGCCTGCAGCACCGGGCCCGCTGCTGCGCCCGTTGCCGGAGTCCTGGCGCCCGGATCGGTCGGCCGATGCCGCGGGCGCGCTCGTCGTGGCGCTCGCGGATGAGCCGGCAGCGCAGCGCCAAACCCCCGTCACGCTGATGCCCGGTTCCGATCGGGGGCTCTTCGTCATCGGTGGCTCGGGCAGCGGCAAGACGAGCTTCGCCCACTGGGTCGCGGGCGCGGGGGAGGCCGCCGGGTACCGGGTCGTGCGCGTCCCGAGGGACAGCGAGGGCGCATGGGATGCGCTGGAGCGGGCCGAACAGGATCCGCCCGAGCTGTTCGTCGTCGACGACGCCGACGCGCTCATCGCGCGCTTCCCGCCCGAGTACGCGCAGGCCGCGGGGGAGAGGCTCGAACAGATCGTGCGTGACGCCGGTGCCACGGGGACGACCGTCGTGCTCACGGCCGCGCGCATGACGGGCGCCGTCTCGAAGATCGCCGACGTGCTGCCGCGCCGCGTCGTGCTGGCGCTCCCGGCCGTGCACGATCACACCGCGGCCGGGGCCGACCGCGGGCTCTACGACCCGCGCCGCGGTCCCGGCAGGGCAGTCCTCGACGGGCACGAGACCCAGCTCGCGTACGCGGAGCCACGTGCGGACGGCGAGGAGGGCGACGACACAGCGAAGTGGCGCCCGACGGCACCGCTCACGGGGTTCGTGCTCAGGGCACCCCTGCGCCGCGCCGATGCGCTGCGCGCGGCGTGGGGCGAACGGGTGCGGGTCGTCCCGGTCGAGGCGCTTCCGCGCGGCGAGCTCCCGGAACCCGACGGCACGCCGCTCGCGGTCGTGGGCGACGCCGACTCCTGGCAACGTCAGTACACGCTCCTGCAAGCTGTGCGCGCGAGCGGCGACATGGTCGTCGGATCCGATTGCGCGACGGAGCTTCGCACCCTCGTCGGGGAACGGGAGCTGCCTCCCTACGCGAGGCCGCGCGCCGCGCGCGCCTGGCTGGTCGCGGGTGGCGCTCCGCCTCGACGCATCCTCCTACCGTGAACGGACGTTCACGACGCGAAGCCCCGAGGCGGCCTCAGACGGTCGCGCGGATGACGCCGACGGTACGTCCGCCGCCGAGCACGCGCAGATTCGGACGCTCGGCCGCGGCGGCGGCGACCTCCTTGACCGACACCGCGCCGGTCCGGGCCAGCAGAGCGAGCGCCACGAGCGACGCCGCACGGCCCGAACCATCGAGCATCTTCACGGCCACGGTCGTGCCGTCCTGCGCGACGATCGTCTGAACGCCCTCGGCGCCCTTCTTCGAGAAGACACCGAAGCGCTCGATCGTGAGGGTGTCGTCGCCGCCAGGGCCCTCGATCGCCCACGCGTTCTCGCGTGCCGCGCGCAGTAGCTGCGCGGCTACGCGGTGCAACGCGAACGGCGAGCTCTCCGCCGAGACACCGGCGCGGTTGAGGCCGCGCGCGAGCGACATGAGGCTCATGGCGTGCACGGGCGCGCCGCACCCGTCGGTGACCGAGGCCGCGATCTTCACGCCCGTGAGACGCTCGACGACCTCGCGCGTGTGCACCTGCAGCGGGTGATCGGGGTGCAGATAGGTCTCGATGTCCCAGCCGTTCGCACGGCAGGCGGTGAGCATCGCAGCGTGCTTGCCCGAGCAGTTGTGATGCAGCGGAGACTTCTCGGCGTGGTCGACCATGAGCGCGCGGCGCGCCTCCGTGTTCGACGGCCACGCCGGAGGGCAGCGGAGCGCGTCCTCCGTCAGGCCGACCTCGGCGAGCATCGAGCGCACGAGCTCCGCGTGGCGCGCGGTGCCGTCGTGGCTCGCCGTCGCGATCGCCAGCCGCTCGCCGCTGAGCGTCGCGCCCGCCGTCACGCTCGCGATCGCCTGGAGCGGCTTGAGCGACGACCTCGGCAGGATCAGGGCCGACGGGTCACCGTGCGAGATGAGTGTCTCGCCATCCGGCGCGAGCACGATCGCGGATCCGATGTGACGGGACTCGACGAAACCGCCTCGCTCGACGACGGCGAGCTCGGCGGCGGCGGATGCGGGGAATGTTTCTGCGGTGACCACGACTCCAGCCTAGACTCGCGGGATGAGCACTCACGGATACACCCTCACCTCGACCTGGACGGGAAACCAGGGCAGCGGCACGAGCGGCTACCGCGATTACACGCGCGACGTGCGGCTGAGCGCCGAAGGGCGCCCGGATATCGAGGCCTCGGCCGACGTGCCGTTCCGCGGAGATCCCGTCAAGTGGAACCCCGAGCTGCTACTGCTCTCGGCCGCGAGCGAGTGCCACATGCTGTCGTACCTGCACGCGTGCGTGTTGCGCGGCGTCGTCGTGACGAGTTACGTCGACGAGGCGAGTGCGCAGATCGAGGTCGTCGGCAACGGCGGCCGGTTCACGGGAGCGACGCTCCACCCGCGCATCGAGGTTGCGGAGGAATCGATGATCGATGACGCGATCGCGGCCCACGAGGAAGCACACGAGTGGTGCTTCATCTCGAACAGCCTGAACTTCGAGGTGGCGATCGAGCCCGTCGTCACTTGCGCTCGTGCGGAAGGGCGCGCTTGATCTTCTCGACCGCTCCCTGAGCGGGGAGCTCGTTGTAGGCCCCGGCGAGCTCCTGGCCCGAGAGCGCGTGGATCGCCGCCATGATCTCATCGGTTGCGAGGCGGCGAGCCCGACCGCTCGATGCGGGACCGTGGTGCGAGAGATCGAGGGGAGCACCGAACTTCACCACGACGCGCTCCTTGAACGACGGCATCTTCGCACCGACCGGCATGACCTTGTCGGTGCCGATGAGGCCGATCGGCACGACCGGCGCGCCGGACTCGAGTGCCAGGTATGCGACCCCCGTGCGCCCCTTGTAGAGACGACCGTCGCGCGAACGCGTGCCCTCGGGATGCAGAGCGATCGCGGCCCCCGAGTCGAGGATCTCCTTCTGCTGGCCGAGCGCGTCCATGGCGGCCTGGCCGACGCCGCGCTCGACGGGCGTCGCGCCCACCGCTGTGAAGAACGTTCGCGAGAACCAGCCCTTGAAGCCCTTGCCCGTGAAGTACTCGGCCTTCGCGAGGAAATGCACGGGGCGAGGCGCCGCGGCGATGGGGATGACGATCGAGTCGATGAACGACAGGTGGTTGCTCGCGAAGATCACGGCGCCGTCGGCGGGGATCAGATCCTTGCCCTCGACCCGCGGGCGGTAGATCATGCGTGCGAGGGGCGCGAGGATCGTGCGGCCGAAGGTGTACACCCAGCTGGGTGTGCGGGGGCTCTCGTCACTCGAATCGGTCATCCTGCCAGGATACGGCGCGTATATGCCCGCTCGGGAATCAGCTTTTTCCCGGGAAGCGGCGCAGATCTTCCCTCGAATGAGTGCATCCATAGCCGGATGCGGCAAAATGGGCGAGTCCGCCCACGAAACCAGAGGTTCTCATCGTGCGTCTTCGCTCCTTCGCGGCTCTGTCCGCCTCCGCCCTCACCGTCCTCGCGCTCGCGGGCTGCGGCAACGTTTCCGATGATGACGCCTCGGCGCCCGACAAGACCACGGCGCCGACTGCCGCCCCCTCCGAGTCCGCCACCCCCGCCCCGATGTGCGACGCCGGCGAGGAATCCGGCAAGGCCATCGACTGCGTCGACGTGACGGGCGATTTCGGATCCGAGGCGACCGCCGATTTCGAGGCCCCGCTCGGGATCCCCGACATCTCGAGCGCCGTCATCAGCAAGGGCGACGGCGACAAGATCGCCGCGGGCGACTACGTCACCTATGCCGCGACCATGTACGACGCCCAGACGGGTGACAAGATCGGCGCCGAGGGCTACGAGCCCTTCTCGAGCCTGCCTCTCGGCATCGCCGAGGGCAGCTACCTCGACGCGTTCGTCGACGTTCCCCTCGGGTCGCGCCTCGCCTTCACGATCCCAGAGCAGACCGCGCCGACCGGGCAGACCGTTCCCGCGGCCGTCGCCGTGATCGACGTGTTCGAGGAGACACCGACCGCGGCCTGGGGAGAGGACGTCGAGCCCGAAGACGGCTTCCCGACCGTGAAGATCGGCAAGGACGGTGCCCCCGAGATCACCGTGCCGAAGGACATGAAGGTCGGTGACACGACCGCGATCGAGGTCCTCAAGCAGGGCGACGGTGAGACGGTGGCCGACGGCGACCAGGTCTTCGTGCAGTACACGGGCGTGAAGGTCGCCGACGGCGAGGAGTTCGACTCCAGCTGGGGCCGCGGCGCGCCGACCTCGTTCCCCACAAACGGCGTCATCGAGGGCTTCACGAAGGCGCTCGTCGGTCAGAAGGTCGGTTCCCAGGTCGTCGCCGTGATCCCGAAGGCCGAGGCGTACGGCACCGAGGGCTCGACGAGCGAGCTGAAGGACGACGACCTCATCTTCGTCGTCGACATCCTCGGCACCGCCCACGTCCCGGCCGCGTAAGACCGCCATGCGCAGGGTCATCGTCCTCGGATCCAGCGGATCCATCGGCACGCAGGCGCTCGACGTGATCCGGGCGAACCCCGATCTCTTCGACCTCGTCGGTCTCGCCACCGGATCGCAGGAGGAGCTCCTCGCCGAGCAAGCCGCCGAGTTCGGCGTCGCGCACACGGCGCTCGGCGCCGACGAGGCGGCGCAGCTCGTGCGCGAGGTCGACGCCGACGTGGTGCTCAACGGCATCACCGGATCCGTCGGCCTGGGGCCGACCCTCGCTGCGCTCGAAGCGGGGCGCACCCTCGCACTCGCCAACAAGGAGTCGCTCATCGTCGGCGGCCCGCTCGTGAAGCGGGCCGCCGCACCCGGCCAGATCGTGCCGGTCGACTCGGAGCACTCCGCGATCGCACAGGCGCTTCGCGGGGGATCCGCCGACGAGGTGCGCCGCCTCGTGGTGACGGCCTCGGGCGGTCCGTTCCGAGGACGCACGCGCGACGAACTGCGCGAGGTGACCCCCGCCGAGGCGCTCAACCACCCGACGTGGGACATGGGCCGCGTCGTCACGACCAACTCGGCAACCCTGGTCAACAAGGGCCTGGAGGTCATCGAGGCCCACCTGCTCTTCGACGTGCCCTTCGAGAAGATCGACGTCGCCGTCCACCCGCAGTCGATCGTGCACTCGATGGTCGAGTTCGTCGACGGATCGACGCTCGCGCAGGCGTCGCCGCCCGACATGCGCCTGCCGATCGCACTCGGAATGGCTTGGCCTCACCGCGTGCCCGGTGTCGGCGCGCCCCTCGACTGGACAACCGCCGCCAGCTGGACCTTCGAGCCGCTCGACGTGACGGCGTTCCCGTCCGTCGCCCTCGCGAAGCAGGTCGGCGCAGCCGGATCCACATATCCGGCCGTCTACAACGCGGCCAACGAACAGGCCGTCGACGCGTTCCATGAGGGGCGGCTGCCGTTCCTCGGCATCGTCGACACGATCGCCGAGGTCGTCGAGCGCCACGAGCCGCCCGCCGAGCTGACGCTCGACAGCCTCGCCGAGGCCGAGGCCTGGGCCCGCCGAACGGCCGACGCCCTCATCGGCAACTGACCCGCCATTCAGCGGTTGCCGTGGGAGCGCGTGAGACGATGACAGGCGTGATCGACACGCCTCGTATCCGCCGCACGCCACCCGTGATGCTGCGCCCCGAGCGGCCCATCGTCAGCCGCCTCACCGACCTCGCCGCCCTCGTCGGCGGCACCGCCACGGCAGAGGCGGAGGTGACGGGTGTCACCGTCTCGTCGAACGACCTCGCCGCGGGCGACATGTTCGTCGCCATCCGCGGCGTCAACCGGCACGGGGCCGAGTTCGCCGCCACGGCCGCGGCGAACGGGGCATCCGCGATCCTCACCGACGCGGAGGGCGCCGAGATCGCATCCGGATCCGGCCTGCCGGCGCTCGTCGTCGCGGATCCGCGGGGAGCGCTCGCCGCGGTCGCACAGGCCGTCTACGGCACCGACCATGAGCGCCCGTTGCTGCTCGCCACGACCGGCACGAACGGCAAGACGAGCGTGACGCACCTGCTCGAAGGCATGCTCACCCAGATCGGCGTCGTCGCCGGCGCCTCGACCTCGGCGGAGCGCGTCGTCGCCGGTGAACGCGTCGTCGCGGGGCTCACGAGCCCCGAGGCGAGCGAGTTGCACGCCCTCATCGCTCGCATGCGCGAGAAGAACGTCGAGGCGTTCGCCGTCGAGGTGAGCGCCCAGGCGGTCACCCGCCACCGCGTCGACGGCGTCGTCTGGGACGTGATGGGGTTCACCAACCTCACGCACGACCACCTGGACGACTACGGCGACATGGAGACCTACTACCAGGCGAAGGCGCCGCTGTTCCATTCGGATCGCAGCCGTCGGGGCGTGATCTCGTTCGACTCGTCGCCGGGCGAACGGCTCGCGGCCGAGGCCGACATCCCGGTCACGACGATCGCAACGCTCGGCATCGCCTCCGACGCCGCGTTCGAGCGCGCGGACTGGAAGGTCGAGGTCGTCTCCGAGGCCCAGAGCGGCACGGGCTTCCGCCTGACCGGCCCCGCCGGATCCCTCGAGACGACGGTGCCCGTCATCGGCGCGCACATGGCCGCCAACGCGGGTCTCGGCATCGTCATGATGCTCGAAGCCGGGTATGAGTGGGAGCGCATCGCTTCGGGCCTCGCGGACGGGATCCGCGCATGGGTCCCCGGCCGCACCCAGCTCGTCTCCGGATCCGCGGGCCCCGCCGTGTACGTCGACTTCGGCCACACTCCCGACGCGTTCGAGAAGACCCTCGCGGCCGTGCGCCGCGTGACTCCCGGCAAGGTCATCATGCTCTTCGGTGCCGACGGCGACCGCGACGCGACGAAGCGATACGACATGTCGCGCACGGCGGTCGAGGGCAGCGACATCACCGTCATCACGGACCACCACCCGCGCTTTGAGGACGCCGCCTCCATCCGGCGCACGCTCATGGACGCGGCCCGGGACGTGGATCCCGCGCACGAGGTCTACGAGGTCTCGCCGCCCGAGGCCGCCATCGTCACGGCCGTCTCGCTCGCCGGCGAGGGCGACGCGATCGTCTGGTGCGGCCCCGGTCACCAGAACTACCGCGACATCGAGGGCACCCAGTGGGGCTACTCGGCCCGCGAGCTCTCGCGCCGCGCCCTCATTGCCGCGGGATACGATGCCCCCGAGCGCGTCTGGCCCAACCCGTATCACGACTGATGACCGTCCTCCTTTTCATCGTCGGCGTGCTCGTCATGCTGATCGGCCTCGGGGTGTCGATCGCTCTGCACGAGCTCGGCCACATCGTGCCCGCGAAGCTCTTCAAGGTGCGCGTCGGCCAGTACATGATCGGCTTCGGGCCGCGCATCTGGTCGAAGAAGATCGGTGAGACGGAGTACGGATTCCGGGCGCTGCCGCTCGGCGGGTTCATCTCGATCGCGGGCATGTATCCACCGAGTTCCGGCAAGAATCCGCGCCTGTTTGCGACCCTCGTGCAGGATGCGCGTGAGCAGAACGACGAGACGATCGCCGAGGCCGGCGGCCGCACCCTGTACAGCCAGGCCACGTGGAAGCGCGTCGTGGTCATGCTCGGCGGGCCGTTCATGAACTTCGTGCTCGCGATCATCGCCTTCACGGTGCTGCTGAGCGGTATCGGCGTCACTCAGCCCACCGCCACGGTCGCGACCGTGTCCGAGTGCGTGCTGCCCGCAGGATCCGCGCAGACCGCCTGCGAGCCGGGTGACGACCCGACGCCCGCGGCAGCCGCAGGACTTCTGCCCGGCGACACGATCACGGCGATCGACGGCACACCGGTCGCGAATTTCGACGAGGCCTCCGCCATCGTGCGCGAGCACCCCGGCCAGACGCTGACGTTCTCGGTGCGGCGTGACGGCTCCGAGATGACGCTCGAGGTGACGCCGATCCTCGCGTCCAATGAGTACACGAACGCTTCTGGCGAGGTCGTGACGGACGAGGTCGGCTTCGTCGGCTTCAGCCCCACCTACGCGCGCGAGCGCCAGCCGATCCTCGCCGGCACGGAAGAGGCCATCGGCAGCGTCGGTTCCGTCGTGAACGTGATCGTGCACCTGCCCGTCAAGCTGTACGACATCGCCGCCGATCTCGTCACGGGCGCCGACCGCGATCCGGACGGCCCTATCAGCGTCATCGGGGTCGGACGCATCGCCGGTGAGGTCGCCTCGACCCCCGCACCGCTGCTCGATCGCGTCGCCGTGCTCATCAACCTGATCGCCGCCCTGAACATCGCGCTCATGGTCTTCAACCTGATCCCGCTGCTGCCGCTTGACGGCGGCCACGTCGTGGTCGCCCTCTGGGATGGCGTGAAGCGACTCTTCGCGCGCCTCACCGGTCGCCCCGCCCCCGCGCCCGCCGATGCGACGCGACTCGTGCCCCTCACTCTCGTCGTCGTCGTGCTCATGGTGGGCATGAGCGCGCTCCTCTTCGCTGCTGACATCTTCAACCCCGTAGACCTGTTCGGGGGCTGAGACCGACGCGGCAGCTGCCGTCGGGAGCTGCGCGTGCGGGGATCCGCGACTCGCGTCCCGCCCCGCTCGTCAGACCCGAGTCAGCGAATCCGGACCCCCACCGACCCCGCTCGCGTAACGTCTCCGGCCCGGGTCCGGGGCCCGGGTTACGGGTGCAGGAGCACCTTGCCGATGCGGCCCTTGCGGTTGTGGGACGCGACCGCGTCCGTGATGTCGGCGAGGGCGAAGGATCCCTCGACCGGCAGGGTGACGTCGCCCGAGGCGACCTTCGTGAGGATCTCGCCGAAGATCGCGCTGCGCTCCTCGGCGCTGAGAGCCGGCATGACCTTCGCGCCCCAGAAGCCGTCGATCGTGATGCCGCGGAAGATGACGTCGTTCATCGAGCCCTGGAAATCCCACGAGCCCATGCCGCCGAAGAGGCTCAGCCGCGCGCCGTCCGCGAGCACCGAGAGCATCTCGCCGGTCGCGGATCCGCCCACGGAGTCGGCACCGCGCACGATGGGGGATCCGCCCGTGATCTCGGCGACGCGTTCGCGCCAGTTCTCCTGGTCCGTCGCGACGATGTTGTGGATGCCGGCCCCATCGAGCTCGGCGATCGCATCGGTGCGGCGCACGAGACCCACGACGTTGATGCCACGGCTCTTCGCGAACTGGGCGACCAGGCGTCCGACCGCGCCGCCCGCGGCGTTCTGGATGATCCAGTCGCCCTCGTGCAGATCGAGGGTGTTGAGTAGCGCCAGTGCGCTCGCGGGCATCGAGATCAGCTGCGCGGCCGCGTCGTCGCCGATGGCATCGGGTACCGGGATGAGGCCGGCCGCCTTCGCGACGAACTTCTCCGCCCAGACGCCGAAGGTGTTGCCCGTGACGCGTTGGCCGAGGGCGAGGTTCGTCACGCCCTCGCCGAGCTCGATGACCGTTCCGGTCGCCTCGGTTCCGGCTCGTGCCGGAAGCTCGGGAGTGAAGCCGTAGTCGCCCGAGACGGTGAGCAGGTCGTGGTTGTGGATCGCGGACGCGGTCATCGCGACGACGACCTCGCCGGGGCCCGCGACGGGATCCGGAATCTCCTCGACGCCCAGAGCGGTTGCGGGTTCGGTGAATGTGTGGTGAATGAGTGCACGCATACGTGTTGCAGCGTCCCGATCCTCCCGTGCATTCCCCGCTCAAGCTGTGAGGGGCGACAGAGAATGCGAGGGGCGTCCGCGAACCGGGCGGGTCAGCCGAGGCGCTTCAGCGCCAGTTGCGCCGCGAGGCGGCCGGGCATGCCCGTGACGCCGGGGCCGGGCACCGTCGAGGCCGAGCAGAGGAAGACGCTCGGGTCGCTCGTCGCGGCGGGGTTGAGGGTGAGGCGAGGGCGCGCGATCAGCTGGAACAGATCGGGCACTCCGCCGTCGATCGCGCCGCCGACGAGGTTCGCGTTGCTCGCCTCCAAGGCTCGAGGACCGGTGACGTGACGGGCGAGGATCCGCTCGCGGAATCCCGGCGCGAACTTTTCGATGCGCGCCTCGATGGCCTCGGTGATGTCGCCGTCGAAGCCGAACGGCACATGGGCGTAACCGCCGAACGCGCTCTTGCCTTCGGGGGCGCGGGACGGATCCAGCTTCGAGGCCTGCGAGAGCAGCAGGAACGGTTCCTCGGGCATGCGGCCCTTCGCGACGAGTCGCTCGGCCTCGATGACCTGCTCGGCGGGGCCGCCCAGGTGCACGAAACCGGCCTCGCGGAGCCCCTCATCGAGCCACGGCACTTCGCCGTCGAGCGCCCAGTCGACCTTGTAGGCGGCGGAACCGTATCGCATGCGGTGGAGGGAATTCGCGTACGACGAGCTGAACCGATGCCCGGCGATCTTCAGCGCGTCGCGCGGTGACGTGTCGAGGAGCACGGCGCGGGCGCGGGGGAGATCCTCGATTCGCACCACGCGCGTGCCCGTGACGATCTCGCCGCCGAGGGCCGTCAGACGCGTGATCAGGGCATCGGCGATCGACCGCGTACCGCCGACCGCGACCGGCCAGCCGACGCCGTGCGCGAATGCTCCGAGCGCGACGCCCACGAGCGCCGTCGCGGGCTGGCGCAGGTCGACGATCGAGTGCGCCGCGAGACCCGTCAGGACGGCGCGGCTCTTTTCATCGCGCAGCAGCTTCAGCAGCCACGGGGTCGGCCATACGCTCGACGCACCCAGCGCGATGAGATCGGGCGTCGGGCGCAACGGGTTGCCGATTGCGCGGCCGAGCTGCTTCCACCGCGACCCGAACGTGCCCATGACGGTGCGCCACAGCTTCTCATCGGATCCGAAGCCCGCCGCCGTCTCGGCTGCGCTGCGCCGCAGATAGCCGCTCTCGCCCGGCCGGATCGGGTGGGCGAGCGGGATGTCGTTCTGTGCGAACGCGAGCCCCTCGCGCTCGAGGCCCAGCTCGAGGAACGCCGGCGAGGCCACCGCCATCGGGTGGTTGGACGCGCAGTGGTCGTGGACGAAGCCCGGTAGGGTCACCTCGCCCGATCGCAGGCCGCCGCCCGGGGTATCCGCGGCCTCGTAGACGACGACCTTCCACCCGGCTTCCGCGAGGGTCACGGCGGCGACGAGCCCGTTGGGCCCGGAGCCGACGATCACGGCATCGACGTCGTATGCGCTCATGCCTCCAGCCTATGGGGCGCCGAGCGAACAAGGTTTGCGCGAACGGATATGAAATAACATGGGCGCTCGCGCAAACCTTGTTCTTTCGGTGAGGGTGCTACGCCAGGGCGTGCGTCACCAGGCGCTCGAGGGTGCGGATGCCGTCGCGCGACAGGATCGACTCGAGATGGCCCTGGACACTCGCGAACCCGTGCCCCCGGAGGGCGTACACGTCGCCGTCCTCGGAGGCTGCCACCTCGACCACGCCGGCGTCGCATCGCGACACGCTGGGCGTCACCTTGGTCACGCCGGGCAGCACGCGCGCCGTGAACGTGTTGTAGAACCCGATCGCCGCGGGCTCGCCGAAGACGTCGACCGTCAGTTGCAGGCCTTGATGAGGCGACGTCAGCGGTGCGATCTGCAGGCCGAGCGTCGTCGCGAGCACCTGGTGGCTCAGGCAGACGGCGATGAACGGGGCGTGGGAGGCGAGTCGGCGGGAGACCACCGAACGCAGGCGCGCGACGCGCTCACTCGAAGCGTCCAGCGGGTCGCCGGGCCCGGGGCCCGAGACGACGAGCTCCGCAGCGTCGATCTGATCGTCGGTGACGGACGACCAGTGGGCGATCTCGACGTCGAGGCCGAGGTGGCGCAGTTGGTGCGCGAGCATCGTCGTGAAGCGGTCCTCCGCGTCGACGACGAGGGCGCGGCGGCCCGCGAAGGGAGCGGCGGCGGGGCCGGTCTGCTCCTCCATCCAGAACGGTGCGAGGCGCGAGTTGCGGGAGGCGAGCAGCTTCGCGATCTCGGGATCCTCGGAGAGGCGCCGGGGCGCGGATCCGGGGGCGTCCTCGTCAACCCCCGTCACGCTCGTGAGCGCGCGCGGAATCGCCCCGATCGCGCCGAGCACGCCCGCTGCCTTGCCGTGGGTCTCGGCGACCTCGCCGTAGGGGTCGCTGTGGCGCACGAGGGTCGCCCCGGCCGGAACGCGCAGTCGACCCTGCTCGATGTATGCCGTGCGGATGAGGATCGGCGCGTCGAGGTCGTGCCCCGATTCCGTGGGCGTGAACAGCGCCGCGACGCCCGAGTAATAGCCTCGCGGCGTGGCCTCGTGGCGACGGATCACGGTGCACGCGTTCTGCATCGGGGAGCCGGTGACCGTCGGAGCGAACATGGTCTCGCGCAGGATGTCGCGCGGGTCCATCTGGGAGCGGCCGCGCAGCACGTACTCCGTGTGGGTCAGGCGCGACATCTCCTTGAGGTGCGGGCCCGTGATGCGCCCGCCGTCGCTGCAGACGGCGCTCATCATTTTGAGCTCTTCGTCGACGACCATGAACAGCTCCTCCGTCTCCTTCGTATCGCGGAGGAAGGCGCTGAGGGTGTCGACGGTCGCGCCGCCGGCGGGGTGGCGGAAGGTGCCCGAGATCGGGTTCATCTCGACGATGCGGGCCGCGGATCCGTCGGCCGTCGCCGTCACATGAGCCTCGGGGCTCGCGCCGACGGCGACGTGATCGGGCGTGACGATCGCGAACGTCCAGTACGCACCGCGCTCGTGCTCGAGCAGCGCGCGGAACCAGGTGAGGGCCGCGACGCGCGGATCCGCGTCGACACTCGCGCGATAGTCGCGTCGGATCACGAAGTTGGCGCCCTCGCCGCGGCCGATCTCGTCGCGGATCACGGTGCGCACGATCTCGGCGTAGCTCTCGTCGTCGATGTCGAAGCCCGCATCGGTCAGCGGCACCTGCGCCGTCGGCAGCTCGGCGAGGACGTCGGCGGCGGGGATCCTCGTATGCTCGTCGACGATGAGGCAGCGCAGCGGTGCGCCGTCGTCGTGGGCCTCGAAGCCGCGCTCAGCGACCTGGCGGTACGGCACCATCGCGAGCACCTCCTGCGCGGATCCGTCGGCCGCGGCCAGCGGAATGTCCGCGAGCCTGTCGACGTCGACGATCGGGCCCGTCAGGACCTCGACGGTCTCGGCGCCGTCGCGCGCGATGAGCGCGAACGAGCGGTCGGGATCCGCCGCGAGAGCGGAAATGAGGGAGGCGGGGTTCTCAGCCAAGGGGTCTCTCTATCTATCTGGGCGGAGGTCCCGCAGAAAACGAAACGACCGCCGGTTCAGGGGCGGTCGTCAGAAATCGGGTTCACGAAACGGGCCGCCTACGAGGCGCGCCACCAGCTGAGGTTCATGAACACACGTCAGACGCTACACACTCCCTGAGCATCCGTGCAACTGGGGGAAGGTTGTCGGTCACGCGGCGTAGTCTTGAAGGCGTGCCAGCAGTGAACCTCGGTATGCCGACAGCCCAGACCCTCGCGCCGCGCCGCAAGTCGCGCCAGATCAACGTGGGAAAGGTGAAGGTCGGTGGCGGTGCGCCCGTGAGCGTGCAGTCGATGACGACGACCAAGACGCACGACATCAATGCCACGTTGCAGCAGATTGCGGAGCTGACGGCCTCGGGCTGTGAGATCGTCCGGGTCGCGTGTCCGACGGACAAGGACGCCGAGGCGCTGAAGATTATCGCGATGAAGAGCCAGATCCCGGTCATCGCCGACATCCACTTCCAGCCGAAGTACGTCTTCGAGGCGATCGACGCCGGTTGCGGCGCCGTGCGCGTGAACCCCGGTAACATCCGCAAGTTCGACGACAAGGTCGGCGAGATCGCGAAGGCCGCGAAGGACGCGGGTGTGTCGTTGCGCATCGGCGTGAATGCCGGATCCCTCGACCGCCGCCTGCTCGAGAAGTACGGCAAGGCGACCCCCGAGGCGCTCGTCGAGTCGGCCGTCTGGGAGGCGTCGCTGTTCGAGGAGCACGACTTCCACGACTTCAAGATCTCGGTCAAGCACAACGATCCCGTCGTGATGGTGCAGGCCTACCGCATGCTCGCCGAGCGCGGCGACTGGCCGCTCCACCTCGGCGTCACCGAGGCGGGACCCGCGTTCCAGGGCACGATCAAGTCGGCGACCGCGTTCGGCATCCTGCTGGGCGAGGGCATCGGCGACACGATCCGCGTCTCTCTTTCGGCCCCGCCCGCAGAAGAGGTCAAGGTCGGCCACCAGATCCTGCAGTCCCTGAACCTCCGCGAGCGCACGCTCGAGATCGTGTCGTGCCCGTCGTGCGGCCGCGCACAGGTCGACGTCTACACCCTCGCGGAAGAGGTCACCGAGGGACTGAAGGACATGACGGTGCCGCTGCGCGTCGCGGTCATGGGCTGCGTCGTCAACGGGCCGGGTGAGGCTCGCGATGCCGACCTCGGCGTCGCGAGCGGCAACGGCAAGGGCCAGATCTTCGTCAAGGGCGAGGTCATCAAGACCGTGCCCGAGGCCGAGATCGTGCAGACCCTGATCGAGGAGGCCAACCGTCTCGCCGCCGAGATGGGCCCCGACGCCCGCGTCGGCACCGCCCAGGTGGTGACCGCCTGAGCGACGCACCCGGGCTCTGCTCGAGAAGCCCCGCCGGATTGAATCCGGCGGGGCTTCTGCTCTAGCTCAGCGTGGCTTTGGTGACACGCTCGGAAGAGTGTCGGACGTTCCCCGTAGGCTGGATCCATGACCACCGCACCCGCCGTTCCCTGGGGCGATGCCCTCGGCCAGGAGGCCGCCGTCGAGGTGCTGCGGCAGGCCGCGGCAGACCCGACGAAGCTCGCGCATGGCTGGTTGCTCACGGGCCCGCCCGGATCCGGTCGGTCGACGCTCGCTCGCGCGTTCGCGGCCGCGCTCATCGCCGACGGGGAGCACGACACCGCGACGATGAAGCAGGTGCTGGCTGGCACGCACCCCGACCTCACGCTGTTGAAGACCGAGGGCGTGATCATCACGATCAAGGACGCTCGAGCGATCGTCGAGCGTTCCTATTACGCACCGAGCGCCGGCCGCTTCCGCGTGGTCGTCATCGAGGATGCCGACCGCATGGCCGAGCGCACCTCGAACGTGCTCCTGAAGGCGCTCGAGGAACCGCCGGAGCAGACGATCTGGGTGCTGTGCGCCCCGAGCGACGCCGACCTCCTGCCGACGATCCGTTCGCGCGTGCGCATGCTGCGCCTGCGCGAGCTCGAAGCGAGCGATGTCGCCCGTCTGCTCGTCTCACGCACGGGTGTGGATCCGGTGCTCGCAGAGCAGTCGGCGCGGCACGCGCAGCGCCACATCGGCATGGCCCAGCGCCTCGCGACCGACGAGGCCTCGCGCGCTCGCCGCGATGACACGATGCGCGACGTCCTGGGGCTGAAGGGCGTCGGCGGTGTCGTCGACGTCGCGGCGCGCATCGTGTCGGCCGCGAACGACGATGCGAAAGCATTGACGGCCGAGCGCGACGAGGCCGAGAGGGCGTCGTTCCTGCGCACCGTGGGCGTCGCGGACGGCGCGCGGATCCCGCCCGCCGTGCGGAGCCAGCTGAAGGCTCTGACCGACGAGCAGGAGAAGCGTTCGAAGCGCAGCGTGCGCGACGGTCTCGACCGCGTGCTGACCGACATGCAGTCGCTGTTCCGCGACATCGTGCTCGTGCAACTGGGGCGCGAACGCGAGCTGATCAACCTCGAGTACCTCGACGAGATGAGAGCCAAGGCCGAGAAGTGGACGGCCGAGCGCACGCTCACGATCCTCGACCACATAGCCGAGACCCGCGAGGCGCTCGAGCGCAATGTGCAACCGGCGCTCGCGTTCGAGAGCCTGCTCATCACCGTCGTGACCGGAAGGAAACCGTGACCCGTCGTCTGTTCGCCGCCCTGGCCGTCGTGGGGTTGCTCGCCGCATCGGCGGCCTGCACTCCCGAATCGCCTCGCCCCGACGTTCCCGACAAGCCGCCCGTCACCGACGGTGTTCCGAGCGAGCTCGTGTCGTTCTACGAGCAGCGGCCCGAGTGGGACGACTGCGCCGAAGGCTTCGAGTGCGCGACGATCGACGCGCCGCGCGACTGGCACAACCCCGGCGACGGCACCATCGAACTCGCGATGACGCGCCCCGCCGACCGGCCCGCGGATCCCCAGAGCTCGTTGCTCGTGAACCCGGGCGGTCCGGGCGGATCCGGCATCGAGTACGTGCAGTCGTCGGTCGACTACGACGGCTTCGGCGAGGCGCTGCTCGACGACTTCGACATCGTGGGCTTCGACCCCCGCGGAGTCGGCGAGTCGAGCCCCGTCGCGTGTCTCGACGCTGACGCGATGGACCACTACCTCTACGACATTCCCGAGGGCGCCCGCGGCTCCGAGGAGTGGGAGGCCGACCTCGAGGCCCGCGCGGAGACTTTCGCGGAGGGCTGCGAAGACGCCTCGGGCGAGTTGCTGCCGTTCATCACGACCGAGCAGTCCGCGCGCGACATCGATCTGCTGCGCGGGGTACTGGGCGACAAGAAGCTGAACTATCTCGGATTCTCCTACGGCACCTACCTCGGCGCGACCTACGCCGAGCTGTTCCCGCAGAACACGGGCCGGCTCGTTCTCGACGGGGCGATGGACCCGTCGGTGTCGTCGAGCGCGGTGGGTCGCGCGCAGGTCGTCGCCTTCGAGAAGTCGCTCGGCTCGTATCTGGAGGCGTGTCTCGACGCCTCGACGTGCCCGTTCCGGGGCACGCTCGACCAGGCATACGATGGCGTCGCCTCGCTACTGGCGCGCCTCGACCGCGACCCGCTGCCGACGCAGGACGGGCGCGAGCTCGGCGGCGACGCGATGATGCTCGGCATCGTCGTCGCGCTCTACAACGAGCAGAACTGGCCGTCGCTCACCGAGGCGCTCGCGAACGCGTCGGACGGCGACCCCGAGATGGCGATGTATCTCGCCGACTTCTACAACGAGCGCGCTCATGGCGGTGGCTATCTGTCGAACTCGACCGAAGCGTTCACCGCCTACAACTGCATGGACTACCCGCTCGAGTCCGACGAGCAGTACGAGGCCGATAAGGAATACCTCGCCGAGAACGCGCCCGTGACCTGGCAGTACATGCTGGGGGCCGATCCCTGTCGATACTGGCCTGTGCCGCCGACGGGCGACCGCTCGCCCATCACGGCGGCGGGCGCGGCACCGATCCTCGTCGTCGGCACGACGGGAGACCCGGCGACGCCCTACGAGTGGGCCGAGACGCTCGCGAGCGAACTCGAATCGGGTCAGCTGCTCACCCGCGAGGGGGAGGGCCACACCGCGTACGGATCCGGAAGCGCGTGCATCGACGACGCGATCGAGGGCTTCCTCACCACGGGCGAGATGCCGGAGGAAGGGCTCGTCTGCTCGTAGTGGTTCGCGGCACGCCCGGGATCCGCGTCGGATTCGCGCGCGCGTAGCGGAACGAGTAACATAACTACTCGTGCCGCCTCGCGCGGCGCGGGAATGCCGCCTTAGCTCAGTTGGTAGAGCGATTCACTCGTAATGAATAGGTCGTGGGTTCGAATCCCACAGGTGGCTCCAGAAAAAAGGCCCCGGTTCTCCGGGGCCTTTTGCGTCGGCGCTTACTCCCAGACGCTCGGCGCGGGCTTGCGGGTCGAGGGCAGGCGGGTCGCCTCAGCCCAATCGTGCGCCCAGGCCGGTGCCTCCGGGAGGTTGTCCTCGTAGCCTAGGGCGCCGAAGAGTTCCTCGTGCGTGACCGATCCGCCCGAGCGGCTGAGGATCCGGCCGCGGATGATCGCCCGCGCGTAGACCTCGCCATCCACGATGGCGCGGTGCTCGATGTAGAGGGCGCGCTCGTCGTGCCCAATCCACCGCGTCTCGATGTCGAAGCGCGTGAAGAGTTTCAGTGATTTGCGGAAGGTGATCGTCTCGTTCGCGACGACGGCGTACCAGCCGTTCTTGCGGAAGGCATCGGCGAGGCCTGTGCGGGTTGTCATGTCCCACCGGCCGAGGTCGAAGAGCGATAGATAACGGCCGTTATTCATATGCCGAAGCAGGTCGATATCGGTCGGTAGGGTCGTGAGCCTGATCTTTGTGACCTCATCGAGCGGCACGGTCCCCTCTCGGCGAAGGCGCAAGTTTGCGCGAACCATGATGAGCAGAGTACGCCAAAGTACGTTCACGAGCGCCCACGCTATCGGCGATCGGGGGGAACTGCGAAAGCCTTATGCGGATCCCACAACTTTGCGCTTCGGGCGCAGGACGTAGGCGGCGATCGCGCCGCCGATCGCGCCGCCGAGGTGTCCCTGCCACGACACGTGCGCTCCCGGCGCGAAGATGCCCGTCAGCATCGTGACGCCGTATAGCGCGCCGATGACGAGCGCGATCGCGCCGTACAAAATGCCGCGGCCGACCGACGGGGCGAAGAACGCGCGCACCATGAGGTAGCCGAAATAGCCGAACACGACGCCTGACGCTCCCACAGTGAGCGTATGCGGCGAATTGATGATCCACGCGAACAGGCCGCTCGACAGCGCGGTGATACCGGTGACGAGCCAGTAGCGGCGCGAACCCTCGAACGCGATCAGCACGCCCAGAATCGCGAACGGCACGCTGTTCGAGATGATGTGGCCCCAGCCGGTGTGCAGGAAAGGAGCGCCGAGGACCCCCACGAGGCCGCGGAAGTCCCACGACTCGATGCCGAGGGCGCGATTGAGGCGATACCCGAAGATCCAGTTGACGATCTGCACGCCCCAGATGACGGCGAGCAGGATCAGCGGTTGGAGCGCGGCATCGAGATAGGGATGGCGCTTCGACGGCGTCGGCGTGGTCATGGCACCAGTCTGTCATCGAACGACCCCGGGACCCGTGCGGCGGCGTAGCGTGGACGCATCGACCCTTTGTCTGAGGAGGATTCATGGCACGCGTGCTCATCATCGGCGGACACGGCAAGGTCGCGTTGCGGCTGGCACCCCTCCTGGTGGAACGAGGCGACGAGGTGACGAGCCTCATCCGAAACCCTGATCACGCGTACGAGGTCGGTCGGACGGGAGCGATGCCGGTCGTGGCCGACGTCGAGTCCCTCGACGAGGCGGCGCTCGCTGAGGTGTTCCGCGGCCACGACGCAATCGTGTGGTCGGCCGGCGCAGGGGGAGGGGATCCGCAGCGCACGCGCTCGGTCGACCTCGAAGCCGCGATCCGGTCGATGGCCGCCGCGGCGGACGCCGGCGTCGCCCGGTACGTGATGGTCTCGTATCTCGGCGCGCGCCGCGATCACGGCGTGCCGGAAGGCAACTCCTTCTACGCCTACGCCGAAGCGAAGTCCATCGCCGACGAACATCTGCGTGGCACGGATCTCGACTGGACGATCCTCGCGCCCGGCCCGCTGACCCTCGACGAGCCGACGGGGCTCATCGAGACCGGCGACCCGGGCGAGGGCCGAGTGAGCCGAGCCGACGTCGCCGCTGTCGCCGCGGCGGTGCTGCAGGAGCCATCGACGATCGGCCGCACGATCGAGTTCGGCAATGGTTCCGTGGCGATCGCGGACGCCATTCGTGCCTGAGCGCGTCGATTGGGCCGCACGGCAGGCGTGAACTAAACTCTTCTGCGGGCCTATAGCTCAGCTGGCAGAGCATCGGACTTTTAATCCGCGGGTCGCGGGTTCGATCCCCGCTGGGCCCACACGAAAACGAACGCAGCCCCCGCATCGATTTCGGGGGCTGCGTTCGTCTCTGCGAGCCGTCAGGCTCGAGACCTGAGCACGCCGACGACGATGTCAATCACGACGAAGCCCAGAAGCGTGTATCCCACGAGCGGGAACAGGGTTCCGATCAGCACGGCCGCGACCATGACGGCCAGGGTGCCCCACCAGGGCGCGCCCCGGAGGACGCCCCGTCGCGGCGGAGCACCGGCGAGGCGCCGCGGTTCGCGCGTGGGGCGCCGTTTCCACCACATGAGATAACCGAGCACGACCATGGTGCCGATGCCGATGGCGATCACAAGGAGCGCGATCTGGTTGGCGAGCCCGAACATCGACCCCGTATGGATGTCGATGCCCCAGCGCGCGAGTTTCGCCGCGAGGGTGTAATCGGCGAAGTCGACGCGGTCAACGACTTCTAGCGTGGTGCCGTCCACCGCTATCGCGTCCACCTCGGTCGGGTAACTGCGCTGAATCTCCTGGACGACCCACGCCGTCCCCGGGGAGGCAGGCGGCCTGATCTCGACGAGACCGGTGTTCACATTGATGCGTTGCGCGATGGCGAGCACGGCGTCGAATGTCGCCGGGTTGGCGGCTCCCGTCGGGGCGTCGTGATGATGAGCGCCGTGATGCTCGGCGTGCTCATCTACGGGCGCCTCGTCTCCGGACAGGTCTGTGGTGACGCTCGGCGTTCCCCAGTTGAGCGCGCTGCGAATCTGAGAGACGTTCGCGCCCGCGTACTGCGACCACGTGATGCCCGTGGCGGAGAGAAAGAGGGTGCCGAGCAACACCCAGATGCCGAGCGACGCGTGCATGCTGAAGACGCGCCGGTACCCCGTGCGCTTCAGGTTGGCGATCACCATCTCTCGCCTTGCCCGCGCCTTTCGTACCCGCACGATCCACAGCGCGAGGCCGGCGAGCGCGATGATTCCGAGCCACGAAGCCGCAGTCTCGCTATATAGGCGCCCGAGATCGCCCAGATGGAGATTGCGGTGGAGATGATCGATCCAGGTACGAAGCGGCAGGGAACCGCTTGTGCCATACACCGTCAGGTCACCTCGGATTTCGCCGGATCCGGGATCGACGAACACTGCGCGCGATTCGCTCTCCCCGAGGCTGTCGTCCTGGTACATCACGCGGGTGGTGTCGCCCGGCTCCGGTGCCGGACGGACGGCGGAAAGCGTGACCCCCGCATCGTCGCCGACATGCTCCATCGCGGCTCCGATCTGCTCGCCGAGCGAAAGGTGCGCGCTCGTGATGGGCGCGCGCAGTTCGTGCTTGTACACGACCTGCTCGAGCGAGGGAGCGATCGCGTACAGTGCCCCGCTCGCCGCCGCGATCAGGATGAAGGGGCCGACGAAGACTCCCGCGTAGAAGTGCAGGCGTAAGAGAAGGGCTGCGAACCACCCCCGCTGACGGCGAGGCGCCGTGTGTTGCGGCTCGTCGATCCCGTGGGCCTTCGCAGAAAGCGTATGTGAGGTAACCATTGTGCTCTCCTTCGCCTTAGCCCAATATCGTCTCGCCGATGTAACCGCCGTCACTGCATCCCGGTGGGACGGCAAACACGGCAGAACCGACGGGGGTTGTCCATTCGTTCAGGAGATCGAGCTGATCGAGACGGTCCTGGATGGGGACGAACTGCGCGTCGACGTCGGCCTGGAACGACACGAACAGAAGACCGGAGTTGGAGATCGCATCGTCTACTGGCCGATCGTCGTAGTTGTACGCGCGCCGAAAGATGCGCTCCTCCTCGCGCTCGGATCGCGCACGCACGATATGCGAAAACTCGGGGATGACCGGAAAACCGGCGCGAGACGTTGCCGCAAAGTCCGGTTCGTCGAACTCCGCCGCGTCTCCGACGGGCGAGCTCGTCAGCGGCGCACCGTTCGATAGGTATCGGCCGACCGACTGCTCCTTGCCTCCGCGATCGAGCCGATCCCACTTGTCCAGGTTCATGGAGATCCGACGCACAACCGCACCCGTGCCTCCGGCGAGCCAGCCGTCGGTGTTCCACACGACGCGATCGAAGTCGTGCGTGCCGGGAACCGGATTCGACGTCCCATCGACCTGCCCGAAGAGGTTTCGCATCGTCGTGCCCGGCTTGACCGTGCCGTGTGCACGCCGAAAACCGCTCTGCGTCCAGCGGACGCTCGTGAAGCTCCGCGCGTCCTTCAGGATCATGCGCGTTGTGTGGGCAACGGTGAGCGGGTCATCGGCGGCGATCTGGATGAGCAGGTCACCATCGGAAAACGCCGGATCGAGACGGTCGACGCCGAAGCTCGGAAGCGGCCGCAGCCATCCCGGCGCCTCGGCCTGAGCGATCTCGACGAAATGCGGACCGAAGCCGAACGTCACTGTGAGCCTGGCTGGCGCGACGGCGAGCTCGGGCTCGGCATCGGCGAGCGCGCTCTGGCCCTGCGTCAGGCGGGCCGCGTCATCGGTCAGGATCAGCATCATGCGGCGCAGGCCGTCGCGATCGACCTCGTCCCGCACATCGAGGGCGAGAAGGGTCGCGTAGGCTTGCGCATCGGTAGCGATGCCCGCTTGGTGATGGCCAAAGAACGGCACCGTGTTGCCGCCGTTCAACGCGGGGGGCGCCGAATCTGAGGTCTGCTGCTGACGGGAGCCGAGGGCATACTCTGCGCCGATTGCTGTCGTCGCCCCGATTCCGGCGAGGGCTCCTCCGAGAAGAAAATGGCGACGATTCGTGCGAAGGGTGCCGCGGCTGTGACCGTTGCGGGCGGTCGCCATTACTCCGCCTCCGTTTCCGCTGCGTGGTCCGAGTGGTCCTCATACGTCTCGTTGGCGCCGGCGTAGTCCTTCACCGGTGCGGTGAACTCGTATACGGAGTCGTCGGAGAAGGTTAGTGTGAAGGAGATCTCCTGTCCCGCGGCCAGCGCGCCGGTGAGCCCCATCAGCATGATGTGGTCGGCGCCGGGCTCGAGAGCGAGAGCCCCGGAGGCGGGAATGACGAAGCCGCCCTCGATCTCGCGCATGATCATGGCACCGGTCTCGTTCTCGACGGTCTCGTGCAGTTCGATCATGTCGGCCGCGGCCGTTGTCGCGGAGACGACGGTGACGTCGCTCTCACCGGAGTTGTGCAGCTCGCCGAAGGCCGCGGACATGCCCTCGTCGGCCGCCTTCACCCAGGCGTCGGAGATCGTCACGGATTCGGCCGCGGGGCCGTGGTTGGCCTCGGGGGTGTCGGTGTCCGCAGAGCACGCGGTGAGCAGGGATACCGAGGCGGCGACGAGCGCGCCGAAGCGGGCGATGCGGGTGTGGGAAATAGTCACAGGTGTGCCTTTCAAAAGTGGTCGAGCGGGCGCGTTAGGACGACGCCGAGGCGCTCGAGGCGCCGCGACGGCGGCGCCGAAAAATGGTGATGAGAATGTACGCGGTACCCGCGATGAGGGCGCCGCCTGTTCCGAAGAGCGTGACGCGAAGAATCCGCGAGGATTCTTCGGCGCTCTGCTGCTCGATCTCTGCGGCGGAGCGCCCGGTATCGACGTCCGGGCGCCTGGGCGCCACCGAGGTGTCGTCGGCCGTGTCGCGCAGGGGCGCAGCATCGCCGACGGTAAACGGAATGACGCCCGAGATCGGGTGGCCGTCCGCGGAGACGACGCGCCAGCGAATCTCGTATCCGGCGCTGGGCATGCCGTCCTTGATCGGCGCGGACACGGTCCGTTCGCTGACCGTGGGCGCACCGGCGAGCCAGTCTGCGCCGTCGATATCGGTCACGACGACCGCGACTCCCGCGCCGTCGAGCGCGAGCGGTTCGTCCGAGAAAGTCAGGACGACCTCGTCGGGCGCAGCGCTGAGCCGTGCATCGGGTTCGGGACTGCTCGCAACGAGCTCGTCGTGAGCACTCGCGGGCAGGTTCGTCGCGAGAACGGCGGCGATGCCGAGCACCACGCCGCCAAGAGCTCTGCGGAAAAATGGCATACTTCACTCCTTTCTCGCCGATGGCGCCGCAGCGGGACCGACGAGAACGCTCAAATCGCGCGGCGGGCACAACGAAGGAGCGCGCCGGCATGCGAAAAACCACGCCGTGTCACAGGGCGTGACGGCGCGGAGGTATCAGTGAGCGTGGAGGGGAGGCGGGCCGCGGCGCCGCAGGGGTGCCAGCGCGGCGCTCTTCTCGTGCGAGGGGAGCGCGTGGTCTCGCCGGACGAGGGGCGGTGCAGGCTTAGCCTCGACCGTCGCGAAAGCGACGAATCTCGCAACGCGGCGGCCGAACCACCGGATCGTCAGCGCGACGACCTTGCGGAGCCGGAGGACCGCCCGCTCACCGCGGTAGACGAGCGCCACCGTCGCAAGCGCCGCGAGCGCGTGCATGATCCACATGCCCGGCGTCGCGGCGAGCGCCGCGGACACCGAGGAAGACGAATCCGTCGACGAGAGAATGAGCGGAACCCCACCGTGGCCTGCGTGAGGGTTCACCGGAGCCCCGCCATACGTCGGAGTGCCGACGATGAAAAGCGTATGAAACAGCAACTGACTCGCGAACACGGAGATCAGCAGTTTCCAGAACGACAGCTTCTTGCCCGTCAGACCCACGCAGACCGGAAGCGAGAGCAACCACGGCATGGCGATGCCCGCGATATGGGGGCTATCGCCGCCGCCGATGACGTGCGAGAACAGCGCGAGCATCGTTGCGGCTGACGCCACGGCGATGCCGCGAAGCGCGCGACCTTGCCGTGACGAATACACGGGGTCTATCGTCCCATATTGTCGCGGGCCGGTGCGCCTACACGCCCCCGGCGAATCCGTTCTGGCGCCAGGCCTCGAAGGTCGCGATCGCGGCGGAGTTCGAGAGGTTCAGCGAGCGGATGCCCGGCTGCATCGGGATCCGCAGGAGCCGGGTGATGCGCGGGTCCGCCATGATCTCGTCGGGCAGGCCCGTCGGCTCGGGACCGAACATCAGGGCGTCGCCCGGCTGGTACGACACGTCGGTGTAGCGATTGTCGGTGTGGCCCGTGAAGGCGTAGACGCGACCCGTGCCCTCGGACTCGAGATAGGCCATGAGGGCGTCGAAGTCGGGATGGATCATCACGTGCGCGAGATCGTGATAGTCGAGCCCGGCGCGCTTGAGCTTGGTGTCGCTCATCTCGAAGCCCAGCGGCTCGACGAGGTGCAGCATGTTGCCGGTCGCGGCCGAGGTGCGGATCGCGTTGCCGGTGTTCTGGGGGATCCGGGGCTCAAAGAAGACGATGTGGAACACCCCTCGACGCTACCCCGCTCCGCCGAGGATTGTGGACGTGGACGATCAGCAACTGGTCAACCGGTACGATGAATGACGTCAGCGCGGACCGACGAAAGGGCAGACGGATGACTGAACGCACGGCGGAGATCGGCACTCTCGCCCCCGTGGACCCGCTGCTCGTCGAGGCTCTCGAGCAGATCGGCGCCAACATCGGTATCCGCGCGACAGACCGCCTGGCAGCGGCGCACGACGCCTCGCACTACCTGCTGACGCCGCGCGCGGTCGTGACCGCGCGTACCGTTACGGACGTCGCCGCCGTGTTCCGGACGGCGAAGGCGAGCCGCGTGCCCGTGACGTTCCGCTCGGGCGGCACGAGCCTGTCGGGGCAGGCCGGGTCCGACGGCGTGCTGATCGATACCCGTCGCCACTTCCGCGGGATCGAGGTGCTCGACAACGGGGAGCGTGTGCGCGTGCAGCCGGGCGCGACGGTCCGGGCGACCAACACGCGCCTCGTGCGTCGGAAGCGCAAGCTGGGGCCGGATCCCGCGAGCGAGATCGCGTGCACGATCGGCGGCGTCGTCGCGAACAACTCGTCCGGGATGTCGTGCGGCACGCATGCGAACACGTACCGCACGCTCGAGTCCGCGGTCCTCGTCCTCCCGAGCGGCACGGTCATCGACACGGGCGCGGCGGACGCGGCCGAGCGCCTGCGGGTCGCGGAACCGCGCCTGGTGGAAGGACTCGAGCGGATCCGGGAACGGATCCGGCAGAACCCCGGGTCGGTCGCGACCCTCGAGCGGCTGCATGCGATCAAGAACACGATGGGCTACGGCCTGAACTCGTTCCTCGACTTCGACGAGCCGGTTAAGATCCTCGAGCACCTGGTGATCGGATCCGAGGGGACGCTCGCCTTCGTCGCGGAGGCGACCTTCCGCACCGTGCCGATCCTGCCCGAGGTGTCGACGGGGTTGCTCGTGTTCCCGAGCCTTGCGGACGCGACCGCCGCGCTTCCGGCGCTCGTGGCCGCGGGGCTCGCCACGATCGAGCTGCTCGACGCCGCCTCGCTCCGGGTCGCGCAGCGCGACCCCGAGGCGCCCGCGGATCTGCGCGCTCTCGATGTCGACCAACACGCGGCGCTGCTCGTCGAGTTCCAGGAGGCGACGACGGAAGGTCTCGACGCGCGTGCCGCGGCGGCTGCGGACCTGTTCGCGTCGCTCCCGCTGACCGCCCCCGCCGAGATGACCGCGGACCCGGTCATCCGGGCGCAGCTGTGGCACATCCGAAAGGGCCTGTTCACGACCGTCGCGGAGGCGCGCCCGTCGGGCACGAACGCCCTGCTCGAGGATATCGCGGTGCCCGTCGAGCGCCTCGGCGAGACCTGCGAGCGCCTGATCGAGCTCTTCGACAAGCACGGGTACGAGGAGAGCGTGATCTTCGGGCACGCGAAGGACGGGAACATCCACTTCCTCATCAATGAGCGCTTCGACGACGCGGCAAACCTCGCGCGCTACGAGGCGTTCACGGAGGAGATGGTCGACCTCGTGCTTTCGCGGGGCGGCACCCTGAAGGCTGAGCACGGCACGGGCCGCATCATGGCCCCGTTCGTGAACCGCCAGTACGGCGACGAACTCTACGACGTGATGTGGCAGGTCAAGCGCCTCATCGACCCGGAGGGGCTGCTGAACCCGGGAGTGCTCCTCACTGAGGATCCGCTGGGCTACACCCGCGACCTCAAGACTGCGCCGACGGTCGAGGACGAGGTCGACAGGTGCGTGGAGTGCGGCTACTGCGAGCCGGCCTGCCCCTCGAAGGACGTGACCCTCACGCCACGCCAGCGCATCGTGCTGCGCCGCGAGATCGAGCGCGCCCGCGAGGCCGGAGACATCGCCCTCGCGAAGACCCTCGAGAGGGAATACGGCTACGACGGCATCGACACCTGTGCGGTCGACGGCATGTGTCAGATCGCTTGCCCCGTGAAGATCAACACGGGCGACCTGGTGCGCCGCCTGCGCCGGGAGAACCAGAACGCCATCGCGCAGACCGGATGGAACGTCGCGGCCAAGCACTGGGACGGCATCAGCCGGATCGGCGGCACGGCGCTGTCGTTCGCCGACGCGCTGCCGACGACGCTCCCGAAGCTCGCGACTCAGGTCGGCCGCGCGATCCTCGGATCCGACACGCTGCCGCTGTACACGGCGGATCTGCCGAGCGGCGGATCCCGCCGGCCGCTCGTGACGGACGACGCGCCCGAGGCGATCTACTTCTCGTCGTGCACGACGACGATGTTCGGCCCCGTCGGTGGCGACGGCGTCGCCCAGTCGTTCCTGCGCCTCTGCGAGCGCGCGGGCGTGCGGGTCGCGACGCCCGACGACCTGCCCTCGCTGTGCTGCGGCACGCCGTGGAAGTCGAAGGGCCTGTCGCGCGGCTACGCCGAGATGACCGCGCGCGTGACCGCGTCGCTTGTGCGGGCGACCGACGGCGGGCGCCTGCCGGTCGTCTGCGATGCGTCGAGCTGCACGGAGGGGCTCGAGGTACTGCTCGACGCCGCGAAGCAGCAGGGAATCCGCGTGATCGACGCCGTCGCGTTCGTCGACGAGCGAGTTCTGCCGCAGCTGCCGGAGGGCCACAAAGTCGAGTCGGTGACGGTGCATCCGACCTGCTCGTCGGCTCATCTCGGCATCGTCGGCGCCCTGACGCGCGTCGCCGGTGCGGCCGCCGAGGAGGTCGTCGTGCCCGACGACTGGGGATGCTGCGGCTTCGCGGGCGATCGCGGCATGCTGCATCCCGAGCTCACCGCGTCGGCCACCGCCGCCGAGGCGGCCGATGTCGCGGCCGCCGGATCCGCCGTGCACGCGTCGCTCAACCGCACGTGCGAACTCGGCATGACCCGCGCGACCGGCCACGAGTACCGGCACATCCTGCAGCTCCTCGACGAGGCGACGGCACCCCGGTCATGACCCATCAGGTCTCCGGCAAGTCATCCCGCAGCAGCGGAAGATTCGTGGGAGACCTGACGAGCTGCGGGGATGGGGATGACTTACGGCCGGAAGATGTCCTCTATCCTGCGCCCGAATGTCTCCGCCACCCGGAACGCGAGGGGGAGCGAGGGATCGAAGCGGCCCTATCTCACGCTGCGGGGACCGCTCGGCTGGCGCGTGCCGACCAACGGCCGCCCTCGTGCGAGATCGCGATGGGGTAGTCGAACGCCTCAGAGACCAGTTCCGTCGTCAGGACGTCGTGTGCGGCGCCCGTCGCCAGCACGCGGCCCTCCTTGATGATCATGGCGTGCGTCGTCGACTCGGGCAGCTCCTCGAGGTGATGCGTCACGAGCACCGTCGCGAGCTCGGGGTGCGTGCGGTGCAGGTGATCGACGGTCTCCAGCAGCTGTTCGCGCGCCGCGACGTCGAGACCCGTAGAGGGTTCGTCGAGCAGCAGGAGCGGCGGATCCATGAGCAGCGCCCGTGCGATCAGCGTGCGGCCGCGCTCACCCTGCGACATCGTGGGCCAGCGCGCGGACTCCTTCCCGCCGAGGCCGAGCGTATCGATGAGCTCGTTCGCCCGTTCGAGGAGCGCGGCGGACGGCTCCCACCGGTTCATTCGCTCGTTCGTGCCGGTCGCGCCCGTGAGCACGACATCGAGGATCGACAACGGCGACGAGACCCGGTGCCGCGGGTTGACGTGGCCGATCCGCTCGCGCAGCTTGCGGATCTCGACGTGACCGAGCTGCTGGCCGAGCACGAACACGGATCCGCGGGTCGGGTGCTGCTGCGCGCCGCACATCGTCAGCATGGTGGACTTGCCCGCACCGTTCGCGCCGATGAGCGCCCAGTGCTCGCCGGCTTCGACCGCGAAGTCGATGTCGTAGAGCAGCTGGGTGCCGCCGCGCACCACGTCGACCGATTCGAGCCTCAGGATCTCCGTCACGCATGCACTCCCTCTCGCGCGACGACGCGGTTCGCGGCGAGGAGCACGGCCGAGGCGCTCGCCGTGAGCACCGAACGATCCATGCCCGCCGCCCACCCGGTCGTGCCGTCGGCGCGGTATTCGATCATCGTCAGCGCCTCGCTCGCGGTTCCCTCGCGGACGCTCGTCTGGTGCAACTCTTTCACATCGACGGCGATGCCGAGGTCGGCGAGCGTCGCGGCGACGGCCTCGACGGGGCCCGTGCCGTCGGAGGAACGCGAGACGACGGATCCGTCCGCGCGCAGGGAGACCGTGACGCGGGATCCCTCGATGTCGAGCCGCTCGAGCGAGACCCAGGGGTGCGGATCCGTCAGGTAGGCCTCTTGGTAGATCGCCCAGAGGGTCTCGGCCGACACCTCGGATCCGCTGGCCTCGGAGTGCCGCTGCACGTGCCGCGCGAAGTCGATCTGCGCCCGCCGCGGCAGGTCGATCCCGTACTCGGTCTCGAGCAGATAGGCGATGCCGCCCTTTCCCGATTGCGAGTTGACTCGGACGACGGCGTCGTAGCTGCGCCCGATGTCGGCGGGATCGATCGGCAGATACGGCACGCGCCAGTCAATCTCCGACTCCGGCAGTCCGAGGGCGACCGCCCGCGCGCGGTGCTCGGCGAAGCCCTTGCGGATCGCGTCCTGGTGTGTGCCGCTGAATGCCGTGTGCACGAGATCGCCGACGTACGGGTGCCGCGGGTGCACCTCGATGCGGTTGCAGTGCTCGACGGTGCGGCGGATCTCCTCGATGTCGGAGAAATCGATCATCGGATCAACGCCCTGCGCGTGCAGATTGAGCGCGAGCGTCGCGATGTCGACGTTGCCCGTGCGTTCGCCGTTGCCGAAGATGCACCCCTCGACGCGCTGTGCGCCCGCGAGTACTGCGAGCTCCGCGCAGGCGATGCCCGTTCCGCGGTCGTTGTGCGGGTGGACCGACAGGATCACGCCCTCGCGTCGAGCGAGGTTCCGGTGCATGTACTCGATCTGGTCGGCATACACGTTCGGCGTGGCGATCTCCACGGTCGCGGGGAGGTTGAGGATCACGGGCCGCTCGGGGCGAGCGTCCCACAGCTCGGTCACGGCGTCGCAGACCTCGAGTGCGTAATCGGGCTCCGTGAGGTTGAACACCTCGGGGCTGAACTGGAAACGCACGTTCGGCAGGTGGCCGGCGAACTCGAGGACATCGCGGCCGCCGGCCAGGATCAGCTCCTTCAGCGCCTCGCGGTCGTGGCCGAGCACGGTCTCGCGCCAGGCCGGCGCCGTCGCCGTGTACATGTGGATGACGACGGGGTTCGCGATGCCCTCGATCGAGGCGACGGTGCGCTCGATGAGATCGCGCCGCGCCGCCGTGAAGACGACGATCGTCACGTCCTCGGGCGCGATGTCGCCCTTGGCGATGAGCCGTACGAAGTCGAAGTCGGTCTGCGATGCCGAGGGGTATCCGACCTCGATCTCCTTGTATCCCATGCGGACCATGAGTTCGAAAAAACGACGCTTGCGATCCGGATCCATCGGCTCGGCGAGCGCCTGGTTGCCGTCGCGCAGGTCGACGGGCACCCAGAGCGGCGCCTCGGTGAGGCGTGCGTCCGGCCAACGGCGGTTCTCGACGGGCACGGACACGCGGGAGAACACATCGGCGTATCGCTGCGACGGCATCGGGGAGGGGGTCTGGTGGTTCCAGGAAATGGTCATGGTTTCGTCCTTCGGTGGGTCGTCCTCAGACCGGCACGCGGGACTCCGCGACGAGGAGCCGGTCTGGTCAGGCCCCGCCGCGGCGGCGAAGGACAAGCGTCTGCATGGGATGAAACTATCACAACTCCTCAGACAAGTTGAGGACTTGCTACCATGAGGGTATGACTCAGGTGAGGCGTGAGCCGCTCGCGGATCAGGCCGCGCGGCTGTTGCTCGAGCGGATCCGCGGGGGCGAATGGGCGCTCGGCGCCAAACTCCCCGGCGAGACGACGCTCGCTCCGCAGCTCGGGGTCGGTCGGTCGACCGTGCGGGAAGCGATCCGTCAGCTGGCCGGTCGGGGTGTTCTCGAGACGCGGCAGGGATCCGGCGTCTTCGTGACGGCGCTCGACGTGCAGGAGGAATGGGGCGCGATGCTGCGCCGGGCCGACATTGCGGCCGTCATCGAGGCGCGCATCGCGATCGAGACGGAGGGGGCCTCGCTCGCGGCAGAGCGTCGATCTCCGGCCGCGCTGCGGGCGATCCGCCGCGCGCTCGCCGCGCGCGGCACCGAACGCGATGGTCGCGAGGACTATGTCGACGCCGATACGCGGTTTCATCGGGCGATCGTCGAGGCCGCCGGTAACCCGGTCCTGCTCGAGCTGTTCGACGCGTTCGTGCCCCGGCTTCGGCAGGCGATGATCGACATGCTCCGCATGGGGCGTCACGCCGACGACGGCGTCGATCGCGATGCGCACGCCGAACTCGCGGACGCGATCGCCGATCGGGATCCGGGGCGGGCCCGCGAGCTCAGTCGCGCGCACCTGGCCGGGCTGATCGACGCGCTCGGATGACGAGCTCGGGTTACGGGCGCGCCGCGATCGCGCGCAGGTGCGCGCGTGTCGGTGCGATGACGTGCTCCCCATACTCGGGGTGCTTCGGCAACCATGCCTTCACATAGGGGCAGACGGGTACGACCTTCATGCCGCGCGTGACGATGTCGTCGACGACGGCCCGCACGAGCACCGACGCGAGGCCCTGCCCGGCGTGGCTGTCGGCGACGAAGGTGTGGAACACGATGCGCTCGTCGCCGGAATCGACGTACGACTCCTCGCCGATCTCGGCATCGCCGTCGAGCAGCACGTAGCGTCGCTCGTCCGGTCGGTCTTCAACGGTGGCCATGGGGTCTCCTAGTCGCGGGGGCGCAGGCGCGCGTTCGGCAGCGCGGGTGCGGGAAGCGGGGCGGGCTGGCCCGCGGGGAAGGTGCCGAAGAGCGGATCCACGATCTCGCCGGTCTCGAGACCCATCTCGATCTGGTAGCGGCGCCGGTAGTCGGCTATCTCGTCGTGTGTGCGGCCGATGAAGTTCCACCACATCACGATCTGCTCGCCGAAGGGCACGCCGCCCAGCAGAACGACGCGCGCGCCCGCCGCCGACGAGATCGTGAGCGTGTCGGATCCCGCCGGGACATAGCCGAGCTCACGGTGCGCGATCGCAGTGTCACCGACCTCGATGGCTCCGGTCTCGGCGAGCGCCGCGAATTCGAAATCGCGTCGCACCTCGAAAGTCGCCGTGGATCCCGGAGCGAGAATCAGCTCGGCGCCGACGAGGTCGGGCGTGCGGGTGTCCACGGGTGACGTGGATCCGGCGAGCGAGCCGATGAAGACCCGCGCGGTCGCGCCGGGTCCGGCTGAGACAGGGGAGGGGACGTAGTGCTCGAAGTGGTTCTCGGTGAACCGCGTCGCGTCGGGGAGCGCATACCAGAGCTGCACGCCGTGCAGCGTGGTCGTCTCGGGCGTCGAGATCTCCTGGTGCGTGATGCCGCGGCCCGCGATCATGAGGTTCAGTTCGCCGGGGCGCACCCGGGCCGCATTGCCAGCGGAGTCGAGGTGATCTATCTCGCCCGAGAACAGCCACGACACGGTCGCGAGGCCGGTGTGTGGGTGGCGTGCGACGTCCGTGCCGCCCGTGAGCGACACGTCGTCCGGGCCGTAGTGGTCGATGAAGCACCACGAGCCGACGAGGGAGCGCTTCTTCTGAGGGAGGGTGCGCGACACCGGCATGGCGCGCGGGCCGCCGAGGGGCACGGCGCGCGGCTCGAGCACTTCGACATCCGTGCAGGGCGTGCCCGGCGCGAGAACGGCGACCTCGGGGGAGCGTTCCTCATTGCTCATGATTCCAGCCTACATTCTATGCATGTGAATAGGAAGCGTTGGCGTTCGGGTGGGGCGCGTAGCCTGGAGCGCGATGACCAGAGACTTTTCGCGCCCCGTCTTCCGTCCCTCGGAGACCTTCGACCGGCTCTTCGAATCCGAGGATCCGGCGGAGGTGTCGCGTGCGGCGCACGCGACCGCGACGACGCTGCTCGCACGCGTGCGGGCGGAAGCGGATCCGGCCGCGGTCGAGCGGCTCATCTCCTTCGCCTCCGTCAATGGCATCGATGACATCGCGCAGCTGTGGTCGCGCTCACCCGCGAAGAGCCTGCCGGGCGCGCTCTGGCGGATGTACCTGATCCAGCTCTCCATCCATGACGACCCGCAGTCCGCGGCGCTCATCTACGAGCGCGGCCGCGTCGAGCTCGCCACGAGCGACTCCGTCGTTGCGGGGGCGCCGATCCCCGCGGGTCCCGCCGAACTCGTCGCCCTCATCGACACGATCCTGCGCGGTGCGTTCACGGGCGACTTCGCCGTCGCGCTCGACCGCGCGGCCGCGTTCTGCCGCGTGCAGGCATCCGGATCCACGCACCTCGCCGACGACTACGAGCCGACCGAGCCGGAGCGCGCGACCGCTCTCACGAGCCGTGCATCGCGTCTGGCCGCCTTCGCCGACGAGCTGGCGACGGCCTCGCGCCTCTGGCGCCGCGGCGATCTCGTCTGATTCACGGGCGCGAAAAAGCCGAGCCGCACAAGTACGCCTCACGGCGGAAGGCCGCTCGGAGCGGCAAAAGTTGGAGCCCGGGGTAATGTGCGGCCCGGCAGTAATAGTGTAACGAATGGCCGGCTGGGGGTATTCCCAGCCGGCCACGACGTTTTATCCGAATCGGCCCGACACGTAGTCCTCGGTCGCCTGCACTGAGGGCGAGGTGAAGATCTTCGTGGTGTCGTCGTACTCGATCAGCTTGCCGGGCTTGCCCGTTCCGGCGATGTTGAAGAACGCGGTCTTGTCGCTGACGCGGCTCGCCTGCTGCATGTTGTGCGTGACGATCACGACGGTGTACTCGTGCTTGATCTCGTCGATCAGCTCCTCGATCGCGAACGTCGAGATCGGGTCGAGCGCCGAGCACGGCTCGTCCATGAGGATCACGTCGGGCGAGACCGCGATCGCACGGGCGATGCAGAGGCGCTGCTGCTGGCCGCCGGAGAGGCCCGAGCCTGGCTTGTCGAGGCGGTCCTTGACCTCGTTCCAGAGATTCGCGCCGCGCAGCGACTTCTCGACGAGCGCATCCTGGTCGCTCTTGGCCATGCGGCGGTTGTTGAGCTTGACGCCCGCCAGCACGTTCTCCTTGATGCTCATCGTGGGGAACGGGTTGGGACGCTGGAACACCATGCCCACCTGGCGACGCACGAGCACGGGGTCGACGCCGGTCCCGTAGAGGTTCTTGCCGTCGATCAGCACCTCGCCTTCGACGCGTGCGCCGGGGATGACCTCGTGCATACGGTTGAGGGTGCGCAGGAAGGTCGACTTGCCGCAGCCCGAGGGGCCGATGAACGCCGTGACGGTGCCGGGCTGGATGTCGATCGACACGCCCTCGACGGCGAGGAAGTCACCGTAGTAGACGTTGAGGTCGTTGACTTCGATGCTCTTGGACATCTGGAGGATCCTTTACTTGAGTCGCGCCGCTCAGCGACCACTGGTCTTGGGGGCGAAGAACTTGGAGATGCCGCGGCCGATGAGGTTCAGCAGCATCACAATGATGAGCAGCGTCAGGGCTGCGGCCCATGCGCGCTCGAGTGAGGCATCCGGAGACGAGGCGCTCGGATACATGAACTCGTTATAGACGAACACGGGCAGGGTCATCATCTGGCCGTTGTCGCTCTGGAACGCGTTCATCTGCAAGTTGGCGGTGACGCCGACCGTGAGCAGCAGGTGAGCGGTCTCGCCGATCACGCGTGCGATTGCGAGCATGATCGACGTGGTGATGCCGGCGATCGATGTCGGAAGGACGACCTTGATGATCGTGAGCCACTTCGGCACGCCGAGCGCGTACGAAGCCTCGCGCAGTTCGTTCGGGACGATGCGGAGCATCTCCTCGGATCCGCGCACCACGACGGGAATCATGAGCACCGAAAGGGCGAGCGCGCCCATGATGCCCATGCGGATACCGGGGCCGAAGAAGATCGTGAACACCGAGTAGATGAACAGGCCGGCCACAATCGACGGGATGCCCGTCATGACGTCCACGAAGAACGTGATGCCCTTGGAAAGGCGGTTGCCGTTGCCGTACTCGACGAGGTAGATCGACGTCATGAGTCCGATCGGCACCGAGATGATGGCCGCGAGCCCCGTGACGATGAGGGTGCCCCAGATCGCGTGGACGGCGCCGCCTCCCTCACCGATGACGTTGCGCATCGACCAGCTGAAGAACGTCGGATCCATTCGGGCGAGGCCGTTGGAGATCACCGTCCACAGCACGGAGACGAGCGGCAGGCACGCGATGACGAACGCGGTCGAGATGAGCGCCGTCATGAGTCGGTCGGTCGCGTGACGCCGGCTCTCCGCGATGAGCGAGAGCACGTAGACGAACACGATGTACAGCACCATGCCGATGAAGAGCGCGGCCGCGACGTTCAGGTCAGCAAGCGGCGATCCCGCGTTCATCACGGCGAAGATCGCGAAAGAGACGACCATGGCGCCGGCGAGGATCGCCCAGGGAGAGCCCTTGGGCAGGCGGCCCGTCGAGATGCGCGAGGGCGGAACGACGACCGTTTCAGTGGTGGGGGCAGTCATGTCAGTTGGCTCCCGAGAACTCGGCACGGCGGTTCACGATCCAGCGCGCGACGGCGTTGACCGCGAAGGTCACGATGAACAGGATCAGACCGGTGGCGATGAGGGTGTTCACGCCAGTGTCGAACGCCTCCGGGAAGTGCAGCGCGATGTTCGCGGCGATCGACTGCGGGTTGCCCGACTGGAGCAGCTGGAACGCGACGATCGGCGAGCCCGAGAGCACCATGGTCACGGCCATGGTCTCTCCGAGCGCGCGGCCGAGGCCGAGCATGGCGCCCGAGACCATGCCACCGCGCGCGAAGGGGAGCACCGCCATCCGGATCATCTCCCACCGGGTCGCGCCGAGCGCGAGCGCGGCTTCCTCGTGCAGCTTCGGAGTCTGCAGGAATACCTCGCGGCAGATGGCCGTCATGATCGGCAGGATCATGACGGACAGGACGAGCGCGGCCGTGAGGACCGTGCGACCGGTGGCGGAGACGGGGCCGCTGAAGAACAGATTCAGGATCGGCCACGTGCCGATCGTGTCGGTCAGCGTCGCGAAGAACGGCTGGAGGAAGCCCGAGAAGAACAGCGCGCCCCAGAGGCCGAACACGACCGACGGCACCGCGGCGAGCAGATCGATGATGTAGCCGAGCACGGCCGCGAGGCGTCGGGGCGCGTAGTGCGAGATGAACAGCGCGATGCCGATGGCGATCGGGCTGGCGATCGCGAGCGCGAGCAGCGCCGACCAGAGCGTGCCGAAGAGGAACGGCAGCGCGTAGCTCCAGAAGTTCTCGCCGCCGAGGATGGGGTTCGTGTCCGCGTCTCCCGCGATGGCGGGAATCGACTGAACGACGAGGAAGACGGCGGTCGCGGCGAGGACGATCAGGATGATGATGCCGGCGCCGAGCGAGCTGCCGGAGAAAGCGAGATCGCCGGGGCGCTTCTTCGCTTTGATACTGCCTTCTGGCGGTGCCTGCCGTGCAGGCGCCTTCTCGGTCGTGCTCATGAGCTCCAGGTTTTCGTGAAGTGTGTAGTCATGCGGGTGCCCCCGGGACGGATCCCACGTTTCGTGAGGCCGTCCCAGGGGCTCCGAGCACAGAGATTACTCCGTGACGATCGCGTCGATCGCGGCGCTTACCTGCTCGCGCAGTGCGTCGGAGATCGGGGCGCTGCCGGCCTCGGCCGCCGAGATCTCCTGGCCCTCGGCGGAAGCCACGAAGGTGAAGTAGTCCTTCACCAGCTGAGCCTTCGTCGCATCCTCGTACTCGGTGCAGCTGATGAGGTACGAGACGAGGGCGATCGGGTAGGCGCCGTCGGACGCCGACGCGGGGTCGACCGCGAAGACGAGGTCCTGGGGCTCGCGGCCCTCTTCGAGCGGCGAGTTCTCGATGAGCTTCGAGGCGGCCTCGGCCGAGTACGGAACGTACTCGCCATCGACTCCCACGGCCACCTGGCCGGCGTCGGCCGGAATCTGCGATGCGTCGAGGTAGCCGATCGTGCCCTCGCTCGAGCCGAGCACCTGGGCGATGCCCTGCGTGCCCTGGGCGCGCTCGGTGCCGTCGATGGGCCACTCGTCGCCGACCTCGTAGGTCCACACGTCACCGGCGGTCGCCGAGAGGTAGCTCACGAAGGTCTCGGTCGTGCCGGACGCGTCCGAGCGGTTGACCGGGGTGATGGCCGAGTCGGGCAGTTCAACGCCCTCGTTCTGGGAAGCGATCGCCTCGTCGTTCCACTGCGTGATCTCGCCGGCGAAGATTCCGGCGATCGTCGCGGCATCCATGTTGAGCGTGTCGATGCCGGGAAGGTTGAACGCGACGGCGACGGGCGAGATGTATGTCGGAACCTCGACGATGCTGTCCGTGGCGCAGCCCTTGAAACCGGCCGAGAGTTCCTCGACGTGGTAGGCACGGTCCGAACCGATGAAGTCGGAGGCACCGGCGAGGAAGTTGTCGCGGCCGGCACCCGAGCCGGTCGACTCGTAGTTCACGGTCACGCCGGGGTTCTTGCCCTGGAAGGTGGCGACGAGCGCAGCCTGGGCGGCAGCCTGCGACGAGGCTCCGGTCGCGCCGATCGTGCCCGTGGCGCCGCCCGCGGGAGCCTCCGAGGAGGAGCCCTCGGGGGCCGAGGACGACGCGGGAGTGGTGTCTTCGTTCGCGGCGCAGCCGGCGAGCGTGAGAGCAGCGACGGCGCCGAGTGCGGCGATTCCGGAGAGGCGGGTGAGCTTCACGAGAGGATCCGTTCCGTTGGAAGAAGGAAGTTCATGGTGCCGGGAGGGACGCCCAGCAGTCACTGACGCTAAGCGCCCTTCCTAACGCAACTCCAGACGGAAGGTGAACGGATGATTAACGAGAATGTGAGGATGCTTAGAGCGCGTAGTCGGCAACGACCGGCGCGTGGTCGCTCCAGCGCGCGTCGTACGACGGGTATCGGTCGACGCGGTAGTTCTCGACGAGCGCCGCGAGTGCGGGCGTCGCGAGGTGGTAGTCGATGCGCCAGCCCGTGTCCTTGTCGAACGCCTGACCGCGGTTCGACCACCAGCTGAAGGGGCCCTCCACCTCGCCCGCGAAGGTGCGGCCGACGTCGACGAAGCCGAGACCGGTGCGGCCGACCACGAAGGGGCGGGTATCGCTGAGCTCGCCGACCTTGCCGCGGGATCCGCTCACCTGGCCGACGACGGGCTCGCCGGCGGCGCCCAGGAACTGGTCGAAGTACGCGCGCTCGCGCGCGAGGAAGCCGGCGCGCGACACATTGCCCTTCCAGTTTTTGATATCGAACTTCCGGTGACCGACGTTGAGATCGCCCGTCACGACCGCGAGTTCGCCGAGCTGGGGGAGGCGCTCCACCATGGCGTCGAGGAAGACCCACTTCGCCTCCTGCCTGGGGGTGTCGACCTCGCCCGAATGCACGTAGGCGCTCACGACGGTGACGGTGCGGTCGCCGATCCGGAAGTCGGCCTCGAGCCATCGGCCCTGCGCGTCGACGCCGTCGCCGAGGCCGGTGCGGTGCGCGACGGCGGGCTCGCGGGAGGCGATCGCGACGCCCGCGCGGCCCTTCTGCGGAGCCTCCTCCTCGAGGATGTGCCAACCGGGGAGCACCGCCTCGAGGTGCTCGCGCTGGCCGCGCACCTCCTGGATGGTCAGGATGTCGACGCCACTGGTCTCGATCCAACCGCCCATGCCCTTGCGGGCGGCGGCGCGGATTCCATTGACGTTCACGGAGGCGATGCGAGTCATGTCTCTCAGCCTAACGACGAAACGGGACCCGATCGCAAAGATCGGACCCCGTTTCACAGAGCACTGCGGATCAGCGGCCGCCCTTGAGCACGGCCTGCTTCACCTCGGCGATCGCTTTGGTGATCTCGATGCCGCGGGGGCACGCCTCGGTGCAGTTGAAGGTGGTGCGGCAGCGCCACACGCCTTCCTTGTCGTTGAGGATGTCGAGACGCACCTGCGACTCGTCATCGCGCGAGTCGAAGATGAAGCGGTGCGCGTTGACGATCGCGGCCGGACCGAAGTACTGGCCGTCGGTCCAGAACACGGGGCACGACGAGGTGCACGCCGCGCAGAGGATGCACTTGGTGGTGTCGTCGAAGCGCTCGCGGTCCTCGACCGACTGGTAGCGCTCCTTGCCCTTCTCCGGGGTCGAACGCGACTGCAGGAACGGCTGCACCTCGCGGAACGCCGCGAAGAACGGGTCCATGTCGACGATGAGGTCCTTCTCGAGGGGAAGACCCTTGATCGCCTCGACGTAGACGGGCTTCGAGATGTCGAGGTCCTTGATCAGCGTCTTGCAGGCGAGACGGTTGCGGCCGTTGATGCGCATGGCGTCGGATCCGCAGATGCCGTGTGCGCACGAGCGACGGAACGCGAGCGAGCCGTCCATGTCCCACTTGATGCGGTGCAGGGCGTCGAGAACGCGGTCGGTCGGGTACATCTCGACGTCGTAGTCGACCCAGCGAGGCTCGGTGTCCTTCTCGGGGTCGAAGCGGCGCACCATGAAGGTGACGAGGTACGACTGGATTGCCTGCTCCTCGGCAGGCGCTTCTGCCACAGCTGCGGACATCAGTACTTCCTCTCCTTGGGCGGGTAACGGAGGCCGCCGTTCTCGTCCTTCACGAACACGACGGGCTTCCAGTCGAGGGTGATGTGGTCCTCGGGGTTCGGCGAGTGCGGGTCGCCGGTGAGGTACGCCATCGTGTGCTTCATGTAGTTGGCGTCATCGCGGTCGGGGTAGTCCTCGCGCATGTGGCCGCCGCGGCTCTCCTTGCGGTTGCGCGCGGCGTAGGCGACGATCTCGGCCAGGTCGAGCAGGAAGCCCAGCTCGATGGCCTCGAGCAGGTCGGTGTTGAAGCGCCTGCCCTTGTCATCGATCGAGACGTTCATGTAGCGCTGGCGCAGCTCGTGGATGGTGCCCATGACGTTGGTCAGGGTCTCCTCCGTGCGGAACACCTGCGCGTTCTTGTCCATCTCCTCCTGCAGCGTGCGGCGGATGTCCGCGATGCGCTCGGTGCCGTTGGAGTTGCGGAGGCGCTCGACCATGTCGCGCACGTCCTTCGCGGGATCCGCCGGGAGCGGCACGAAATCGGCGGTCTTCGCGTAGGCGACGGCGTTACGGCCGGAGCGCTTGCCGAAGACGTTGATGTCGAGCAGCGAGTTGGTGCCGAGGCGGTTCGAACCGTGGACCGACACGCAGGCGCACTCACCGGCGGCGTAGAGACCGGGAACGATCTCGTCGTTGTTCGCGAGGACCTCGCCCTCGTTGTTCGTCGGGATGCCGCCCATCGCGTAGTGGGCGGTCGGCATCACGGGAACGGGCTCGACGACCGGGTCGACGCCCAGATAGGTGCGTGCGAACTCGGTGATGTCCGGAAGCTTCGTCTCGAGCACCTCGGCGCCCAGGTGGGTGCAGTCGAGGTAGACGTAGTCCTTGTTCGGTCCGGCGCCGCGGCCCTCGAGGACCTCCTTGACCATCGAGCGGGCGACGATGTCGCGCGGCGCGAGGTCCTTGATCGTCGGGGCGTAGCGCTCCATGAAACGCTCACCCGAGGCGTTGCGGAGGATGGCTCCCTCACCGCGGGCACCCTCGGTGAGGAGGATGCCGAGGCCTGCGAGGCCCGTCGGGTGGAACTGGAAGAACTCGATGTCCTCGAGGGGGAGGCCCTTGCGCCAGACGATGCCGACGCCGTCGCCCGTGAGGGTGTGGGCGTTGGAGGTCGTCTTGAACATCTTGCCGAACCCGCCCGAGGCGAAGACGACCGACTTTGCCTGGAACACGTGCAGATCGCCGGTCGCGAGCTCGAGTGCGACGATGCCCGCCACGCGGGTCTTGCCGTTCTCGTCCTTCGTGGTGACGAGGTCGAGGGCGTAGAACTCGTTGAAGAAGTTGATGCCCAGCTTGACGCAGTTCTGGTACAGCGTCTGGAGAATCATGTGGCCGGTGCGGTCGGCGGCGTAGCAGGCGCGGCGGACCGGTGCCTTGCCGTGCTCGCGGGTGTGACCGCCGAAGCGACGCTGGTCGATCTTGCCGTCCGGCGTGCGGTTGAAGGGGAGGCCCATGTTCTCGAGGTCGATGACCGCGTCGATGGCTTCCTTCGCGAGGATCTCGGCGGCGTCCTGGTCGACGAGGTAGTCGCCGCCCTTGATCGTGTCGAAGGTGTGCCACTCCCACGAGTCCTCCTCGACGTTCGCGAGCGCCGCGGCCATGCCGCCCTGCGCCGCGCCCGTGTGGGAACGCGTGGGATAGAGCTTGGTGACGACAGCCGTCTTGGCGTTCGGGCCGGCCTCAATGGCCGCGCGCATGCCTGCGCCGCCCGCACCGACGATGACCACGTCGTGCTGGTGGTAGTAGACGCCGTCCTTGAACTCTGCGTCGGGGTACTTATTCGTCATAGGAATGTGGTTCCGTTCGAGTTTCAGCGCTCAGAGCAGAACGACGCGAGCAGGGCGGGGTCGGATCCGGCCGGGCACGGGTCGAAGGTGAACACGACGAGCGTGCCGAGCAGGATCATGAGCGCCGCGACGATGCCGACGACCCACACGAGGACGCTGCGGACCTTGGTGTTCAGCACGTAGTCGTTGATGACGGTGCGCATGCCGTTGGCGCCGTGGATGAAAGCGAGCCACAGCATCAGGACGTCCCACCACTGCCAGAACGGATCCGACAGCTTGCCGCCGACGAAGCCGAAGCTGATGGCCGAGATGCCCTCGCCGACCATGAGGTTGACGAAGAGGTGGCCGAAGATCAGCACGATGAGCAGCACGCCGGAGACGCGCATGTACAGCCAGCCCCACTTCTCGAGGTTCGAGCCCTTGCGGCGCTGGGGAGCGCGGGGTGCGTCAATAGCGGAAGCGTTCATCAGTGGCCACCTCCCATGTGCGAGAGAACGTTCGGGATGTGACGCGCGGCGAAGCCGGCGATCGTCACGATCCAGATGACGATGACGCACCAGAACATCTGGCGCTGGTACTTCGCGCCCTTCGACCAGAAGTCGATGAGGATGATGCGCAGGCCGTTGAACGCGTGGTACGCGATGCCCGCCACGAGCACGACCTCACCGAAGCCCATGATCGGCGTCTGGTACTGGCCGATCACGGCGTTGTACGCCTCGGGGGACACCCGGATCAGCGCCGTGTCGAGCACGTGCACGAGGAGGAAGAAGAAAATGGCGATTCCGGTGATACGGTGCAGGACCTACGACCACATGCCCTCGCGGCCGCGATACAGGGTGCCGCGCGGAACCTTCGAGGTGGTCTGGGACACGTCCGGTGTCTGACGCGCAGGTGCGGACACGATCGTCCTCTCTGAGATGATGTTGGCTCTGCCCGATGGCACGCCAAGATCGGCGCGCGAATGGGCCATGTCTTTAGGGTACTCCCCGCCTCGTGCCGGTTCGATGTAGGCATGCCTAAGTTGGCGCCGTTCCGCGGCGTTCCCTGGTTGGAACAAGTTCGTCGGCTACCGTGGGGGCCATGTCTGAGCCGATCGACGACTTCTACGCTGTTATCCCGGCCGGGGGGATTGGATCCCGACTCTGGCCGCTGTCGCGCGCAGAGTCGCCCAAGTTCCTGCACGATCTCACGGGAGCGGGAGCCTCGCTTCTGCGGATGACCTGGGACCGCCTGCTGCCCCTCACCGGCGCAGATCGGATCACGGTCGTCACGGGTCGCGCGCACGGGGCGAAGGTGGAGGAAGACCTTCCCGACGTCGAGCTCGACAACGTCTTCATGGAGCAGGATCCGCGCGACTCGTCGGCCGCGATCGGCCTCGCCGCCGCGATCCTCGAGCGTCGCCACCCGGGCGTCGTGATCGGATCCTTCGCCGCGGACCACGTGATCAAGCGCCAACGCGTGTTCGAATTCACCGTCCGACAGGCGGTCGCGGCGGCGCGTGAGGGCTACATCGCGACGATCGGCATCCAGCCCTCGGAGCCCGCCGTCGGCTTCGGCTACATCAAGACGGGCGACGAGCTCATCATCGACGACGCGCCCATGGCCGCCCTCGTCGAGCGCTTCGTCGAGAAGCCGGACCTCGCGACGGCGCGCGAGTACTTCGCCGACCGCTCGTACCTGTGGAACGCGGGCATGTTCATCTCGCGTGCGGATGTGCTCCTCGACGAGCTCAAGGCCAACGAGCCCGAGCTGCACGCGGGTCTCCTGGAGATCGCGGAGGCATGGGACACCGACGTACGCGACCAGGTGGTCGAGCGCGTGTGGCCGACGCTCAAGAAGATCGCGATCGACTACGCCGTCGCCGAGCCCGCCGCCGAGAAGGGGCGCCTCGCGGTGATCCCGGGCCAGTTCGACTGGGACGATGTGGGCGACTTCGCGAGCCTCTGGACGCTCGTCGGCGACGGACGCCGCGACGGCGTGACGACCCTCGGCAGCAACCAGGACGTTCTCGACGACGACGCGACCGCCCTCGTCGTCTCGGAGACCGATCGCGTCATCGCGATGATCGGTGTCGAGAACATCATCGTGGTCGACACGCCGGACGCGCTGCTGGTGACGACAAGCGAACACGCACAGCGCGTGAAGCAGACGGTGAGCTCCCTTCAGAACAAGGGCCGCGACAGCGTTCTCTGACCTCGAGGGGGATTTCGCGTTCTCGGGAACATAACTATCGCGTCTCGGCGGTGTCCGGCTCTCGAAACGCTCAGTTTCGCCGCGATAGCGTGAGCACATCGCTTCGGACGGCGTAGCCCACAACGCGGGCGCGCGGCGAGGCGCGAGATCCCTGGAGGACATCAGTCATGAACATGATCAAGCGTTCGGCATTCGGTGCCATCGCTGTCGTCAGTGCAGGTCTTCTGCTCGCCGCGTGCGGCGAGGCACCGGAGGAGACCCCGGCGCCCGCGGCCAGCGAAGGCACCGAGACCGACGGCGGCGCGGCTCCCGCGTCCGACTTCCTGCCCTGCATCGTCTCCGATTTCGGCGGCTTCGACGACAAGTCGTTCAACCAGCTCTCGCTCGAGGGCGTGGAAGAGGCGGCTGACGAGCTCGGTGTCGAGTTCAAGCAGGTCGAGTCGAACGCCGAGACCGACTACGCGCCGAACCTCAGCGCGCTCGTCGCACAGGGCTGCAACGCGATCGCCTCCGTCGGCTTCGCGCTCGCGCCGGCCACGATCGATGCCGCGAACGCCAACCCCGACATCGACTTCATCCTCATCGACGACGCGGCCGACGCCGACTTCAACGGTGAGAAGGATGCCGAGACGATCAAGCCGCTGCTCTACGACACCGCCCAGGCGGCGTTCCTCGCCGGTTACCTGTCGGCCGGCTACTCGGAGGCCGGCAAGGTCGGTACCTTCGGCGGCCAGGAGTTCCCGACGGTGACGATCTTCATGGACGGCTTCAAGCAGGGCGTCGACTACTACAACGAGGTCAAGGGAACCGACGTCGCGGTCGTCGGCTGGGACGGCAAGACCGGTTCGTTCACGGGCGGATTCGAGGCCGGACCGGAGGCGAAGACGGTCGCGCAGAACATCATCGACCAGGGCGTCGACGTGCTGCTGCCCGTCGGCGGCCCGATCTACCAGTCGGCGCTGCAGGCGATCAAGGAGGCCGACCGCGACATCGCGCTGATCGGTGCGGACGCCGACCTCTTCGAGAGCGACCCGACCACGGCCGACTACGTGCTGACGTCGATCCTCAAGAACATGCACCTGTCGACCTACGAGGCCGTCATGGCCAGTGCCGACGGCTCGTTCGACCCGACGGCATACGTGGGCACGCTGGAGAACAACGGCGTCGGCATCGCCGATCTGCACAACTTCGCCGACAAGGTCGACCCGGCGCTTCTCGAGGAGGTCGACGGCCTCAAGGACCAGATCATCTCGGGCGAGCTCGAGGTCGCTTCGTACCTGGGTTAATTACTCGATGACGAGGGGAGGCCGGCTCGAGCCGACCTCCCCTCGTCATGTGTGACGCTCCGGAATAGGATCAGGAACTATGAAGCTCGAACTGCGCGGCATCACGAAGAGATTCGGCGCGCTGACAGCCAACGACCACATCGATCTCACGATCGAACCCGGCGAAATCCACTCGCTCCTCGGCGAGAACGGCGCGGGCAAGTCGACGCTGATGAACGTTCTGTACGGCCTCTATCAGGCCGACGAGGGCGACATCCTGCTCGACGACGTCGTGCAGAACTTCAGCGGTCCCGGCGACGCGATGGCCGCGGGCATCGGCATGGTGCACCAGCACTTCATGCTGATTCCCGTGTTCACGGTCGCGGAGAACGTGATGCTCGGCCATGAACAGACGTCGTTCGGCGGACGCCTCGACCTGGCCGCGGCGCGTCAGCGCGTGCGCGAGATCTCCGATCGCTTCGGCTTCGACGTCGATCCCGATGCGATCGTCGAGGACCTCCCCGTCGGCGTGCAGCAGCGGGTCGAGATCATCAAGGCGCTCTCGCGCGACGCCAAGGTCTTGGTGTTCGACGAGCCGACCGCGGTCCTCACCCCGCAGGAGACGGACGAGCTCATGGCCACCATGAGGCAGCTCCGCGACACGGGAACGTCGATCGTCTTCATCACGCACAAGCTCCGCGAGGTGCGCGCGGTCGCGGACCGCATCACCGTCGTGCGCCTCGGCAAGATCGTCGGAACGGCGTCGCCGACCGCGACGAACGAAGAGCTTGCATCGCTCATGGTCGGCCGTGCGGTCGAGCTGACGGTGCACAAGGACGCGCCGAAGCTCGGGGCGGAAGCCCTCGTCGTCGACGGTCTCACGGTCACGGACGCGACCGGTCAGGTCACGGTCGACGACGTGTCGTTCGTGGTGCGCGGCGGCGAGACGCTGGCGATCGTGGGTGTGCAGGGCAACGGCCAGACCGAGCTCACGGAGGCGCTCGTCGGCCTGCAGGACCACGTCAGCGGGAGCGTGCGACTCGACGGCAACGAGCTAGTCGGCCGCACGGTCCGCGAGATTCTCGACGCGGGCGTCGGCTTCGTTCCCGAAGACCGTAGCGTCGACGGACTCGTCAAGGAATTCTCGATCGCCGAGAACCTCATGCTCGACCGCTCGCACGGAGAGCCCTTCGTCGCGCGCGGGAACGTGCAGCGCCGGGTCCTCGATGAGTTCGCGCGCGAGAAGATCAGCGAGTTCGACATCCGCACGCAGGGCCCTCAGCAGGCCGCCGGACGCCTCTCCGGCGGCAACCAGCAGAAGGTCGTGCTGGCGCGCGAGCTGAGCCGCGAGCTGTCGCTGTTCGTCGCCGCACAGCCCACGAGAGGCGTCGATGTCGGATCCATCGAGTTCATCCACACCCGCATCGTCGCGACGCGCGACAGCGGGATCCCCGTCATCGTGATCTCGACCGAGCTCGACGAAGCCACGGCTCTCGCCGACCGGATCATGGTGATGTACCGCGGAAAGGTCGTCGGCATCGTGCCGGGCGACACGCCGCGTGAAACCCTCGGCCTGATGATGGCCGGCATGATCGACGAGACCGCATCGGAGGTGGCGGAATGAGCGCCGCCGAGAACCAGCCATCGCGCTGGCACCAGGCATTTCGCGCGATCACGACCGGAAACGGCCTCATCGCCGTGCTCTCGGTCGTGCTCGCGCTGATCGCCGGATCCATTCTGATCGCCGTGACCGACGACGGCGTGCAAGCCGCCTCGGCCTACTTCTTCGCCCGCCCGGGCGACACCTTCTCGGCGATCTGGGACGCGGCCTCGGGCGCATACGTCGCGCTGTTCCAGGGCGCGATCTACAACACGGACGCCGACACGTTCGCGGCCGGCATCCGGCCGCTGACGGAGTCGCTGAAGTTCGCGACCCCGCTCATCGCGGCGGGCCTCGGCGTGGGGCTCGCGTTCCGCGCCGGCCTGTTCAACATCGGTGGCCAGGGACAGATGCTCATGGCGGCCGCGGGAGCGGGATACGTCGGCGCGTACATGGACCTTCCCGTCGGGCTGCACCTCGTCGTCGCCATCGTGGCGGGCATCGTGGCGGGCGGCATCTGGGCGGGTATCGCCGGCCTGCTGAAGGCGAAGACGGGCGCGCACGAGGTGATCCTCACGATCATGCTCAATAACATCGCGTTCTACCTTCTGGCGTGGATGCTCGCGACCCAGGGCATCCTGCAGGCGCCCGGATCCAGCAACCCGAAGACGGCCGCGATGGCCGAATCGGCACGTCTGCCGCAGTTGCTCGGCGACGGGTTCAGCCTGCACGCCGGCCTCATCCTCGCCGTCGTCGCCGTGGTCTTCACCTGGTGGCTGCTCGAGCGCTCGAGCCTCGGCTATCGTCTCCGCGCGGTCGGCGAGAACCCCGCGGCGGCGCGCACGGCGGGCATCGACGTGGGCCGGTCCTACGTCACGGTGATGCTGATCGCCGGCGGTCTCGTCGGCATCGCCGGCGTGACGCAGGTGCTCGGAACCGTACCCACCGGATTCGGCGGCAACATCGACGCGGGCATGGGCTTCGACGCCATCACCGTTGCGCTCCTCGGACGCTCGACTCCCGTCGGGATCCTCTTCGCGGGCCTGCTCTTCGGCGCCTTCAAGGCCGGTGGATTCTGGATGCAGGCGGCCGAGCAGGTGCCGAACGAGGTCGTGCTCGTCGTGCAGTCGCTCATCGTTCTCTTCATCGCCGCGCCGCCGCTCGTGCGCGCGATCTTCGGCCTGCCGCAGCAGGACGGCCGGCGCCGCAAGAAGCACAAGAAGTCTCGTTCGAAGAAGGAGGTGTCGGCATGAGCGCCGTCGCCGAGACCGTCGTCAGCGACGAGGTGCGCCAGGTGACGGTGCGCTCGTGGAAGACGCCCATCATCTTCGCCGTCTTCACGGTGCTGTTCGCGCTCCTGCCGATCGCCGCGCCGCACGAGGGCGAGAGCACGTTCAGCCTGGTGCGAGGCGCCAACGCGGCGATCCAGGTGCCGGACCTCGTGCTGCCAACGGCCGCGACGGTGTGGCTGTGTGTCGTGCTGCTCGCGGCCGGCACGGCACTTGCCACGATGCGGGTGCGTGCCCGCCGCGACATCCCCCTGTGGCTCGTGACCGTCTACGTCATCGTGCTTCTCGTCGGCTTCCTCACGTGGGCCGCTGCCGGCGCAACGCTGCCGATGATCGGTCTGCTGGGCGGCGCGCTGACCCTCGCGACCCCGCTGATCTTCGGCGCGCTCGGCGGCGTCATCGGCGAGCGCGTGGGCGTCGTGAACATCGCGATCGAAGCCCAGCTGCTCGCGGGCGCGTTCACTGCAGCGCTGATCGGCACCATGACGGGCACGCCGTGGCTCGGCCTCGTCGCCGCCATGATCGCGGGCCTGCTCGTGGGGCTCGTGCTCGCGGTCTTCGCGATCACGTACTACGTGAGCCAGATCATCGTCGGCGTCGTGCTCAACGTGCTGGTGATCGGCCTCACGACGTTCTTCTTCAGCACCGTCATGAGCGACGACCCCGAGAAGTTCAACAACCCGGCGGTGTTCCCGGCGCTGCCGATCCCATTCCTGAGCGAGATCCCCGTCATCGGTCCCGTACTGTTCCGGCAGACCATCATCACCTACCTGATGTACGTCGTCGTCGGCATCGTCTGGTACGGCCTCTATCGCACTCGGTGGGGGCTTCGCCTCCGCGCCGTCGGTGAGCACCCACAGGCGGCCGACACGGTCGGCATCAAGGTCGCGGCCGTGCGCTACCGCAATGTGATGCTCGCGGGAGCGATCGCGGGCATGGGTGGCGCGTTCTACACGCTCGTGTCGAACCCGCAGTTCGGTCGCGAGATGACCGGCGGCGCCGGATTCATCGCGCTCGCCGCCGTGATCTTCGGCAAATGGGATCCGATCCGGGCGACGCTTGCGGCGCTACTGTTCGGCTTCGCGAGCAACCTGCAGGGCATCTTCACGGTCATCGGCTCGCCGGTGCCGAGCCAGTTCATGCTCATGCTTCCGTACGTCGTCACGCTGTTCGCCGTGGCGGGTCTCGTCGGGCGCTCGCGCCCGCCGGCGGCCTCGGGCGAACCGTACATTAAGGCATGACCTCATGACGGACATCGACTGGAACCGCCTGCGCGAGGCCGCGATCGCGGCGATGGAGTGCGCGTACGCGCCGTACTCGAACTACAAGGTCGGCGCCGCCGCATACGTCTCCGACGGACGCATCGTCTCCGGCTGCAACACCGAGAACGCCTCCTACGGGGTGGGCCTCTGCGCCGAGTGCGGCCTGATCTCGAATCTCGCCATGACGGGCGGAGGCACGCTCACAGCCTTCGTCTGCGTGAACGGCGAGAAGGACGTCATCATGCCATGCGGCAGGTGCCGCCAGCTGCTCTATGAACACTCGACCGCCGAGACGCTGCTCGACACCGTCTCCGGTATCCGCACGATCGACGAGGTGCTGCCCGACGCATTCGGGCCGCGTGACCTCGAGAAGGTGAAATAACCATGGCAGAGCCCTTCGACGCGGTCGACATCATCCGCACCAAGCGCGACGGCGGGTCGGTCTCCGAGCCCGCGCTGCGCTGGCTCATCGACGCGTACACGCGCGAGTACGTACAGGACGCGCAGATGTCGGCCTTCACGATGGCGGTGCTGCTCAACGGCATGACCCGCGACGAGATCCGCGTCATGACCGACGCGATGATCGCCTCGGGCGAGCGCATGAGCTTTGCCGGTCTCGGCAAGCGCACCGCGGACAAGCACTCGACGGGCGGCGTGGGGGACAAGATCACCCTGCCCCTCGCCCCGCTCGTCGCGAGCTACGGCGTCGCGGTGCCGCAGCTCTCGGGGCGCGGCCTCGGGCACACGGGCGGCACGCTCGACAAGCTCGAGTCGATCCCCGGTTGGCGTGCGGCACTGAGCAACGACGAGATGTTCGCGCAGATGCAGGGTCCCGTGGGCGCCGTGATCTGCGCGGCGGGATCCGGGCTTGCGCCCGCCGACAAGCGCCTCTATGCATTGCGCGACGTGACCGGAACGGTCGAGGCGATCCCGCTGATCGCGTCGAGCATCATGTCGAAGAAGATCGCCGAAGGCACCGAGTCGCTCGTGCTCGACGTCAAGTTCGGCTCCGGCGCCTTCATGAAGGACTTCGCCAAGGCGAAGGAACTCGCCGAGACGATGGTCGCGCTCGGAACCGACTCGGGCGTTGCCACCACGGCGCTGCTGACCGACATGTCGACGCCGCTCGGCCTCACCGCAGGCAACGCCAACGAGGTACGCGAATCGGTGGAGGTGCTCGCAGGCGGCGGCCCGGCCGACGTCGTCGAGCTGACCGTTGCCCTCGCCCGAGAGATGCTCCAGATGTCGGGCATCGACGCGGATCCGGCGGAGGCGCTCCAGAACGGCCGCGCGATGGACAGCTGGCGGGCGATGATCCGTGCGCAGGACGGGGATCCGGACGCGCCGCTTCCCACGCCGCGCGAGACGCACGTCGTCACCGCCGAGCGTGACGGCGTCATGACGCGTCTCGACGCCTACGACGTCGGCATCGCGGCGTGGCGCCTCGGCGCCGGCCGTGCGCGGGCCCAGGATCCCGTCGTGCACGCCGCGGGCATCGACCTGCACGCGAAGCCCGGCGACGTCGTGAAGAAGGGCGACCCCCTCTTCACACTGAACGCCGACGACCCGGCGCGCTTCGATCGCGCCCTCGAGGCGCTCGCCGGATCCTTCGACATCGGCGAGACCGCACCCGAGCCCGCGCCGATCGTGCGCGAGCGCATCGCCGCCGCCTGATCCTCCACACCCCGAGCACCCCCGAGCAAGGAGACCCCATGTCCCGTCCCCAGCACAAGCGCCAGAGCCCTCGCCGCGAGGCGAGCGTCGAGGGTGTGCCGATCCGCAGCCTGCCCAAGGTCTCGCTCCACGATCACCTCGACGGCGGCCTGCGCGCGTCGACCGTTTTCGAGCTGGCGAGCGCCGAGGGCGTCGCGTTGCCCGCCGCGAACTCGCGTGAGCTGGGGGAGTGGTTCGCCGAACAGGCCGACGCGGGATCCCTCGTCGAGTACCTCAAGACGTTCGAGCTGACCGTGTCGGTCATGCAGTCGGCCGAGAACCTCACGCGTGTCGCGCGCGAGTACGTCGAGGACCTCGCGAACGATGGCGTGATCTATGGCGAGGTGCGCTGGGCGCCCGAGCAGCACCTCGACGGCGGTCTCTCGCTCGAAGACGCCGTGCAGGCGGTGCAGGACGGCATCGAGGAGGGCGAGGACGCGGCCGAGGCGAACGGCCACTCGATCCGCGTGGGCCAGATCCTCTCGGCGATGCGCCAGGGTACCCGTTCGCTCGAAATCGCGCGCCTCGCCCTCGACTTCCGCGACGACGGCGTGATCGGCTTCGATCTCGCCGGGCCGGAGGATGGTTTCCCCGCCTCCGATCACCAGGAGGCACTCGACCTGCTGGCGCAGGAGTTCTTCCCCGTGACGATCCACGCGGGTGAGGCCGCGGGCCTCGACTCGATCAATTCGGCGCTGCTCGACGGCCGGGCTCTGCGCCTCGGACACGGCGTGCGCATTGCGGAGGACCTCGAGGAGATCGCGGCGGAGGGCGACGAGGTGCGCGTGCGTCTCCGCGATCTCGCCACCTGGGTGCGCGATCGGGAGATCGCCCTCGAGGTGGCTCCGTCGTCGAACCTCCAGACGGGCGCGATCGCGCAGTGGGGCACGAAGATGGAGGACCACCCCTTCGATTTGCTCTACCAGCTGGGCTTCTGCGTGACGGTCAACACGGACAACCGCCTGATGAGCCGCACGACGCTCACGCGCGAGCTGGCCCTGCTCGTCGACACGTTCGAGTACGGCCTCGAAGACCTCGAGACCCTGCAGCTCAACGCCGCGGGCAGCGCCTTCCTGCCGCTGGAACAGCGCGAGGAGCTCATCGAGCTGATCCAGGAGGGCTTCGAACGCGCCTGACGCTCCTTGAGTGTGTATCACTTGTCTGGAAACGGTCGAACCTGCGGCACCGCACAGCAAGAGATCAAAGTGGCTTGCTACGCCAGGAGGTCGGCTGGTGCTTACGAACGCCGCCTACGGCGAAAGATACGCAGACTGCGTTTTGCAGGTTCCATTGCAGCGTGTAATTCGTGGATCTCGAGCGCGATCTTCTGCAGTAGCTCGTCGCGTTCGCGCAGAGATGCCGCTCGCGACCGAGCAGCGCGGAGCTCACTGACTGCTGCGGGGAAGTGCGAGAGCTCGTTTCCGAGCGTCCGTCGAGCAGTCATGAGGCGTGCCCAGAGAGCCATAGGTCCGGCGACTATCAAGAAGACGAAGAGGGCTGTGACGTGGGGTGCCGTATCGGGTAACGCAAGCTGATCCCCTATCAAGAGCGACCAGGTCCGGATAAGAAGACCGACGACAACGCACATAGGCCCATACAGCACCCACCCGATCTGAATCGGGTGCGCGCGTACCATTAGCCATATAGCGGGCACCACCGGTCGTCTGACATCGCGCATCCTCATATTGGCTTGCGGAGGAATGCCCCGAAGTAGCCTTCGAGTCGCGTTCTGTACTCGCGAGGATCTTGCTACTCGGACTTTCAGCGCGCGTTCGCCTCGTTCGCGCGACCATCGCTGGAGGTTTCTGCTCAGTGAGGTCCGTTGACGATCACCGATTGCATCGCCGGGAATCTCCATGGCGGCGAGAGCGATCGTTTGCGGATCGCGGGCGAGCTCTTCAGCGTCGGACTTCTTGCCGAGCAACACCCCCAGGCTGATCATCAACACGACGATCGCGGGTATGAGCAGTAGGAGACCTGCGGTGACGTGTTCGCCACTGAGGACCGGAAACCCTGAGGCATGGAGATGCGAATCCATGACGGCGACGCTCGAAGCGCCGCCAGCGAGAAACGAAGCAAGCAGCGCGATCAGTGCGGGAACCGCGATCGTGCGCCATTCGAGGGCTGTTACTCGGACACTCTCGAAAGTCCTCACGGGTGACGGCTTCACACTCCAATATGAGCTGAGCCACGTGACACCAGACCACAGGCTCGCTGCGCTCATGACCGCCCCTACGACCATAAAGCAGAGGCTCGATGCGCGGAGGATATCGATCATGAAGATTCGAGCAACGGGTCGTGTGCTGCAACATTCAGATGCTCAGCCGCGGAGAGCATCCCCGCGTCGTGTGTCGCGAGGGTGACGGCGTCGCCGAGCGCTGCGCAGGTGGCGAGGTGAATGGCGTCGAGCGACTTCACGTGTGGCTCGATCGCGCTGGCGATGCGGAGTAGCCCGTCGCTGATGCTGACGAGACGCGTGCGATCGAGCACAGGACGCGCGAGCGCGAGATCGAGGTTTTCGCGACGGAGAACTCGGATCATCTCGAGCTGCAACAGCGTCGAGGAGAACAGCTCGTTCCCGTCCGTGCTCGTTGCCTCGAGGAACGCCGCAGCGCGCCGGTTGCCACCGGGGAGTACAGCGTGCAGAGCAACCGATGTATCGACGTACGTGCGCATCAGATGTCGCCGCGCGTGTCAGCGAGCAAACGATCGATATCGGCGTGCGTGTATCCATGTTCGCCGTTCGAGGGCCACGGTGCCGGGTCCGATTTCCGGGGTGAGATCCGCCCCTGCGCCTCGAGCTGAGCGACCGGATCTGCCGCCGGATCGAAGGCCTCAATGCGCCACCGAGGAACCCCGCGTTCGGTCACCGTCACGGGCTCGCCCGTTGTCACCTCGGCGAGCACGTCGGCGGTGCGCTGGTTCAGCTCTCGTTTCGTGACAGTGCCCATGTGCAAATTGTACTACGTATGTCAGACGTGCGGCTCACGTCTTGCCCGATTGCTGTCCATGTGCACTTCAGCGGTTTGACCGCGTGATGCGATCCAGCGGCGCTTCGCGCTCCACCCTGGCGCGGACGGCGAGGCGGCGGGATACTCAAGACACGTACTCGGCGAGGAGGTCTGAGATGTCTCACGCGGCGTGGTTCTGGGCAGGCGGGCTCATGCTGGCGGTGCCGCCCTTGCAGGCGATCATCTATCCCTCACTGACGATCCCGGCGGTCATCGCGCTCGGGCTCGGACTGATCGTCCTGAGCCTCACACCCGAGCTCGTCGGCAGGCGAGCCGCGCGGACGCTTCTCGTCGTCGCGGGCGCATGGATCGTCGTCGCCGAGTTCGTTCCGCTCCGAGATGCCTGGAGCGTTCTGGTCGTCAGCATCGCCGAGGTCGCGCTCCTCGCGGTGATCGCGGCCGATTTCGGGCGCAACGACAGGCTCCCCGCGAAGTGGCGCTGGGCGCCCGCCTGGACGCTGCTCGTCGTCGTCGCCCTCGGCGTCGTGGCACAGGTTCTGCCTGTGCCCGAGCAGACGCTCGCCCCCGAACCCTGGATCCTCCTGACCCTCACCAACCTCGCCCTGAGCGGTGCGCCGATCTTCCTCGGTGTGTGCGCGGTGATGTTCGGCGTGCGCCAGCGCGTGATGCAGCGCTTGCCCGAGCGCGAACTCGTCGCGGCGGAATAGGGCGTCCGGCACCCTGGTTGTACCGGGCGTGCTCCTCTCCGTCCTCGACCGTTCCCGCACCCGCCTGGGGGAGCCGGACGGGCAGGCCCTGCACGACACGATCGCCCGGGCGCGGCGCGCTGAGCACCTCGGCTATCACCGCTTCTGGGTGGCTGAGCATCACGCCGTGCCAGGCATCGCGTCGGGTGCACCGGCCGTGCTGCTGGCCGCGATCGGGCAGGTGACGTCGCGCATCCGCCTCGGCTCGGGCGGCGTCATGCTGCCCCAGCATCAGCCCTTCGTCGTCGCCGAGCAGTTCCGGATGCTCGAGGGGCTCCACCCCGGGCGCATCGATCTGGGGCTCGGCACCTCGCTCGGGTTCACGCCCGCGGTGCGAAGAGCGCTCCGGCGTGAAGAGGTCTCTTCCGACGAGATCGACCGCGACATTCGCGAGTTGCTCGACTATCTCGCCTCGAGCGCGCGGATCACGGCCCGCCCGGCAACGGATCCGGTGCCCGTTCACGTGCTCGCCTCGCGCTCCGGCATCGCGCGCGCGGCGCGGCTGGGGCTCCCCGTCGTCGTCGGCGGGCCGATGGTTTTCAGCGACCGGCTTCCGGCGCTCCTCGCCGAGTATCGCGCGGCCTTCACCGACGGTGCGCCGCACGTCATGCTGTCGGTCGACGCCTTCGCGGCGCCGACGGTCGAGAGGGCCCGCGAACTCGCGCTCCCCGAGGCATGGGCGATGGCGCAGACCAGTCGCCGGGGCGAGTTCGGTCCGCTCGAGCCGGTCGAGCGGATCCTCGCCCAGAGCTGGCCGGATCGCATACGCGAGCGCGTCGAGAAGCACCTCGAACAGGTCGTCCTCGGCGCCCCCGCAGACGTCGCCGAGAGACTGAGCGCGCTCGCCACGGCCGCGGGCGCGGACGAGTTCCTCATCTCCACATCGACATACGACCGTGACGACCTCGCCCGTCTCGACGAGGCGCTCATTCGGGCGCTCTAGAGAAGCGCGTTCTTCTGCCCCTCGAGCCACTCGGCGACGATGGCGGCGCGGTCGTCGAAGCGGGCCGTCTCGAAGGCGAGGCCGCGGGTCGGGACGCTCGCGCCGAGCTCGACGAGCAGCGGGCGCAGCGTGTGTTCGACGGCGAGGGCGTGCGCGGGGGACCCGATCGTGAACACGGGGATCGCCGTGACCCCGGCGAGCCCGTTCGAGCCGTAGCGGTCGAGGAACGACTTCAGCAGGCCCGTGTAGCTCGCCTTATAGGTGGGGGTGGCGACGACGAGGATCCCGGGGCGGGCCACGCGCACGAGCAGCGCATCGACCTCGTCCGAGGGGTAGTCGAAGATGCGCTTCGCGACGTGCGCGAGGTCGATCGGCTCGTCGCGCTCGACGCCTGTGAGCGCCGCGATCTGGGACGCCACCTCCTCGGCGACGGCGAGGGTGCGGGAGGCGGGCTGCGGGTTGCCGACGAGCGTGGTGAGCGTGGTCATGCGGCCACTCTGCCACGGGATCCGCGCGCCGCGCACGGACGAAGACACTAAATGACAAGAGGGGTACGGGATCCTCGGATCCCGTACCCCTCTTGAGGGAGCGCTTACGCGGTGTGCCGGGCGACGATGTCGCGGACCGACGCGTAGAGCGGGTGCCCGGCATCGAGGCCGGTCACCTCGGCTGTGAACTCGTCGGCGGAGAGCGACGCGAGCTTCTCGCGCATCTCGACCGCCTGGGCGTCGTCGGCGTCGTCGAACGAGAGCGCCGCGTCGATCGCCGAGAGCAGGCCCATGACGCCGAGGCCTCGTTCGGCCGCCTCGGCCGCGGGGCCGATGAAGCGCTCGTGGCGCGACAGCTTGCGCAGCGGCTGGCGACCGACGCGCTGCACGGTGTCGGGCAGGGCCGGGTTCTTGAAGCGGCGCAGAATCGTCGCTCGGTACTCGGCGAGATCCGCGGCGGCGAAGCCGTGCTTGGCCTCGAGAACGGCGCTCGTCTCCGCGATCGCGGCGGCGACCTGACGCTCGACGACCTCGTCCGCGAGGGCATCGGAGATCTTCTCGATGCCGGCGCGGGCGCCCAGGTACGCCGTGGCGGCGTGACCGGTGTTCACCGTGAACAGCTTGCGCTCGATGTACGGGCCGAGGTCGTCGACGAAATGCGCGCCCGGGATCGTCGGCAGGTCTCCCGCGAACGGGCCCTGCTCGATGGCCCACTCGAAGAACGGCTCGACGGTGACATCGATGCCGGCTCCCTCGGGCTGACCGGGAACGATCCGGTCGACGGCGGTGTTCGCGAACACCGCGCGCGGTGCGAGCGAGGCCCACTCGTCGCCCGCAAGAGCCTCGATGTGGCCGCGCAGCGTGTCGGTTGCGCCGATCGCGTTCTCGCAGGCCATGACCTTGACGGGGGCCGCCTCCGCGGCGCGCTCACGGAGGCCCGCGAGGATCGACGGGGCGACGAACTTCAGGATCGTCGGGCCGACGGCGCAGGTGACGACGTCGGCCGCGGCGACGGCATCGGCGACGGCATCGGGGTTCTCGGCCGAGTTGATCGCCGAGAAGCCCGTCACCGTCACATCGCGGCCGCCGTCGCCGACCTCGTGCACCACATAGCTGTCGGCGGCGTTCAACGCGTCGACGAGCGGCGCGGCCACGTCTGAGAACGTGATTTCGTATCCGCCCTCGTGGAGGAGCGCGCCGACGAATCCGCGACCGATGTTGCCGGCACCGAAGTGGACTGCCTTCTTCGTCACGCCATACCGCCCTTCAGCAGGGTGTAGAGCTCCTCGGGCGTCTCCGCCGCCTTCAGGCGCGCCACGGTGTCGTCGTCGCCGAACTGGATCGCGACCGACTGCAGGATCTCGAGGTGGGCATCGCCCTTGCCCGCGATACCGACCACGAAGTTCGCGACGTCGCCGTCGCCCCATTCGACGCCGCCGTCGTAGCGGATCACCGCGAGGGCGGATCCGAGGACGGCATCCTTCGCCGCATCGGTGCCGTGGGGGATCGCGAGGCCGTTACCCATGAACGTCGAGACGGTCTCCTCGCGCGCCTTCATGGCTTCGAAGTAGTCGCCCGTGACGGCGCCGGCCGCCTCGAGGATGCCAGCCGCCTCTTTGAGAGCCTCGTCACGCGTGGCGGATCCGGCGTGGATCCGTACGTTCTGGGGAACGAGGACCTCGGGGGCGGGCACCGCGTTCGCGCCGGAGTCGACGGCCGGTGCGTCGTGAGCCGGCGTTTCCTCAGCGGCGGCGGCCTCAGCGGTGCCGTTCTGCTGCGCGAGCAGCATCTCGACGACCTCGTCGTACTCGGGCGCGTTCATAAAGCCGCCCACCGAGACGTGGATCGCGTCGGGTTCCTTGAGCCGTGCACGGTCGGTGAGCTGGGCCTGCGTGATGACGAGGTCTGCGGATCCGTCGAGGTTCGCGATCGAGCGGTTCGTCACCTTGACCCCCTCGATGCCCGCCTGCTGGACCTTCTTGCGAAGCACACCGGCGCCCATCGCCGACGACCCCATCCCCGCGTCGCAGGCGAAGATGACGTTCTGGATCGTCTTCGTCGCGGTGGCTGTCGCCCCCGCGGCCATGTTCGCGAGGAACTCGGACTTCTTGCCCTTGTTGGCTTCGGTCTGCGCGACGGCCTTCGCGAACTGGTCGCCCGCGGCCAGGTCCCTCTTGCGGCTTGCACGCAGGATCACGGATGCGATGACGAAGGTCACGGCGGCCGAGACGACGACCGCCAGGATGATGCCGAGATAGTCGCTCCCCGGCGTCTGCAACATGACCGCGATGATCGAGCCCGGCGACGCCGGGGCTCGAAGGCCCGTACCGAAGAGCGCGTTGACGGCGACACCCGACATGCCGCCGGCGATGACCGCGATGAGAAGCGTGGGCTTCATCAGCACGTAGGGGAAATAGACCTCGTGGATACCGCCGAAGAAGTGAATGATCGCGGCACCCGGAGCGGAGCCCTTCGCCGCGCCGACGCCGAAGAAGGTAAACGCCAGGAGCAGGCCGAGGCCGACGCCGGGGTTGGCCTCGAGGAGGAACAGGATCGACTTGCCCTGCTCCGTCGCCTCGATGCTACCGAGCGGCGTGAGCACACCGTGGTTGATGGCGTTGTTGAGGAAGAAGACCTTCGCCGGCTCGATCAGGATGCTCGTGAGCGGCAGCAGGTTATGCGTGACCAGGAACTCGACAGCCGACGACAGCAGGCCGGTGACCCAATTGACGACCGGGGCGAGGATGTAGAACGAGAAGATCGCGGCGACGAATCCGAGGATTCCGGCCGAGAACATGTTGACCAGCATCTCGAAGCCGGCCTTGATCTTGCCCTCCCACAGCGCGTCGAGCTTCTTCATGATCCAGGCAGCGAGCGGCCCCATGATCATGGCACCGAGGAACATGTGGATCTGGCCGAGACCGCCCTCGCCATCGGCGTTCGCCGCCGCGATGAGCAGGTCGCTCCCGGAAATCGCACCCATGGTCGCGATCACGCCGACGACGCCGCCGCGCTTGTCGTAGATCATGAAACCGCCCGTGTAGGCGATGATCAACGGCAGCAGATAGTGGATCATCGGGCCGACGATCGTCTCAAGATCGGCGTTTGGCGTCCAGCCGTCCTTGATGAAGAACGCGGTGAACAGGCCCCACGCAACGAGCGCGGGGATGTTGGGCATGACCATGCCCGACATGAAGGAGCCGACCTTCTGGATGGCGACGCGGAATCCGCCCGGTGCCTTCGTGGCTGTTTCGGTAGACATATCGATTCCTTGTGAAGAGAGTTATGCGGCGGCTCGTGCCGCGGCCTTCGCGCCGTCGGCGTTGCCCGTGGCGAGGGCCGCGGCGGCGATGCGCTGGGCGTCTTCGAGGGTGTGCTTCTTCAGCTCCGCGCGGACATCCGCGAGGGCCGAGGGGGACATCGAGAGGGTGTTGACACCGAGACCGACGAGCACGACCGCGAGCAGCGGATCCGCGGCTGCCTCGCCGCAGACGCCGACCGGCTTGCCGTTCGCCTTGCCGCCATCGGCGACCATCTGGATGAGGCGGAGCGCCGCGGGGTGCCAGGGGCTCTGCAGGTGGGCGACGGATCCGAGCAGGCGGTCGGCGGCCATCGTGTACTGCACGAGGTCGTTCGTGCCGATGGACGCGAAGTCGGCCGTCTTGAGGAGTTCGGTCGCGAGGATCGCAGCCGAGGGCACCTCGACCATGACACCGGTCGTCTTCAGCCCCAGCTCCTTGGCGAGTGACGTGAAGTACTCGGTCTCGTCGACGGTCGCGATCATCGGCGCCATGACCCACAGGTCGGCGTTCGTCTCGGCATCCGCCTGCGCGAGCGCCGTGAGCTGGTCGCGCAGGATGTTCTCGCGATGGGCGAGGGCCCGGATGCCGCGGCGCCCGAGGGCCGGGTTCTCCTCGCTGTCATCCGTGAGGAACGGGAGCGGCTTGTCAGCACCCGCATCGAGCGCGCGCACGACGACCTTCTTGCCCTCGAACGCCGTGAGCATCTCGACGTAGCTGGCCTTCTGGCTTTCGACCGACGGTGCCTCGTCGCTCGAGAGGAAGAGGAACTCGGTGCGGAACAGGCCCACGCCCTCCGCGCCGAGCGCGAGCGCGTCGGCGGCGCCCGAGGGAGATCCGAGGTTCGCGAGCAGCGGCACCGCGGTGCCGTCCGCGAGCGCGCCCGGGGTGATCGGGGCGGCCTGGGCCGCCGCGCGGTCGGCAGCGCGCTGAGCCGCCTCGGCGAGCTGCTCCTCCGAAGGATCGGCGACCACGAGGTCCTGCGATGCATCGACGATGACCGTCTGCCCCTCGGCGAGGTCGATCTCGCCCGTTCCCACGACGGCGACGATGCCCTTCTCGCGGGCGAGGATCGCCGTGTGCGAGGTCGGACCGCCGTCGGTCGTGACGACTGCGAGAACCTGGTTCAGGTCGAGCAGAGCCGTGTCGGCGGGAGCGAGATCGGGAGCGACGAGCACGAACGGATGGCCCGGCTCGGGGACGCCGGGCGCGGACACACCGCGCAGGTGGGCGATGATGCGCTGGGCCACATCGGCGAGGTCGGCAGCGCGCTCGCCGAGGTAACCGCCCAGCTCCTTGAGCTGTTCGGCGAACTCGTGGAACGACGTGTAGACGGCGTACTCACCCGTCGCGCCCTCGTCGATCTTGCCGTGGACGAGCTCTTCGAGCGTCGGGTCCTCGGCCATCATGGCCTGGGCCTCGAGCACGTCCTGGGCCGAGCCGCCCGCGCGCTCGCCGCGCGCGTTCAGCTCGGCGGCAACGGCCGAGACCGCGGCGGCGACAGCGGTCTTCTCTTCTTCCGGCGTACGCGACGACGGGGCAGAGGTGGGCGCTTCGAGCGCCGACGCCATGATGGCGACGGGCCCCTGAGCGATACCCGAACCGATGCCGGTGCCGCGGAACTCGGCGGTCACGATCAGGCGTCCTGGTCGGTCTCGAGCATGGTGGCGAGCTGGTCCAGCACGCCGTCAGCGTTCTCGCCCTCGACGGTGAGGGTCACGGCGTCACCCGTGTTGGCGCCGAGCGAGATGACACCGAGGATGCTGGCGGCGTTGACGGCCTTGCCCTCGCCCTTAGCGATCGTGACGGTGGCGCCGGAGTTCTTCGCGGCCTCGCTGAACAGCTTTGCGGGGCGGGCGTGCAGGCCGTGGGAGCTGGCGATGGTGACGGTGCGAGTGGCCATGGTGTGTTCCTTTCGAGGGGTGGATCCGTCGTGGATCCGCGCGACGAGACCGCGCGCGATCTCGAGGGCTCTGGTGCCCTCGCGGTCCTGCGCGATATCGGCTGGGAGTACTGCAACGGGAACGCCGTGCGCGCGCGCTTGCGCGTGCACGACGGACAAGGCGCCGCCCAGGTGAGCTCCGGCGAGAACCGCATCGGCGGATCCCACCTGCTCGGCGAACGACGCCGGGTGAGAAGCAGAGAATGTCGCATCGAATCCGACCGCCTTCGCGGCACGCCGCATGCGCGTCGCCACGAATGTGCTCGAGGCGCCCGCGCCACAGATCACGACGATCTTCATCGACTCACGTCTCCTTCTTCGTCTCATCCTGGTCGGTGCCCGGCCTCGCCGCAATGGAGATCTGTTTCCGGGGCGTGCGGAAAACGGTGCAGTAATGATGATTGACTTGCTGTGTGGCCCATAAACGACAAGCGAGGATGCTCGGCATCCTGGTACGCCGGGCAGACTGGGTCACGGCGGGGTACCTCGCGGATCATCTCGGAGTCACCCCGCGCAGCGTGCGGAGCTATGTCACGGCGATCAACCAGCTCACCCCCGACGCGATCGAGTCGGGACCCTTGGGATACCGCGCGACGCATCACGCCGCGACGATCGAGATCGACGGTCTCGATGCGAGTCGTGGCACGCCCCGCGATCGATTGCGCACGCTGATCAAGCGTCTGCTCGAATCGGAGGACGGCGTCGACGTCCTCGAGACGGCGCTCGAGATGCACGTCTCGACGGGAACCGTCGAGGGCGACCTGCGGCGCATCCGCGGCATGGTGCGCGGCACCGGGCTCGAATACCGACGCGAGGCCGCGGTGGTGTCGCTCGACGGACCCGAGCTCGCGCGGCGGCGCTTCGTCGGCCGGGTCGTGCATGACGAACTCGACGACGGCGCGCTCGATCCGGCCGCGGTCCGACGAGCGGCCGAGAGGCTGGGGCTCGACACCGAGGCGTTCGCCGCGACCGGCCGCGACCTCGTCGAGGCTCTTTCCGTGCTCGGATACCAGGTCAACGAGCTCGCGGCGGCCGACGTCGTCCTGCGCATCGCGATCGCCGCCGATCGAGTCTCGCGCGGGTATGCGCTCGAGGCCGTCGCGGGCGAGGCCCCGGCCGAGCGCTCGCGCATCGCCGACGTCATCGGCGAGATCGCGCTCGAGCGCTTCGGCGTCGCGCTCGGCGAGGGCGATGTGCTGCACCTCGCGTCGCTTGCGATGCTCTCCATCGTCGACCCCGGATCCGCGGGCTCGCACGGCGCACGGCGCGTGGAACCGGAGATCGAGGCGGCCGTCGCGCGCGCCGTCGACGGCGTCGTGCGCGCTCACGAGGTGTCGCTCGCCCAGAATGCGCTCGTCGCCCGTCTTGCCCTGCACGTGCAGAACTTCCTGCTCCGGGCGGAGGAGCAGCTCTTCTCGCGCAACCCGATGACGCGCTCGCTCAAGGCCGCGTCGCCCCTCGTCTTCGAGATGGCCGTCGGGATCGCGAGTGACCTCTCGCGTGAGCTCGGCGTCGACTTCCCGGACGACGAGATCACCGATATCGCGATGCATCTCGGTACGGCCATCGAGTTCGATCGGCATGCCCGCGCTCGCCTCACGGCGACGCTTGTCGCGCCCGGCCTCGACGAGATGCGTCGCCAGCTGCGCGAGCACCTCGAGCGGTCGCTCGCGGGGGAGGTGACGATCACCGACGTGTCGACGAGCTTCGACCCCGATTGGTCGGGCTTCGGTACCGATCTGGTCTTCACGACGATCGATCCGCCCGCGAACGCCGGCGGCGCGGACCGCGCGGTGCGGATCCCGCCCTTCCTCGCGGAGCGCGACGTCGCGCGCGTCGCCGACGCAGCGGGCCGCGTGCGGCGCCAGCGACGGCTCGCGAGGCTGCGTGCCGAGATCCAGCGGTGGTTCGTTCCGGGCGCCTTCGTGCGCGACATCGTCGCCTCGGCGCCCGAGGACGTGATCCGCGCCCTGGGTGATGCCCTGCGGCAGGAGGGCATCGTCGACGACGCCTACATCGAAAGCGCACTCGAGCGTGAGCGGATGAGCTCGACGGCGTTCACCGAGTCGCTCGCCATGCCGCACGCGATGACGATGTCGGCGTCGCGTACGGCCATCGCCGTCGCGGTCAACGAACACGGCATCGACTGGAACGGCGACCGCGTGCACGTCGTCGCCTTCGTAGCGTTCAGCGAGTCCGACCGCTCCGCCTTCCAGACCGTCTTCGAGCAGCTCGTCGACGTCTTCGCGGATCCGGCGAACGCCCGCCGCATCACCCGCCGTGCAACGGACCTGCCGACGTTCCTGACGGAGCTGGCCGCCCTGATCGACGAGGGCTGACCTCCGAGCGCGAAAGAACAAGGTTTACGCGAACGGATACGAAATAACGTAGGCGTTCGCGTAAACCTTGTTCTTTCGGCGGTCAGGCCAGGAGGGCGCGGACCGCGGCCTCCAGCGACGCGAGACGGGTCTCGGCGTCCGCGGCGGAGGTGCCCTTCACGTCCAGGTAGGCCTTGAGCTTCGGTTCCGTGCCGCTCGGGCGGAAGATGACGCGGCCGCCGTCATCGAGCAGGAAGCGCAGGATGTCGCCGCCCGGCTGGCCCGCGGGCACATCGAGCAGGTCGTCGAAGCGCGCGACGGCCACCCCGCCGAAGTCCGCGGGCGGCTCGGCGCGCAGGCGCGCCATCGTGGATCCGATGATCGACAGGTCCTCGACGCGGATCGAGACCTGGCCGCTCGCGTAGTGTCCGATGCGGTCCGCGAGCTCCGCCAGCAGGTCTGCGAGGGTCTTGCCCTCCGCACGTGCCGATGCCGCGAGGCCCAGGATCGCGACGGCCGCCGAGATGCCGTCCTTGTCGCGCACCGTCTCGGGGTTCACGAGATAGCCGAGCGCTTCCTCGAAGCCGAACACCATGCCGGGCGCCCGCGAGATCCACTTGAAGCCCGTGAGCGTCTCGTGCCAGTCGAGGCCGTGCGCGCGCGCGATCTCGCCGAGGCCGGGCGACGACACGAGCGAGCAGGCGAGGGATCCGGATCCGCCCGCGGCACGCGCCGCGCGCTCGCCGAGGAGCAGGCCGATCTCGTTGCCGGTCAGGCGCCGCCAGCCGTCGGCGGTCGGAATCGCGACGGCGACGCGGTCGGCGTCCGGGTCGTTCGCGATCGCGAACTCCGCATCGACGGAGGCGGCGAGCGCGAACGACAGGTCCATCGCGCCGGGTTCCTCGGGGTTCGGGAACGCGACGGTCGGGAACGCGGCATCCGGGGCGATCTGCGCGGTCACGGTGGCGGGAAGCGGGTATCCGGCGCGTTCGATGACGGCGCGCGCCGTCTCCCATCCGACGCCGTGCATCGCCGTGTAGACCCAGCGCATGCCCTCGGCGGAGGCGGGGGCCGGAGCGACGGCGGCGGTCGCCGCGACATAGGCCTCGACGACGGACTCGTCGGCAACCGCGTAGTCGTTCGACCGCGGCAGATCGGCGATGGATCCAGCGGCCACTTCGTCGATGAACGCCGCGATCTCCTTGTCGGCGGGCGACACGATCTGAGCGCCGTCGTCCGTGCCGCCGAGATAGACCTTGTACCCGTTGTCGTTCGGCGGATTGTGGCTCGCGGTCACCATGACGCCGGCGTCGGCGCCCAGGTGGCGCACCGCGAAGGCCAGCACGGGCGTCGGCAGCAGGCGGGGGAGCAGGATCGCCTCGAGGCCGGCACCCGCGAACAGCTCCGCGGAGTCGCGAGCGAACACGTCGGAGTTCTTGCGGCCGTCGTAACCGACCACGACGCGCGGGCGCTCGCTCCGGCCCAGCAGATAGCGCGCGAAGCCCGCCGCGGCCTGCGCGACGAGCACGCGATTCATCCGCGCGGATCCGGCGCCGAGCGCGCCGCGGAGCCCCGCTGTGCCGAACTGCAGGCGGCCGTCGAAGCGTGCTTCGAGGTCGGCGCTCGCCGCGGCGTCGCCGGCCGTCGCCCGCTCGACGAGCGAGGCGAGCTCGGCGCGGGTCTCCGGATCCGGATCCTGCGCGAGCCAGCCGCGCGCGGCGTCGAGAGCGCTCATCGGATCCGACCGATGACGTCGGCCAGGAGGCGCGAGATGCGCTCTTCCGCGTTCTTGCCGGCCTCGATGACCTCCTCGTGGCTCAGCGGCGTCGGCGAGATGCCCGCAGCGAGGTTCGTGATGAGCGAGAAG
>Ga0164243_10000375_pt1 | contig 88792 bp, 121 predicted proteins | sample OricompcompostOP_FD_108781 | JGI IMG/M metagenome (GOLD analysis project Ga0164243, IMG submission 108781) | Organic Plus compost microbial communities from Emeryville, California, USA - Original compost - Organic plus compost (OP) | ecosystem: Engineered > Solid waste > Mixed feedstock >... | reverse complement strand
GGTGCGCTCCAGCGTTTGTACGCCCGCTTCGGTGCGTACTTCGACACTGCGCGGCCGGTAGAACGTAAAGGTGTGATGCAGCACCTGGCGGTCGGATCGTCCGGAGGGCAGCGTCAGCCAACCGCCGTCAATCTCATATTCCCAGCAGGCGCCACGAAGTTTTTCTTTGCGGTAATACAATCGGTTCTTCATGATGTTTCGTTCCTCCCCAGCGGTTCCCGGGCGGGTATTCCGGCGCGGCGGGGAAAGCGGCTAGGAGTGATTAACGAGAGTTTATCAGAGGCGACCTATGAGAGCGTAGCGGAGCGTATCTGCGCGCATTCATCCTGATAAAAGCGTAGCCGCTCGTATCCTATCGTATCCTATCGCGTGTCCAACTCGTGCCCGCGTTCATTGCCGCGTCGTGCGCTCCTATGCGTCTCATCCTCTTCACAATTCAGAACTCTTGTTCTATTCTGTGATCGAGGTGAGAACGCACGAGGAGCGTACGATGCAGGCACAATTGGCGACGTATCTCGAGACGGGTGAATTGCCGCGAATGGGCACATTGACCGACGCGCAGCGAGCCGCGATCGTACACGCTGGCGCCGATGAATCGTCCGCGGAGCTGGCCGGCCGGATCGGCGCGGATTTCTTCACCGTCCAGCGGTACCGTGCAAAAGTGCAAGGTCTCGCGTCAACAAAGCTGCATTGGCGCACCTGCTCGGATTGCGGTGCGCGCTTCGTGTCCCGGCATGTCGCCCGGGTTGCCTGTGATCTCTGCGACTGGAAACGCCGCGTGCCGCGTAATTCGTGCCCGGTCTACTTCCCGGTTTGTCTCGAATGCGGAGAGCAGTTTTGCACGCGGAGTGGCCGGCAGCTGATGCATGCCGAATGCCGGGCAAAGATGGAGCGGCGCGTCGAGGTGGTGACGGCGGCATAGTGAACTCGGCTTCAACAGCTGGAACACTGTTGAAGTGAGTGCCAGTTCAATTCAATTGGGCGGGCTATCTTCGAGGGTGGCGGGAGATGGATTCGAACCATCGACCTTTGGGTTATGAGCCCAACGAGCTGCCGCTGCTCCATCCCGCGACCATGAGTTTAGCGCGATATCAGATAGTGGGCCGTAGTCTCGGCACGAGCTCCGTCGTCCAATCGATCGCCCCTCCACGCGCGAGTTCGTCGGCGAGCTGCACATCGAAGCGCGGTTTCGAAGTCGTTGCGTAGATTCGGCGGCCATCACGGAAGATGATCTATCGGGTGATCATGGCTCGCCTCTGCCCGGCTCGTCGTCACGGCTGACCCAAACAGGATCGGGAGAAAGGGCAGCCTCTAGACGCGCGATCCATCCTTCGATGGTGTCTTTGCCGGCGAAGTAGTCATCGATCACCCACGACGGCGCGTTCGGCGGAAACCCTAATGTGTCACTCGCATCCATTTCAGCGAGTCGGCGCCGGAGCATCGCGATCGTGTTGCGCAGGTGATCATGAGTCATATCGTCAACGCGGATGGTGCGGCCGTCTCGCATGGTCCAGAGGTCAAACATTGGCGGACTTCCGTTCATAGAGCGGCTCGGCACCCCGGTAGCGGGCGTTGCTGTAGTCGATGCGGGTGATGTCCCAGGTATGGAGATATGTAGTTGATTCAGCGTGTTTGCCATGAACAATGACGAAGTTATTCGGACCACCTCTGACTGATCCGTCTCGAGTCGCTCCGTCCGCAAACGTGATTCTCAGTTCTTGACCAGCCGGGTTCCTAAATTCTGTAGCGAAACGGGCGAGGATCGAGTCGGGAGTGTCTGAAGGGTTCATGACCATGCTGCCGTTTCGCTGCGAGTGAGTGGCCGTCCAGCATGGTAGGTATCAACGAGCATCGGCGTTATACCGCGTGGCTGGTCCTGGATGCTCGCGTAATCCGTGACCCAGCAGGCGGTGATATTGCGCGCATATGCCCGTGCTTCGGAGATGGTGACAAACCCGATATCGTGCGACTCGCCGGCGTAGGTCCAGGTGACGCGGAAGCGCTTGTGACGACGACTTCGCGGGAGCGCTTGAAGCACGCCGAGTTCGAGAAGGTATTCCGAGATTGGCAATGGGAGCTCGACGCAAACCGCTTCGAGCTCCTGCACGGCTTCGACGAGTTGGTGCTCCTCGGCGAAACCACACGCTAACGGGCTATCGGTGAGCGTGCAGGCACTCTTGAGGAATCGAGCGGAATTGCGGGCTTGCGACGCATCATTGAGCGCTGCGGACCAGTCGCGAAAGTGGTTGGTCTTGAGCGAGGAGTTGCGCTCAACGGCCGCCACGCGATGTTCTGCCTGCGCGACCATGGCCTGCGCCGCGCTGATGCGCCGTTCCCTCGCCGCCCCGCTGGCGTTCTGGGAACCGCCGGTGACGGGGAGAGCAATCAGCGCCGCCAGCGCATCGCGTTCATGGATGATGTTGCGTTCGATCCAGTCACGCGACCAGTCAAGTGGATTCGCCGCCGCATGATCGATGATGGCCTGGCGCAACTCATAGGCCTGTTCGAGCATTTCGGAGCCCCATTGTTCGGGGTATCGGGGATCGAGACTTTGCAGCCATCGGCGATAGAGGAGACTGGCCTCCGCGGATCGTCGCACTTCGATAAGCGCCGGCCCGCGCTGCATGCCCACATCAAACTGCTGACTACCGCCACCAATCGCATGCTCCCGGATGTAGGCAAGGACGTCCTCGATCGGCGTATCGGGACTCATGTCGACCTCGATGTACGACATGCCGTTCTCTGGATCAGGATCGGTGGGAGTATCGTCTCCCACCAGTGCGCGCACATCGTCAGCAATGGCCGCGAGCCAGGTCTCGAGATCGTCGCCCGAGAGCTGCGCATCGGCGTCGTAGCCGACCACGCTCAGCCCGTCGCTGCAGTGAACGTGATAGCTGGCGAATGCCATTTCCGCCGCCGGCGCCTCCAAGGCCACCGGCAGCGCGACGTAGACGCAGAGACGCTGGGCGCGCTCCATGAGGGCGGGATAGTCCGCAATCACGAGTTCAGTTTGGCGATCGCGATTGCGGGAGCTGATGCTGACGCGCGCGATCGATGTCTGGGCAATGCAATCCATAGCGGTACTCCTTTCGGGGAAAGTCGGACTAAGCGGCAACCGCGGCCAGGTAGGCATCGCGGAGTTCGTCGGCAGTGGCGCCCTTGACGACAACCCGGCTACCGCCGGCGAAGGCGAATGACGTGTATCCCTCCCACGTCCGAGTCACGCGTGGTTTCCCGGCGGCGCTCCGCTCGGCGATAGCCCGAGCGGCGGTCGCAGCGGTCATGCGCTCGCCGTTCCAGCAGTGGGGCAGATCGGGGTTTTTGTCGTACATCCAGACCGTCACGGCGCGATCGGCGATGGCATTGCGTTCGCTGACCATGCGAGCCGCAGCGATGATCTTTTCAGCGGTCGCGACCGCATCGGCGCCGGCGTCAGCGATCGCGGCCTCTTCATCGACTACGATCGGGGTGACCCACTCGAGGAATTGCTCGAATGTCTCGTCGTACTGCCCGATGGCGGCGCGGAGTCGATCCTGGCAGAGCTTCAGCGTTCGGTACGCCGCGTCTTTCGCATCCGCCGTCATGCGCTCTCCACGGGCGATCGCGAAGACGCCAAGCTCGGCCTGGGCATGATCCCGCTTAGCTTCTTCGATCGCCTTGCCCATTTCGATCAGCTGCTGGCGAAATGGATTGTGGTAGGTCGCGGTCTGCATCGTGTTCTCCGTCCTGCGTGCCGCCGGGTTCCTACTCCCTTAGGCGCTGATCCCTGGTGAGGATTCCATTTCTCACATACGTATATTATACGTTTATAATACGTTTGTCAATCGGTGCGAAGTGGACTACGATACGTATTGATATGAGCGAAATGCATTTGGATCCGGAGAAGTTGAAGTATCACCGTCAGGTACAGGCGTTGTCGCAGGCGGATCTGGCTGAGCGCGCGGGCGTTCGTCAGGCGACGATCAGCGACGCGGAGCGAGGTAAGTCGGTGCGGCTGAGCACGATTCGACGCCTTGCCAATGCCCTTGACGTGAAGCCGATTGAATTGATGTCGGCGGAAAATGGAAGCGGCGACCAGTCCGAAGACTAGTCGCCGTGGAATCCTCACCGGGTAGGACCGGTGGAACGCTCACAGTGTACTTCGTTCGCGTTCCGCCGAAGTTATCCCGTTATGTTGATAACTCAGTGGATAGTTGGTGATTGGCCGCAGAACGTTCGCCGGTGAATGCTGCCATCATCGGTAGCTGTGCGCCTTTGGTGAAACCTCCTCGACCGGCTTGAGCGAAAGGCGATTGCCGGACGGATCAGGTTTCAGATGGCTTGCCAATGGCTCGATCCGCTCCGCCACGACGTTGATGGTATCCGCCTGCCGCTGCACCCGGCCGGTAATCATCAGCATCGGCTCGCCGCGCACCAGTGATCGCTCAGCCTGGTAAAGAGCAGGGTAGATGATCGCGTTGCTCAGGCCCGTTTCATCTTCCAATAAAAGGAAGGTGACGCCTTTGGCGGTTTCGGGCCGTTGCCGGACCACCACCATGCCGCCGATCTGGATGCGGGCGCCGTCGGGGAGATCGAGCAATGTCCGCGCTGTAACGAGATGATCAGGGAGCCGGTGACGGAGCAAGCTGATTGGGTGATAGCGCACCGAGAGACCAAGCACCTCGTAGTCCGCGTGCATGCGCTCCGAAGCGGTTGTCGGCGGCAGGTGCACCATATCCTGCTCGACCGGCAACGGCAGGGGCTGTTGCATGCCGGCAATCCGGTCCTTCTTGCGCCGTCGGTTCGTCGTGCCTTTTTCGGTGCCGAAGCGACGCGGCTCGATATAGAGCCCGAGCTGCCACGCACACTCCCGGCGAGACAGCCCGAACTCGTCAAACGCGCCGACCTGGATCATGCGTTGGGTGAGCTCACGCGGCAACACCACGCGGTGAACGAAATCGCCCAGCGATTGGTAGCGGCCATGCGCCTCGCGCTCACGCACGATCTGCTCCGCCTGCTCGTCGCTCAGGCCTTTGACCTGCCCCAGCCCGATCCGGACCATGCCCTTGCCCGGCACACTCGAGCGCACCTCGCTCGTGTTGATCGACGGTTGCAGGAGCACGATGCTGCGGCGCTGCGCCTCATGCGCGAGCACGTGGGTCGGGTAAAAACCCATCGGCTGATTGTTGAGCAGCGCGCAGAGAAACTCCGCCGGGTAATAGCGCTTGAGGTAACAGGATTGGTACGCAAGCACCCCGAACGAGGCCGCGTGTCCGCGCGGAAAGCCGTACTGGGCAAAGCCGCGCAATTTCTCGAAGACGAGCTCCGCTGTCTGGCGATCGACCCCCTTCGCGTCTGCTCCCCGGTAAAAATCCTGGCGATGCGCCTCGATTGCTTCGTTCGAGCGCTTGCGGGTCATCGCCCGCCGGAGTGAGTCAGCCTGACCCGCGGTAAACCCGGCTAAGGCCTGGGCCACCTCCAAGACCTGATCCTGAAAGACGACGACGCCGAGCGTATCGCGGAGGACCGGCTCCAAGAGCGGATGGTCGTAGGTCGGTTGCCAGTCGGGATCGCGCCGGCGCTGGATGTACGGCGTGGTCGCACCGCCGACCACCGGACCGGGGCGCACGATCGCGACCTGGACCACGATGTCCGCCAGCGTTGCCGGTGCCGTGCGCAGCGTCGTCTGGATCTGCGCGCGGCTCTCGATCTGGAAGGTGCCGAGCGTGTCACCGGCGCGGATCATCTCGAAGATCGCCTCGTCCGCGTAATCGATGCGGCTGAGATCGGGCACGGGCGCTCCGGAGCGGCCGATCAGATCCATGCATTCTTCGACGGCGGAGAGCATGCCGAGCGCGAGAAAGTCGATCTTGACGAAGCGGGCATCGTCGCAGGAGTCCTTATCCCACTGGCAGAGGAAGCGCCCTTCCATCGCCGCCGGCTGCACCGGCACGATACCGGTGATCGGCCCGGACGAGACGATCATGCCGCCGGAATGCTGGGTGATGTGCCGGGGATGGCCGGCGAGCTGCTCCGCCAGTTCTACGAGGTAGCACCAGGGCGGCTCGGTCTTGCGCTGCGCGTACGTCGGGATGCGCTCTAGCTCCCGTCCGAGCTCGGTCGCCGAATGCGGCTCGGCCCCCTTGGCGATGTGGTCAAGATCGCTGATCGGAATCCCGAGCGCCTTGCCGATATCGCGCACCGCCGACTTGAGCTTGTAGGTCGCGAAGGCGCAGACCATTGCCGCCCGGTTGCCATAGTCGGCATGAATCCGTTCAAGCAGTCGCTCGCGGATGTCGCGCGGGAAGTCGAGATCGATGTCCGGCACCGAGGAGCTGCCGTCATTGAGAAAGCGCCCGATCTTGAGCCCGTGCTCGAGCGGATCGACCGGTGAGAGTCCGATCAGGTAGCAGACGATTGACGAGACGGACGAGCCACGGCCGCGTCCCGGCGGCAGCAAGGCCCTGGCGCGATAGGTAGCGGCGCCGCGAATCTCGACCGCCACCTCGCGCGCCAGTTCCAGCAAGTCGTAGTGGATCAGGAAGAAACCGGCGAGCTTGTGCTGCCGGATGAGTCGCAATTCCTCTTCGAGCCGCTCGGTCGCTTCCTGAAAACGCGGTGATCCGGCCGGGTAGCGGGTAGAGAAGGCGGCGGTGCAGAGCCGGCGCAGCGCGTCGTCCGGCGTCTCGCCCTCGGCAAGGCCGGGATAATCCGGAAAGACATAGCCGAGGTCGGTATTGAGGTCAAAGGAAGCGCAGCGCCGGGCGATCTCCAGTGTGGCATCGATGGCCTCGGGATAATCGGCGAAGCGAAGACGCATCTCGTCGGCCGAGGCAAGGTGGAATTCGGCGTTTGGCCGCCGCTGGCGATGGCTGCCGTCGAGCGTGGTGCGATGGCGGATCGCCACGAGCACATCCTGCAGGCGATGGCGATCGCGGCGGTGATAGTGCACGTCGCCGGTCGCGACGTAGCCGACGCCAGCGGCTTTGGCGAGACGCACTAACTGTTGCACCCGGGGACGATCGCCGAACACCCAGTTCTGTTGCAGCTCGACGAAGACGTTCTCCCGGCCGAACCAGGCGATGTACTGCTCGAGCAGGGCGGCGGCATCACGCATGCGATGCGCATCGACAAGCCGAGAGAGCTGACTGTTCCGGCAGCCGGTGAGCACAATCAGCCCGCGGGCGTAACGTGGAAGCAGGGCAGGGTCGAGCCATGGCGCGGTCTCCGGCTCCCGGTAATGGTGACGCCAGCGTCCGTTATCAAGCGGCAGGGTGTGCCAGATCGGCGGTTCGTCATCACCCCAGACCGGTTCGGCGCCGGCCCGCACCGTGTGATGGGCCTCCGTCAGCAGTCGGCAGAGATTGCGATAGCCCTCCTGCGTCTCCGCGAGGAGGGTCAGATGCGTGCCGTCGATCAGCGTGATCTCGGCGCCGGTGATCGGCTGGATGCCGGCTGCCTGGCACATCCGCGCGAATTCGAGCGCGCCGTACAGCCCGTCATGGTCGGTAATCGCTAGCGCCGGAAGGCCAAGCTCCCTGGCGCGGAGCACAAGCTCTTCCGGCTGGCTGGCACCATCGAGGAAGGAATACGAGGTATGAAGGTGCAGCTCGACGTACCCACCCTTCGTCATCGCTGCGTCCTTTGTCGTGTCTGGAGATGTGAGGTTTCAATCACTCACCCGGTCAGCGACCGAGTGCGGCTAGCTCAGAAGGGGATGTCTGAGAGGTCGTCCGGATCGCCGGCAACCCGATTGATTTGGAACTTCGTGGCGAGTTCCTCGAGCTCGGTCGCGTTCGCAGGATTGCTCATCCAGCGCTCCGCTTCCTCGCCGTCACAGAGATCGGGGTCAGCGGCGAGCGCCGCTTCATAGTCCGCCCAGGCGCGGTCGAGGTCCTGTTTTTCAATCGGTCCGGCGAAGAGTTTGGTGAGGCCCGGCATGATGTCTCCCTTTCTGCGGCATTAGAACTAATGTTCTAATCGTAAGCACTATGATACTGCTGCTCGGGGAGATTACAAGATGTGTCGAGAGGTCACGGTCTAGCCTCCCTATTGACCATGGTATACCAATGGTATACAATAGGATTGCCATAGGGCGAACGAACACCGAGTGAGGGTCTCGACAATGATCACCTGGCACGAACCCGAGAATCTGGCAAAGGTCCAAGCGCTCGCCAATGCGATGGAAGCGAGCGGCTGGTACGGAGCTCCGCTGGTTCGCTGGGGCGAAGATCAGCTTCTGACCGGTGCTCATCGGTACACAGCAGCAAAATCCATTGGCTGGCCTGATTTCGAGATCCCCACAATCGACATTGCTGATGTGTTCGCCGAGGATGATCAGGACTTCGAGGCACTAATGACCGAAGAGAGCGGTGACATCGTGTATGTCATTCGTCGCTATCTATCTGCTGAAATGAGCGACAAGTATGGGATCGATATCGAATGAGCAACCGTCCGACACAGATTCAATTCCGCAGTACGGCCATCGAACCGGAACTCCACGCTCGTGGGGATTCTCCGGGCCAAGTGGCCGCGCGTGACCTTACTCGGTACTACGTCTTGATCAATCAGGCCAGGCTACGCGTGCACGAGTTCTTTGCCGACCCCAATGAATGGGCGCTGATGCGCGAAGCCATCGCCGGCACACCCGGCATGGATTACCAGCCACACCTCTTTGTCGTCTCGATCGAAGATGCGATCAAACTCGATGGGGCGCACATACGGTTCGGAATCGCGGACGCCGACGATTTGATCCAGCGTCTGCACTCGTTGACGTCTCTCGAGACGGTGGCACTGCTCGACACGGTTGAGCGGTGGTGGATCACACAGGAACGTGTCGATGCCGAAACCACCGAAATACTCTGATGAGGTGATTGCTCAAATTGTCTGGGCGCCATCTGATGCACCGGATGACACCTTGGCCGCCGCATTAGGCATACCGCGGCACGTTGTTTTCTTCTATCGGAAACGCTATGCAGAAGGGTACGTCTGCCGATTGCAATGGCGAACGTGTCTCTATTGTGGCGGCCTCTTTGCTGCACGCGACGCTCGGCAGAAATTACACCCTCGCTGCCGAACTGCGTCCAACAAAGCGAACGTTGCTACTGCGCATCGCGCAAAAATAGAAAGCACCGCCGAGGCCCGGTCGAAGCACAAGCGCTGGTCCGCCATTGACCGCGCATATATGATCCAGCATCTTGCTGATCCCGCGATCGATGTCGCGCGATCGCTCGGGCGTACAGTCACAGCGGTGGAGGCTCAACGCAATAAAATCAGGAAACAGCTAGACGTTCCACTGTCACAACGTGCACGGCGCAAATCTGTCCGGCAAGAAGATCTCGCATTGGACGAATCGGCGCACCCGCAACCAACTCTTCAATCGGTATCTGGGCGCAAGAAACGAGAAGTCCACTTACTCACTGATGATCAACTGCGGGCTATTCTGAACGCCTCAGATGACGAGCCAACAACTGATCTCGCGACCCGTATAGCCGCCCCGTATTTCACCGTCGCTGCATCTCGGCGAAAGCTCCGAAATGGACAGTGGGTTTGCCGACTCTACTGGACGTCCTGCGATGTGTGCGGTCAGCCGGTTGCCGTCAACAATCTCACCCATAAGACACATCCCGCTTGTATCCCAGAGCGAGAACGCCAGCGTGCCCGCAATCGCCGTGCCGATCGCGCCCCCGGTTCTCTCAGCACATCCTATGTAGCGAAGTGGAGACAGTCGCATCCCGAGCGAAATAGAGAATTCCGGGAAGCTGACAAGGAGCGTATGCGTCGGGAATGGCACGAGAAGCCGCGCGAAGCGAGGCTTGATGATCTCGACAAAGCTCACGAATTTACGACTACATCCCAGGAGCAGACCAAGGACCAAGCTCGGAACACGAATGAGCCTTGGTCGGCCGAAGAGGACCAATGGATCATTGATCATCCAAAGCAATCGGCGGTGGAAATAGCGCTACTTCTCGGACGCACGTACTACGCAGTGATGGGACGGCGAGTCAACCTGCGAAAGGCCGGTCGTATGAGCTGAAACGAAGTGCCCGCAGTGCTGCGGTGGCAGATGCGGGCGGCCGCCGTAGACCGATCGGCGGTGATCCTATCGTAGCAATTCAGCGAGGACAGAGCCGCTATTTCCTGGATTTCGGCAACTGCCAATCCTCTCGGATCGAATCGCGTACGTCCATGTATTTCTCGCCCTTTTTCCGCGCGAGCTCAATGGCTGGAGCAAACACCTGCTCGTAAAACATCTCGCCCATGCGGTCGATGATTTCCTCATCGAACACGCGGTCGTTCTGTTCTTTCCCGCTTAGGGACTTGAACTTGGTTTTGGGCAGGTCGGGCTTCGCGCCACTTTCGCTTTTCTCGTCGTCAGATTTCGATCTTGATCGAGATGCGACAACCTTCGCCCGCCAGATGCCCTCACCTTTGGCGACGTCTGGGGCGTCGCCCTTTTCAATACGCTCCTGCCGGGCAAATTCGGCGAATACATCGAAGCGGCGAATCGATTGCTGTGGCTTGATCGTTGTCTCGTCGTCCATAGAAGCCTCCCTATGTGGAAGACAATGCCACGGCGAGTAGGCCGGCGCAATCTTGGCGCACTGAAGACGGCCTATCGCGCGAGCGCTCGCCCGTTGATCGTAACTATGCGCAAGGCTTCGACATACCGGTCAATGCGGTCTTCTCGCAACGTCGGCCAAAGCGCCGGCGAAAGGTGATCGAGCAGGTCGAGCGCCTTGACGGTGAGCGCGATGCGATTGCCGGAGGTGCCGATCGCGGCGATGTAATCCTCGTACGGCTCGCCGGTTCGGGTGAGCAGCTTCAGTGCCGGGAGGCACTCGCCCGCGTATTCATTGAGCGCGCGTTCAATCTCATCCCAAGTAGCATAGCCGTCTTCGACCAGGTCATGAGCAAGTGCGACCAGGCGAGTCGCGTTGTCTCGAGCGCCACTCGCGACGCGCAGCGCATGGACGTATTCGGCTTCCGGGCATCGCTGACGGAGCAGTTCGAGGATAGCGGCGATCGGCGCTGATCCCGATGTTTGATCGGCGCGTGTGAGCGTAGGCTCTTCCATACTAGTTGATCCCCTCAAGAAAGGTTTTGAACGACAACTGAATCACAGAATTGCATAATGATGATTTGGAATCATGCTGTGAGCGCTTGTTTAATTTTGTGCCATTCTTCGCCATCTTCGTTGGCGTTTCGGAGGCCCGATTGGTCTCGCGCTCAACTCGTCAACGCGTTGCAATACCTGCCGGGACTTGCTTTGAATAGTCGTTTGCCAAGCGCTGAAGTTATTACTCTCGTTCTCAGTCAATCCCTTTCGCAGAGTGTTCGCTAATGCTTCTATTGATTCCTTGAGGGGTTTGTCGTCGATGCTGCGGCTCAGGCTGGCCGCACGGAGCGATAGAGATATCGCTTCAATGAACGCTGCTGGTAGATCGAAGCCGCAGAGATGGCGAATGCTCAAGTTCAATCGCGAGGCAATAAACGGAACTCGCAGGCTAATGGCAAGCAAGCGTGTCACGATGTCGTTGATTTCTTCAAGGATTGCTTGATGCTCTCGACGTCGCTCGTCCTGCTTTTCCCACTGGCGCTGCTTTGACGACACAAAGTAGGCACTTCCGAAACCCAAAATTCCAGAAAAGACGACTGAAAAAGCCGCTAGTCCGAAAGCCCATGCGTCCATTGTCTGCTTCCTACGTGAAGAAGATCTCATGCTTTCCGGGATCATAACAAGAGCGCCAACGGAGTATCGCCAGCGCTCTTTGGCGTACAGATTCGACCAAAATCGGCTGATCGCACGAATGGATGACCGCTGCTAGCCGGTCGCCCGTTCGATCTTGCCGGCGATCCCGGTCGGCTTCCAGAATTTCTCGTAGCTGCTGATCGCGGTCACGAAGGTGAAGAGGAACGTCGTTGCGAGGTTCTGCACGTCGAAATTGTCGCTGAAGTACACCGTGCCGAGCGCCCCGACGAAACACCACACAAACGCCGAGAGCGCCTTGACTTCAGAACTCCACTTCTGGCGATTCAGCGCGGAGATAAACGGCGAGCCGAGAAAGCCGATGACGGTGCCCCACATGAGAATGTTCGTCGGGATGCCGCCGATCTCGCTGGTATCGGTTGTGACCTCTTGTGCGGCAGCAAGCTGTACCGTGAGCACGATCACCAAGGCGATCGCAGCCGCGGCAATGAACCACTTCCAAAGCTGGACAATCGGTCGAGACCTATTCATTTCCTATTCACCCTTCTCTCTGGTCGCCCAGAGCACCGCAATCAAAAACGCGATCGCCATCACGATCGGCAGCCAGTTCACCGACGACGAGGCCGTTTCAGTGGTCGCCATCTGCCGCATCCGCAGACCGGGCAGCAGCACTCGAATTCGCCATTGCAGCCGTCACAGAGATGCTTCATTCGCTGTGCTCGCTTTCTTCGATCGTCGATCCACTCGTGCTCTTCGCGCCCTTCCATCGATTGACGGAGAGCGCGTACTGCTGCACCGATCGCGCCTGCCCAACTAGACCGTTGACGTAGGTTGCTTCTGCACGGCGATAGGCAGCCTCATGGATAGCGGCCACTTCTATTGCGAGTTGCTCCGTGAGTCGCCCGAGCATGAGGCAGAGATTCGCCAGCGCCTGTTCGTCATCGACGAACTCGCCCTTGTCGTTGCGGGTAGGATCCGACATCACCCGTCCTTCGCCGGGTACACCGTCGGCTCGCTCTTCGCCGTCTCACGGATCGAGATCGTGCCGCTTTTGGACACCTGGATTTTCGGCAGGAAGTCGGCGAGCTTGATCCGGGTCCCCCCGGTTTTCGTCTCGTCATCGAACTTCGTGATGCCGAACGACACCGGTTGCATGCCGGAGCGCAGCACGTAGTTGAGCTCGAGCTTCGTTCCCTTCTTGATTGGTCCGCCCGCCTCCGCACCTTCGGTGTTGGCCGTGGCGTAACGCGGGGTGTCGCGAATCGCGGTGAGCACGATCGTCGATCCCGTGCGCTCGATCAGGCTGATCAGCTCCGTGCTGTTCTTGCGATGACTCTCCTGATAGCCGGGGTCATCCGGGTCGAGAAACGCCCACGTCTGCGGTTTGGCGTAGGTCTTTGTCGGCGATGGTTGCGGGATGATGCCACCCGTCCACCCCGGCGGGTAGACGACACTCAGCGGAGGATTGAGCGGCGCCCCATCCTGGTACGCCCGCATGATGTCGCATGCCCGCCTGTCGACCGCCGGCGCCACGCGCTCGATGTACTGCCCTGGACAGCCAGTGTGATCTGTCCCCGTCTGGTTGTGCAAAAACGCGTTGGCGAAGTCATCGGCGCTCTGCCCCGCTTGCTCGCTGTGCACCCACGCGATCAGGAACGCCAGCATCTCCATTTGCTTGGCGGTGCGGTCGCGGGTCGGCACGCCGCCATCGCCAACTTCGATCGAACGGAACATGCCATTGATGATGTAATCGGCGCTGTACTGCCCGCTGTATTTGTTGAGAATCGCCTGAATCGCAGCAATGGGAGGATGCACCTGCCCGATGGTGCCGTTGGCGTATGGCACGACGCCGCCCGCAGGGTTGACACACTCGCAGATCACGCCGTCGAGCTCGTCGCCGTCCCACGGGCTACCCATCACGTAATCGGTGAGTCCGAGCGCCGCTGAACCGCCGTAGTACTGGATCGTGCCGTAGAACCAGCCGACCGGCGTGTGTTTGAACGTGCCGATGATGTGGTTGCGGCGATCGGGCCACAGGGTCGGATTGCGGCTCTGACCGGGAATACCGGACGTGTACGCCGTCATCATCGGCGGCCGGGGAACTTTGCCTCGTGTCACGGGCTTGCCTCCTTGAGTCGGTGGATGGTCAACGGGTAGCGTGAATTCGTTTTGATCCGGTAGGCCCGGCATAAACGCATTACCGCGCGCCGGAACGTCGTCCTGGTACTTCGGGTCTTCGGCCCACGATGCGCGGCCGTTGTCGTAGATGATGTTCAGGTCGTCGATCGTCTCGACTTTGGGGTAGGTCCGGCTGGTGACCTTCGGCATCCACACCGCCGCGAACCATTGCTCGGTGCTTGCCGGAACGGGGAAGTCGTCGAATCGCTCGTGCTTCACGGCGGAGTAGAGGCATTGGAGATAAAGGTCGATGCCGTCCTCGGGACTGCGGATCGTGAACGGCTGGACGACATCGTCGCCGGTGATGGCCACGCCAGCGATGTTGTAGTCATTGTTCCATCGCGGCGATGTAAGGTTGCCGGTCTCCCAGAGTGCCTGCGCCGCTGCGACGGCACCATCGATCCCCATCTGGCCGGTGCGCTTCTTGATTTGCGCGATTGCGCGTCTGTCTTTGTCATCAGGTCGATCGAGCTTGCTGATCAGCGTTAGCGCGACCGCGTCGGTCAGGCGCGACGGCGCAATGATCTTGTCGGTCTTCTTGATGCTCATGGGAGTTTTCGCTTTCCGCGAGGCTGAGTGGCCGGAGCGAGGTCTCGATCGAGATAGAGTCCGGTTCCAGTTCCGTCGTGGCGGCGCACCGCGAGGCAGTCGTTCGAGAACGGGGTCTTGACGCCCGCGCGCACGACGGTTCCGAGCCCGCCGGCTCCAGGCATGCCGCTCGCTGGAAGGATTCGCACTTCCTGATCAACGCTGAACCGAGTCATCAGTCACCGTCCTCGGTGAGGCCGGCGGCGAACTCGTACCCGTCGGCTGCGCTCGAGCGCACGAAACGCAGCGGCCGCATCGGCTTCCATCGCCCGTTGTCATGCCGGTCGCTCGTGCGATATTCGGGGCGCGCTAGCCCAGCTGCCCAGTTGAGCAACCGCAACCCACGCTCAGGCTCGAGGAATTCGGCGATCTGTACGGCGGCTTTGACGAGCCAGGCGCGGCGGATGCGCACCTCGATCTCCATTGTTTGCGCAGTCATCCCAGCACCGCCTGCTTCTTCCTTGCGGAATTGGCGGTGCCGACCTTGATGCTGTGCATTTTGTATTTCCGGCCGGCTTGCTCTTTGGCGATCTCTTCGGGCGTGTCCGCCACCTGGCCGAGCCCGTTGCACCGGGCGCAACAGATGCCCTCGCGCATCCCGCGCATGATGTGGTCTTCGGCGGTCTGCGCCCAGCCGGTTCCGTTGCAGGGTTCACAGCGTCTCATCGACGATTCCTCCACCAGCGCCGGACACGGCGCCATAAGCGCAGGAGCTCGCTTCCGACCAGGGAGAACAGCAGGACAATGCCTGCCCCGCCGATCACGAAGCGAAAACTCCACGTCCAGTTGATCGTTTGAAAGAACGGCCAGCCCTCAAATCCGCTGACGATGGTCTGATAGAGGCAGACGATGCCGATGAATGCCCATGTGACACCGCGGTCAAGCCACTTCCATTGCCGGGTGCGGGCGAGCAACACCAGGATGCATGCGCCGAAGACGACGACTTGCAGCCAACCGTTCCAGCGGTCGCTCGCCGCTCCGCGTGCCGCCACGTCGGGAAACCACACCGGGAAGTACCAACCGAACGTCGCGACGATCACCGCGACGGCGATGACGAAGAGCGCACCGCGCACTCGCGCCCAGATCGGCTGCCACCGCCGCTGCCCAGTCATCGCCGTCCCCGATCAGTGTCATTCGGGCGCAACGCGTCAGCGACGAAATTGCCGGTATGGTTGACGTGCAGGGCCAAACGCCGCGCACGCATCAACGCGAGGCGGTCGTCGCGGTCGAGTTCCTCGCCGCGGCCGCTCTTGAGCGTGGCAATTGAGACTCGTGAAATGAGATCTTCAGAGACAGGTTCGGTGATCGGCGGCGCTGGGGGGACATCGGTCGTCTCACGAGTTGGTCGACCGGGCCAGAATCTTCGACGAGTCGAGCGCAGCAACGATCGCAGGCTCACGGCGATCCCCTCAACTGCTGGGCTCGGGCAAGTTGGTCTGTCAAAGTTGCCAGCGTCTTGACGAGCTCGGCGTTCTTGTCCTCCGCCCGGTTGACCCTCGTGTACGCCTCGTTGCGCTCGCCGACCAAGCGATCGATCGTCTGCTGTTGCGTGGTCTTCATATCGTCGTATTGCTGGCGTGAAACGACCTTGCCCGATAACCAGGCGTAGATGACGATGACGAGGCAGGCGGTCGGCAGGCCATAGGTTCTGAGGATTGGCTCCCATTCGCTCACCACGCTAACCCGTACCCCGGCTGATCCGGGACCAGTCCGCACCGAGGGGCAGTGCAGCCGGTCCATGCCGCTGGGCAAATGCAAAAACGCCGGAAGACTCCTCGCGGAATCCCCGGCGGCCAAACGCGCGCCCACTCTTGACTTACACAAAGGGTACGACCCGGCTACGCAGGCAGCGCCACGAGTCGGGCTAAAAGTGACCCAATTTCATGTAGGCTCGGGATCGCTGCCGATCAGGTAGAGCGACCAGATGTCGGCGAGAGCCGTCTCGATCGCGGTATCGAAGGCCTCGGCATCGTCCATGGCTGCAGCGGCGAGTACTGCCTCATCGACCGCAATGCTGGCGGCCATGATCTTGCCCCAGTTTGCCGGCGACATGACGATGCGGCGAGCAAGCTCGGCATTGTTTTCCCCGATGCTTGCCACCGCTTTTGCCCGCTTGATCGCGGCGACGCTGACCCGCTGCTGAAAGGGGATGTCGCTCGCGAGGCTGATACTGTCAATCAGGGCCATACTAGTCTCCAGTTCGGGTTGCGGTCGCCTTAATCACCGGATTCCGGGCGTATGACGTACCGCTCGTCGAAGCGTGATGCTGGCCGACGATGGTGATCCCGCCGGCAACGACGACTCCGCTAAAGGTGCTGATGTCCTCGACGCGCATCGTACCGACGGTGCCGGTCGAGGCGCCGAGCGTCCGTGTGGTACCGGCCGTCCCGCCGCACATCGAGCGAAAGACGATCGATCCGCCGGTGTCGTGCGCCGCCAGGTAGCTGTACTCGACGGCGATGTCGTAGGTGCCATCCGGCAGATCTGTCCAGCTCCAGCTGATCGCGTTGGCAAATGTCGTGGTGCTGGTCGTGCTCGGGGTGTCGGCGGCCGTCTGCGCGCGGCCATCGCGATAACTCGTCCCGATCGGGATGCGCGTCGTTCCGTCATCGATCACGCCGGCGACGTAGAACGACTCCGCTCCCTGGTCGTCGATGACCGGAAGCACCAGGACGAGATCGCCGGCTCGGACATCGGCGGAGCGAAGCTTGCTGGCCGGCTGCTCGTAGGGCTCTTCACCTTCGGCGGTCTCGAGCAGCGTAACTTGCCCGTTGCTGGCTGATTCTGCCAGCGCCTGATAGGGTGAGGTTCGCCGGCGAAGATCGCTGAACTTGCGCCGCCAGCGTTCGGCAATCGCTTTGCCCTGCCCGGCGCTCATGCCGCCGCCACCTCGACGTAGTCGACAGTCTTGCCGATCGTCAGCTCAACCGGAGCCGACTCCGGCGTCAATCCGACCTTCCATGCCTTGATGTGATACCGGCCCGGCCGGGGCTCACCATTGCGAATAACGGCAGGGTCGAGATCGACTGTGCGCTGAATACCGAGCCAGGACGGATCGGGCTTCAACTGGCAGACGTACTGCATCTCGAACGACGACACGTCACGCAGCGTCTTCGCGGCGAGCGCCTCGAGATCGGCGATCGTTTCGACGTTACTGTCGGTGACTTCGTAGGTAATGCGCCGGCCGGCCGGGACGATGTTCTGCAGCGAAATCGGCGATTCGGGATCCGTGTTGAAGGCGTAGCGCACGACCGGCGCCTGGCCGTTGCGCTGCATCGTTGCCATGACCGTGTTCGGCACTTCATCGACGCTTGGCGTCGCTTGGATGTCGCCAATCAGCACTTTCGGCGAGACGATGCCGATCGGCGCAGTCTGGCTCCAGTCGCGGTAGGGCAAGGTGGTCATCGCACCGTCCAGATCCATGTAGAGGTTGTACCAACTTATCGCTTTTGCGAGCGCGTTCGCCTCGCCGCGGCGGCGCTGCCCGCGACGGAAGGTTCGTGCCGCTCCCATCGTCCGGCTGGTCAGGCGGATGTCGAGATTGGTAAGCCCGGCAGCGCGGCAGATCGACGCGATCGCCTCGCCGAAGTTGGTGCCGGCCGGGAAGCTCTGGGCTTTGGTGAGCGTCGAATTGTAGAGAATCCAGGTGAGGTCCTTGCCGGTATAGGAGGCGACCACTCCTCCGGTGGAAATCGTTTTGCGCGGAAGCATGAGCAGATAGACGCCCAGCCGCGAGCGGCGAACGGTTCCGTCGCCCCACCGGTAGGTGATCTCCGGCGAGACAAACGTGTTCTGTGCGGCAAGCGGCGACAGGCGCTCCTTCATCGTGAAGTCGACCTTCATGGATGTGCCGCCGTCCATACCCGCCGACCAGCTGACGGTGCAGTCGATCATCTGCGTCGTGATGTCATCGATCGGCTTGCCGCCAATATCACAGAGATACATGCGACGTTCGATGGTCACGCCGCCGCCGAATGAAGCCACATCGGTCATCAGACGACATCTCCTTGATCGCCGATGTCCTCTCGATAGGCTTCGGAAACGGTCTTGATCGTGGGATCGCGGCGGCCGCCCCGGCCATCGTCCATCGAGATGCCGCCTTTTCGCGGGATACTGACAAAGTCGCGGCGCTTGTATCCGTCGCGCAAGCAGATGACGCCGCCGAGCCGGTTGAGGGCGCGGAGTTTTTCCTCTTGCTCTTCGGCGAGGATGTCGTCGTAATCGATCAGTGGGACAGTTGCCGAGTAATTAAACCATACGGCTGACGTACGGACCGTAAACTGAGCTTCTTCCTCCCATGTCTGATAGCTTGCGTCCTGTCCGTCGGTTGTCCAGCCGCGACTCAGCCACCCCTCGCACATCAGCCGTTCGGCGGTCGGATTCTTAGCGTTACACCACACAAGGCCTTCGAATTCGACTCGTGCGGTGACGTAGACGATTTCCGATTCCCGCGCGGTGCCGTCCACTTCCGTCACCTGGGAAACGCCATAGGTGTAATCCACGCGGCTGCGAGGCAGGTAATCAACGAATTCCGTCTGCCCAATGGCCGTGATCTCGGCAAGCGGGTCGACGAGGTCGGAGCGATAGAGGAAGTAGCGTCGCCAGATATCCACGTCCTGATCGGACTGGCCAAAACGCACACGGATGGCGGACGGCTGCGGCTCGTCGTTGACGTAGATCGCCTCGGCGACGACCGGATCGAGTGCCGGTGGCCGTTCGATCGTCACCTGAATGTTGGTGACTTCCGCGGTGCCTTGGAGGCTGTTGATGTCCTCGACGTAGACGACGAAGCGGTAAATCCCGCCGTCATGCAGATACCCGGCGGACGGGCGATAACTGTGCGCGTCGGTCACCTGCCAGCCGGACCGGCGGACGAGCGCGCCGGTGACCATGTCGCGCACCTCGACGTTACGCCGCACCTGGTCCGGCGCCAGATATTCGATGAGCGGCCGCACCGTATTGATGACGTCGCCCGAGGTGTGCGAGGTGATCGTCACGTCCGGGCCGTCCGAGTACTCGAGCGTCACCACATCGGAGCGCACGGCGTTTGTTTCGCTCGTGACCCCGCCGCTGTAGAGGGTGCCGTCGAAGCCGTAGGCGCTGAGGCGGTAGGTTCCGAAGACCGGCATGTCGTCGGGGTCGAGTTGGTGCTCCCAGAGGCTGGTAAGCTCACTGACTTCTGCGTTGACCTTCCGTTCCCAGAACGGGAAGAAGCCATCGACGTAAATCGTCCCGGTGATGCTGCCTGCCGCGGCGAACGCGCGGAATCCGATCTTGGCGTAAGCCGTATCGGCCGGCGCGGTGGCCGCGTAATCCCGCCGCGCCCAGGTGTTGAGTCCGGGTGCAAAATTCGGTTCGTCCGACGTCGAGAGCAGCAGGTCGCTCGCGTCGTACCACTGGATCGCGCGCAAATGACGCAGGCTCGTATTCGTGGTCCGCAGCCACGAGCGGACCGTCAGCACCGAGCCCTCGACGATCGGCAGCTCGTCATCCGCCCAGACATACGCCGACCCGCCGCCGGTGTTGGCGGAGACGGTGATCTTCGCCGATCCCCCGTCTCCATCCGCGACAACACTCGTTTCTGCCGCGAAGGTGCGGGTGATACCGGCCGATGGCGTCGCCTGGGTCCAGCCGGTAATGCTGCCCCCGGCAAACGAGGCGTTCGCCATCGCCGGCTCGTGCTCGATGACGAGGAATCCCTGCAAACCGGAGTCCGTGTCGTCGTCGGGGTCGGCCATCTCGAACGAGGCGATGCCGAGATTGGTGATGATGCCGCTCGGGGAGAGATTGGTCGGAATGCTCGGGGGCGAGTCGGTCTTGAAGGTCGCACCGGAATACCACGAGGTGGCCGTATCGCTGGTATCAGTTGCCATCAGTTGAACGGTGTAGCTCTGGTTCCAATCGAGCGCATCGAGACCGAGTTGCGCGAACGTGGCGCTGAAACCGCTGCCGTTACTCACCGTTTTGGTGATCACATCGCCGGTGTCGATGACGAGCGAGCCCTGGCGCACCCGGGCTCGCAGCGTCTTCATCGCCAGCCCGTTCGCCTGGTGCCACACGCCGGTCACCGTCGGACTTAGCGCCTGAAGCACGCCGGTGGGACCTGTAACGTTGATCGATCCGCCGGCCGGGATCGTAAAACTCAGCCGGTCGCTGAACTCGCTCCAGGCGTCGGCCCAATCCTGGTGAGCGATATCCCACTGATACTCCACGCCGCGGGAGAGCGCCGGGCCGCTATAGATCCGGCTAGTGGCATTGTTGGCGCGCTCGCTCGCGGTGGCGGTGTAGGTGTAATCCCAGATCGGCGTGCTTGCGTTCCCGACGTAGACGCGAGTGCGCACGCGCTTGACCACGTCGCCGCAGTCATTGCCGTCGTTCGCCGTGCCCCAGGCCCCGTTCCGATCGCGGAAATCGCTGACGAACGTCGGCGTCAGCGTGTCGCCGTTGAGGATCGAGCGACCGACGGGCACGCGCGGCTCTTCATTCGTATAGCACTCCGCCCAGACGGTGATTTTGCCTTCAGGATCGCCGGACGCGGTGCCGTAGGGATCGGGCGGGGTCATGCCGCTAGAACGATCAAAGAAGAGAATGTTGCCGCTGACGCCCGGCCGGCCGGACGCAGCCATGTTGTGCGAGACCGGCGCGGTGATGGCGACGTAGCCGAGTCCGAGATCGTGACCGGGGGCAAGCAGCGCGCCTTTGGTGCTCGGACCGGTATCGGAGACCGCGAGCGGAATGTTACTCAGCGTCTGCCCGCCGCCTGACCCGGTATCTTCATCGAGCAGCACCGTGACGCTCTGCGAGGCGGTATAGCCGAGCCGCTCGTTGAGCCCGCCCTCCGCGTCGTAGGCGACGATGCGGAGCTGGCCGTTCGTGACGGTGTACTTGCCGGCCCGGATGTTGAGACGCTTGATCCAGAGGTGCTCGGCATTGGGGTTTTCGAAGACACCGACGCGCATGATCCCGGCGCTGACCGCGCCGAAATCGGGATCGGAGGTTCCGCTGGGCTGTCTCCCTAAAATCCGCTGGGTGACGGGCATTGGCCGCCTCGCGTTTGGCGGCGGAGATGCCGCGCGCGTTCGGGACGAATCGCGGCAATGCTAGGGAGGTTTTCGGAAGGGCTCGGGTCAAAAGTGCGCCTTTGAACGCGGGTGTGAATTCGAGTACGGCGCCTGAAGTATTGCCATTAGCACGGCTGGCACTCCGCTGTTGCGTCGCTCCGAGTCATCAACGCTGGATCATCATGCGAATGCGGTCCCAAAGTAGCCCTAACTCGGGACAATTGTCCGTTGACCCGGCAACAGCGCGGTCAGATGATTTTGTAGGCCTCGGATATGTAAACAAGCGAATGGTGATGAGCCAGCATGCCTGACAGCTATTGGTGGGACAAAATCGGTGATGTCATCGTCGCTCTGATTGGCGCGGTGATTGTGGCCGGTTGGAGTGTCGGGAAGAACCAGGTTGTTGGAATTGCTAGCCGTCGTTCGAATAAGCATCGTGCATTGGGGTTTAGCGAAGGCGTCGCGGCAGAACGATCGGCACATGAGCAGTTTGTTATCGCTGCAAGGCAACGAGAGACGTCTCTGCAGCGAGACATCGATCGGCATCAGCGCAGGATCGAACGGTTGGAGGCCGAAATAGTCGGCTTGCGGTCACAAGTCGATTACCGGCATCGAAATATCCGGCAAATCTATGAGAGTGAGGACAACTTGCTTGCGCATATGCTGGAAAAGCTGCGTCCTTCTGCATCACCGGCGGGGGACAGCATCAACTCTGGCAGCGATATGAGAATTGATCGAGATCATTACCTCATCTGGGTAATTGAGCGCCGCAGAGAAGAGATTCGCTCCGAGCTCCAGCCCGCTCCCCAGAGGTTTACATCCGATAGGTTCGCTCAGCGGAGAGTTATTCCTCGAGAGGTTCCCGAGGAGTTTCCCGACGATGTTCCTACGTCCGCGCCGCGTTCTGCAACGGATGAGCTCGCGACCTTCGGAGCAGGTGACCTATCCGATCGCTTAGATCATCTGAGCCTTGAGGATTGGTCTGATGAGCCGGATGTTACCTATTTCAGCAGACGTCTCATCCTAGAAGCGCAGCAGCATACGCGGAACGCTGAGCATGATTCGGCTGAGTATTCTTACTGGGATTTACTGAGGATTTTGGTAGTCACAGTATTACTGTCCCTCCCTGGATGGGCTCCTTGGAATGTCCGGTCAGCTTCGGGGCGTCTGGCCTGGGGAGTGATTACCTTTGCGCTCCTTATCTGGGTTCAGTGGGCCTTTTAGGGATATCTCTTCTTTGCGGGTTGGCCGCTCGCATGGTGCATGTTTGGGTTTACGACGATCCTGACTAACCGACTGTCTGGGATGGTGCACGGATGATGTTGACCGATGCAGCGCTTCGCTTCGCCGATTGGAGCAGCAGTGAGCGGCCGCGTGTGACGCAGACCTGGGAAGGCTACACGTCGTTCGCCTTCCGATTCGGTCAGCGCATCGTTATCAAGGGCGCTACTGCCGACGAGCTGCGCAATGCCTACCGACTGGCGGTGGCGGCATGAGTCCCACCCGGCGCGGTTTGCTCCGCTCGCTTGTTGGCGCTGGCGTACTGGCGGTGCTTCCCGAAACGGCGTATTCAAAACCCACTGGAATCGATGCCGACGACGTGCCGTTTCTCTGGCATGACGACGACCCGTCATCGCTCACGACCTGGCGCGAGATCGATCAGCCGGCCTATGAGACGTTCCTGAATGCAGAGGAACTCACCTTCGTCATGTTTATGAAGACCAAGCAGGGCCACTCCGGCAACGCCGTCCTTACCATTCGCGACGACGAGCTACGGGAGCAGGCGAGTGATGAGATACGGCCTGGGCTGATGGAAAGGCGCCGTCCTGATCTGCATGACCTACCGAAATGGTTCTGGCGGCAGATCGGCGACGAGGCAAGGGACGTCGATGCGTGGGCCTCGCTACGGGCGGACATGCGTCTCCATTACCGACAGAATCCCGGTTGGTCAAAACGGGAAGCGCTCACGAGCGCGCTTGATGAGTTGTCCGCCGTTCTCGAAGACAGGGAGTTCCGGCGTTAGCCGGCAGGAGACGCCGACGCTATGACTATCCAAGAAGCATCTGTCATTCGCTTCGCTCGCTTTCATACTGAAACCTACGTTCGACTCGCCGACCAGGCGGAGCGCGACGGTATCCATATCGTCGTCCTGAACGATTTGGAGCGGCACGTTGCGATTGATCCGCGGCTGCCTGTCGCACTCGAGAGTAATATCGAGGGCTCGACGTGCAAGGAGTGGAAGCCGGTCGGGAAGCGTGTGCATCATGCGCTGCTCTACGCAGAGTTGCGGTATGGAACCTTGCCGGAAGAGTCCGAGCTGACGGAGATGCAGCGTTTCTATGGGTCTTTGCGGGTTGGCTGATACAGGGCGATCGGGATTGGCGATTACCTCATCAGCGGACTCAACGAGTGCGTCACTCAGAGAAAGTGAGACAGCCGGCAGCACGTGCTGCCGGCTGTCTCACTTTCTCCCTCAGAAATTCGGTTTAGCCATTCGTCTCGTCCGCGATGGGTATTGGCCAATCTTTAGCAATCGCATTAAGGCGAAGCCGGATATCCGTGATGATGTGTGACTGCAATTTTTGCGGTGGATCGCCATAACGATCCTTGCTCCCTTTAGGACCGAACACATCTGTGTGCGCTCGATTTGTGTGCTTGTGATGAGGTGGACACCACTTCGGTGTATGCATCACGGACTGATATGGAACGCGGCGGACAAAGCCAACGATTAGGCGTACTACTCCATAATCCTCCGGGGACTTGTCCTCCGGGCATCGGGCTCGGGTTTGCTCGGCACTACTGTATTTCTCCCAATCGGTTGACATACCGTCGCCATGGTTCTTAAATCCAACAGGCTTTATCTCATCATTCTCAAAGTCAAAATTGGACCTCAGGACTCGGAGAAGAATCCCGTCGTCATCAGGTATGTTCTCCGGAGCCCATGGTCCATCTAGCGCAGCATCAGCCATCGAACGATCCAATCGCCCATCCTGGTTACGAACTCATTGCCGTTGAATACAAGATCAGGGTCGTCGGTATCCAAGCCCGAATACGTGAGACGATTCGAAGGAGGCGCTTCGATATTGATCAGCAGCCGGCGCTTGTCGTTACGCCACACAATGTCAATGGAACCTTCTGGACCTTCATAGATTGAGGGCGTTGGAAGGATAGTCTTTGTTTCGTTCCAGAAGGTACGCGACATTCTGGTGATAAACCAGGCAGCCCACCACCAAGTTACCTCCTCAAATGATGGGCTCCCTTCTCCGTCCCAATCTTCCGGGAGGTCAAGGATGCGCCTGGAACGAATGATCTGGTTCGCGATTGAGACAAGCTCTTGAGGGAGGCTGACACCGTCCGCTATCGCAATTTCTTCAACAATGTCTTCGCGGAGTTGGCGTAAGTCTCCAGCCTTGAGCGCTCCAATCATATCGCTAAGATTTGAGACTCGAAACACGACGGTATCACGGTCTTGTTCGGACGACGGGACGCCAAAATATTCATGTGGGTAATCCACGTTTCCGATTCGGAGAGTTTTCGTTTTACCACGGTATGTGAACTCGATGCCCGGCTCTAGGTCCTCTTCTTTTCCCGCATGATCGACAAGCATTTGATTGAGAAATGGTCGCGATATACTCATTGCAGTTCCTCGGCCTTTGGGGTCACGAGCAGGGCGATCAAGCGATTAGAGGTCTCCAGGGCAAGATTCGTGATGTCTGGACTCAAATCAATCCGCTGCCGAAATCGCACACTACCAAGTATCCGCCCCGAAAGCGTTTCCAGCTGATACGAGAAGGACTTTGGATCCTCTTCCAGCCCACTCCATTGACCTCGTATACCTCGAATGCTGACTTCCCCGGCCTTTTCGGGTCCGGCTGACACGATGGTTGGCAGCGGAAACCATGCATTTCCATCTAGTTGAAAATGTGCGTCGACTTGCATGGATTGAGAGGACTGCACCAATGCTATAGCAGCAAGAATCCGTTCCTCCTCATCTTCTGCCGCCGCTGCTTCACCATCCTCGGGCTTGCGTATCGTTATGTGCGGCTCGACACCGTCCGCAGCATACTCAAGCACTAGGATGATGTTCTTTTCTTGAGATTCCTGGTCAGTTCCGTGAACAAGCACTGCATTGAATGAAAGCTGGCGAAGGTCTTCAGTCGAGTCATATCGCTCTGAAAGTCCAAGGATACCGTGGGGAGCAATAGTGCTTGCATCGTCGCTAGAACTGACCTCATTGAGTTGGTTCAGTATCGCCTCGAAAACATCCTCGACGTCTTCGAGAAAGATAGACACAAATAGCCTATCGATCCCGTGTCGTAGGATATCGATTCGAGGAAACACTGCCTGGCTCATGATGGCTTTCTTAGGTGAGTGTGTTTTGAGTTTCGATCCGCTTCCCACTGAGATCATAACGTGAAAGTTCGAAAAATATGAGACGCTGTGCACCTTCCGGCTGACGATTCTGACCGATTTGCAGAACGCCATCGAATTCGGCACACTCCCCTCGTCATCAGGCGAGGGGAGTTTCTATGCGGCGCTGGTTGATTTGGAGCGTACTGGCACTGTTGGCGATGCCGAGTGTTGTGTTCGCGCAAGAAGCGACGCCGGGTGCTAGTCCCGCCGCCTTGCCCTTGGGAGTACCTGCAGCAGCGAAACCAGCGACAGTGTCCGGCATCATTGATGGCGACAAAATCGACGTTCAAGCACCTGATGGGGCTGTGCAAGTCTTGCTCGCAGGAATTGATGCTCCCGAATCCGACGAGTGCTTCTTTCAGGAATCCACTGAATATCTCGCCGATTTACTCCCGGTCGGGACAATCGTTTATCTTGAGCAGTCTGGCACTGCCGATGAATACGGATCGCTTCGGGTTCGCTATGTCTGGCTACCAGGTTCCAACGGGGCCAAAGCGCTGCTTATCAATACGAAAATGGTTCGCGACGGCTATGCCGGATTCGATGATGGACAAGACTCGCCGAAATATTTCGATAATCTCGAGAAAGCTGAACTCGACGCTCGCATCAAAGGGCGCGGACTCTGGGATGTTTGCCACACGCTTCACATTTCAGCAGCGGTATTGACGCCGGAACCGACCTCTCCACCTAAACCGACTCCGACTCCACGTCCGGAGCCGACACCCACGGAAGCTCCGGAATCTGGAGTGTCGGGTTATTCATCTGGAATCGGACAGTCGCGGGCCGATTGGGAGCGAGTCCACGGTTCAGCTAATCCAAACGTGTCTTTCCCAGGATTTGAAGTGTATGGCTATCAAACTGACTATAGCTTCATCGTTTCGTACATAAACGGCAATGTCTGGAATCTCACTTATCAAGTGCCGAATATTCCGTTCTCGACCGCTGAAGACCTCGCTGCCGCGTTGATCCCTCCCGATTCGATCCTTGTTGACGAATACTACCCTCAGACCTTTTCAACCGTACGCGTCTACAACAGCCAGTCGCTCATACCTCGACTTGAGTACGCCGACTTTGATGTGTGGATGGGAGAGGCGCCAGGCACCTTCATCGTGATCTTCAACTATGACGAGGTCACCCGTGAGGTTTTCAGCATCGTCGTGGCTCCGGGGAACAATCCATAAACTACTGCCGAGATCGAAGGAGGGGAATTATCGTGCGTCGATTGTCCGCGTTATTCATGCTCGTCGTTTTACTGGCACCAGTGGGCGCCGTGGCTCAAGAGGCGACGCCGACAGCCAGCTACGAGAGCCAGTATCCGCTCAGTCAAATAATGCCGATAGCCGCTACGTTCGGTCCGGGATGGACGGAGGATAGTTATCTTCCGAATGCTACGAACAATGACTATATTGCAGACGGCTTCGGGCGTTACTTTGGCGGTCCGGCCGGACGTCGAGTCATGATCGTCATCCTTCAAAACAAGACCAATCGGGCTTCCAGCAATGATGCCTGGGATCTTGTTACGGGATGGGTCGACCGCGACCAATACGACGATCAGTTCGACATCCCTTCTGGTCGCCGAATCGAGCTGGATGAAATGCCTCTCCCTGCCGGTGTGGTTGACGCTGAACGCGTTGATGGAACTGAATACTTTCTCTTCGAGCCGATGTGCGGAGGAAGCTACGCTGTTGATCCTGACCTCCTGATCTATGTGAAAGCGCAAGGCGCAGTCGAGCTGACCGACGGGGCGAGCACTGAAATAAATGCATGCGATGACATCGCTGCATACATTGCCGGAAAATACCGTTCGGTTTAGCTCGCTGGAGATTTAGTCGCTATCCCATTCGGACCACGAGATTTCATCGACGGCGTCGGCAGCCTGGGCCCCGCGACTGGCGTTTCGCAGGAGTTCGAGCAGCGCTTCCGGAGCCAATTGCTGGAGCGTCCGCGCATCGATCGAGTCGCCGGCACGATAGTAGGAGTTATTGATAACCCCACCGGAGCGGAAACCGTTCGGAGAAATGCCGGCAGCCATTTGATTGAGTCGAGCGATGCTCATTTTTTCATCCAGAAGCCGCTGCACCGCTTGAAGGTCGCGCTCGGCGACACCGGCCATGGGGTCGAATGAGCGTTTGAGCGAATCCAAAATGTAGGAAAAATCGGGAACTCTTGAGAGAGGACCCTCTTTCGCCGGGCTGTGAGGCAGGAGGTTGCTGATATCCTGCGCGGCCTGCCTCACGACCGCGACGGCATTGAGAACGTTCGAAACGTCGACCGAGAACGAAGCGGTGAAGACCTGCGCATCCCACGCATAGCCAAGCGAGAACGCGGTCTGTGCCGCTCGATCGGCTCCAGTGGGATCACCGTTGAACTGTCCCGTGTGAACAGATTGCGCCCAAGAACCGCCAAGCGTCCACGAGACGATTGATGCTCGATCTACCAGGTCATACAGGGCCGAAAAGGTCGCTTGAAACGGAGGCGCACTGGCCCACGAGTTTCCGAGTGTCCATGCCACTTGCGACGCTTTGTCGACGGCAGTGTAGTCAGCCGTGAAAACTGCTTTGAATAGGTTCTCTTGCTGACCCAGTTTATAGAGATCCGCGACGACATTGGATAGCCCTTGCACATCTATACCGGCGAGCACGGATGCCCCATCGTTCGTTAGGGGTGGTGTTGAAGTGGGTGGTGCATTCGGATCCGGTATTTCGATGCCGCCTGGCAGCTCATTCGAATTTGCGCCATCACCAGTAACAGCTCCAATAAGGGCTTTGAGGATGTCGTCTTTGCTCGGCCATGAAAAGCTTGGAATGTAATCGCCCCACGAGATATCCGGGACGAAGTCGCTCCAAGTCAGATTCGGGATTACTCCGCTCCAGTTCACGTCGAATGGGATGTAGTCACGCCATGCAACGCTCGATATGAACAGCACCCAGTCCAGTTGCGCCGGGATAAAGCTTGTCCAAGAAAGAGCCGAAATAAACGTATCCCAGGAGAGGTTCCCGGGAATGAATGTTGACCAGGTCACGGTGGGAACGAAGTCGCTCCAGGACAAATCTGCCGGAATGTAGTCGGTCCAAGCTACGCCCGGAATGAAGTCGTTCCATGAGAATCCAAGAGGAAGGTAGGTGAGCCAGCTCAAGCCTGGAATAAATGATGTCCAGGAAATAGTTGGAACAAAGTCGCCCCAACTCAAGTTGGAAACGTAGTCGCCCCAGGAAAGGCTGGTCAGCCAATCGACCCAATCGAGCGGATTGACGTAGTCGCTCCAAATTGCGACAGAAATGTAGCTGGCCCAGGAGAGACCCGGAATGAACGACGTCCAAACCGGCGCAATGATGAAACTCTCCCACGTCATCCCTGGCACGAAGTCTCGCCAAGTCAGACTCGGAGTCAGGTCGCTCCAGACAAGGGAGGGGACGTAGGTGCTCCATTCGAGAAGAGTGACGAATGCCGACCACTCGAGCTGTAGGATTTTTGCGCCGAGTACCGTGCCGAGGTCCTCGACCTTACCTATAAAGTCGCTCCATGGAAGCGAACTGATTTTGGCCGCAACCAACGATGACAGATCTTCGATTGCGGTGATGTAATCGCCCCACGGAAGTGACACGATCTTGGTCGAGACCAGACCGGCCAGATCGATGGCCTCGCCGAGATAATCACCCCAAGGCAGTGACGTGATCTTCTCGGCTACTTTTGCGCCGAGATCAACGGTTTCGCCGAGATAGTCAGCCCAGGGTAGACTGCTGATCTTTGCGGCAATTAGGGTGCCGAGGTCCTCAACCGCTGATATATAGTCGCCCCACGGGAGACTTGAAATCTTGCCGGCAATCAGAGCGCCGAGGTCGGTGACAGCGGTGACGTAATCGCCCCACGGCAACTCCTTGATCTTTTCGCTGACTTTCGCCCCGAGATCGATCGCGGTCCCGAGATAGTCGGCCCACGGAAGATCCTTGATCTTTCCTCCGACGATGGCACCAAGGTCCTCGATGGCCGTGATGTAATCGCCCCACGGCAAGTCTTTGACTCTGCCTGCGACGAGGCCCGCAAAATCCTGGATCTTATCGATGTAGTCGCCCCATGGAAGGTCTTTGATCTTCCCGGCAACCAATCCGGCAAAGTCCTGGATTTTGTCGATGTAGTTGTCCCAGTTGAGATCCGTGATCTGGTCCCAGGCAAGCGAGATGCCGTTCTGGATCGCTGACCACGCATCGCTCGCGAAGTCGCCGATACCGGACGCAATGGCTCCCCAGTCGATCGAGCGGATCGCATCGCCGAGCAGCCCAACTGCGGTCCGCGCGTTCGCGAGGAAGCCGGACACGAAGTCCTTGCCCAGGTCGATCGTGTCGCCGAGCAGGCGCTTGCCGACGGTGAGGGCGCCGGCGAAATCGCCCGCGAAGACCTCCTGAGCCAGGCGCCCGATGTCATTTAGGACATCGCCGGTTCCGTCGAGCAGGGTGTTGACGCTGCCCCACGGCGTCTCGATCCCGCGCAGGAACTCGCCGAATGCCTTCGGAATGGCGGAGACCGTGTCGCCGAACCCGGTGAGCAGCTTGCGACCGCTCTTCCCGAAGAGCGCGTCAAACCCCTTCCGCAGCCCGCCCTTGGTGAAGGCCTTGCCAATGTCCTTGAGGGCGTCGCCCATCTTGCCGAAGGACTTGCCCCACCGGCCCGTCAACCCGGTCAGCGCATCGCCGAGGGAACCAAAAACGGAATCGATCGTGTCCTGGATCGGAGCGAAGAGCTTGTTGAATCCGCCGAAGAGGTTGGTGCCAAACAGCTCGTCGATCGTGCGGAGGGCGTTCTTGATCGGCCCGAGGAATGAGCGGAGCAGCAGGCGCTCGAGAACGGTCAGAGCGCCGCGGATGTCTCCACTGAACACTTCCTGGGCCAGGCGCCCAACGTCGACCAGGTTTTGCCCGATGTCGTGGATGGCGCGATCGACCGGGGCAAAGCCGGTGCTGATCTGAAGCAGGCTCTTGCCGAGCAGCTTCGGAAGCGACCCGAGTGTGTCGCCGAACCCGGCGAGGAGTTTTCGCCCGCCGGAACCGAAGAGGGCGTCGAACCCGGCCCTGATGCCGTTGTCTCGGAACGCGGCGTTGATGCGCGTCAGCGCGTCCCACATTTTGAGGACGCCATCGACCGGGCGCTGAATGGATGTACCGAGCTCGGCAAAGAAGCCGGCAACCGGCAGGCCGGTCACATCCTCGATCGCGTCACCGAGGACCGCGAACACCCGCTCGATCTGCGTCAGTCCCTGGTAGGCATCACGGAGGACGGCGACATTGCCGAACGCGTCGGTGAATCCCCGTCCCTTGACGTTCGAGACTGTCCTGTTGAGGACCTTGAACCGGTCGATGATGTCCGAAACGGTCGACGTCACGGCGTGGAAGCCGTCGCCCAGCCCGAAGATGTTTTTATGGATCGCCAGCGCGAAGAGCCCGACCGCGGCGATTCCGAGGCCGACCGGTCCGAGCAGCCCGAGCTGTGCGGCGCGCAGCGCCTGGTAGGCCTTGACCGTCTCCTGAATCCGCGGCGCGATCAGGATGAAACCGCCGGCGGCGAGCGAGAGCGCGCCAGCCACGCCGGCTGCCCCAGCGATCACGGTCTGGGTTCCTTCGGACAATCCGAGAAACGCGGTGACGAGACCGCTCGCGCCGTCCGCGACCTCGCGCACGACCGGGAGGAGCCGTGAGCCGACGGTGATCAAGAGCGTTTCGATCGCACCCTTGAGTTGCTCGACGGAGCCCCGGAAGTTGTCCATCCGGATGGCGGCCTGCTCGGCAGCCGATCCGGCAACGCCCATCTCATCGGTGGTTTCCCGCAGGCCATCGCCGCCCGTCTTGGCGGCATCGGCAAACAGGTCCATGCCGTCCGCGCCGAAGATCAGCGAAATGGCAGCCGCTTTCGCTTCTTCGGACATCCCGGCCGTGGCCGTTTGCACCTGGTCCATCAGGCTCGGGAAGCCGACGAAGTTGCCCTGGGCGTCGAACGCGCTGATGCCGAGCTCGCCCATCTTGGCGGCGGCTTCATCCGTCGGATTGGCGAGGCGCGTGAAGGCGCTGGTGAGACTGGTGCCAACTTCAGCCGCGGAGAACCCGCGGGCGTTGAAGTAGGCGATCGCGGCGGCCGATTCCTCGAAGCTCATGCCGGTCGCGGCGATCACCGGGGCGAGTCGGGCAATGCCGGTCTGGAATTCGGACAGACTGGCGTTCGACTGCCCCATGCCGTTGACGATGACGTCAGCGATCTGTGCGGCCGTGATCCCGGTATCGGCGAACAGATTCGAGACCGAGGCCATGGTCTCGGCGCTCTGGTTCAGGCTTTCGCCCGTCGCCTCGGAGATGTTGACCGCGGCCTGGGCGCCGCCGTTGAGGATCGTCTCGGTGCTGGCGCCGGCCTTCGCCAGGACTTCCATCGCCGAGGCCGCTTCGGTGGCGCTCGCCGAGGTAGTGGCTCCGATCCGGAGGGCTTCGTCGTTGAGGGCCTTGAACTGTTCTTTGGTGAGGCCCGCTCCATCGTTCGTGCTGCTGAGCGCAGCCCGGACGTTGGACATGCCCTGCTCGAAGTTCGCCGCAGAGTTGATCGCCAGCCCGAAGCCGCCGGCGATGGCGAGGCCGAATCCGGCGAGGCCTTTGCCGAGCCCCTGCACGGCGACGTTGTTGAGGGTCTGATTGAGTCCGCGGGTTTGCTGCTCGAGCCCGCCGAATTCCTTGGCGAACGAGCGGAGGGCAGCGATGCCCTGCTTGGTATCGACCTCGATCGTCGCGGTCGCGGTGCCGATGTTGTAGCCAGCCACAGCGCGCCTGCCGCCGGATAACGGCAGCGCGGAGCTGGCGTCACCGGGAGAGCAGCGACCGCGAACGCCCCGCTTGACTCAAAACTGAGTGCGGTTTGTCACGCGTCGCGCTTTGGTGCTGGTGGGCTGCGCTTTTGACGGTGGTCGCGTCGAAAACGGACGGTCTCACCTGGGCGTTAGTCAGGCGAGTGATGGCTTCAGTATGGAAAACGCTGTCGACTTATTCGGAGAAATCGGGGCACTTTTGACCTAAGCAGGCAGATAGAGGTGGGCGGCGATTAGGTGACGCAGATTCCAAACCTAGGAGTCATTAAGAAGTGATTGACGTGCCGCCGATCGATGCCAATAAAGTGCCTCAAGCTCAATTCGAGTGAGGAAGGCTAAAGACGTCCACCTCTCGCGAGATGTGACGGGTCCCGCCTCTCCGGTACGGGACCCGTCAATCATTTCAGGTCTGGTTTAGCTGGACGGCTAAACCAGACCTAACTAGTCACCTTCCCGCAAAGATGACCATTCAGGACCGCCGGTTAGAACAATGGGCTCGAATCTACCGTGCATGATGTCAACGTCTCCTTCGAGTGAATCGTGTCAACACCTTGGTCGACACTCTTCCATGAATTCACGGAGTTCCGAGAGAACTGCTGCGTACACTTCTCGACCCTCGGTAGACAACTCGGCACCATTTGGTGCGAGATTTACCATCCACGAAGGCAGAGATCTGGTCAGGTACCAGTATCGGCCGTCAGGTAAATTCAGCCGAGAGACGGAGTCGCTCGTGCTCATCTCCTTGAGCTCGCTGCAAATCTCAGCCAGAAGGCTGACGAGTTTGTCGAGTTCGTCGAGATGGGACGACTCGGTTCCTCCCTGCGTCAGTGGAATTACACTGCACACACGATGGAACGACTTGGGTCGTCCCTGCGCCGGTGTACTTGCACTGTACGGTATAGGGTTCGCCATCCGTACGGTCTCACCTCCTCTAGCCAGATTTTGGCGGAGTACCGCTCGCTATCGTAGGAACGCCCTACGAAACGTTGGTCAGCTACACCATTGAAGCGAACGAGATCGGTTTCACTGAGTGATCCCCTCTCGCCCGCTCCTCGGTGGAAGGGCGGGACAACGGGTCGTCTGACAGTTATTTCGGTAGGCGCCTTGACCCTTCGCGCTGTGGAAGAATTGGCAAGTCAAAGTCCTGACCGGGCACCTGCTTTTCTTTGATGAAGTGGAGTCGGCCGACGAAGCAAGCGAACCATGCCACTCTGTCCAGCTCTTCAGGCGTTCCATCTGTTGTGGACATGTTGAAACGTAGCTCACCCACTATGTGTCCGAGGTAAAGAAGAAGGTTGTGATCTCCTTCAATGCCCTCCGCCCAGAACCTCACCATCGTGTGCCGCGCCGTAAGGACTTTGACGACTTCGTCATCCGAGCACCGGTACGGCCATCCAATATCAGGGTCGAGTGGCATCGACCCCTTCACCTCCTTACTCTTACAGCTTTTTTGAGGTCGGGTATTCGAGCTGACCATCGAATCCTCCATCCAACACCGCAATCATGAGCGTTCGCTCTCGCGTTCCTTGGTGTTGTCTGGTCCCGACCCTTCATATCTATCCTATCTATTGGAAGGGCGGTATTTCGGACTTTGTCAAGACGAACCTAACGCTCTTCGTCTCCAAACGAAGATGCGTGGGTTGCGTAAGCTAGGGATTGACAATGGGGGCAACTATCGGCAGCAACCTGCAACAATGAATATGCTGGCGAGAAGGAGGTATCCGAATAAAACGATTGGGCCCCGGCAGTGACCCTAACACACCCGCCGGGAGCCCAATACCGCAATCGTCCGTGCTGCCCGCTCGGTCGATTCACGTGCAGTGATCGTAGGTCCGCCAGCTTCGAGTGTCAAGCACATGATCGACCCTCAAGCGGTGCACAAGCCTCATGGAGGACCACATGTTCTTCGTAAGCTCGTGGCTTGTCATCGAAGTGCTATGCCCGGTTATTTCGCTTCTCCGAGGTGGCGGTCTCCTGTCAATCAGTGTGGCCGATGTTGCCGAAGGAGTGAAGCACGCGGTCGATATCGCGCTCATCGCTTGCGGTCACGTTCTCATCGAAAGCCTGGTCGATCGGTTGCGCCGCGCCGGTAACGACTAGCGAATCTAACGTTTCCGGCGCGAACAGGAGAGCCTGTGCGTCACCTCTGTGACGCACAGGCTCTTATTGTTGACCCTCGGCTGATGTCTCTATGCCTCCAACCCGATCTTCTCCTGCAACATCCGCACGAACTCCTCAGGGTCGGTCTGCCACGCCTCGATCAGCGCATCGTGCTCGGCCTGAGCCTTCGGATCAGCCATGGCCACTTCGTCCGGCTTCGGCAGGTTGAGCAGTCCGGTCAGCGACGTGTATTTCGGTACGCTGATCTTCGGCGTCTTGCTCTTGTCCTTCGGTGCATTCTTCTGGACGGTCTCGTTCTTGCGCCGATCGACGGCATCGCCGTATATCGCGACGGCGATGTTGAAGCGAAACCGGTAGCGCTCGATTGTCGCCGGGTGAAAGCCGCGTCGCCGCATGGCACCGGTCAGGCCGGCCGCGTCAAAGGGCGTACCGGCCTGGGGATAGCGCGTGCAGAGCAGATCGAGGTAATAGAGCTCAAGCCTCTGGTCGAGGAGCGGGCGGAAACAGGGCGTCGGCTGCCGCGTCCTCCTTCTGCAATTCGGCGACGAACCGGAGCTTGTCGGCGAAGCGGATCTTCTCGACGGGAATGCCGCCGTTTGCTTTCGCGTCATCTTCCTTGAGGTAGGCCTTGGGCTCGAGGAATCCCATGACGATGGCGGCATCGAGCAGCGGCTTGATCTCCGGAGTTCGCGCAGCCATCGCGAGCGCCTGGAGGTCGTTTGCGTTCTTCATTTGCTCGAAGAATGCACCGTGACTTTCGTCCGAAACGAATTGCAAGCCTTTGAGCAGGTCTTCGGTGAAATCCGCCGGGAACCGTCCGTCGAGCATCTCGTCACCGAGCGTCACGCGCTGCGCTTTGACATAGACCTCCTTGCTCGGGAAGGTCGCGGCAAGGCGGAAATAGAACTCGGTGTCCATCGATTCCTGAAAGAAGAGCGATGGATCGACCAGCTTCTTGGCGTAGGTGATGTCGGTTTGCTTCACGGCGGCGGCGCGCTTGCGGGGACCGGCGCTCGGTACGCCGGATCGGGATTTGGTGCGTGGGGTGGTTGGCATCGCTCTTTGCTCCTGCGCTCTTGGCGCTTTTCGGCGTTTCGCCAAACTAACGGGACCTGAATCGCTCGCTTTCCGGAATGCTTTTGGGCAGCGGTTCCGGCTTCGGATGTTCCCGAACAAGTCCGTCCGGGTGCCGAGTTGTGACCTTTTGCTTGCAGGTCGGGCACACCGTCTCGGCGATGATGTGTCCGCACTCGGAGAGCCGGGCTTCGACCGGGTCTCGGTGCTCCAGCAGATAGCGCGCTCCGCAATAGCCGCACTCATGGATGACCTTGAGCCACCACGGCGACTCGTGTTTGGGGAGCTTGCCCTGCTGGAGCACCTTGACCATCGATCGATACCCTTCTGCCTATGCCGCCTCGTACGGCAGGCCGCCGTTGTCGGCGTCCTCAAACTGCCGGCGAACGAGCAGGATGCCGCCGACCGACACACCCGCATAGTCGAGACTCGGGGTGTTCCAGTCGTCCGTCGTCATCGACTCGGACAGACCGGAGGTGATCGTCGCCTTCTTCACTTCGACCTGGTACTCCGAGCCGCCGACATCGACGCCGGGCGCCGCAACCTGAATGGCGAAGTTGATCTGCGTCAGCGTGTCGGATTCGGGCAATTCGGAGATCTGGTTGCCCGCAGTGCCGGTGGTCGAAACGATGCCGCCCTTGACGACGGCGAGCGCGGCGAGATTGATCTGGTGCCACTCCATCGAGCCGGACAGCGACGGCGCTGACTTCGAAACCGCAATGATGCGGTTATCGCCCGACAACTCGTCGGAGTCCGACTCGACATTGACTTCGAACGAGCCGATGCCCGGCACGTCGACCCAGGTTCCGACGGTATTGGCAGCACCAGTCACCGGGGCCACCATCAGGTTTTCTACGCCGCGCGGAACTTCAGCGAATCCCGGCATCTCCTATTCCTCCTGCCGGGAAACACGCCCGGCGATCGGCTGCTGGTACTCCACGCGCACGTGCCGCCCCAACACGAGGTCGAACACGTCGTAGGCCTGGAGCCCGTCGCGCTTTCGCTTGCTGCGCCGGCAGGGAATCCGGAGATAGCGACCATTGATGATCGTTCCGTGATGCACGCCGGCCGGGCAGCGCAAGACCACTTCTTGCCGAAACTGCGTGAGATCGAGCGACTCGATCCCGGCAAACGGCGCTTCAGGTGGTCGTGGGTGCTCGACCGCGCTCATCGTCTGCGAACTCTTGTGGCGTCCCAGCCCATCTTTCGGCTGAGCGCGCGGTAGGTCTTGAAGCCCTCGGCCTCGCCGAGCTTCTTCGCGACCTTGGTTTGGAACACGTCGCCGATGATCGCGTTGGTCATCGCCGTCACCGGTTCGATGTCGGTGTCCCCGGCGTAGCCGAGGACCCGGAACTCCTTGCCGGAGGGCGACGACTTGATCAGATCGGCGTCGCGATTAGGGACTTTCTGGATGTAACTGCCGCGCTGACCGCGTCCGGCATTCTTCTTCGGACCGAAGGTCCAGGTCTGCGTGAGGCCTGGAATCTGGCCGTAGCCGTTGCCGCGCTCGATCGTGCGCGACGTCTTGCCATCCACCCGGCGAATCGCGCCGGCGGCGATCGTGCGGATCGCCTTCTTATAGATGGCAGGAAGCCGGTCACGGAGCATTAGGAACCGGACGGTCGGCGAGATGGTGGGCGAGGGCTGCCCGATCCACTCCAGCCAGACGTAGCCGGTCTCCGGCTGCACCGCTTTGCCACTGCCATCCTCGGCAAGCATGTCCGGGTCGAGGAGCACCACGCGCATGGCGCTTAGGACTCCTCGTCGTCTTCAGCAGCGGCTTCCTCATCGACGGGAGTGACCTCTTCGTCGACCGGCTCCGATGCAGTGGCTTCCTCGTCTACGGCAGTGACCTCTTCGTCGACCGGCTCCGATACTGGGGCCGACTCAACTGGGGTGCCGTCGAGCGTGGTCCACCGCACTTTCGCATGCGGGTTGAAGCGATACCCGCCAGGCACGGTGCCGTTCTCTTTGAGATAGGCATCGAGCTCTTCGACGGTAAGTATCTTGTCGGGCATGGTGGATTCCTCCGGAGCCGCGTCGTCTGTTCGCCCGGAGCGAATACGCTGGTTGCGGCTCGCCCGAATGCTAGCAACGGCGTTGCAAAATCTTCGGAGAAATGGGTCACTTTTGACATCGCCGGTGATAGAATAAGGTGGAGGAAAGGTAAACGCCGATGGAAGAAAAGACTGGTAATGTTCCCATTCGATCATTCGAGATTACGTTTGCTTCACCTCGCGAAGTGCCCTCACATGGCGAGTGTTTCGTCCCCGAAGCAATCGCAAAGCCGAAGCAATCCGTTGAAGGTGAATTTCCGCTCGACGTGGAAAACGGTCAGACGATCGTGGCAGCGATTTACCGACGCATTCAGGGAGCAGCCGAATAGGTTGCAGGAATACCGCGGAGAGTTCTGATGATAGACGAAAAGACGATCCATGTACCGGTCGAATCGCTGACGCAATCGATTGAGGTCCTTGCGTACGTCAACGCCTACGGCGAGCGCTTTAGCGACGAGGCGATCGAGCGACTGAAGCAGCAGCTTGCTGAGAAGTATCCTGCTGGACTCACATACAGGAGCTCCGAAGAATGGCAACCTGGTAGTTTCAGTTTGACGCTTGAATCCCTGCCTGATACTCGCGTCAACCACGAGAACGGCATGAACGATGAGTGATTCATCAGCCTTCGAATACTGTTACAACATCGGTGATCGCGTGCTAGTCGATAACACGGCTCCGCCCGATCTCTCGCGGACGTCTATCTCTGGTGAGATTATCGACCGCTCGAACACGCGGGCGTATATGAGCTTCGGCGGCAGCGACAGCGAGACCTATACGGTGAGTTTCGATCCGGAAGATAGACCGGTCAAGGTTTCGGTGGATAGAATACTCGGCCTCGATCCCGCTAGCCGGTAAACCACACCCCATCCGCCTGCAACGACAACGACGCAAACACCGCATTCAGCACCGGATCATCCTCGAAGTCATCTCGGCCGGCGATCGAGAGCACCGTCGCGGTGCCGTATGACGGGATTCGGATCGGCTTTCCTCGGAGTAGGGCGATTGTCTTGCCGATCACCGTGTTGATCGCCACCTTCTCCGTCTCCTTCGGCTGGCAGTAGAAGAGGATTTGCGGCCCGCCGATGTAGGCACCCGATGGTCCGGCCAGGTTGCGCGTTTCCGGCAACTGCATCTGCACCACGGCGGCGCGCCTGATCCGCTGCGCGCTGTCGAACGCATCCGGCGTCGAGCCAGGCGTTTGCACGCTGGGATCGGTCGAGACGTTCTTGCGCAGCTCGCGCGTCCAGACCTTGCCGGTCAATGCGGCCGAGATCGTCGGATCGTTGCGGAGGGCATCGGCGATCGCGTTGATGAGATCGAGACTCATGGCCGTACCTCAGAAGCGAAAGACATTACGGAGCCGGGCTTGCACTCTCGGGATCATCGCGGCGAGGGAGGGGAGGAGCACGCCCCATTTGCCGCCATACTTTTTCTCGAGCCAGATGCCGTACGGCGCACCGTGCGACTCGTCCACCTGCCAGCCGGTTCCTGTCTTCGTCACGACGTGATGGAGTTCGGCTTCCGCCTCGCCGCTGCGGTTTTGCCAGCGGTGATGGCTCTGGGCATACTCCGTCCATTCCTCACCGAGCGCCGCCATCTCGACCCCGACGTTGTCGTCCAGCTCGTTCGCCAGCCGATCGATCCGTTGCGTGGTCTCCCTCAGGCCTTTCCAGCGTACGCCCACTGCTAGGAGCCTCCAGAGGTCCAGGCAATGCCGGCATCGACCGCCACCTCGATCTCGTAGTGCTGATCGACGGCCGGCCGCACCACGCGAACGACACCGCCGGCGAGCTCGGGGACGATGTCACCGACCTGGACGCGCGGCTCGGTATCCGGCAATCGCAGCGTGACCGTCATCAACGCGCCTGCCGATCCGTCGCTCGATCCGCCTGATGATCGCGGATCGTCTTGCACTCGACCGGCAAGCACGGGCCCGAGGGTCGCCTCGGTTTCGGTGACCTGGTCGTAACGGATGAAGGTGATGCTGATCTGCTCGCCGGCCCATTCCTCGCGCGTGCCGAAGGCGTTTTCGCACACCCCCATCGACGGTTGCGTGATCGCTCCGACCACAATGCGCACGGTGCCGAATTCAGCCGTGACGATCGTGAGTCGGTCCTTGATCTGGATGCCGGTACCGACGTCGGCAAGCACGCGCCAGGCGTAAAGCCGCTGGCCCTGTTGGCCGGCATCGGGTTGCGCCGATGCCGGCGCACCGCCGGAGCGCACCGGACGGAGCGTGCACGGCACGTCGATGGCGACCGTCTGCCAGGCACCGCTCGCGTTCTGCCGCTCGATCGTCAGCTTCGCGGTATGGCGGCTCTTCATGCGACCACGGGCACGCGCCAATCCGACGCTCATATCCGCCCCCTGCCTCCCGGCACCCGGGCGAACATCGTCCCCAATCCGCTGGTCTCGAGATACGGCTCCAGCGCGTCCTCGCCCAGTTGACGCAGCCATGCCGCGCGAGCAGCCACTGCCCCAGCATCCTGCGTGTAGCTGTACTCGTCCGTGAATTTCTCGCCGGTCAATCCCACCTGACCGGAGAGCATCGCGGCCGCGGTCCAGTACATCGCGACGAGCTTGTACGCGGCTTGTTCGTCGCTCCCACTGTCAGCATCGGCGAGACCCGGCACGCGACGCACGAGCTCTGCCTGCACTGCGCCGTAGAAGACCGGACTGTAGATCGTCATATCCGGCATCAGGTCGGCGGTCAGGTTCTGATCGATCAGCAGGCGCACCGCAGCCGCATCGTCGGTGCCGGCGAGAATCGGCAGCGCCATTAGCGTGGTTCAGCCGGTCGGCGGGTCGATCGGCGCGGCGGCTGGGTGGTTGTCGGTTGCTCCTGCTTCGGATCGGTCGTGTTGGTGCTGTTGGTGGTCTGCTGCTGCTCGGCGTTCACCGGATTCACCTCTTCTTGAGATGCGGCATCCTTTGCGTTTTCAGCCGTGGCGCCCTCAGCGTTCGCTGGCGCACCCGCTCCTGTCGGAGGTTCAGCCTGATCAGCCGTCTGGTCGGGATTGGTGGGCGCCTCCTGGTCGCCGACAGTTGTCGCCCCGGGAGCTGGCGGCTGATCGCCATTGGATTTGTCCTCTTGCGGTTGGACTTCTTCTAGGGCCTTTACCGCCTCGTGCAACTCCTCGACGCTGCGGAATCCCACCACGACGGCATTAGCAGGCACGTCATCGATCGAGTGAAACACGTGCCGTTTCCCATCGAGTTCGTAGATTCCGGCGCTCTCCTCCACCGCGGCTTCGGCAGCTTCCTCCCGGGCCTTTGTCAACTCGTAGGACTCGCTTTGCGTCGTAGCGGTGTCGGCCGGTACCGCGACGCGCTCGAGTGCACCGCTGGCAATCGCCCGAAGGATGTCGGGGGTCTCGCCAACGACGAATTCGCGGTCAGTCCGGGCGCCAATGTAGGCCTCGCCGCCGGGATGCCGGCTGTCGCGTTCCCAGACGATCGTGCGCCGGTCGTTGCGTGTCGGCCGAACCGTGATGAGCGTCATCTCCTGATCCTTTCAAAACGAACGGCCGGGCGACCTTTGCGTCGCTCCGGCCGTCCTTCCTGCGGCAATTGCTGAGAAGACTTAGGCGGCGAGGTTCAGTACCTGCACGGCCTTGTCATCGATCTTGGCAAAACCTTCGACCTCGCTCATCACGAGCTCGCGGGTCTGATTGGTGATCCACTGCGTGGTTTCAGTGATGTTGGAGCCAATTTCGGTCACCCGTTCGATCGCGAACCGCTTATCAAACCCGACGATCTTGTCCGCGGGCGCGTCCTCGGTGAATCCCAGCCGAACGTTGTCGCGTAGCTCAGGATTGATCGGATCAAAGCCACCGAAACCGCCGCCCTGCGTAAGTGCCACGAGCGGGATATTTGCCGATCCGGAGTCAAGGAGCATCAGTTGCAGCGCGACATCGTCCTGCGCAAGCGCGTGCGTGAGCGCGTACGGATTGCGGAAGAGCATCTTGAACTTCAGCCAGGCCTTCAGGGTCAGCGTCCCCGCAGTCGCGTCCGGATCAAGATCGGTCAGATCGACCACCGGCGCCGCGTTGCTGTTCCCGTCGCCAACGGTCATCACATCCATGATGGTCGGCAGTTTGTCGGATTCCGCCTGCGCCGCCATCCGGGAGAGATGGAAGCCGATGGTGTCGATGCGAATGCGCCGAAGCTGTTCGTAGGTCGCCTTGATCTTGCGACCGTATTTGAAGAGGTCGGTCGCGTGCTCCGCGCTCTTCAGGGTCGCGCCGGGAATCTCGCCGCCTTCGGTGACGCGAACCATCCGCTCTTCGGCAACATCGTCGAGCAGGTACACCGCCCGGTAGACATTGGTGTTGATCGGCGTGGTGATTGCCACAGCCTCAGAGATCGGTATCGCTGGCGCGATCTGGCTCGACCGCTCGACTGCCGCATCGAAGTAGGGGCGCATCGCCGTGCCGACGCCGCTGTCGTCCGAGCCGTAGAGCGCTCGGGTGCTGCCGAATTTCACCGCGCGCCAGCAGCGAGAAAGAAACTCAACGCCTAGCACTTTCGTCGCTTCGCCACCCCTGCTGAAAGCGTCGAATTCGTCGGCATAGTAGCCGGCGGACATATCGGTGCCAGTCTTGATGTTATGGAGCATGAGCTGCCGTTCGAAGGCATCCATGCCGTCTTTGTATTCGGCCGACGGGTCCTGCTCCTCCAGCCAGCGGGAGAGGCTCTTGCCGGCCTTGAAAGCGTCCTCCATGGAGCGGATTGAGATGCGCCCCTGGAGCTCTTGCGCTCGCGTCATCTGCGAAAACCTCCGCCGGGTCAACCGGCCTGCTTGCTCGTTACAGAGCCGGTTGCCTAGAAGAGATAGATGAGCACCTTCGTGGTGTCGTCGTTGTTCTGGATGAATCCCCGGCCAGTGCCGGTCTTGATGTAGCCCTCAGCGGTCGAGAGCAGCGCGCCGACAATGCCTCCGCCGAGCGTCAATGTGGCACCGGTGCCCGCCTTGGCGTAGGCGTAACCGCGAATGCGAACGAGCGCTTTGCCATCGGCTTCAACTCGCTGCAAGATGCCGAGCAGTTGCTCGCCGTCGCCGATCAGACCGGCGGTGTCGTCCGCTGCCAGCGTGACCGCAAGTCCGACCTGGTCGCTGCCGCCGGGCTTGGTGCGATCGTAGGTAATCGTGTTGTCCGTCTTGAAGGTCACGTCGAGCGTGCCGATCTCGTCGTAGCGGACGGTTGCGCGTGGATTCGCCATCGTTCTTCCTCCGTTCGGCCCTGCGGCCGGTTAGGTCCAATCGCACGCGCTTACGGCGCTCGGTAGGCTCCCGCCGGAGCCGCTTGTGGCTGCGGGTCTTGTTCGTGCTCCGGCGCCGGTCCGGTGTCGCGGGTGATGCGACGGCCCGGGAACCGGGCCGTCGCTTCCTCTTCGAAGTCGGCGCGGAGCTGCTTCAGTTCTTCGACCGTCGATCGTTTGAACAGGCTGCGATAGGTGGCGAGCTTGGTTTCATCCGCCCCCTTGGCGCGGACGAGCGAAGCCTCGACATCGCGCTCCAACTCGGTGCGGAACATCCGTCCGACTTTCGCGAGATCGCGCTGCTCGATCACCTTGTCGGCGAGCATGCGGATCGCCTTGTTGCGGCTGGTGCCGAGGGTGATGCCGCGGTCCTTGTAGACGGCGCGGATCTCTTCGTACTCCGCGGCTTCGTCGGCCGGCTCGGCGTCGGCCTCCGGCTCGGGTGTCGCCTCTTCGAGGTCGTCGAGGATGACGGTCTCTTCCTCTTCCGGTTCGCTGACGGGCGCGGCCGGTTCGGGAGTCGTCGGCTCTTCGACTGGGGTTTCCGGCTCGACCACCGGCTTCGCCGGCTCTTCCGTGCGCTTGGCTGCCGGTTTGCGCTGGGCGAGGGTCATGGGCTGTCCTTTCTCGCCGGGCACGGCGAACTGACTGCGGGGACTCGGGAGACTGCGGCGGTAGCGCCGCTCGATCAGGGCGCGGCTCGCGTCGTCGAGCGCGCCGGCGGCGGCCATCAATTCGGCTTTGAGGTTGGCGGCGTTCGGCGTGGCGCCGTCGTAGACCTGGCTCGTTTCGGTCAGGTGACCGTCCTCGATCCAGGCGAACGCCAGCTTCTTGACCTTCTTGCCGTCCTCGCCGATGAGCGGCTTGCCGTCCTCATCGACCAGGCCGTACTCAATGCCGGGCACGTGATCACACGCGCCATACCAGCCGCCGAACCAGCCCTGGAAGAGCTCGTTCCCGCAGATGGAGCAGCGCGTCTCGTCGGCGTAGAAGCCGACCGATACGTCGCGGGTGACGCCGGAGCGGACCGCGTCGATGAAATCGGTGGTGTTCACGCCGTTGATGGCGATGCCGGGAATGGTGAAAAAGTCGGCCTCGACCCGATGCAAGGGAATGCCGTATTCGTCGTCTTCGATCGCCTTGTAGAACATGCCGCGCAGCGACTGCCCGTAACCGAGCTTTTCCCAGTTGTGGCTGTCCTGGAACGAGATGCCGTCCGTGGCCGCCTGGGCGAAGTTCTTGAGCGTCTTCTCGGACATGCGCGTGAAGTAGAAGTCGAGCGAGCTATTGGAGATTTCGGCGCGCCAGAAGAAGGCGCCGCGCTCGTCAAAGACCGTCGGGTCGGGGGCACGCTCGCGCGCGATCGCCAGCAGGTCCTCGCCTTTGAACGCGGTGACGCGGGCACTGGTTGCCAGGTTGAGCTGATCGCGCATGACGCCGGGTCCTCCAACGGGGTTGCCGTTGGCGGCATGCTATTCACGGCATGCGGCGTTTTCGAGAATTACGCGGAGACGACGGGGGAAAAGTGACCCGAGGCGGGAAATCAGGTACGATCCGAGTTGTCGCGGAGGGAAGTGCGCCATGTGTGGACGCTACGTCATTGCCGGCACTGAAGCCGGCATCATCGAACGGTTCAGGGTTGGCGTGATCGCCGATCACATTCAGTTGGGTTACAACCTCGCCCCGAGCCAGCAACTGCCGGTGATCGCAGAGAACAAGGACGGGCAGCGCGAGCTTCGCCTCATGGAGTGGGGGCTGAAGAAACCGTGGTGGAAGCCGGGCGGCAAATACAAAGCGCCGATCAATGCCAGGGCCGAAACCGTCACCGAGACCAACACGTGGAAGGATTCGATCAGGAAGCGGCGCTGTATTGTCCCGGCATCTGGCTATTACGAGTGGCAGGGCGATAAAGGCAAGAAGCAGCCGTATTACATTCATCTCAAGGATGAAGACGTTTTCGCTTTCGCTGGGCTCTGGGAGGAGTTCAGGAACGAAGCCGACCAATGGGTGATCACCTACGCGATTATCACCACCACACCGGCCGAAGCGATTGCCGGCATCCACGACCGCATGCCGGTGATTCTGCACCCCGAGGATGAAGAGGTGTGGCTCGACCGCGAGTTGACCGAGCCCGAGGCGGTGCTGCCACTGCTCAAACCCTTTGACAGCGACGCGCTCGAGGCCTATCCCGTCTCACCTCGGGTCGGCAATGCCGGCAACGACGATCCGGGTCTGATCGAGCCGATCGCTCGTCAGGGATCATTCTGAAAACGCGAGTATCCCGGCGCCGCACGTCAAATCATTGAAGAGCATTGCGAGGGTCAGCGGGAACTTCGCGAATGGTGGGTTTCTGCTTTCAGATAGGTGAGAGGTCGCCGGTCTCGCCCGGCAACTGGCGCAGTGAATGCGGGCGAGCGGTATCAAAGTACCCCGTCGTATTCGCTGAACGCCCCATGATCCCCAGACTAATCATTCTGTGCAGCGTTCTCTTCGCTCGCTAGACTATCCCCGATCATTGCACTCAGCGTTGCAGATAGCCATCAGCCAGGGATCAACGCCACCGCGCTCGCGGTGGGCGTGGTCGTTAACGCGCGCCGTGAACCGGAGAGTTGCGGCTGCAGTCGGGGGAGCATATGAGTCGGGTGCGAGATCGCGGTCAGAGTGCGTTCGTTGTGCGAACGTTCGGTCTGCTGGTGCTGCTGATGTCACTGGCATCACACGTGGCACTGGCCGGTCCGGGAGCCCTGAAGTCCTCCTGGCCGAACGGCGTGCCGGAGTCTGCCGAAGCGGCCACGATTGCCGACTACAGCGACGGCGACAAGATCGTCATCGAGATCGACGGATTCGATCAAGAAATCCTGTTCGCCGGCATCGACGCGCCAGAGCCCGGCGAGTGCTACCGGGCCGAGTCGAAGGCCCGGGTCGAAGAACTGCTGCCGATCGGCACGCTCGTCTACTTGGAGCAATCCGGCGTCAATCTGGACGGCAAAGACCGGCCGATCCGCTATCTCTGGATTCCCGGCAAGGGCGGAGCAAAGGCCGCGCTCCTGAACACGAAGTTGGTCCGCGAGGGCTACGCCGGCTTCGACGATCGCAAAGACAATCCGAAGTACTACCACCGGCTGCAAGAACTTCAGACCGAAGCTCAGGACAACAAGGCCGGGCTGTGGGGCGCCTGCGGCGGCGTGCACGAATCCCCGAAACCCAAGGCGACGAACACGCCGGTTCCGACTGCGGTCCCGCCGACGCCCACGCCAGTTCCGGAAGCCGCGCTCATTACCGATTGCAGCCCATTCGCGTCGTTTGACGAAGCCAATGTCTATTACGCCGCGCATCCAGACACGCAACCCTATCTCGATCCGAACTATGACGGCCGGGCGTGCGAGGTCTACTTCGGCGTCGATCAGCAGCAGGGACTCTCGTACGGCGATTCGAGTGGAAGCAGCTCCGCCGACGACGGCAGTGGGTATGCCGACAGTGGCGGCGGCGACGGCTATTACAACGTCGACGGCATCTGGGTGCCGAGTCCGGGCGACAACCCCAGCGGCGCAACCGCGCAGTGCAATGACGGGACGTATTCCTATTCACTGAATCATCGGGGAATGTGCTCGGGCCACGGCGGCGTAGCCATCTGGCTCGACTGAAAGGAGTTGGAGATGTCAGACAGAGTTTTGGTGGAACTGAAGAGACTGCGTGTGTTTAGTTCTGGTGACCAGTTACGAGGCTTCGCTGTCATTCATGAAAGTGATGGTAGTCGCCACGCTGAGGTGCCTTTTGACGCTGGAAGTGCCACGTACATGGCGGCACTCAACGAATTGGAGCAAACCGGACATAAGTTCACCTTAGCTCCGGGGTTTTTCGAGATGGATACGCGTCAGCAGGACGATGAGCTCTTCACGAATGCAATAAGCGCCGCAATTGATGCGAAAGACGGTCGAACAAAGCCCGGAAGCGCTGAGGAGAGCTGACCGGAGCGGCCAGGCTAGGTACTAGTCTCCGGCCTTTCCGATCAATCTGCGTCGCGGGGGCGATCAAAGTGGCCGCAACATCGGCGCTCTCGGTCTCTCGTCGAACATGTCGCACGACCAGGTGGCGAGATGCAGCTCAACAGCTCTGCACGTGGTGCTGCGTTCTTGCGCCTGACAGGTCGCTGTGACGAGCGGTCGGCATTGATCGTTCTGGAGTGCGAGCGGCGCTCTCGATGAGATTCCAGATTTATCTTCGGCGACCTACGAATTGGCCAAGAACGCAATCACGAAGGCGATTGAAGAGTACTTCTCTTCACCGCAGTAGCGGCAATCATTGGGAGCATGGGATGGTGCGACGCATTCTCCGCCTCGTCTCACTTTTCACACTCGTTCTGGCTGTCGCCCCGCTCGAAACGGGCGCACCGACAACGGCTGCTGACGGCTGTAGCCACTTTCTGGCACGCGAGGACGCGCAGCTTCAGGGCTGGGAGTGTCCAGACCTCCCGAGCATCGACCAAACCGGCTTCGTTCGCCCCGAGCTACCGGCCGGCGTCCGCAAAGCGCGGGTCCAAGAGATCGTTGATGGTGACACGATCAAGGTCTCGATCGGCCACGACCGCTTCACGGTCCGCCTGATCGGCATTGACACGCCGGAACTCCACGATCCGAATACCCCGGTTGAGTGTTACGGCCAGGAAGCAGCGAATTACCTGGCGTCGATCATTCCGCACAAGACACTCATTTACCTCGACAAAGATGTGAGCGAAACCGATCGCTACGACCGCCTGCTGCGCTCGGTCTGGGTCGAGCAAGGAGAGGGCCGCTACCGCCTCGTGCAGGACGCGATGGTGCGAGATGGCTATGCCGTCCTCGACACTTTTCCGCCGGATGTCGAGTACGTCGACTATCTGACGATGGCCCAGGACAGTGCCCAGGCGGCCGGGCGCGGCCTTTGGAGTGTCTGCGGCGGGGCTGATACGCCACTTGCTCAGCCTACTCCGGCACCGGCACCGGCGGCACCGTCAGCTTCCGGCGTGGGACTCGCCAGCCAGGGCTCATGTGATCCGTCGTATCCCGGCGTCTGCATCCCGCCGGTTTCGCAGGCAGGCGACCTCGACTGCGGAGATATCCCGTACCGTCGATTTACGGTGCTCCCGCCGGATCCGCATAACTTCGACGGCGACCATGACGGCATCGGCTGCGAATCCTGATCGGCGGTGATCACGTGAGTCGAGTACCGTGCCGAGGCCTCAATCGGCAACACAGTGCCGCACTATGACGAAGCCCCTTTCAGCCGAGCAGATCGCCGAGATCGCCTGGTCCGATCCGAGCATTTCTATCCGTGCGCTCGCCGAGCGCATGGGCGTCACGTTTCAACAGGTGCGGTTTACGAGGGAGCGCATTCGGCGTGAGGGCCTCGTCAGCAAGATCTACTGGGTGACGTGCGTCGCCTGTGGGAATCTGATTGCTGCCCGGAAAGCGCACGCCAACCGCCATCGCACCTGTCCTCGCCCGACCCCCAAGACGCCGCAGAAGCGAGATCGAGCGCAATTGCGGGCAGCGGGCCGCCGCTACATTGCGGCGCATCCCGAGCAGGTGCTCCGCAATCGGGCAATTCGGTCGGCGCGAGATCAGGAACAACACGTGCGAACCATTGCGACGGCAAACCGCGTGATGGAGCGATGGACGGCGGAGGAGGATGCGCGCGTTATCGGGTGTCGGGGCCGAGCAGAACTCGAAGCAGCCGCGCTTGCATTTGGTCGCACATATCTGGCGGTGGTCCAACGGCGAGGGCTCCTGCGGCGGCGAGCGGCAGCTCAGGCCTCGAACGCGCCGAACCAGAACTCGTCGCAGAGTATCTGACGAAGAACCAGGAGAGCGCCAATCCAAGGTCCGCTTTGAAGCATAAACGTCAAGTGTGTTCGCTTTTACTCGAAGCAGGAGTATCGCAAAATGACCGAAGAACGACCTTCTCTGCGTGACATGCGTATGGCCGCTGAACGTGCTAAGGCAGAGCGAGAGGACACGCTGAAGAAGGCTCAAGAGCAGCGAATCATCAGCACGAACAATATCTATCGCGAAGTCGTGTATCCGGCACTTCAACGCTTTGCTCAGAGACTCAATGATGAAGAGGACATCGGAGGTGCAACTGTGTTCCCCGGAAGAATTGAGGAAAGTCCGACGCAGGAGTTCAGTCTTCACTGGAGTGCGCCAGGTCATCGCAATATGTCACCGAACTTCGAGATTAGGGCGAGGCGGTTTACTGCGGTCTCTGAGATCCGAATTGAAACGAACACGAGCCATGGTTCGGTAGGTGGGTGGACCATCAAAACCGATACGCCAGCAGACGATCGCCTGTCGGAGTACCTTGATCGAGAATTTGAGCGCTACTGGGGCGAATTTGTCAATCGACAATTTGGGTAGATTCTGGAACGTGCGTTGGCCATTTGCGGACCAGACGATTCGATCGTCTTCGAGCTCTGCATTCTTCTGCCTGCGTCCTCCGATTCCAGTAAACCCAAAAACGCCCTTCTGATACAAAGGGTCACCAGGGCACAAATCTCCACATCGTTCGATGGAGCGGATCCACATTTCCGCAAAAACAATGCCCGGCGGTATCCCCGCCGGGCGTTTTGCGTTCAGAGCGGATTGGCGACGTTAGGCGCATCCACGGAGCATCATGATGATGAGAATGATGAGGAGGATGACGACCACGGTGCCGAGTCCGATATATACATCATCTGACGCCTTCCTAGGCATCCGGTGATGCCAGTCGGATCGCGACGATCGCCAGATGCCGATCGTTTGCTCCCCGTACGCAGCATCAGCGCCACCACTCGTCCGGGGTGGTCCTGCATTCGAACCAATGGAAAAAGGACCACAACGCCCTGCTGACTCACTCTGTCAGCAGGGCGTTGGGCCACCTAACGGTGGCAGGAAGCGGAAGCAGTTTGCCGCGAGATGTGGGTTCAGTAAGGCTGCGTTATTCGCTGGATGCTCACTGCAGCAGCCATCGCGAGGTACATTCGCTGACCGTCGATATCGATCGTCCCGCAAGCCCACCGGTCAATGGCAATTCATCCCAAGGCTCTCAGCAGCGCTTCCGTCTTCTGTCGCGCCTCCACCCAGGTGGCTGCGCCCTCCGCTCCGGTCCATCCATGACTTTCCACTGGTTCCTCCTCCGGCCGGCCGAAAAGCAAAAGGAGCTGGCGGTGCATGAGGCACCCGCCAGCTCCAGGCCGGTCATTCCTCATAAGATGCCTTGAGTGTGGTTGATACGCAAACGCCCGCCGAATTTTGGGGAGAGCGGGCGCTGCGTGCCTCCCTTGAGGGGGATCTGAAGCGAGGTGCGATTATTCTACTAAAGGGTACCATTCCTCACTATGACCCGATGTGGCATTGCCCGTCATGAAATGGTCCCAGCGGACCGTCGCCGGAACGGTCGATAGCGGTCGCATAAGCGGTGACTCTGTCCTCGATCTATCGGCCGGAGAGAAGCGATGACCTCGGTTCCCGAAATCTTTCGAGAAATTTCAAGGCGAATTGCAGACGACTACCGAGTGGCACAAGCCATCGGGGATCACCGCGGCGATCGCGGGAACAATGTGGAGACTATCCTCAAAGAATTCATTCAGAGTCGGCTCCCTTCAGCCTATGGCCTCAAGAAGGGGCAGATTATATTCCCAAGCGGCAATCTTTCTCATGCGATCGACATCATCATCTACGATCGACTTTACGGCGCGCCATTTGCAATGATGGACACTGCGACGATCCCATCTACCTGCGTGTATGGAGTTATCGAGGTAAAGAGTTCGCTAACAAAAGCGGAGCTCATGGAGACGCTCGAAAAACTTGAACTACTCCATTCGCAGTTTGATCGAGACCGTTCGTTTCGGCCCCTTGGCGGCGGATTTGGCATTGCGGCCGCGAAGCCCCGACCATTCGCATCAATCGTCGCATTTCAATTGCGGGATAATTCGTTGACTAGTCTGTGTAGAAACCTCGCAGAATTCGTGCATATCCACCCGAGTACCTTCGAGTTCCTTAGCTCGATCGTAGTCAACGGCATCGGAACCATTATTCGACAACTGCGGAATGTGGCAACCGAGGGGACCAGACGGCTCCTCGTCTTCGATAACGAGACGATGCGCTCCGACGGTTATTCACATGTGCAGTTCAAGAGAATTGATAATCAAATGGATGCGATTGGTGACTTCTATCTCGATCTCTTGACCACTCTAAATGCGATGGTTCTTGGCGTGCCGGACCTCAAGAGTTACTGGTCGGGTACGAGTGAGAGTGAGTAAGATCACTTACGTTCCTCGAAAGAATAAGGGCCACTCCTTGGACTCCACCGATCAGCGACCGGATAATCGGGGTTCGCAGAAAATCGGCAAATGACCTCCGACCTCATCCCGTCTGAGCTGAAGTGCTGCGGATCGAATATCACGAGTGATGCTACCACCTCGATTCCGTCGTTTGCTTCGTTCACAAGCACGACGGGATTTCGAGTGAGCATCGCTGGGATGCGCCGCAGTGTTCCGTGCTCGCCATGCGCCCAAAATGCAACGACATCCCCGAAGCGATGCGCCATCGCAACGTCGACGAAGTCGGGAGCGGGGAATGTCCCGATGACGATGTCCTCCCTATCCGAAATAGGACATCCCGTCACACCGACGTTGCGCTGGCCGCGTGATCCCTCGAAAAGACCGGAATTCATCCTCATAACGTCGTCTGACATATTCACCTCCTTATGGGATCGTCGCCGGATCGGTCGGCACAGTGTCGCCGTAGTAGCGCCCGCCAGCCGTCAGGACCTCTTTGGTATAGAGCGCTAGGTCGAGGGCGTCCACCTGGGCGTAGGTGCGACCGCTCACTGTTAGGTCTTCCACGTACCAGCGATACACCACGTAGGACGGCCACCGCGCCTGCGCGGTGCTCGGTGCTGAGATCAGCGTTCCCTGACTGCCGGGGTATGCGCCCAAAGTCACACCGTAATCGTTGGTTGCGGACGCGCTGGCCGGGTTAGTTCCCCACGCGGCGCTCGCGGAGTTCAAAAGCTTCGGCCCGACTGCGGCCGCAACGTCGTTGCGCCCCCCGAGGTCGTTTCCGACGGGATTGCTTCCACCAAACCGTATTCGCTGGTTGGAGGACCCGGCGCGAAGCACGTAGAGATAGTTCGCGCTGTTCCCCGTATACGTCCCGGCCACCGTTCCGAGGCGCTGAATCCGTGTGAGCCACACCCACATCGAAACATAGAGATCGTGATCGGGGTGCAAATACATCCATTCGCGAAATTTGGCGGTATGGAGCATGCCGAGATACGGATCGTTCGTGTCCGCGACCCGCGCATCGTCCTGAGACAGGATGACGTGCAGTCCGCCCTTGGCGCTGCGCTCAACCTTGCCCCGCACGTTATCGAGGTTCGCGTAGACAATCGAGGGCGAGACATCGGCTTCAACACCAGATCCGTAGACCGCGAGCGCCTTATCGGCAAGCAGGTTCCGGAGCAGCGATCCACTCGCTGGAACGCCAGCAGCCCACTGTTTCGACTCGTCAAGGGGCATCGGCTCGACCAGAAGGAGCGACCCGTCCGTCTCGATCGGGTCAACTTGCACCAGTCGCGGCGCATCTACCGGGAGCGTCAGTCCGGGCACGATAATGCGAAGACCACTCATCACAACCATCCTCGTGTTTGCATCTCTTGGTAGAGAAACGCTGCGGCAACGTCTTGGCCAAGGGCGTTCAGGTGCAGATCGTCAGCCCGGAACGATGTCGGGGTCAGACCGGCGGCGATGTCGGCGTTGTCCTGCGACGTGAAGGTAATGCCGGCCGTCGATGCGGCTTCGGGTGTCCGAAGCTTCGCGAAAAGGGGGAAGTACTGGCCCGGCGCGATGCGTGGCAGCCACACGGTATTCCAGTCAGTGACCGTCGCGACGGTCGTCGATCCATCTGATGCACCTTGCGGCACATCGCACAGAATCGTACGCCCTTGCACGGCGGTGTGGTGGTGCAACATCGCCACCACGTCCTGTGCCACCCGCCGGTTGTCGGCAAGCGACATGCTGTTCCGGCCGGCGATGATCAATTGGTGGCGGTTGATGTGCGCAGCGCCATACGTCGGTATGAATTTCGTCTTGGGGACCAGCGTGACGGCGTCGCCGGGATTCGTACGGGTGAAGCTGAAGGTTCCGCTCGCCTGCTGAATCGTGCCCTGCACGACGGTCCCGTCTGCGGCCGTGAGACTGCCTGAAACGGCCAGGGTGCTCCCGGGTGGCGTATCAGTCACTTCCCACCTGATCGGCGGCCGCACGATCGCCGTAATGGTGACCGATCCGCTCGCCGGGATTTCGTTACCGGCCACGGTCACTAGCGGTGGCAACGCTCCCATGCGGGCCGCTACGTGACTCGATTGCTGTCCGCCCACACCGCCGTCGTAGTGATCTCGCCCCGTGTAGGCCGCGAGTCTCGTCGCCAGGCCACCGCCCAGTGAGTCCGTCCAGTGCGCCCAATTCAGATCCGGGTAAAGGGTGGGGCTCGCGGCACTCCCGGTCCCTGCACCCCCGCCGGTGCCGTCCATCTGAATGCCCCAGGCGATTTGCCCGTCGTCATTCGTGACGACGACGGCATAGCCGGACACCGTTTCGTTGATCGCCTCAATGCCGTAGGCACTCATTACCGCAGACGCGAGCCGCTGACTCCATTGGTCGACGGCGTAATCGTGGAGGTTGCCGTCTCGTCGCAGAATCAACGAGGTGGCACGGCCGTTCTGATCGGCCACAACAAATCCGATGTCCTGATCAAAGCTGGGATTGGCGGCAACGAGATCGAGTCCGACGACGGCGTTTTCAATCGCCTCCTCAGCAATATCGGTCGCGGAATCGATGATGGCCTGCGTCAACTGATCGATGATCAGATCGCGCACCGATAGTTGCGCTAGGCTCCCGTCATCGGAAAGGACCGAGGATACGGCGGAATTGATTGTGGCTTTCGTGGCCGTGCTCGGCTCATCGATGACCGCGCGCACCAATCCGGCAATGGGCGGCTCTGCCGACGTGATTCCATCGCCCAGCACGACTCGCCGCACCGGTGGATTCCACTGGACGCTGAATGCGAAACCAGGTGGCACCGTCCCATCTTCAACGATCGACGCAATGACGGCAGCGACCTCCGTTGCGGTAGCAGGCTCGTACGTAGGCATTGCTGCTGTACCATCCTCTACGGTCTGTGGTAACCCCACGTTCGCGAACAGCCGCCGCTGGCGAGAAGAGGTGTCCCACTCGATCCACAGGCGTTGATACCGTGAATACTCTTACTGTGGGTGTCAGACATGCCGGCGCTCCTGCCGAGGCGGACCGACTCTTCGTTGTAAACAGGATACGAAGCCATCTTTGGACGACTGGGTCAAAACTGACCCACTTCCTCCTACAGAAACGGGCCGCGCCGAACCTGTAGTTATTCGCCTCACCCGGCGCATCGGCATTCGTGATGATTGCAGTCAGCCGCACTGTTTGCCCTCGATGGTGATTGGCAGTGTTGCGGCCGCAGAGAGATGGGACGGAATGTTTCGATTCCGCCAAGGCCTTCATTCGCCGTCCTCGTCGGCGTCGAGTTCGTTATCACTTCCCTCATCGTCGTTGATGACGTCAGCGTCGAGAAGCCCGGCATAGTCCGGAATGGCGGTATCCCAGGTATCGAGCGCCCGATCGATATCGTCGTCACTGATTTCCGGATCGGGGAGGGGAGGAAGCGGCTCGTCCGCATCGGCCGGCTCGACCTTTTCGACGGCGCTCTTGGCTCGCTTGGCAGATGCGGCGTTATTCAGCGGTTCCGGGGTCTCGCCCGCCGGTGTGCCGGTTGCCGGCGCTTCTGCCTTAGAAGGTGCGGTCGAAACCGTGCCGGTCGCTTTGTGGCCAACCGCATGCTGCGACGCTTCGTCGTGATCGACGAAGCCGAGCCGTTCCATGTTCTCGGCGTTACCCAGCTTCTGCGCGAGTGTCAACTCGTCTCTCAGTTCCTCCGCCGCGCGGAGTTCGGCAAAGCGCACTCGGACTGTGGCAGCGACTCCCTGTACCTGGAGCGCCAGCGTAAAGAGCCGTTCAAGCAACGCCTCCGCGAGTTGTTGCAGCGATTTGATGCCGGCCGCGTAAATCTCCCACTGCCGGTTCGCATTCGCCTCGCTGGTGTTGTCGGTCGCCCCCATCATCAGCGGCATGGTCTTCAAGGCCTTGACCAGCATCCGCTCAAGCGCAGCAATCACCGGCTCGACCCCGCGCAGCGACGACGCATCAATCGCCCCCGGCGCCATGTTGACCTTGACCGCATCGGTGTGGCCGTAGGCGTCATCCGGTTCCAAACCGGCGTACTCCGCCATCACCTCATTCAGGATTTCCCTGGTGGCCTTCTTGATCTTGTCCATCGTCGGATTCGGCCCGAGCATCTTGAGAATGCCGTCGAGCTGGATTTCGAGGTCGGTGCGGGGATAGCCCTGCTGGGCGATGACGCGACGGATGTCCCCGAGCAGGCCGATCAAGAACAGGGCCGGGAAGACGGCCGGCGCGATCGGGGCAATGCCATACGGGGAAGCCGGCGCTGGATCGATCGGGATGTAGACGACGGTCTCCCGCTCGATGTTCTTCCAGCCCTCCTTCGCCTGCCATTGCACCATTTCCCAGCGCGTGCCGAGCTCCGGGTCGTCCGCCTGGCGAAACCTGACGCTGAGGGGATCGGGCACGACAAGGTCGACCGGATTGCGCCCGGCGTCATCGAGTACCAGCTCGGCAAACAACGCGCCGCGGGTCAGCGCACCCATGAAGAGCCGGCCGGTGATGACCTTCATACTGCCGTAACGTTGCTTCAGCGTGCCGGTGAACGCGTTGAGTTTGGCTTGCCCTTCCGGATAGGGCCTCTCGGTGCCGGGCCGGAAGACGGTGATCTCATGCCCCGGATCGAGCAGGCGCAGGTAATCCCAGACGGCACGCGAGACATCGGGCGAGACGGTGCGCAGGATGTCGTAGAGCTTCGCCGGGTCGAGATTGCGCAGCGTTTCGCCGGAAAGATCGAGCTTAGTCCAGGCTTGCTGATCGGCGGTCGGCGGCTGCAGTACGACGAACGGTGTCGGGGTGAAGCCGCGATACGGGGAATCGGCAACAACCTTCTGCCGTTTGGAGACTTTGGGGAGCGGTTCTTCCGGATCGGTGGATCGCGCGGTCAGATCGCGGCGAACCGTCGAAGGGGAGATACGCAGTTGATCGGCGATCTGGCTCACGGTCCGGCCGGCGGCCGTCAGTTCGCGCACGCTCCGCTGCCTTGCCGTTCGCGCGTCAAGCATCTCCACCCTGCGTCACTCCGCGTCACCCGGCGTCATCAGCCGGTCGTTGCTCGGAGTTTACCGGTGCAATCTGGCACGCTCGGGTACGGCGTGGGGCACTTTTCCCGGGTCATCGTCGCATGGGCGCGGCGCGCAAGCCGTCACGGGTCGGCAAGCCGCGACTCGAGATTGCGGAGGATGGCAACCGTCTCCTTTATGCGCGCTCCTGCGGAGTCCACGTATTCGGAGATCCGTTGAACATCACCGTCGGAATGCTTCGGAGCATTGAGCAAGCGATCCGCGAGCTGAACCTGCGCACTGGCCACGGTGAGCGCGCGAAGGGCTTCGTGAAGGAGCGTGGTCACGGAGCTGCTGGGTGGCGTCGACATCTTCGTCCTCTCGCGAATACAAGCGAGTTCGGCCGCCATCCTGCAAGATCGAAACCACGCGCGTTACTGGGGAGACAACTGTCCGCAGAGGTCGTGCACGGCGATGAGCAGATCGTCGAGCTCGGCTGGCTTGACGAGCAGCGCCTTGCGGATCCGATGCGAAGAAAGTTCGATCACCTGTTCGACTATGCGCGCGTCCGTGGATGTCGCGAGGAGCGGAATCGTTCGTGTGCGCTCGTCCTCATCCAACAGGGCAAGGAGATTCCATCCCTCGGGGCGCTCGTAGACGAAATCGAGCACGATTACGGTCGGGCTCGCCTCGATGATGACGTCAAACGGCGACTCGTCCACATGCAACGTCGTGACGTCAAAGCCCTCGTCGGCGAGCAGGACCCGCACCACCTTGAGAAATTCCGCTTCAGCATTGATGACAACGATGTGCGGGGGGTTCGATTCGGACAGCGATTCCACCTATGCTCCCTGGCATTCGCCCACCTCGGCGATCACGGTGATCGTCGCGTACGTCGGAAGCATACGCTGCACGCGCTCGTTACGTGGTGTAAGCGCATGCATTGAGGTCGCTCTGAGCGATCGGCGAGCGGCCCGGAGTCAGCATTGCGGGCGCAGCCAGCCGAGGCGTTGCCGGATATGCGGCTCACCCACCAATCTGCCACTGCTCCGCGTCGAGGTCCGGCTGCTTGCTCCGCATGGCCGCCGGCGCCTGCGTGACGCGCTCTTGCATGATGTCGAGCTGTTCGCGAATTTCCCGAATCGTCGCGCCGGCATCAAGCGCCCCGAGGACGTAGGCCATGAGAAAGCCGCGATTGACATTCGACGGTGCATCGGTCGAGCTCAGGCCCGGGAGGAAGGTGCGGCGGAGCTTCTGCAGGTGTTTGTAGACTGTGCGCCGGGGCATGCCGAGGGTTTCCGCGATCATCGGGCCGGTGTAGCCGGCAACGCGTAAATAGAGCACCTGGCGGGTGCGAGGGCCGAGGGCATCGTTCACGGCGACACCTCCGGGACACCAAACAGGCGGGCGCGGAGTGCGTCCCATTGTCCGATGACCTTCGCCTTGAGTCTTGCTCGGCGCCGGCGTGTCCGATCGTTGTCGTCATCGCGGAACCAGCCGAGGAGCCAACCGATGACGAGGATGATTGCGGTGTGACGGATCGCCGAGCCTAGCCCATAACTGAGTAGATACCAGGCGAACCAACCGACGATATTGAGCGACATCGCGAAGCGCATGCCGATCCAGCTAGCCGCGGTGATGCACACAATGATCATCACGAGCAGCCAAGCCAGATCCCATATCGTGCAGGCAAAGCACCAGTGCCCGAGCGAGTCCATCACGGCAGCACCTCGCCTTCGCGGCCGAACCAGTGGTTGTAGAGGCGATCACGAGCACATTCAACGGATGAGACAACGCACTGCTCCGCGAAGAGGTGGGAGATTGCGCCGTCAGTCACGGCATCAATGGATCGGGCTAGCGCGCGCGTGGAGGCATACGCACAGCAGCGTTCGAGAGTCGCCCAAATACACAGTGATGATCCAGCAAGCTGGGTGTCATAGCGCGACGGCTTGCCAAACTCTGCCGACATGTGAGGAGAGGACGCACTGTCAAGCATGAGCAGTCGGACTTCGAGTCCATGATCAACGAAAAGAATGGAAGTTTGGCCGGCGATAACGAGATCACTCACCAATATGCAGCAACGCCGTGCCGCATCCTCATCGGATAGCCATCCGCCGGGCGGGCGATTTTCCCAGAATGCCCAAACCAGATCGCCGCGTTGAGCAAGCTCTTCGTATACCTCCAGCGCTCCGCTCGGGTCTTCGTGACTTATTCGGTTTCGACGGCAGACATCGAGTTCTGCGTCGTAGAATCGCGGCCCGCAATATCCCAGGACCTCACCCAGCGGCCATCCCATCTGCCGAGCGACCCGCTCTGCGATATCCCAGGCGCGGAGATATTGTTCGATCATGACGACGTGCCCCCACGTGGTTTGAGCAGGTCACTCACCAACGCGAAAGGCTCATCAATGTCGTCACCGAATGTCCACGCTTCCGTGCCGTCGCCAACGAGCTTCCAACCGATCGGCTCCCGCTCTCCGGTTTCATTCGTCTTGTAGACAAGGGCGAGCGCAAACCCGCGCGGGTGGAGCACCGATGTATTGATCAGCCAAAGCAAGCCGGTTGATCGCAACTCATCGAACGCGTGCACGGCTTCGCTATGTTCGGACACTGCGACCATCCTTTCCTCGCGCGGTGTAGACCGGCAGCCCCGGTTCCTCGTCCGGATTCCGAAGCTCCCGCCATGACCAGAAACCCGCATCGACTAAGTCGTACGGTTTGCGTTTCAGGTAGCGCTTGAGCGCTTTTTCGAGCGTGAGGTGCGTGCCGATAACATGCACGAACTGGGCGCGGTCATAGTCGGCGAGCATGAGATTGGCGCGCATCGCCTTCGATCCGACGCTGCCAGCCTTGTTTTCTTTGTACGCAGGCTTGAACGTGTCCGCGGTGATTTGCGGCACGTCCGGGTCTGCAACGAGTTCATCCCAAACGTCGTTGTAGACGATCTCCCAGGTATCACCGCCCTGATCGGTCTCGACGACAACCGTATCGGCGCCGAGCTCGACCGCCTTCAGGATGGCCCGCCGCATCGAATCCTTGGGCGAGGTGCGGCTTTCCCAGCTGTAGAGGCGGTAGACATCGTCATCGACCCCGAGGCCGTCCGCCTGGATGCCGTGCGCGTCGCTGCCGTCTTTGTCGGTCACGGCCGGATCGACCGCGACGACGATGCGCTCCATCGCCGGCAGCTCGTCCCAGGTGCAGTGGCGGAAATGGACATGCCCGAAGATGCCGCCCTCGATGTTGCCGACCTCGTGTTGCTTCTCGCGCACGAACGCAGTCAAGCCGATGTCGTCAAGTTCTTTCTGCAATTCAGGGATCGTCACCGCATCCCACGTCGGCACGCCGGAGACGATCGTCTGCTTCCCGTTGACCTCTTCGACGACGAGGTTCGCGATCGCGGGATGGGGTCCCGAGACGATGCGATCGGCGAGGAAATCGGCGCGACCATCCGCCAGCCGTGCAACAACGCCGTCTTCGTGAATGAGGTTCTGAGCTATGAGAACGGCGGCGTGTTTGGCGCGGGCTGGCAAGATCGTTTGCGTGATGGTTTCGATCTTCTTCGCGACGGCGGCAGGGCCATCGAACAACTCATCGACGTCATCGAACAGAATATAGTCCGGTCGATTCGTTTCCACTTTTATTCCGCGTGCTCCGGTGTCGAGCCCCATCGCGTCGATTGTGAATCCGGACGCGGTACGGAGCCGGTTCCGGCGCCAGCCCCGTGAGTGTCCGTATTTGCTCAACTTCCGTCGGGCAACGCGCGGGTAGTTCTTCTCGAATTGCTCGGACTCAAGCATGGCGGCCACGCTGGCCACGTGACCGTCCGCTTGGTTCTGTGTAGAGCTTACGTAGAGACAGTAATTGCGAGTCCCGCGCGCAGCCAGCGCCGCGCACCCGACCTCCACGCTCGTGCTCTTGGCAAACCCACGCGGCCAGACCATCACGTACGGCGCGGCTGGATGATCTGCTTCGATCGCCCAGAGCCACTGCCAGTACTCGGTGTGATACGGCGCGTACGGCGGCCAGAGGTAGCCGCTGAAGTTCGCGGCGATCCAGTCCAGCGGATCAGCGGCGAGCTCAGCCTGGCGCCGCTGCTGGTGGCGATGGCGTACCGCGACCAAGCCGATAGCGCTGAGCATTGCGGGCGAGGAGTTCATGCCACACCTCGCATGATCGCCTCAGCCTCCGCTAACACTTCCTCGATCGAGAGCCCTGTCTCATCGGCGACCTTCTTCGCCGCATCCTCAATCTGCACGCGGATGTCGACTTGCTTCGTCTCTTGCCACTCGTGGCGTTCCTGCAGGGCGAGGTAGCGGAACGCGGCCGCCACGTCACCCTTTTGGATCGCGTTGGTGATCGTGACGGTGGCGCGGCGCTTGGCTTTCGCAATCGCCAGGCGGACATCGTTGGAAAATGCTGGGTATTTTCCGTCCCATTCGGGTGGCATTCCCGCCCACTCGTTGAGCGTACCCCGGTCAATACCCGCGAGTTCAGCGGCGGTCGTCCGACTCATGCCGAGCGCGAGCGAGTCGCAAATCTGCTTATGGATCTCTGGCCCGTATTTCGGCGGGCGACCGCGGCGTCTGGTCATATCAGTCTCGATTCATGGCCGGCACGAACGCGTGCCCACATTCGGGGCACAACACCACCGGCGCTTCCTTTTTCGCTTTCGGCTTCGCCTCGGCATCGTCAGATGAGGCAACACCCGCGTCGTTGGCGAGGTCATTCAAGAGCGCCTGAATCGCCGCGTCCTCGGTTTCGACTTCGGCAAGCAGATCGCGAAGCTGTGCCTCATCGGTGGCTGCGAGTGCGGTGATCGGGTCGAAGGTGGCAAGCACGAGCGCCTCTTCTTCCGGAGACAGCTCGACGTAGGTGACTGGGATCGATGGTTGGTTCGCCCGCATGGCGAGCGTGACGCGAAGGTGACCGTCGATGAGGTGACCGGTGGTGCGATTGCAGATGACGTTCTGCACTACGCCGACACTCTCCAGGACGCCGGAGAGCGCGTCCTGTTGAAACCGCTCATGCACGCGGAAATTCCTGGGATTTGCGAGCAGTTGCTCTGGCGGCTCCTCGCCGTACCCCACGATGCGATTCTGCCAAGCCTGGGTATTCGTCATCTCGCCACCACAACAAAAAAACGCCGGGAGTAGGGAAGTCCTACACACCGACGTCAAAACGCACGTCCACTCTTCAGCTATGTCGATTCTACCAGGCCGAAACGTACGCTGTCGCCGTCATGCGACCTTTCGCGTCTCGCGGCCGATCACGACTTCGACCCCTCGCCATTCGGAGGTCGTCCCGCATCGGCATTCCAGCGTATACAGCTCCGGATCGATCAGGGCGTCCCGGTGATGTCCGATGAGATCGGTGGTTGCAGAGAGGTAAACGCCGCCCTTCGACGATGGCCGGTTGATGCCGAGCACGCGGCCGCAGGACGGGCAAAGGTGCCGTCGCTGGGTGTGCCTCGGATGTTCGGTTGTGGCGGCCATCTGTTCCATTAGCGGTTGCTCCGTCAGCGACGTCCACTCGGATCAGTCGGCGGCATTTCGACGTTCGCGACGCCGACAACATAGGCAGAGACGATCGGCATCCTAAGCGGGCCCACCGTTATCGACTCCTCTCCCCAGGCTTCCTCAACGCTGAGATCAAACTCCATGCCTTCAGTCGGTCGGAAATCCACTTTTGCGAAGTCCTCGTGGCTATAGAAGAAGCCGTGTGCGGTATCAAGCGAGTGGCACAACACTCCGTCGCTCGTTACTCGCGTACATCGGACGCGATAGGTCTGCCGATTCGCCGTCATGGCCTCAGGCCTCGCTTTCTTCTTCGATCGGTGGCGACGCAACGTTCTCGATGCCGACGATCGTGTAGCGGCGCGCCGTGCCCGCCGGCCAGGTCCGAATATCCCCATCGCCAACATCGACCGAAAAGGCATCGTGTTCATACGTTTCACAGTCGAGCGTCAGATCGAACACCAATCCCTCGGCCGGATAGATATCGACGGCGGCGAAGTCCGCGTCGCGGAAGACACAGTTCCAGGTTCCGTCGATCGACTCACACGCTGCCGCATTGCCAGCGATCCGTGAACAGCGGACTCTGCGCATTACTCGAGTCATGACCGCCAGGCGTATTCGACCGCGACACCATGCAGAGCCAGCGTTTCAGTCAGGGCGCGTATTTGCGCGTCCGATGCTTCGTGATTGATGCAGTAGGTCGTTGTCGTCGCCCGCAGCTTTGCCACTATCGTTCCATCCGGGCGTTGCTTCGTTCGCCAGTTGTCCCCTTCGGCGACGATCTCATCGCCGTTTGCGAGGACCATCGTAAGTTGAAGCGACGGCCGCGGTCTTACCGAGACGGTCCCGTCGGCGTTATCGAGCAGCATCTCGAACTCCTTTCATCGATCTGTCGGACTAACTCACCGACCACACGCCATCCGGATGCTGCCGCGCCCATCCCAGTAGGATCGACAGCGCGTGCCCCGCATTCCCCGGCGTCGGCGCCCAGTAGTCTGGATACCTTGCCGTGCCCAGCTTCTCCACCAAATCAGCGAGTCGCTCCTCCGTCTCACTGGCGGTCTTCCTGTCGAGATCAGTGAGGCTGAATTCGAACAGTCGGTAGCACTCTGAGTAGTTGTAGGTGACATTGAGCCAGGCATCGGTCGTACCGCCAGCGACGAACGTTCCGCCGTCTTCGTGCGCATCGACTTGGAGTGGACTCATAATTTCTTCGCTAGGGTCATTGACTTGCGGCGGATAAAGACCGATGTCATAGCTCATGACTCATACCCCTCCCTGATCGGCGGCGTAATTCCTCGCCGTCCGCTCATACTCTTCTCGCAAACCGTTCGCCGCCATGAGCGAGAACATCAGCGAGGTCCACTCGTCGCAGACATTGGCGATCGCGGTTTCGCCGGCCGAGATCGCGGTCCGCATGATCGATTGGGTGAGCGCGATGCTGCGGACAATGGTCGGCATCTCAACCTTGAGTAGTTGGTCGGTTGGCACCGGCTCGATGGACGGCTCAGGTGGCGTACTGACGACCGCTGCGGGCGAATGCGCAGCACGGTTGAGCAATGCCGCCATCTCCAGTGCGGCACCGGGCGGCAACCAGACCGTGCCGTCGAGCCACTGCCCGGTCTTGGAACTGATGACCACCTCATCGTCGTTCGTAGTCACGGCGTATTCGCGTTGGTCACCCATGAGGCCGCGAAATTTCACCGATCCGATGGTTCTCCAGGGTTTCTCGAGCATCGTTTTCCTCCAAGCGAGGCGGTCATTCCATCGCAGCTGCGTCTACTCGGTATCGGTAGAAGATGGCGTATTCGCCGCCACGATCGCCGCCTTCAGGCAGGAGTAGAGATCGCCATCACCGGCAAGCTCGCGCTGAAATGCGGTCAGAGCGCGGGTGAGATCGGTGTCGGTCGGATCGGGCTTCGGTGACAACGTATGCCGCTGCAGGTAAAGCAGAACGTCCTTTATCGCGCCCGCGTACCCTTGAGCGTAGCCCTCGTCATACGATTCATCGATCGGCTCATCATCGATGTTGGCAATCAGCGATTCGAGCCAAGTTTGGAGTGCCGTTCGGTCGATCCCGACATTAGCGGATGAAGCCATCACCATCTCGCTCATCAGCCGGTTCCGTTCGCGAGCGTGCAGATGTAGTGCTGCAGGCCTTCGAGGGCAATCTTCTTGCCGGTATGGCGCTGCTCCTGGAGGATCGTGCCTGCTGCCGCACATGCCTCAGTCGCCGCTGCAATCCGCCGCTGCAGCTCCGCATCGATCTCCGCAAGCACGACGGCGATGGCGGCATCGGCTTGCATGGAAGATGGTTCCCCCGGACAGGCATAGTCGATCATCTGCCGGTGATCCCACCGCGATTCGGCATCACGTACCGCCTCCGCCACCCGCTCCCGCAATGCGCTCATCCCTCACCGTCCTTTGACGGGGCCAGTCCGAGCACATAGTTGCGGACGGCCCCCATCGCCACGGCATAGCCTTGCGCGTATCCCTCGTCGTAGGTATCGTCCATCGGCTCGCTATCGATACTCGGACACAGCCGATCCAACCACGCGACCAACGCCTCGCGGTCGATCGTAGCGGGTGGGGCGGGCGCATCACCATGCTCCGGTGTCATGCGGGTGATGGCGCGATTCGCGGTTTCAAATGCACTCATTGCTTATCCTCCTGCCGCAGCGCCGCTTCGAGCGCGGCCCGCACGTTTGCTTTCATCGTGGCAATCATCGCTTTGCCGAACTCGCTATCCGGACCTGTTGCCATGCCGTTGACTGTGGGAGCAGAGACAGTGGCGCCGAGCGGGAGCCAGTCCTTCATTTCCGCAAACGCCTGCTCCACCATCGCATCCGTCACCGCGATCACCGGGCGCTGCATCCGGGCGAGCACGGCGTCCTCCGCTTCATCCGCTTCAGAAGATTGTTTCTCAAACTCATAGACACAGTTGAGGGCATCGGCATAACCGGCTTGTTCGCGGGCAGCACCGTATCGCTCCACCGCCTCCCGGTCCCCCGCGCTCGCCTGCTCGGCCCGGACGGCGTTGACAGTGGCAATGGCCTTCTTCGCTTTTTCGAGTGTGCGTTTGACTTCGTCCTTCGAGATGGCAATCCCCTGATCGACATCGGCGTACGGCCCCGTTGCTGTTGCATGCGCCTGCACCTGTTCCCACGTCATATTGGGGTCGTCCCAAATTGCCTCGGCCACCGCCGCCAGCTCGCGCTCCTGCTCAGTGCTCATCGGTTGGCTCCGGAGTGAGCGCGGGGTCGGTGTCAGCCGAGAAGAACGGCATGGCCAATGCGTAGAGATCCATAACCGGATCAACGATGAGCGAGAACTCATCGATCTCATCCTCATCCACGCCACCGGCGAAGATAGCGATGCCTGAGTGAAGTTCTCGGACGGCTTGGTCCCATTCCGCCCGATCGATCGTCTCCACCGCCGCCGGGATGCCATCGGGCACGCGGGCGACGAGGGCGTCGAGCACGGAATCGGCTTGCGCATAGAGCAATGGTCCATTCCCGTTGGCGATTTGTTGGTCACGGTGTGCTTCCCATGTGACACCGACAACGGGGAGTTCATTACCTGGATCGCTCTCCCAGATCGTTCGCGCGATCACCTCGCGCAGCTCCTGCTCAGGCATTGGTCGGCTCCTCTTTCTCCCACCTCACGATGCCGAGTTTGCGGCCGTCGATCCAGTACTCGATATCCGCTCCATCCTCATCAGTGCCAAAGGTGACCAGGACGCAATCCCCGTCAATGTCGATTACCTCGCCATCTCCGAACTCGGCGGTCTCATGGGCCTCATCGATCGCAATCACGCGCATCCCGACCTTGAATGGATTGGTCATCGTCGAATGTCCTTCGGTATCGGCCTCACGCCGTCGGCATTGCAGACTGGACATGGAGTGAATTGCTTCCAGTAGTGACGGCGACCGCTGTCGTGCCACCACACCTCGGATTCCGTAAATCCGCGCCCGCCACAATCCTCGTTCGCACATGATCGGAGTCGAGACGCCTCAACGGCGTCGGCGTATCCGAACGGATTTCCCGCATCGTCGCGTGGGTTCGGGGGTGGCGTGCTCATGACGGCACCTGCTCCTTGTCGCGAAGGACCGAAACGGGAGGCAGCACATCCTTCAATCGCTCGTACATGTCCGGCATTTCGCGGCGATAACGCCAGCAGAGCTGATTGATGTACGCCGGGATCGAATCGGTCTTCCCTTCGAGCGCGAGGCGAGCGAGGTTGTAGAGCACCTCCCGGAGATCAGGCGGATTGGGATCACGCTCCACGACGAGTACGGCAAATTGCGTGTTCACGCGGAAGTAGCCCGGCTCGGCGTAACGCACCTTGCCCATCTGCAGGCAGCGGTGATACAGCTGCTCGTAGTCACGCGGTGACGTGGTCACATGAACGGTTGGCAGCGTCATCGATCCTGCTCCTGACTCAGCGCTTCCTCGATCCAGAGCACGCACACGCCGTCCCTGACCTGATCGCCTGTGCACCTGAGAACCCGATAGCCAGCCATCATTGCGGCGTTTTGCTTCTCAATGTCCCGGGTGATGCCGTCATGGGTGCTGTGCGCGCCTTTGCCCTTTGTTCCGCCTTCAACTTCGATCAGGAGCTTTTCGTCGGGGTAGGCGAAGTCCGCGCGGTATTGCCGTCCGCGCAAGAAGCGAAACTGCTTGACCGGCTCGGGCAATCCGTGAAAGCGAATCTGCTGCTCGAGGGCGAGTTCGAGGCACTGGCAAGCCTTCTTCGCAAAGCCGCAGCCCTCACAGATCGCGATTGGCTTGCCGGTCCGTTTGCTGATGCGGCCGAACGGGGAGATGCTCATGCCGATCTCCCTCCGCCCACAAACCACGACCAGAGCCAGTCGCGAGGAGCGTCAATCGCCTGATTGCCTTCAACGTGGAGCTCGGGGTTCCGGATTGTCACGCCGCGAAAGGCGATCCGGCCGGAACGAATCACGATCAGCAGGCGCTTGGCCCTCGACTCGAAGAGACAGTCCACGGCGCCGCACTCGCGATCAACGATCAATGGCGGTGGGACATCGTTCGGTCGTTCAACCTGGAGCATGAGCGCGTGTAACATCAGATCCGGGCTCGTGCGCCGCGAGATATCGATGCTCATGCCGGCACCGCCATTTCGCGCCGCACAAAGCGAGCGCCGTCGATGAGGCCGCGCACATTGGTCCGCACCAACCGCCGATAGTCGTCCGGCAACGTCGGATCGCCGAGCACGGCCGCCAGGTCGCGGAGATCGTCGTCGTGAAGCAACGCCGGATCGTCGCCGTTGAGAAACCCGGCAGCATGCAGGAGCGCGTCGGTGGCTGCCGGATCGAGCCGCAATGCGTCAGCGAGTCGCGAGACGGCGTCCCGCGTCGGCGTGCGCGCGCCGCTCTCGAGCCGGCTCACGTAGCTGTGATCGAAGTCCGCCAGGTCAGCGACTCTGCTCTGCGAGAGCTCGCGGGATTCGCGAAGGTGTTTGAGCGTCTGTCCGAAATCTCCGTTCATGTTTTTCCGCTCCCGACTCGGGGAAAGAGCGCTTCGCCCGCGAACACTCGCTGACCGTCGACCACAGCAAGATTCAGCTTCCGCAGAAGGCCAAGGGCGGATCCAAACGTGCCACCGGTATGGGAAAGACCGGAGCGCTCGCCAAGTTCAGCGCGAGTGACCGGGTTAGGGTGAGCAGCGAACAGCACTTCAAGCATGCGAGCGGTGCCGGTCGGTAGGCGGTGGCGCCACATCGCCAGAGCCTCTTCCGGGGATTGAGGCGCTGACGGCGGTGCCGCACCGATCGCAGCGAACCCGCGTTCGGTCAGCGCAAATTCATCGCCCTGTTTGGCAATGAGCCCGTCTTCGCGGAGGCGGGTGAGGTACGCCGTGAACGTGCCACCCCGCCAGCTGAGGCCGGCGAGCGCGCCGATCTGCGGCAGGGTCAGCGGCGCGGGATGACGACGGGCGAGCGCTTCGAGCATGCGGCGTTCACCCGCTCGCAACTGGCCTCCCGCGGGCTCGATGGCATGGGTGACGCGAGGTGCAACGGATTCCGGCCGTGGAGGAGCGGCATGGCGCGGTGACGGTCCCCCGACCTTGGCGATCTGCTCGCGGATGCCCTGGCCGATCTGTGTCACCTCGGTCCCGAGGTCGGCGAGCTGGGCCGCCAGGCGCTCCAGTCGGGCAAGAGCGTCATCGCTGATGACGGAGACTTCCACGACCTCCACCGCTGGAGCCCGAAGCTCAAGCTCAGCGATGCGCCGGCGAAGGGCGGCAATATCGTCTTTAGGTGGATCGGCTGCCGCGTCGAGACGAACCCGCAACGCTGCCAGGTCAACCGAAGCGAGTGCTCTCGGAGCCAGCGGCGTCGCGCCGACTGCCGGCGTGGAGCTGCTGTCGAACGTGTGCCGTCGCCGGATACGGACACGGCGGAGAATGCGAGCCAACCGGGCGACCAAATCCACGCCTCGCCGATGTCAAGGGACGCTAATGACGCCAATACGGTGGGGCCCTGGTTTTCGTCGTCGTTCCCTTCGATCCAGGCCTTGATCGCGGCCCGGTCCTGTGGACTGACCGTGCGCAGGGCGACAAGCACCTCGATCTGGGTCAAGACGTCTTTATGCAGGACGGCCGGGCGCTGGGTGATGAGCGTCACTCCCAGGCCGCTCGCGCGACCGCGGCGTACCAAGTCGTCAACGGCACCCATGACGCGCGCGGTGTCGGCAGCGACGCGTTGCGGTACGAAGGCGTCGGCCTCGTCGATCACGACGTGCAGCGGGCCGCGGTGCTCCGGCTCACCCTTGCGGTGGTAGAGGCGTTCAGCGAAGTCGGCGACCACGCGACGCTGTTGCGTCTTTGAGAGATGGCGCAAGGAGAGGATGCAGCTGATGCCTTCCTCGACCACCATGTCGGCGATGATGACGCCTGCTGCGGCTTCGAGGGGCAAGTCGCCACGGCTACCGCCGAGGACGACGATCGGCAGTCCTGGTCCCTCGCCATCCGCTGCGACCCGGAGTCCCCACCACACATCGAGTGGATCAATAATCACCACCTGAGCGCTGGCGCCGAGAAGTTCCTCGACCAGCACGCTAGCCGTATACGTCTTACCAGACCCTCTTTTTGCCAGTATGGCCAGCGTTTGAGTCACCGCCTCGGTTGGCAGGTGCAGATCGGCTGCTAGTTCGAGGGTGCTCATGCGGCATCACCATCCCAGGCGCGCAAAATCTCGTAGGCAACCTGCGGGACGATGGCGTTTCCGAGCGCCTTCAATTTCTTCGTCCGGTCGTGTTCGGAGGCAAGGATGCGCGGTTGATCGCGTTCCCACTCCGGCGTTGACCACGGATTCAGGGATGCCGGTTGCCATCCATCACGAGGAGATCGTGCGCCGCCACCTTCGCGCGCTGATCCGGCGTCATGGCGGCCGAGTCGATGATTGGATCGGGCGGAAGGTCGAGTAGCCAATCGTCCGGATACCCCATGAACCGCGTCACCCAGGCCGCCGAGAGTCTCAGCTTCGATCTCGGTTTCTGCCCCACTGCCTCCGACAGGTTCGGGCCGTAGCCCTCGCTGGTGTACGCCGTTCTCGGATCGGTCGCTTGCGGTGTTGGCATCAGTTTCATGAGTGCGTGGAGCGAATCCGGTTTCCCGCAATGACTCCTTGCGTCGAATCCTTCCGCCCTGGGCGTTGGCATCATTCTCACTGCCGCTGAAAGCGGCAGTGAGTTGCGCTCCATTTGTGAGGGTGCCGTCAGACTCTTCGCGTCGTTGACCGTCGGCGTCGGCAGCAGTGAAACCACCGTCTGAAGATTCAGCGATCCCTCGCCATGCATCCCCTCGCCATTCCCCGAGTTGGCCGTCGCCGTCGGCAGGAGTTTCACCGCCTGATCCAGCCCCAAGTGCTCCTTCTTGCCAGATTTCCGTAAAAAGTGGTTCTTGTTGGGGATAAGCTCGCCAGTGTTCCCGCCACTTGGAAGACTCGGCGTCGGCAAGAATCCAGACGCGGTCGCGGCGATGCCAGGCTCCCACGCCCGCAGCCGGAATAACAATCGCCTGGCAGGCGTAGCCGATTGACTCCAGATCAGCCAACACAGCATCGAGTCCCAGCGTGACATGCCCAGCAACGTTCTCAAACAGGCAGCGAGCCGGCCGGACGTCGGCAACCAGTGCTGCAATTGCTGGCCAGAGATGGCGGTCATCCGCCGCGCCCAGTCGCCGCCCGGCGACGCTAAATGGTTGGCAGGGATATCCTCCGGTAAGGAGATCGAGCCGGCCTGAACCGCCGTCGAGAGCGCCGAGATCGTCCGCCGTTCCCCGCCTTGCATTGACCGCTTCATCTGCATGTACGATTCCGGGCTGCGCTCGGTGTCCTTCGCGGTCGCGGTCGGGAACAAGATTGTTGGCTCGTAGAGCGGCCGATTCAAGCCATCCTCGAACGATGGCAGCCGTAAGCGTTCGAACGTTGTCATGGTGGGGTGCTCCCGGCCAGTGCTTCGCAAGTACCCTGCGGCACCAGGGGTCGATCTCGCAGAATCCGATGGTGGTGTAGCCAGCCCACGACGCCGCTAACGCGAAGCCGCCAATGCCGGAACAGAGATCAAGGTGCGTTTTCACGACGTCACCTCACTCATCGCACGTAGCTCGTCGTCGGTGTACCGCTCCAGGAGATCAAGGAGCACATCGCCATGGCAGGCATTGCCGATGCGCTTTTCGTCGTTTTCGTGGCGACACCAACATGCCAGGTCGTGCCCCCGAAGAGCAATCAACTCGTTGATCATTGCCGGGTACTGGTGAATTGCCGTCGGGAGCCAGTCACGATACCGTTGAACACACTCCGCTCGCGTCCCGTCTCGTCCGATCTTGAATGGATTGCCGAGAATTGATCCTTTTGGATGCGAGCGCGTTGCTCGACCGATGTACACCGCGCCTGGCACGTTGTCCTTGACGTGCACCACACGGCCGGTCATGACGCCACCTCGCTCAGTCCCGCGAAGAGCGGCATCTGCTCCTGCACGTGCTCGACACGCGCCCGCTCGACGTTCTTCACCGCCTGGCGGAAATAGGCGGCCTTGAGCTCGACCCCGATGCCGAAGCGGCCGGCACGCACGGCGCCGTAGACCTCTGAACCGACCCCCATGAATGGCGTCATTACCCGCTCGCCGGGGTTGCTCCAGAGCACTATCGCGCGGTCGATGACATCGAGCTGCAGCGGGTGAACGTGCTTCTCGTCTTCCTCGTCTCTGGCTTCCTGATAGGGCAGCACGCGGTCGAGGCGCACGTCATCCCAGAAGGCCGAGGCGTATTGGCGCCAGATCCAGTGCGAGTACTGGTTTTCGATTTGCTTCCCTTGCCAGCCTTTGTACTTGAGCAACTCGGCTGGGATCGGCCGCTCGCCGGCGTATTCCAGGAGGCCGTTCGGGTGCGCGATTGGAATCGGGTTTTCGCCCTTGCGCCGGAAGATCAACAGATAATCGGCAACCGCGAGGGAGCAGCGCGACGAATCCTCGACCAGCGTTTGATGAAAGAGTCCTTTGGCAAGGGTGCGATTGCGGACCGTGAGCGGCTCTTTCCAGACGTGGTAGCGGTGCGTGTACTTCCAGCCGAAGCGCTCATAGAGGCGGATGATGTCGCCGGGGAAATCGATCAGGTGATCGTTGCCGCTGTTGCCGCTCGGCACATCCATGCAATGCACGGCGGTCATCCGCCCCGGCATCGTCACCCGCGTCAGTTGATCAACGGCGAACGCGTAGTGCGCAAAGAAGGATTCGTAGCTGTCATTGTTTGATAGATCGCGCTCATCGCTCGAATAAACGAAGAGCCCGCCATGATCCCGCGCGAACGGCGGCGAGTAGATCGAGAAATGGATGGATTCGTCAGGAAACGTGGCCATCACCTCAATCGCATCGCCGTTATAGAGGGCGTAGTGATCGGTGATGACTTGATCGTAAACAGCCATCTAGGCGGCGCTCACTTTCTCGGCATCGCCGGCGAGCCAGGCTGGCAGCGCGGTCTCCACCGACGGCATCCCGCGACGGTCGATGTGGAGTTCTTGATTCATGTGAGCGACCAGCTCAGTGAACATGCGATCGGCTTGAGCGGATTTGCGCTGGAGTCGATCGAGCACATCGGCCTCGCCGGGTGTTGTGACCAGATCAACTGTGACTGGACGGGTCTGGCCGAAGCGCCAGCAGCGCCGGACCGCCTGATAGTGCTGCTCGAAGGAGTAGTCGGGAAACATCACCACGCGGTTGCAGTGCTGCCAGTTCAGCCCCCAGGCGCCGATCACCGGCTTGGTGATGAGCACACGGGCGTTGCCATCCGTGAACGCCAGCAGCTTCGCTTCTTTGTCGTCGTCGGAATCGGCCCCCGAGACCTGCAGGGCATCCGGAATCAGCTTTTCGAGGAGCTCCCCTTCATTATTTCGGTAACACCAGACGACAACCGGATCCGTCGTGTCGTTCGCGATGGCAGCCGCTTGCTCGCAGCGCTCCGCAACGGTGCGGTTGCGCTCCTGCTTGACTTCGAAAAACCCGGATGCCGGCAGATCGAAGAGCATGCCAGACTGCGTTGACCGCGGCTGCACGAGGTGCGTCCGATAAGTGAGCGGAGGCAAGTCGTAGCCCTCGTCCGAGAACCCGAGATCGGATGGCTTGCGCACCGCGCGTGCCCAGGAAGATAGCCAGCGCCAGAAGGGTTGCTCGGCGTGACCCTTGAATCGCCACATCGACGCCCGGCCGTAGACCCGGGCCGTCTCGGAGTTGTTCTTGTCGTTCTTGAAAAACCGCTCGAGCATCTCCATGAATCCGAGATACCCGAGGGCTTCTGACGACGTGCCGAATTCGGGGTAGTCGTTCGGCGCCGGCGTGGCGGTGGCGAGCAAGCGAAATTGCGTTTTGCGCATGAACGCCACAACCTCGGCCTTCGTCCGGGACTTCGCGTTCTTGATGCAGCTGGATTCGTCGCAGACGACCGCCCCAAAATCGGCCGGGTTGAAGTAGTGGAGTCGCTCGTAATTGGCCACGACGATGCGGCGCGATACCTCGCCGTTCCGCGACTGCTCGGCCGAGATGCCGAACTTCTCCGCCTCGCGGACGGTCTGTGGGGCGACGGCAAGCGGGGTCAAGAGCAGCACTGGCTTGCCGGTTCGTCGCACGACGTTTTCCGCCCAGCTGAGCTCCATCAACGTCTTGCCGAGACCGGTATCGGCAAAGATGCCGGCGCGCCCCTTGCGCGCTGACCATTCGGTGAGCGCAACCTGGAGCGGCTTCGCGGCATCGGGCATGAATTTCGGATCGAACCCAAAATTTCCGTCGAGTTGCGATTTACGCTCGATGAAGTCGGCGTAGGAACTAGAAGGGAAGCTCATCGCCCACCGTCCCTTTCTGCTCAGCCGACCCAAACCGCTGCGCCAAATCCGGCATCACCACCGGCTTCGGGCGATGAATCACCAGCGACTCCGTCTCGGTCTTCGCCACCCCCGGCATCGGCCGTTTCTTCCCCACCGCCAATACGAGCTCGCGATCGAGCACGCGGACCATGTAGGCGTCGAGCGTGCCGTGCTCGGTGAGGTATTTCGTTACCGCGTCCTCATCGACGTTCCATCTCGCGGTCCTTCGCAGCGTCGCCGAATAGCCAGAGTCCGGATCGTCGAGCTTCGCCGCGCCGCTTTCGCGGAGCCGCGATTCGATCTCGACCCGGATTTCCTCGCGGAAGGCCTTCGCGCTGCGCATCCGGTCTTCCGCCGCGGCGATATCGTCGTCAACAATGCCGAGACGCTCGAAGAGGTCCGTCGTGGAGAGGTCGGAGAGGGTAGAGGTGGTGGTCATGCCAGTGCTCCGATCAACGACTCGTCAAACTCCCAAAGCCCCTGGTTGCCACGAACCGGGACTGGCCGTGGCAGAAGCACCGCGCCGCGAAGCTCCCACGCGAACCGTCCGGAATCGAAGTTCCCGACCCGTCCCTCAAACACGCCGAGGTCAAGCCAGAGATCCTCGACGGGATGACAGGCGACGAGCTCGGCCGTGCCGATCACGGCGCCGTATGCGAGATCGGTAACCACCGGAATGTTTCGAGCAAGAAGTTCAACTGCGATCCGCTTATCGTGCAGCATGCCGTAGTAGGAGGCGTCCGATTCAGCTGTTCGCCGGCTGGCGTGTATGGCGATCGGTCCGCGATACGTCGTGCTCCACGATCTCGTTTCGAACTGCTTGTTCTCCGAGGCGAGTAGCCAGGCCCAGGGTTGGATGACGCTGATGGCTTTCATTGAGCCACCTCATTCGCCATCGACGCCTGCCGATTTCGCTCCATGAGCAGTTCGCCCAGTTGGAGCGGTGTAATCGGCACGGCACCATGCTTGATCGCGAGCTCGCGCTTCGAAGCCGCGATGTCGAAGTGTTCTTTCGGCGTGCCGGGGTACTGAATCCACTTTTCCTGCACCCCGATCTTGCGCACCATCGCGATGAGCTCTTCGTGGGTGTCAGCGATGAGATGGTTCATGCGCATTCCGCGATACGGGATCATGGCCTCGTCAACGTAGACGGTCATACGCTCACCGCCTTCGCTGTCCCCTCATCAGCTAGCCACGACCAGCGCTCGCCACGGACGATCTTGCCGATTTGGGTTTGTGAGACTCCAAACTTTCGTCCAAGAGCGGCTTGAGATATCCCTCCGGCTGCGTAAATCCTCCGGATTTCCATTACCTGATCTACAGTGAGGACGCCCTTCCCGGCGTTTGCCCTTTCGCCGCGAGCTAAGCGCTCAGGACTCGTCCTCGCCCAATGCTGATCTCCGCGCGGTCTCCGTTCGGGATGACGTTGAGAGCCATTGCGCCCCTTTGCAGCGCAATCCTGCATGTTGTCTCTCCGGGTTCCTGGAAAGATGTGCGCCGGATTGCAGCACGACGGGTTATCGCATGTGTGACATGCATCCATCCCATCGGGTATTGGCCCGAATGTGAGTTCGTAAGCGGCGACATGCGCACCGACGTTCTTATCGACGCCGTTCCATAGAGCGCCGTAGCCTTTCTTGTTTGTTGCGCCTTGCCAGGGCCAGCACTCATCGGGCCCACGGCGATCCACGCGCGACCACAGTCGATCGGCGAGCGGGCCGCGAACGCGCTTCTTCTTTTCCGCATGGGGAATACTTGGGGTATGCTCCGCCATGTCGAACGACCTCCTTGCGTCGTTTGACCGCGCCGGGGGATGTTCCAGCATCGCCCCGGCACTTCTATTGGTTTCCGGAATTATACCAAAAACCCCGGGAATCTCCGAGAGAATTGACATCACGAAGCCAACTCCTTGGACATCCCAATCACCACGAGACGCGCCGTGATGGCATCCGCAAGCGCGCGGTGTCCGCCAGGCGGAATGCCGTAGCGCTCGGCGGCCTTATCAAGCTTGTGCCAGCGGGGCTTGCCCCATTCGTTGAGTTCGCCGATCAGATCGGAGTAGGCGAGCATTGCGCATCCACGCCCGGCGATATCAAGCGAGATCGGAGGCAGGTCGTAGCGCTGACAAACGCGATTGATGAGTGGGAGATCGTATCCGAGGTTATAAACCAGGAGCACTTTGCCTCCAACCGCCGATCGAATTGTGTCGATCACCTCGGGGAATGTCGGAGCATCCTTCACCATGAGGTCGCTGATATGGTGCACCGCTTCCGCTTCGGCAGGAATCGGGTTTTCTGGCCGCACCAACGTATCAACTAGCACCGAGCCGTCGGCGGCCACAATTCCCACATCGCAGATTTCGGCGTCTGATCCGATGCCTGTAGTCTCCAGATCGAGGTACACGACATCGGGATTCGCCACCATCCGGATCGCCCAATCGATCGCGCGGTCACGCGGCGTTGCCGGGGTGAGGCGCTCGGCGGATGGAGCGGCACTGAAGAGGGATTGCTGAATCAGGTCGCTCATCAGAACGCCACCTCGTCATCTTCGTCTTCGCCATCGGGGATCGAGCGGTCAGGTGCGGCCAGCCTTATTCCTGCCCGGATGTGCGCCGGCAACTCCCACTCAGTGATCGGATCTGTCGATCGTTTCGCCGCCACGCGCACCGCCTCTTCACTGACTGGAGTCAGTGCGTAGACCGAGCCCGGGGCATAAAACTGGGTCTGCGGCGGATCGGACGGGATGTCGATGCGAAGGAAACCGGCGCCGGCGATCTCTTGCTCGGTTACGCGACCAACTACACGGCGATGGCCCATTAGTTCCACGACAGCCCAGATGTCGAAGGTCTGGTCGCTCATTACCAACACCTCTCCGTCTCAGTCCGATAGCCAATGACGTGGCCGGGGTTGTCCTGCTCGTGATTCCAGACCCGGTACTCGAATCCAGACTGGTCGTCGTCTTCCGAAGTTGTTTCCGCAGTGAAGTGGCAGTGCCGGCATTCGGCGTGGGTGGCGACGAAGGTATCGGCAGTTGATTTGATCGTGGCGGTGAATAGCCCATGCTCCGTGATCCGGAATTTATCGAGAGCAAAGTCGCCATCTTCGATGACAAGCGTTTGGCCGACTTTGACCGTGATCGGCTGATCGACAGATTGTTCCGGCATCGCCGGTAAAGGGTTGCTCTGCATGGTTAGTTCGCTCCCTCAGCCTTGGTCACCTTCGGCATGACGACGTGCGTCAGTGCCGCGTCGCGGCTGGGCTGGATGACGATCGCGGATTTGAAGTCGTTGAATCCGAGATAGACCTGCTCGCCATCCAATACGGAAACGGCCGCAGTGAAGTAGCGCTCATCAACCATGATGTCGAGGCCCGGACCGGTGATCTCTGCCGGAAGCACGGTCTGCGTGTCCCCGCGATCGAGGGCGATCGCCGACACCAACACCGAGGCATCGCGAATCTCGAGCCGAAGCGTGTCGTTGTTGTCCTTGGCAAAGCCGCGGGCACGCTTGGTCGCCGCAAGCAGATCAGCCCGGTCGATGACGACCTCGGTAGCGAATTCGCGGGGAATGATGAGTCGGAAGTTCGGAAAGGTGCCCTCGATCAGCGATGACACCCACTCACTTGCAAACAGGTGCGCCGTTGCCTGACTTGCCTCGGTGTTGAGACCAGCCACCACCGGACTCGACTGGTCGCTCGCCATCGATGCGAGCTCTCGTAGCGCAACGGCTGGAATGATCGTGGTGATCTTGGCGGACAACGGATCAGCGAGTTGCACTGATCCGGCAGCAAGCCGAAATCCATCCGCAGCGGCCATCGTCAGGAGGGCCCCGTCCGCTTCGACATAGACGCCAGAAAGGACCGGGCGCGATGCATCCTTCGCCGCAGCGATCGCAACCTGGTTGATCAGCGTGGCGAGCTGCTCCCCACCTACGGCGATCATCGTCGCATCGTCCACGGTCGTTGGCGTGACGGGATAGTCCTCCACATCGAGGCAATTGATCTTGCAGCTTGCCGGACCTGCGGTCACTGAGAGGACGTTGCGCGATTTACCGGTTGGCATACTCAGCGTCACCGGATGTGTCGGCGGCAGTCCTTTGACCCACTCGGTGAACCGCTCGCCATCGACGGTGAACTGCCCGTCTTCAGCGACCTCGGCGACCGCCACGGCGCTGATGCCGAGCTGCAGGTCGGTTGCGCTGATGTGCAGGGCTCCCTGCTCCGCGGTGATTAGGAAGTGGTTGAGAATCGGCATCGCGGTCTTGCTCGGCAATCCCCGGCGCGCCAGATCCAGCGCTTTCGCTAAGTCGAGTTGTTTGATCGTTGCTTTCACTCGTGATTTGCTCCTTGCTCGGGCAGGGGAGAATGGTCAGGTTGGGTGTGGTCGGCAGCGCTCTGATCGGTTTCGGGTCGAGCGCTTTCAGCAGTTCGCTATGCATCCAAACCGCATCGCGATAGGTGTTGCGGCCGATCGGTTTGCCCTGTTGCTCGAAGGTCTCGATGGTGGCGACGGTGACGGCGGTCAATCGCTCGAGGGCTACCGCAACGGCGCGCGGGATGGAGACGCGGTCGGTGGTCATTCGGTTTCCCACCATTCCGGCTCCCGTTGCTTCGTCACAATCTCGCCGGTCGATACGCGGAACTCGCCGTACTCGGGGCCGCGCTCTCGTTCCGACCGATAGATCGGCTCTCCGCGAACCCCACCCTCGCCGTTCTCGTCCGGCTTGATCCGCCATGGCGTTCGGATCGGGAAGGCGACAACGTCGCGACCGTTCTCGCGAGTGATCCGTGCATTGCCGAGCTCTTCATCAGCGAGAACCCCGGTCGCCGTGACAATCACACCAGGCTCGGAGCGAGTGAGGGCATCGAGCATCAACATCAGCGCGGCGAAGTCGGCATGGTCCGCGCCGGTGAATTCCGCCGCCAACCGTCGTTGCCGAGGCGACGTCGCAGCCCGGATTTCTTCGACCAAGCTATCGCCGGCGGCAAATCTCCGAGCCAGCTCGTAGACCTCGCCGATGGCTTCTTGCTCAAGCGGAGTTGGCTGCCGTTTCGGTTTGAGGGTGTCGCCGATCGACGTCCAGTGGCTGCTCATCGCCGCAAGTCCTTGCCGGTCACCGCAACCACCGTTGCGCCATCCTGGAGCCGGCTCACGGTTCGCTCGCCGATGTGCTGGGCGAGGGTGGAGATGGTGTGATTCGTCGTCACGATCGTCGGCAGGCGATCCATGTAGCGGCGATGCACCAGGACGTAGAGCCGCTCGCGGACCCACTCGCTTGCCCGCTCCACGCCGAGGTCGTCGAGGACCAGGACGTGCGCCGTGAGGTAGGGCGCCATACGGTCGAAATCCGCCGGCGGCCGCCACCGTTCGAGCATTTCCGGTACATCGGCAAACTTCAGAACCGCTCGCCAGGCATGCTCGGAAAACCAGTGCAGCGCCGACGCGGCGAGTCCGCTCTTGCCGGTGCCGATCGGACCCGTCAGGATCAAGTTCGCGCCGCGTTTCCACTCGCCGCTGTTGAGCCAGGCGAGAATCTGGTTCGCCTCTTCGGGCTTCGGAAAGGTGTCGAGGGTGAATCCCTCGTAGCGTTTCAGGGTCATGACTGCTGGTCCTTGTAGTCACCCCATGGGTTGAATTTGCCGGTTGTTGTGATCAGGTCAGTAGCGGAGCGCGGAGATTGAGGCGGCTTCGGAGGCGGTCGGCGTGGCGCAGTGGCCGCCGCCCGCCAGGAATCGAATTGACCGGCCATCTTCTGGAGCGTCACACCGCTCTGGAATTCGGCACAGTAGGCGTATAGCTGCGGCGCCTGCTCGATAGTCAGACCAGCTTTGATGAGTCTCTGAGCAGCACCCACCGCCGCATCGAACATCGCAGGAATACCGGCGCCCGAGTGATCAGCCCACCAAGCGACGAGTTCTTGCGCCGGTCCCTTCGCCACCCACTGCGGCTTGCCGTTTTGTCCCTTGGCTTCTTCAAGCTTCGGAGTGCCGCCGTCCGGAGCCTCGGCTCCAGATTGCGTAGCAATCTGTTCGTTAACTCTTATGGGGATACGGGGTTCGTGTTTTGCTTGACCGTTTGCTTCGAGTTTGCTTGGCAATTTGCTAAGCACTTTGCTTCGATTTTGCTTCGCTGCACGAACCTCTCCGGACTTCTTTCCTCCATTTCTCCCCGAAGCGGCGCGCTTTTCTCGTGTGGCAAGCACTTCATCGCGCGACGGGTTGAATTCCAAGTAGTCATGGATCAAGAACCCGGCGTCCGTCTTTTCCCACAATCCGACCTGAACCAAAATCGAAGCAAGTTGCTTCGCGTTTGCTTCGCCATTTGCTTGACTCGTTGCTTCGTCATTTGCTTCGATTTTGATTCCCGAAAAGTCAGCAAGTGTCGGTACGATCCGCTCGGGAATGACTCCATCAGTGAGGAACTTGTTGCAGTAACAGAGTCCGCACACGTAGAGCCAACTCGCCAGAGGACCGGCTAATGCGACCTTCGGATGCTGGGAAAACTGGTCGTCGATCTTGACCCAGGCCATCAATGCACCCATTCCGTGATCAGCTTGGCCTGTTTGGAGCGGTTGCATTTCCGACACGCCGTAGCCAAGTTCGACATTTCATTCGTGCCGCCGCGACTAATGGGGATCACGTGGTCGCATTCAGGACTTGCAGCGACTATGCCGCAGTACTGGCATCGATAATCGTCGCGCTCAAACACAGCAATTCGGAGTCGTCGCCATTGCGCAGTGGTGATGTCGCGAATCCTTTGAGAGATATCGGATGGGCCGAGCCAACGATGCCAATCGTCGGCCGCGATCTCGATGGTCGCCGCACCTCGATCCCAGACGATCAGACCGAGTGTGACCATGGCGTTGAGTGCGGCCGCAATGTCTTCCGGCGACTTATCTCTCCGACCTGGGCAGACCTGAAGCATCAGCTCTTCCGGGTCACCGGTCAGGGTGCGATCGTCAGCCGCGTGGGGAATGAGCCAGGTGTACAGCAGTGCTGCAAAGTCCCCGCTCTCCATCGCGAGACGGTTGACCCTGGTATCGGTGGAAATCTTCGTAGAGAGATATCGTCGCCGCGCCATCGCTGGTTACCGCTCCTCGACCGGCAACCGGAGCTGCGCAAATGTCTCGGCGGCGCCATTGAGCGCTTCACGCCACAACCCGTAGCGGTTCACTTCATCGAAGAACATCTCGACATCGTGCGGCCGAATGGCGTAGGTGATTTCCTGAGTGATCTCATCCTCGATGATCTCGATGTGCTTGAGCTCGTGGTAGACCTCGGCGACCATCTGCTCCTTCGTGATCTCCAGTTCGCGGCAGTTGTCGGCCGCTATCCAGATGACGAAATCCGCTTCGCTGAAGTAGTGCGAGAGTCCGCTGACCTTCTCGCATTTGCCGAGCGTGAGAATGCCGCCCTTGGCACCGCCTTTCTTCTTCCAGAGGTACCGAAGCTGCAGGTCCTCGAGGCCATCGAACTCCGGCCACTTGCCAATGAGGCTTGAAGCGATGGCTTCGATGGACGGCGCGTTGAGGAACTCCTGAGAAAAGAACTGGTAGTCGTCGGGGATGTCGAACAGCACGCCCGACTCCAGCTTTTCAGCTCGTGACTGCAGCTTGTCCGCGCGTTCACGCATCCGCTCAGCAGCAGCGCGACGGACTTCATCTCGGCGCTCCTCGGCACCGGCTCGACGCAATGGGGTGGGCTGGTCGTTGGTTGAGAGCGGTACGGATTGCACCATGGCAGCAAATCTCCACGGCCGGATTCAGGACCCGGCCGGATCAGGGACTAGAATTCGACCTCGCCAGCGGAGCGGAAGGTGTTTTCGACGGTTTCTGGCGCTGGGAGCAAATCGGCTTTCGCCTCTGTCCGCTCGGCTCGTTTCCGCTCTTCGGTGCGGGTGCGCTCTCGCGTTCGTACTTCCGCCGTGAGGCTTTCCATCTGCGTTCGCTGCTCGCGATACAACTGGAAGGCGACTGCGAGCGCATCGTGCTCGCTCTCCCCAGCCATGAAGAACATCCGGAATCCACGATGACTCCATTCGGGCTCGTACAGAGCCTGCGATGGCAGCACCGGCACCGGCATCACGCGAATAGACACCTCGCCATCCCATTCATCGAAGTCGACCTTCATTACCCATACGTGCTTCACGTACGGGACATCAACGCAGTCGAGCGGGATGCATTCGTAGGTTTGTGGCTTGAAGCCATCGGCAGTGAGCTGTTGATCGAGCAGGCGTGCGCCTTCTTCGGTCGAGTGGACCCCGGCGATGATGTCTTCGCCCATGGCGTAGCACTTGGTGACGTAGATCCGTTGGATCGTTTTATTGATGGATAGGCTCATGCGAGCAGAACCTTTCTTGCCGGCTTACCCGGCCGATGGATGCGAATCGGTCGGGTTAGTCGTTGAGGTCCGTGTAGTCGCCGTCCTCTTCCTCGCCGGTCAGCTCGGCCTCCGCCGCTTTGGCTATGGCGTCGTCCCAGCAGTCACGCGCATCACTGACCGCGATAGACAACTCGTCGATCGGTCGCTGGAGGATGCTTCGCATGCTGTACATGCCCTTGCCATCGAGCTCTTCCAATTGCTGGACCTGGCAGTTGAACCAGGCGAGCTTGAGCAGGTCGGTCTCGTCCACGTGCTTTTCAGCCGCAAACGCCTTGAGGTCAGCTATCGCTTTCGGGGTTGCGCGCGGCGAGGGGTTGGCTTCGGTGGCGGTGTTTTTGGCAGCAGTGGTTTGACGGGGTTGCTGCGCTTTGTTGGATGCGTTATCCCTCGGAATGGGATTTGATGTGTCCGCATCAATGATGTTCTGGTCGCCGGTCGCGATCTTCGTTTCGATCGCTTTCGCGATCGCGGTCGGGCGTTGCACCTCCACATACCCACCGGCGCTGCCTCCCACGTCCTGCGAACTCCCGCTTAGCTCATCCGGGTCGTACATGCCGCCGACGATCTCCGGCCATCCTCTTCGGCAAGCCCTGGCCTGCGCCCGCGCACGGAGCATGTCTTGTGGGTAGGCTTTCCACGTCTCTTTATTGGCGAGATTCGCGCGCTTGGCATCGTCCATCGAGAAGGTTGCGTATTCGTTGTCGCTGCGGTCATGTCGCTGAAACTCAACCGTGCAACGTTCGGTCGTTTCCTCAATCACCTTCGCGTAGCCGCCACCCATGCGCCGGCAGTGGTCATTGATGAGGCCCATCATCGCGTCGGATGAGAGCACGGCCTTATTGCCAATGACGTGGAAGAGCCGCATCGATTGCATCCACGACATGCCGTATTCGTGGCCGGTCAGGATGAGCACTGCAGCGGCTGCGCCGTTCCTCACACCGGCGGGAGCAAGACCAGACTGGAAGATGTACTCCCCGATCTTGATTGCGGCCTCGAATTCCACGAGGTAGTCCACGGCGCTCGCTCGTCCCATTGAGACAATTGAGCCGACTTCCCGTGGAGTCGCGGCATCCGAGGGTTGAATCGTTGAAAGCGCTCGATCAGCCATCACTCACCATCTCCAAAAACAGCATCACTCCGTCGTGACGCACTCAGGGCGGATACCGTGGCGAATCCCCAAACGGCACCGGCAATGCAAACCAGGACAATCAGGAGGCGAACAGCGACATCAAACAGATCGATGCTCATGCGATCTGCTCTCCGTCGTAGTTGCGGCAGGCGTTATCGATCTCAGGCGCGTGCGCGCCGGGCGCCGCGATGATCACCAGCGGCTTCGTGGTTTCCCACTGGCTGCGCTTGAGCTCGCGGTGCTCGCAGATGTGCGTGTCGACGTCTTCGCTCCAAGCGGTCCAGATCGCGCCCTGCAGCGACTGATCGTCGACCGATTCGGCAGCGGCATCGCGGAGCTGGCGGAAGATCGCCTCCGCACTCGCCGCATCGCCCTTGGCCCCTTGCACGACCGTCAGCGAAACGGTCACGTCGCCGATCGCGGCATTGAGCCGGCGGATCGTCGTGGTGTTTGTTGTTTCGATCGTTCTCGGCATGATGTAAAATCTCCCTAGGTTGTCCCTTTGATAGAGCGCTCGTCCGATTGCCCTCGGATGAGCGTTCGTCGTTAGGCGGCGCTCTCGGTCATCACCAGCAGGTGCGCGACCGCCTCCGCCTCCTCGTACCGCTCCGCTTCGAGCCGCTTCGTGAGTTCGACTTGCTCCTGCATTTGCCGGGCGAGCCAGGCTGACTCAACTCCGGTATCGATCGCCGTGCCCACCAGCCGCATCGTGTCGGCGGTCTGCAGGACCAAGGGCATCAACGAGTTGTGGAGCTCGGCTCCCAGGCTCATGAATTCGAACGGGGTGATGCTGATCCCGCCGTCGGACTCGGGTGAGAGCGCGCTGTCGAACGACTCCTGAAAGTGCTCGATGCTCTCCACCAGGCGGCGGTGCAGCTTGGGTGGGGTACCCATCGCAAGTACGTTGCTCCTTTTCGCGGTTGCGTCACGGCCGCATTGACCGTGCGCGGCTAGAGTCAGTGGTGCGCTCGGCGTGAGCGCGTGGTGGTGTCGCGGCGGCTCGGCGCTCTCTCGAGTGCGATTCGGGTAGGTGTGTTCGTCCGCCCGTAATTGCCGCCGCTCACCACTTGCCGGGGAGCTACATGGTGTCCTCCCAGCCGTTCGGGTGGTGGCGTTGATCTCTCGTGCGTTCTCAACCAACTCTGAGCATTTCCACGTCCGAGCTAACCGGGCATGGCGATCTCCTTTCTTGCCTTCAATCACCGCTCGCGCGATGGCGGTCGCAGCGCCCCGAGATCGGCGCCGCCAAGCGGACCATCCGTTTGGCAGACATCGAGGCGCTGTGACCACCACCCCGATGAGGGGCGGGGTGGTGGCTGCCGGGTGTGCGGCCCGGCGGGTCCGGAAGGGAAGGGACGCTGCGGCGCCGTGCGGAAGCGCCGCGAGCAGCACCCGAGACAATGGGCCAGACGACACCCGTTCGGCGCAGGTGCGGGCGTTGCCTCGGGTGCTGGTCGCGACGCTTCCGGCCGCAATCATTTCGACTCACCGAAGAGCAGTGCTTCGACTGCAGCGACGGCCTCGGAGGCAGCACTCTCATGAGCAAGTTGGGAACGTTTGAGATGGACCTCATCGATTTCGATGCGAATGTCGGCGGCGATGCCGTCCTCCATTTCGCCGAGGAAGATGACGTGGTCGCCCGTGCGCAGCCCGGCGAACGTCATAGGCTCGCCGCGTTTGATCGTCTCGTGCACGTCAATGAGGACGTACGCCTCGCCCTCAACCATGCTCGCGGCAACGCAGTGCAGGCAATTCCGCGCCGGGATCTCACCGGTGCCGTTGGCGCGGTCGTCGTACGCCGTCTTGGGCATCAAAGCCCACTTCGGCCCAAACAGAAATCCGAGCATCTATCCCCACCTCACCAGGTTGCGAAGGCGATCGGCCTTCTCCTGCCACTCACGCTGTTCTTCATCCAGCCGCAGCCAGGCGAGTGCGGCGTCGCACGTTCGCTTCTCTTCGCGAATCCGCTCGATTTCGGCCTCGGCTTCGGCCAGTTGCTCGCGGTGTTCGGCGAGCTCGGTCTCTGTCGTCATTGGTCAAAATCCCACTGCGAGCACTTCGGCGGCGGTCGCGCGCTCGCCGGCTTCGATCGACTTCCAATACAGGTCTTCGCGTTGTTCGTCCGTAAGCTTCAGCCGGGGATTTCGGCTGTCGGCCAGGTGCATGCCCGCCCGCAGCCGGTTGCCCTTGGCGACCAACATCAGGTAGGCGGAGTCAGTGCGGACGAACTGGTAGTCGCTTCCGGTGCCAGGCGCCGGGACTCGCGGAGAATGTGGTTCAGCTTCGCCTTCGCCGCCGATTCCGCCGATCCGTGCATGCGGATCAGCCGCTCCTCCTTGTTCTTCGCCGCTTCCGCTCGCAGTTCCGCCGCCGATTTCTGTGGGAATTGCTGCAAGTCGATCTGCCGCAGCCGTTCGGCCTGCTCCGTTGTCATCCGGTTGCTCGCCCGGCCGTTGAGGATCGACATTGCCCGCGCCTTGGATGAGAGCAAGTACTCCTCCGGCAGCTCCGGGAGTGGCAATCCGTCGCGGTCCTCGATCGGCCCGCGCACCCGGTATCGGTTGCCCTTCTTCTCCATCACCCAACTCGTTGGCCGGGGCTGCTGCCGTTTCGGCATTTGCTCGCTCCTCTTCCCGCCGGCGTTGAATCCAATGCCGGATGCCGGCGCTCTCCTCGCGAAGCAACTCGCGGTACCACGCGTCGTATTGATCAGTGCTGATGACGGTCTGTTCGGTACGCATCTAGGACACCCTTCGCACATAGATGGGTTCCGGCTCTGGTATCGATTCGACCTGGCGAAGTCCGGCGATGGCGATGGACCAGAAACCCAGCTCGCCCGCTTTCCACTTGTCGACCCATTCGCGGCGGATCAGGTAGCGGTTGCCGGTCTTGATTCCCGGCCCCTTGCCTTCCGCGAGCAGCCTCATCACGGTCCGATCGCTGTAGCCGATTTCTTCGCAGAGTTGCTTGAGGGTCAGGTTTTCCGTGGATGTCGCAGCGGTCATATCGCTGCCTTCAACTCGCGCGGCTGTCGAAGCCCCAGGACTATCAAATCGAAGTGCGGTCCATGAACGTCGCGGAGATCGAGATAAAGCTCAAGCGCGGCGCGCACGGTCATGCTTTCGTTGCCGCCGAATCGTTCCTCCGCATCTCGTGCGATGCGTTCCTTCAGATCGGAGTCAACACGGAAGATGATCCGAGAACTCTCCCTTTTCTCCGTCAATGTCATGAATCGTACTCCTACGTCATATGACTATGCGAATCATGATATGACATGGTATGACGTTGTGTCAAGTACGACCGTGTCAGACAATCAAGGCATGGCTTCACCGCTGACGTATGCTCAATGGCTGAGACGGGAACGCAGAAGAAGAACGCCAGTCTTGACTCAGCAAGCACTGGCGACTCGGGCTGGCCTTCAACGGACGTACATCGTTGCCTTGGAGAAATCCGAAGGGAAAGACTCGGTGGGACTCCCGACCAAGGAAACTCGGGATAAAATTCACGCCGTACTCAACACGTCAGACGAAGACCTGATTGCGGCCGGCGTTCTGGCAATTGATCCCGTGACTTTAGACGAATACTCGCCAGCTCTCGATCATTCGCGCCGTCTCCCAGACAACGCTGCGATCGAAGAAGCGAAAGCAGTTCACGACATGGTTAGCGTCCAGGCAGCCAAGGCGCGGATTCAGGTGGCACTCGAGGAGCGAGACTTTCCGCCTGGAGTCCTTCAGCCCATCTACCAAATTCTGGAAATCTTTCCGCTCAAGAAAAAGAGATAAATGCCTTAGCTGCCCGCTCCGAACATTCTCCGCTTCCATCGCACAGCACACAGTCCTCCCATGCATGGCCCTCACAGGCAGGACAGCGGACGAGTCCATTCGGATCACGTCGTTCGCGTGATTTTCCTTTACCGATTTGCATCTCTTTGGTGAACGGAATGATCGCTGACGCCGCTCGATTTGCCTCATCAATGCGAGTGAGAAACGCGCGGACATGCGCTGAACCGGTTGTGACGGCAGCATCACGACCCGTATCAAAACCACTTGTTCGATACTGTACTCCGGCCGCGTCGGCCGTCATTTCAATGCGGTTGGTGGTGTGCCGCCGATCCCCATCTCGGTTGGACTCCAAGAACGACATCCCAACCCATTGGATCTTCGGGCCATTCCTCTCGGCGTCCTTTCCCATTGCCCGTGGTCCTCCACTACTTGACTGCTCGAAAAGATGTGTTAAAAAGTAGCACAAATGTTCTATGCGTCAAGTGCGGTGCGGCCGGTGACACGAGCGTCATATCAAATGATTACACCAATACCGTAATCGCCGCCAGATCGAAGAAGTGCTGTAGCCGAGCGAGTCAGCTCTTCGCCCTAGAGTCACAAAGGAGCGTGCCGATGGGAACGGTGAAACGCTACACCTCGGCGTCAAAACGCGAGGAAGGGTGGGAGGCGCGGGATTCTTGGACCGACGCCAATGGCAAGCGGCGCCAAGAACGGAAGAAGTGGCCGCGCACAGAAGCCAGAAATCTCAAACAGTGCGAGGCGGAGGCGAAAGCCTGGATCGCGAAGCGGCAGGCGGCTCGCGCAAAGGGAGAGGTGTTCCAGATGAGCAGAGAGCCACTTGGAAGTCTCATCGACCGTTGGCTGAAGACGCTTAGCTCGCCACGGTCAGAGAATACGATTGCCCAGTATGAGTCTGCCGCCCGTTGTCGCTTCGATACTGTTCGACATATCCCGGTCAGCGAGTTCACGACAGCGATGGCGCGTCGCCTCGTGGATGGATGGACAGACCAGGGGCTCTCACCGGCGTCGGTCCAAAAAGGATTCGTTGTACTGCGCGGGGCGATTCGCCTGGCGATCGAAGAGCGGGGCCTGATCGAGTCGCCGCTCGTTGAAGTGAAGCGGCCTCCCGTCGAGGATCCGCCGATCGACACATGGAGTCCCAAACAGGTCGAGGAATTCTTGCGCGGCACCCGCGCTCACCGTTGGGGATTCGCCTTTGAGCTGTTGTTTGCAAGTCTCCTGCGCATCGGTGAGGTGACGGCGCTGCGATGGGAAGACATCGACATGACGGCGGGCTTGATACACGTCCGGCGCACGTGGAGCCGCGACAAAAACCGTAAGCAAATCATTGTGGATCGCGCGAAGACAAAGGAGAGCGATCGGTTCGTTCCACTTCCTGCGCATGTCATCGCGAGGCTCGCGCGGGTCAGAGCGGAGCGAGACTGGGATGATGGCGGTTGGGTCTGCGCCAACAGGGATAAACCGGTTACCCCCGGGGGCCTTAGCAAGCAATGGACGACCGCCGTCGAGAAGAGCGGGCTGCCAGAACTCACGCCGCATGGCGCTCGTCACACCGGTGCGACCAACCTTATCGCCGCGGGCGTGACGGCCAGCGACGTGCAGCACATCCTTGGACATACCGATCCGACGTTCACACTCAAGCGCTACGTGCATCCGAAGCAGGACGGTTTGATGAGTGCGATTACGACGCTCGGAGCGCTGTACCAAGGGGAACTGACGCTGTCGCGTGCCCAAGTTGCGCCCAAGGTCGTCCCGATGTTGCCTCGGGGCGGGGAGCGCGACGGCGGAAGGCAGGAGGTAGGAACCTAAAACATCCCTATATTACGGCGATTTTCGCCCGATTGGGTCTTTCGCCGGTACGCCGGAACGGCGCGGGTAAAATTTTGGTGTGGCTAACGAGAGTTTATCCATAATAACGAGCCGCGTCACCTTTTCGTCTCGGTCATGTAGTAATAGTGGTGTAGCGCTGATTCGTGCTCCGAGTATCTTGGCGGCGTGCTCGCCCTCGGCAAGCTC